>OQVI01001616.1_pt1 | contig 15415 bp, 6 predicted proteins | sample 1691651 | NCBI WGS metagenome assembly OQVI01 (sample SAMN03418287, study PRJEB22391) | human gut metagenome | biome: human-gut; feature: organic feature; material: feces | host: Homo sapiens | place: Italy | collected 2013-04
CAGTATTTTGATGATACCTTTGCTTCCGGTAGGAACGGCACAGAACGCCGCTGCGCAGACTATCGTAATAGCTGAGAAAGAAATGATAATGCATACCGAATGGACGCTTGTCGAGGCCAAATTCACGCCTGAAACAGACGGTGAATACAGCATCGCGCTCAACGCTACAGCACCGATCACAGGTTCAGGAATAGTTCTTGTTGACGATTTCTCCGTGAAAGAAGGAGAGAGCGTAGCACCTGCTGATCCGTTCATCACGACAATACCGTTCACCGAGACATTCGATGACGCTACACACTATGCTCTCGGAGGCGACCTTCCCGACGGATGGGCAGCATACTCCGGAAACGGTGACGCAGGCTTCAAGACCGAGACTTACGAGGACACTTACATGCCCGCATACTCCGGAGACACCTTCGTGAGAAGCTTTGGAATGCTCAGCGGAAGGCACGACGCGCTCTTCACACCGATGCTGGAAATGGAAGCAGGAAAGAAATACACCGTTTCCTTCTACATCTACGCGACTGACTTCAAATACGCACCGTCATATTCTGTCACCGCAGGAACGGCTCAGAACGTTGAGGCACAGACAATCACACTCACCGAGACAGCCGAAGTTCCGCAGGGTCAGTATACAAAGGTGGAGACCACATTCACACCCGAGACAAGCGGAGAATACTGTATCGCACTGAATGTGACAGCCAATCTGTCACAAACAGGGTTCGTTAACGTTGACGACTTCTCCATTGAGGCAGAAGAGACACAGGAACCTCCGGTCGAGGAATGGTCAGCATCAATACCCTATTCGGAGAACTTTGATGACGCAAGCCATTACAACGGTTTGGGACATCTGCCCAACGGATGGTTCTCAAGCGGCGAGAATCCGTTCGTGACAGCCAACTCTTCAAGTCTGCCGGCAGTATCAGGAGAGTACTACATGGTAGCTCCAAACTCACCGATAAGCAGCCGCCGCGACATTGCCTACACTCCGCTGCTTGAAATGGAAGCCGGTCAGAAGTATACGATATCATTCTATCTCTGCATGCCGGGCAGCTCCTCAAAACCATCATTCAAGTTCACCGTAGGTCAGGATCAGGCTTACGACATGCAGGAGACAGTCCTTCTCGACCACACCGGTACGATAGACGAGTGGACACGCTACGAATACAGCTTCACTCCGGAGACAACCGGAGAATACTGTTTCGCCTTCTGGGCTCAGTCAACAGAAGCCGGTGACGGTATAATATGTGTGGACAACTTCAGGCTAAGCAAGGCTGATGAGGTCTTCGCACCTGAAACCGACTTCAAGTTCAGCAACACTCTGCACTCTCAGTTCACCGGAGGTCCGAAGCTGTTCAGCGGTCAGACCGTCCAGATGATAAACACTACAGACGATGCCGACAGCTTCCTGTGGACCGTAACAGGCGGAGACGCCGTCATATCAGACGCTACAGCAGTCAACCCGACCATCACTTTCAAGGAGTCGGCAAACTACACTGTCACTCTGGAAGCGACCAACGAAGGCGGCAAGAAAGAAATTTCCAAGAGATTCTATCCTGAATTCGCCGTTGCCGGTGAGACCGACTGCATACAGACAACAGACGAGAATACCGACAAGATATACCAACAGAGCAACACACCGGCGTTCCTTGCGGACGGCACAGTGGAGGATGACTACACTTACGAAACAAACACCGACTTTGTAGTAGGTGTCAACCCGTACTACCGTGCGTTTGCCGAGAGGTTCGACGTACCGCAGAACTGCAACATGGAACTTACCTCAATAAACTACTTCTCTCACAATTATTACCTGTTCGATCAGAAGCTTGGCGTCGGCAAGGACGAGGAAGGCAACGACATATACAGCACCTTCGATAAAGACAAAAAGCTCACAGTGGTAATCTATCCAGAGAAGGACGGCAAGCCGGACGTAGCAAATCCGATATACAGCAAGACCGGTCTGATAAGCGAAATGATAATCGACAACTTCTATTCAGTACGTGAGAGCGTGAAGTTCGACGACGCCTCAGAGCCGGTAGTGGTAAACGGACCGTTCTACATCGCCCTTGAGTTCGACTCACTCACCTTAGAGCCATACAGTCCGGACATCCTCTCACGCTCTTATGTTGGCCTTGACACCCGCGTACACGACAACGGTCAGACCACACTTTGGGTGAAACCGGAAAAAGCGATACCCGGAAGCGAGTTTGAGAAGAGCGGCAAACTGAACGAATATTGCCGTGCGGACGAGTTCTCCAAAGAGCTTACAGGCTACAGCTTCGGTGTGATGCCTTGGGTGGTATATGGCAAGATGGATATCGAGACAGGCATCAACGGCACGGAAAACGGCGGTCAGGCAATAAAGGTATACGCCACTGTAGACGGCGAGAACTTCAAAGTGTCGGGACTGAAACCTGGAACCGGCGTCCGCGTTTACTCTTCCAACGGTTCAGCCGTGTTCGACAGGAAAGCCGGAAGCAGCGAGATGATTATCCCTGCGGGCAACTGGACAAGCGGTGTATATGTGATATCAGCCGACGGACAGTCTATAAAGGTGACAAAATAATCATTGCCTCAGGCAATGCGACAAACCACATTGTAAAATACAACAGATGAACAAACTAATAAGATTATCGTTAGTCATCTGCCTGTTTAGTTTCTTCTGGATGCCGGTACACGCCGTACCGGCATTTCCAGGAGAAATTTCTTATAGGCAGCCCGACGGCACAATAGTGAAGTACAGACTGCGTGGCGACGAGCACAGACACTGGATGGAGACATCAGAGGGTTATCTGCTGAAACGCGCCGACAACGGTTTTCTGATGTACGCGGAAAAGGACGGAGATGGCATAAAAGCCTCATCGCTCCCCTACCGGGGCAACGACTCTGCGGCAAAAAGCAAGATGCGTCTGATCAGGCGCGGCGACTTGGGCGTCTCCACAATGTCTGTGGGCGACCCGACCCTATCCACCGGCAGCACATTCCCCACGACAGGAAAGCGCAAACTGCTCATGCTCCTTGTGAACTTCGCCGACACCAAGCCCGTCATTCCGGCATCCGAGTTCGAGCAGATGATGAACGCCGAGAACTACGAAGGCACGGGCAGCTTCCGCGACTTCTTCCTTCAGAACTCCTACGGAAAGCTTGACATAGAGACAACCGTGGTAGGCTGGATACAGCTTCCGTCCAACAAGTACATGTACAGCACCGAAGACATGACGCGGCTCATATCGGACGCGCTCAACGCAGTGGACGATGACATAGACTTCACACAGTTTGACAACGACGGCGACGGCATACTTGACGGTCTGTCCATCATCCATCAGGGCACCGGAGCCGAGGTTACGGGAAGCTCAAGCGACATCTGGTCGCACAGCGGAGGACTCCTCTCGGAGGTCTATGCGGGCGGTATACGAGTCAACACATACACAATACAGCCCGAGCTGCTCGGCATATCGTCGCCCACACAGAAGATAACGGTGGGCGTGTTCTGCCATGAGTTCGGCCACAATCTGGGAGCTCCGGACTTCTACGACTCCGATTACGAACAGAGCGGAGGAGAGTTTGAGGGCACCGGAGTGTGGGACCTGATGGCTGGAGGCATATGGAACGAATCGCTGCAACCAGGCGACTCGCCCTCACACATCAACATGTGGCAGAAGATGCAGTTCGGATGGGTCACCCCGCAATATCTCAACGAGAGCCGCACTGTGACCGGAATACCGTCGGCATCGTCCTCTCCTGTGGGATACATAGCGCAGACATCGCGCGAAGGCGACTACTTCGTGCTCGAGAACAGGACACAGGAAGGATTCGACAGGGCGTTGCCCGGACACGGCATCGTGGTGTATCATGTGGACGAGCAAAGACTGCGCTCCACTGTCAACATGAACACGATAAACGCCGACTACAGGCAAAGCGTGTACACAGTGTGCGCCTCCGCCGGAACCGAACCGGGAAAGACACCAGCGTCATACGGCGACATAAACAGCGCAGGAGCACCGTTCCCCGGTGAGAACGGCATCACGGAGTTTTCCGACGCCACCCTTCCCTCCGCCCACTCCAACGACGGCAAATACTCATACTTCTCCATACGCGACATCAGCTCAGACGGAACCACGGCGTCGTTCGAGTTCGTCAAGGGCGAGACTCCCGCAACGGTGGGCAACCTCACAGCCACGGCGAAACGCGGAATAGTGTCGCTCAGCTGGGACGAACCTGAAAGCGGAGACATTGAAATTTACCGTATCTTCAGGAATGACGAGCTGATTGCCGAGACAAAAGAGACCGGATACGTTGATAACGGACTCACATCCACCGTCGCCATCTACAAGGTGGACGTGCGCTACGGCAACGGTCTCTACTCGCCTTTCGCCACAAGCACGGTCAGAGTGCCCGACAACAAGATAAAGAATGTCGCATCATCGGCGTCAGGACAGGACGTGACACTGACATGGAAACTCAACTCCACCCTCACACGCATGAATCCCGACCTTACCGCCGCAACCGAGAATGCCGTGATAACAGTGCTCAGCGGCAGCCGGCTTGAAGTGGCACAGAAGTTCAGAGCCGCCGACCTGAGAGCATATAAAGGCTATACCATAAACGAGGTGTCGTTCTTCCCGTTCACGTCACAAAGCGAAGTGAGCTACAAACTGCGCGTATACAGGGCTGAGGAAGGCGGAGAGCCGGAGGTGATAAGCGAGCGCGACGCCTCAGAATACGGTTCGGGAACATGGCGCACCCTCAAACTGCGCACTCCGGTGACCATCGAGCCGGGCTACGACTACTACATAGGATTCGCCGCCGAGAGCAGTATAGGCACGGTGGCTGTGGTGTGCGACGCCACGACAGCCGACCCCGGACTCGGCAATCTGGTATGCACCGACGGCACGTGGCACAGCGACATGCTCGACAACAACGTGTTCCTGCGCTGCGAACTCCAGCCGTGCACCTACTCGGACGGTGACTTCATACAGGGCGAAGAGCCTGTGTTCAATCCCGGATTCGACCCTCTGGCTGATGTGGCGTATCCTCTCGGATTCAACATCTACCGCGACAACGAACTGATAGGGTTCACATCATCCGGCATTTTCATAGACCGCGGAGTGAGCTCCGGACGCCACACCTACGGCATAGCATGCCTCTACGAGGGCAACAACGAGTCGCGCATGAGCCAGACCACCGTGACAACCACCGCAACAGCCATAGACGGGGCGACAGACAACGGCGGCACTAAGGTCTGCGCTGACGGCAACACCATCATCGTGAAGTCCGCAGCCGACTGCCTGACGTCTGTCTACAACGCGGCAGGAGAGCCCGTCAACGCCACCGTACACGTAAAGGCGGGAGCGGAGAAGGCATTCACCATCAGACAGTCGGGGCTCTACATCGTGAAGACAGAGACATCAGGAAACACAACAACTCACAAAATAATAATAAAATAAAGAACCAGACATGAACAGTTTAATAAGAAAGACACTTGCCATCGCACTGTGCGCATGGACTGTCACAGCATCCGCTGACAACGGTGTGTGGACAAAACGCAACACAGCACGCAACGCCATCCCCGCCATAAAGGACGGGACGCCCCTCAAACGTCTTGCCACTGCCGACACTCCGGTGCGCATTGCGGCACAGCGGAACGCCGTACGCTCAGAGGCGGGAACAGCAAGAGAAGGATTCGTCACAGTGATAAGCGAAGACTTCAACAAGATGACGTCGGGGGCGGACGGCGCGCCCGACCTCAACACAGTCATCACCGGCACTGAAGGAACCATCTATCATGACTATGTGCAGACCTACGGATGGGCTGGAATAAACATCTATCAGGCTGGCGGAAGCTGCTATCTCGCAGACAGCCAGACCTCGCTCCTCATGACTCCCGCGCTTGACCTCTCTGCCAACGGGGGCGACTTCACCTTGTGCGTGACGTTCCGTGCAGAGACTGAGCCGTGCAAGTTCTATCTCTTTTCAGGCAACGGCTCCACTGCGATCGACGGCGGATACATCAACGCCACGACCCAATGGAGCTATGCGGAGATACCCCTTGAAGGCGGACTGCCCCAGACCTTCATACAGTTCTACGGCAACGCACCGTTGTATATCGACGACATCACGGTGATACAGACCAAGGAGGAAGAGGCTCCCACAGCGATAAGCGCGCCCGGAAGCGTCAGTGCGACAGACATATCCGAAAGCGCGTTCACTGCGAACTGGAGTGCCGTGACAGGCGCGACGGGCTATCTGCTCGACGTGTTCAGCTACGGACAGGACAACGCCAAGACCTATCTCCTCACCGACAAGGCTGTGGAGGGCACCTCATCCGAGGTGAGCGGACTCGAACCGGGACAAACTTACTTCTTCTCGGTGCAGGCCACCGACGGCACACTGACGTCTGAAGAGTCGCAGCAGTGCATCGTGAGAGAAGCGTCGGGAAGCGTCGGAACACCTACGGCTCTTGAGGCTACAGAGGTGAGCGACGAAGGTTTCAGGGCAAACTGGAGCAGTGCGGAGAACGCGGCATGGTACACTCTCTTCACCTACTCATATCATCAGGTGGAGCAAGACGGCACCTTCGAAGTGGAGAACGAGACGTTCGACAAGATAAAGGACGGCACAACGGAAAATCCGCTTTACAACGATCCGGCACAGACTCTTGACGAATACACCACCCATCCCAACTGGGAAGGCTCGACGACAATACGTGCCGAAGGCATGATAGGTCTGCGCAACTACTATTCAGTAATGGGTGTCTACTCCATGCTTTACTCTCCCATCTACATGACTCAGACGGCTTCGGCTTCCGGAAAAATCACGGTGAGAATAAAAGCAATGCACGACAACATGTGCTCTGACGCCACAATGATAGGCGTGGCATGCGTCGACGCCGACAACCAGGAGAGCAAAGTGGAATGGCAACAGGCTGTCATCACAGACCAGATGAGCGAATATGAGTTCGTCTTCGACGCATACAGCAACTACTACCTTGCCATTGCCTTCAACGACGAGAACAACACCGACTACGGAACAAGCGGCACGGTGTGGATTGACGGCATAAGCATAAGTCAGGAGATGAGCGCGGGCGACATCTTCAGCCGCATGCACTCGTGCGACGTTGTGTTCGGCGGCACATCGTTCTACGTGCCTACTCCCGACCGTGGCAACGACATTTACTCATACTTCGTGCAGGCAACGACAAACGGACCTGACGGAAACATCGACTCCGACTACTCCAACGAGATATACGTGCAAGGCTCAACCGACGGCATAGACGCTGCTGAGAACAGCGGCAAAGTGAGCGTAAGCGGTGCTGACGGACACATCACCGTGACTCTTGACAAGGCTGCCGTAATAAGTGTATACACCACTTCGGGCACAGCCGTTGCCTCGACAGATGGCAAAGCAGGCGCGAACGAGATAAGTCTGCCGTGCGGAATGTATATTGTGAAAGCCGCCGGAACAGTGACAAAAGTCATTGTTAGATAGGTCTGAACACATTTAACCCGAATCGGTCATCAGACTCCGGTTTGATTATGCGTTAATGTCGAGTGGATTGCTTGCCGTTCCGACGAAGGCGTAGCGGGCTACACCGAGGCGGAACGGTAAGCAAGACGCCGACAGAAACGCATAAGCAGACAGGAGAGTATGTGAAATAAAGATTTATTCAAATATATACGTTCTAATGACGATTAGGGTTTAAGGAAACATCATATGTCATGAGGGCTGTCCAAGAGCAGGACAGCCCTCATTCCGTATAAGCGGACGGCAGCACGCGATAAGGATGAAACCGGTATGCAGAGCCGGTCTGACCAGCCGTGCCAGAATATACCGGCGCGCCGTGCATAAACATTTATTAACGAAAACCCGACACTTATTTAACACATCATTCTCACTCGTTCTGTATCGTGAAAGACTCGTCCGGCACACTCACACAGGCATGGCAGCAGTACGGAAAAGCCCGTTTCGCAACCCATATGAGCGCACAGACCATGCGGAAGAGGCTGTTCCGGGGCGTAGGAAAGGCTCTTCCACATCACGGAAAAGGCTCTTTGGCGGTGCGGAAGAGGCTCTTCGGCAGAACGGGACATTATCTCCGGTCATGCGGGAAAACGCTATTACGCTGGCTGTAAGCGCATTATGCAATACCCTGAAAAATACGTACCGAAGCACGGAAAGCCGCATATCAGAAAACCGGAGGAATTTCTGGCTGTCTCAGCGACCTGTTTTTTAACATTTCAAGACGTGTTTTCCTCATCAGGTCAACTGCCGGACGGGGCATCGCATACAGTAACGGGATGGCGTTATAAAATGGGTCCAAAACCTTTGTGTTTATTGTAAATTATATTATCTTTGTACGTTATATCACACATTGTGACCGCATACCTGACACGAGACAGTCCGCTGCGGCTCACGAAAGCCCCAAAAACAAATATTCCTAATGAAAGAATTTGTATTATCTGAAGTAAAGACAGAGACCGCAGTGCTCGTGGGTCTCATCACAAAAGACCAGGACGAGGACAAGACGAAAGAATATCTCGACGAGCTGGAGTTTCTCGCCGACACCGCCGGAGCCGTCACCGTGAAACGCTTCACACAACGGGTGAACGGTCCGAGCTCGGTCACCTACGTGGGAAGCGGAAAGCTTGAGGAGATAAAACAATACATAAAGGACGAAGAGGACGCCGAAAGACCCGTGGGAATGGCTATATTCGACGACGAGCTGTCGGCAAAGCAGATACGCAACATAGAGAAGGAGCTGGGAGTGAAGATACTCGACCGCACATCGCTCATCCTCGACATATTCGCCATGAGGGCACAGACAGCGGCTGCGAAGACCCAGGTGGAACTGGCGCAATACCGCTACATGCTGCCTCGGCTGCAGCGTCTGTGGACCCACCTCGAGCGTCAGGGCGGCGGCTCCGGCTCGGGAGGAGGAAAAGGAAGCGTAGGTCTGCGCGGTCCGGGTGAGACACAGCTCGAGATGGACCGACGCATAATATTGCAGCGCATCACCCTTCTCAAACAGCGGCTTGCCGAAATAGACAGGCAGAAGACCACACAGCGCAAGAACCGGGGACGCATGATAAGGGTGGCTCTCGTGGGATATACCAACGTGGGGAAATCCACAATAATGAACCTAATGTCAAAGAGCGAGGTGTTCGCAGAGAACAAACTCTTCGCCACTCTCGACACGACGGTGCGCAAGGTGGTGATAGAGAATCTGCCGTTCCTGCTTGCCGACACCGTGGGATTCATTCGCAAGCTGCCCACCGACCTTGTGGACTCGTTCAAGTCGACACTCGACGAGGTGCGCGAGGCTGACCTTCTGCTGCATGTGGTGGACATCTCACACCCCGACTTCGAGGAACAGATAAACGTGGTGGAGAACACTCTGAAAGACCTCGGATGCGCCGACAAGCCGAGCATGATTGTGTTCAACAAGATAGACAACTACACATGGGTGGACAAGGACGACGACGACCTCACGCCGCCGACAAAGGAGAACGTGACGCTCGACGAACTGAAGCGCACGTGGATGGCACGGCTCAACGAGAACTGCATATTCATCTCGGCACGCAAAAAGCAGAACATAGACGAGTTCAGGGACGTTCTCTACACGAAGGTGCGCGAACTCCACGTGCAGAAATATCCTTACAACGACTTTCTCTACAACATTGAAGAACCTTACGAAGACTAAATATTAATGACACTTTATGAACTACAGACAACTTACCGGACAGGAAATAAGACTGCTGGAGGACAACAGCTGCTGGGCTGAGGACTGGTCGGCGATAAGCGTGGCGGAGGATTTCAAGGCGAACTACTTCCACCGCGTGATGTTCTACGGCACCATAAGGCTCGGCACGTTTGAGAAAAGCGTGGAGGTGAGCAAGGGATTCGTGAAGCACTCGGGCATCAACAACGCCACCCTGCGCAATGTAACCATAGGCGACAACTGCCTCATCGAGAACATTGGCAACTACATCAACAACTACGCCATAGGCGACGACTGCTACATATCAAACGTATGCACCATGGAGACAACCGAGGGAGCGACATACGGAGAGGGCAATCTCATATCGGTGCTCAACGAGGTGGGAAACGGCAACCTGACGCTCTTCCACGGACTGAACAGCCAGTTTGCCGCGTTCATGGTGAAGCACGCTGCCAACAAACCGCTGAAGGATGCCATAAGGAGGCTCATCAACGAGGAGATAGAGCGCAACTCACACGAGTGCGGAACAATAGGCAACAACGTGAAGATAGTGAACACGAAGGAGATAACCAACACCGTGATATACGACGACTGCGAGATAAGCGGAGCGTCAAGACTGAGCGACTGCACCATCATGAGCTCATCAGACGCCAACGTGTTCATAGGTACGGGCGTGATATGTGAGAACTCCATCATCTCCGACGGGTCTTCCATAATCAACAGTGTGAAGATGCAGGACTGCTTCGTGGGCGAGGCTTGCCAGATAAGCAACGGCTTCACGGCGTCGAGCAGCGTGTTCTTCGCCAACAGCTACATGTCGAACGGCGAGGCGTGCGCAGCCTTCTGCGGTCCTTTCACGGCAAGCCATCACAAGAGCTCGCTGCTCATCGGAGGCATGTTCTCGTTCTACAACGCAGGCTCCGCCACCAACTTCAGCAACCATGCCTACAAGATGGGACCCATGCACTACGGACTGATGGAACGCGGCACAAAGACCGCCAGCGGCGCATATCTGCTGATGCCTGCCAACATAGGCACGTTCTCGGTGTGCTTCGGCAAGCTGATGTATCATCCCGACACGCGCAACCTGCCTTTCTCCTATCTCATTGCATACAACGACACCATGTATCTCGTGCCGGGACGCAACCTCACCACAGTCGGACTTTACCGTGACATACGCAAGTGGCCCAAACGTGACATGAGGGCGCACGGGGGCCGCAAGAGCATCGTAAACTTCGACTGGCTCAGTCCTTTCTCCGTAGGCGAGATACTGCGGGGCAAGCGCATTCTCGAGAGTCTGCGCGAGGCGTCGGGCGACGACGTGTCCACATACAACTATCATGAATATGTCATCAAGGCAAGCGCGCTGAGAAAGGGCATCAAGTATTACGACATAGCCCTGCGCATATATATGGGAGCCGTGCTCAAACGCCACATCCTCGAGAAGCCGCTGACCGATACGGGCACAGGAAACTGGAACGACCTGTCCGGACTTCTGCTTCCAGAGTCGGAGGAACAACGCCTCATCAGTGACATCATTGACGGAACCATAGACACCACACAAGGAGTGGAGGAACGCTTCAGGGACATAAACGACAACTATCCGGAATACCGCTGGGCGTGGACTTACCGCATGATGCTCGACTACTACGGTCTGGAGACACTGACAGAGGAGGACGCCGAGAAGATAAGACAGGACTACGTGACGGCGCGACGCGCATGGATTGCGGAGATAAAGAAGGACGCGCGCAAGGAATATGCGCTCGGAGACATAGAGGAAGAGGTGTTTCTCAACTTCAACGACCAGCTCGACCGTGAGGTTGACTTCGAGAACCAGAAGCTCTACATGTGACGCCACACATGCCGGAACAGACATCCGCACACCCGCTCAGAAACGGCACGGAAAAACGAAAAGGACAATAATCACAACAAATTCAAGACATAATGAAACTGAAACTTATAATAGTCTTTTGCCTGATTGCACTGTGCGCCACCGCACAGTCAGAACGGCGCACGTACCAATCGGTGGAAGGCGACCCGATGGCGACACGCATATACACTCTGGACAACGGACTGAAGGTATATCTGTCGGTAAACAAGGAGAAACCGCGCATACAGACCTACATAGCCGTGCGCACCGGAAGCCGCAACGACCCGGCTGAGACGACAGGACTGGCACACTATCTGGAGCACCTGATGTTCAAGGGAACGAAACGCTTCGGAACGTCGGACGCTGAAAAGGAGGCTCCGCTGCTCGACACCATACAGGACATGTATGAGGCATACCGCACCATGACCGACACGGAACAGCGCAAGGTGCAGTATCACAGAATAGACAGCGTGTCGCAGCTCGCCGCCCGATACAACATTCCGAACGAGTATGACAAGCTGATGGCGGCTATAGGCTCGGAGGGCAGCAACGCCTACACGAGCAATGACGTGACCTGCTACGTGGAGGACATACCGGCAAACGAGGTGGAGAACTGGGCGAGAATACAGAGCGACAGATTCCAGAACATGGTGATACGCGGTTTCCACACCGAGCTGGAGTCGGTGTATGAGGAGTACAACATGGGGCTCACCAGAGACAACAACAAGATGTGGGAGGCGATGAACAGGTTGCTCTTCCCCACCCATCCCTACGGCACACAGACAACGATAGGCACGCAGGAACATCTGAAGAATCCGTCGATAGTGAACATAAAGAACTATTTCAGACGCTACTACGTGCCCAACAATGTGGCTATATGCATGGCGGGCGACCTTGACTGCGACAAGGTGATGGACACGATAGAGAGATATTTCGGAGGATGGAAGCCAAACAGGAGCCTCTCCTTCCCCGAATATGCTCCGGAACGCGACCTTACCGCACCCGTCGACAGCACCGTCGTGGGTCAGGAGGCGGAGAGCATAATGGTGGGATGGAAGTTCGACGGGGCTTCGTCGCTGCAATGTGACACGCTCGATGTGATAGCCGAGATGCTGTCGAACGGAAACGCCGGTCTTTTCGACCTGAACATCGACCAGAAGATGAAGTGCCTTGGAACGGGAGCGTTTGCATCCAACATGAACGAATACTCGCAGTTCCTGCTCTACGGCATGCCGCTCGAAGGACAGTCGCTCGATGATGTGAGAAGGCTTATGCTCGACGAGATGGACAAGCTGAAACGCGGTGATTTCGACGACGACCTGCTGCCGTCGGTGGTCAACAACATGCGTCTGGACTTCTATAAGGCGATGGAAAGCAACGAGAGACGCGCTGACATGTTTGTCGACGCGTTCATAAACGGGAAGAAATGGGATGATGTGGTGAACCGCATAAGACGCATATCAGGTATCACAAAGAAGGACATCACGTCATTCGCGGCACGTCATTTCGGAGAAAACTACGCCACAGTGTACAAGCGTCAGGGCGAGGACACCACACAGAAGAAGATTGACAAGCCGAAGATAACGCCCATACCTGCCAACCGCGACAAACAGAGCGCGTTCGTAGACGAGATAATCAGTTCGAAGAGCGAGCCTATACAGCCGCGCTTCATCGACTTCGGCAAAGACCTGACAAAGAGCAGCACGAAGAAGGGACTGCCCATCCTGTATGTACGCAACACCGAGAACGGACGCTTCACGCTTGCGTTCCACTATGCGTTCGGAGAGGAAAGCGACAAGTGGCTGCCGTTCGCCGCATCGTATATAGACTATCTCGGGACGGACAGGATGTCGGCGGAAGACATCAAAAGGAAGTTCTACAAACTGGCATGCTCGTATGGCATAAGTGTGGGAACGGACATGACGACCGTCACTCTCAGCGGTCTGAACGACAACCTGCCGCAGGCTCTCGAGCTGATGGAGGACATTCTGGCAAACGCCAAGGCTGACTCTGAGGCATATAACAAATATGTGGAGTCGGAACTGAAGAACCGCAAGGACGCCAAACTGAACCAGGCAGGCAATTTCTCAGCCCTGCTCTACTACGGCATTTACGGTCCGTACAACAGGATACGCAACATTCCGGGCGCACAGGAACTCAGAGACAAGAATCCGAAGGAGCTTACCGGCTTGCTCAAAGACCTGAGCAAATATGAGCATACGGTGCTTTATTACGGACCGTACAGCGTGGACGAGCTGGCATCAGTAATAGAGAAAAAGCACCGGACGGCAGGAAAGCTTGCTCCGGTGCCCGCAGGCAAGGAGTACACAGAGCAACAGACGACGGAGAACGAGATAATGATAGCTCCCTACGAAGCCAAGAACGCCTATATATCACAGTACTGCAACAACGGCAGGAAATGGTCGGCGGAGAAGCAGCCCGTAGTGGAAATATTCAACGAATACTTCGGAGGAGGTATGAACTCGGTTGTTTTCCAGGAACTGCGCGAGAGCCGCGGACTGGCATACAGCGCATGGGCAACATACAACACGCCGGGGAGGAAGAACCACAATGAGTTCGCCCGCACTCAGATTATATCGCAGAACGACAAGATGATGGACTGTATACGCACGTTCAACAACATTATCGACACCATCCCGCAGTCTGAAAAGGCGTTCGGACTGGCAAAACAGGCAATAACAAAACGTCTGGCTGCACAGCGCACCACAAAGTTCTCGATACTCAACGCCTATCTTGCGGCACAGCGAATGGGCATTGACTACGACATAAACGAGAAGATATACAACGCGCTGCCGGGAATAACGATGAAAGACATGGTGGACTTTGAGAAGGAAACCATGGCGGGCAAACCGTACAGATACCTGATTCTGGGCGATGAGAAGAGCCTCGACATCAAGTCGCTCGAGCGTATAGCTCCCGTAAAACGCCTGACAACAGAAGAGATATTCGGATATTAAAGCCGGACAGACCGGTATGGTTTGACACGTGCCGGCTGTTATTCCGCCGTACACATATTTATATATGTATGTCCGTCATTCATCTCCTTTACACACAGACGAAGCCATTCAGGCTCTCACATTATGCCGGTACAGCCTGCAACATACAAGAGGAAAGAATGGAAAAGGATGTGTGACAGAAGAACGGAATAAGGACGAGGCATAACGGCTGATTCGTGATAAAAGCGCAAAGGCGGTCTGACCCACTGTTCAGACCGCCTTTTTACGTCTCCGTACATCATCTTCACTTACCGGAGTCTTGCCCGGATTCCGTATTCTTTGACGTGCCGCTCCCGCTCCGTTCCCATCCTCCGCCAAGAGCCTTGTATAGGTTCACCGTAGCAAGCTGGCTGTCGAGCAGGGCATTGCTCAGGCTTATCTGGGCGTCAAGATAAGTACGCTGCGCGTCGAGCAAGTCCATATAGCCTATCGCTCCGTTGACATACTGCACCAAAGCGAGCGAGAGTGCTGTCTTCGAAGAGCTTTCAAGATGGTATCGTGTCTGATATATTTCCTTTATCTTATTGAAGTTCGCAATAGCGTCGAATGCGTCTCTGAACGCCGACAGCACGGTTTTCTCATAAGCATACACAGCCCGCTCGTAAGCAGCCTTGGCAGCCTTATGACGCGCGCGGTTCTTGCCCATGGCGAATACCGGCTGCAACAGATTGACACTAATCAGATGATAAGGTGAGCTCAGCAGGTCTTTCAGCTCCTCACTCTCAGCTCCGAGACCGGCGGTGAGCGTGATGTTGGGGAACATGCTCGTATATGCCGTGAGGGCGGGCTCACCTCGGAGGTTACATACAG
>OQVI01001652.1_pt1 | contig 15225 bp, 9 predicted proteins | sample 1691651 | NCBI WGS metagenome assembly OQVI01 (sample SAMN03418287, study PRJEB22391) | human gut metagenome | biome: human-gut; feature: organic feature; material: feces | host: Homo sapiens | place: Italy | collected 2013-04
CCCGCGCAGCCTGTCGTCTATGGCCGCGAGATCGTATTCTTCTCCCAGCCTATATAGACGAACCGCTCGGCCACCATCCCGCGCCCGAATGGTTGCGTACCTACGGTTAGGATCAGATCCGAATATGTACCCCTGTCGATACAGCGCCCTGTGGAAATCCTCGGCAGTGCTGGCATCCTCACAGGCTTGGTCGATGGCCTCGCGCATTCGGGCGTACCGCGCCGGTTCCTTGGCTTTGGGCTGTTCTACGACCGATAAGCCGTACTCCCGGCACAGCTTGTCGGATGCAGCCCGGAACTCAGCGTATTGGCTGCGGCGCTGTTCGTACTTCTTGCCATCCACATAGGATACAGAGTTTATCACGAAGTGGTTGTGCAAGTTGTCTGTGTTCATGTGAGTGGCCACAAGCACCTGAAACCGCTTGCCCCAGACCCTGCGGGCCAGCGCCACGCCGATCTCATGGCACTGCTCCGGGGTTACCTCCCCCTCGCGGAAGCTTTGGTAGGCGTGGAGCGCCACCACACCGTCCGTTTTACCAAAGCGTTCCTGTACAGCCCGCATATCTTCCCATGCGTGGTCTACCCTGCAATGGATTCCGGTGACAAGTTGGGCGCTCTCGTTCAGCTTGGTCTTGGCATCGTTCTCTGCATAGTGGAGAGTTTGGGCAAGAGCATCATATTCGGTCTTGTCCGGGTTGGCCGCATAGTCAAGGACGCGCTGTAAGCTGTCCTTGATCGTCCAGATCTTAGTTACCGCCAATGAGCAGGTCCCTTATCTCATCTGCACAGGCTGCAATTTTAGTACCTGCACTCGGTTGACAGCTTTCTGCCATTTCATCAATCTTATCCAACACATCAAATACCTCCGTGGGCGGGTGTCCGCCCGGCTCATATCCCAGCGCCCGCTGGCGTAAATATTCTGAAAGCGACAAACCACACTTCCTAGCCAACATCGTCACCTTTTTCTTTTCGGTGACGGTGACGCGGACGTTGATTCCGACAGTCCTGTTTCTCATGCACTCGCAGCCTCACAGGGGTTCGGGGCTGTCCCCGTAGGCTTTTCGGCGGGTTGCCCTGTGGCAACACTTCGCCCATGCTTGCTTCCCTCAAGCGCTCCGAGTGACGATGGTGACGATGGTGACGGTCTTTCTGGGATACCCCACCCCGATAATTGAGTTATGTCAATATCATCGTCACCACCGTCACCATCGTCACCATAGAAGCTCAAAAGGCGAACCTTGTTTTTTCGATGGGTTTTATATCGGATGTTTTTCGGTTCAAATACTTTATCGAAATACTTCGCCATGTTGTAGGTGAACTGGTTCGGTTTAGCATTTTCAATACCTGCCGCTGCAAGCAACTCGGAGGCCGTTCCCTGCCAGTTTCCCACACTTTCGATGTACTCCGCTACTTTCCACAAGTAGTCCGGAACAGTCTTGATTTCTCGTTCCTCTGCGGTTTCTTCATCTTCCAAAGTCCAGACGCAATTTTTTTCCCGCAAATGCAGCGTCCTGTCGTCCATATCGCGTCCGGTGAGCAAAATGTCAGCGGTCTGGCTCATACGCTTACGCTGCATGACCCAGCTTGTATCGGCCACACCCATAAGCCCTGTGGAGCCGGAAATCTGCTCGAATGGGTCGGATGCAGTTTGCTTGCGCAAGTGGTGAATCAGCAAAATGCAGATGCCATACTTATCAGCAAGCTTTTTCAATGCACCGGCCTCCTTATAGTCATTTGCATACATTCCGCCGTTTCCATCGCTTACACGCACTTTTTGAAGCGTATCGATGACAACCAAGCCAACATCGCGGTATGTATGAATCAAAGATTCTACCTGTTCCTCTAAACCCTGCCCGATGCTCGGACATTCGGTTTGAAGAATCAGTCGCTCTGGGGCATCTCCGCCGTCAATCAGCTGGAAAATACGGTTTTGCAAACGATTGAATGTATCTTCTAACGAGAAATAAATCACGGTACGCGGCTCTATTTCTCGATTCCAGACAGGATTACCCTGCGCGATCTGCAAACACAGCCACAAGGTCAGCCAACTCTTTCCCGCCTTGCTGGGACCGGCAAACAGCGCCAATCCGGCTGGGAGTAGACCGGGGATAATCCACTTTACGGGCGGCAGCGGCGTTGAGAGGAGTTCTTCTGCGGTAATAGATTTCGGAAGTTTCGTAAAAGTCATTTGCATCATCCCTTCTTGTTTGATATACATCTATTATCTCATATTATCGTAATTTTGTGTGTAGTAAGTTTTATTCTCTAGTATTAAGTTGTACGGCTCACGCCGCCCCACAGCCCCACAAACGCGCCAAACGGCGGGTGCGTTGGCTGTTTCGTATCCGTGTGCTGCGTGTGCCACCTGCCCCACACAGGGCGCGTTTGGGCGTGGTGTGAGAGTGAATCAGATTTGATTCACTTTTTCGATTTTGTGCTCAAATAGTGAATCAGAACTGATTCACTTCGGCGGCCCGCGGGCGTATTTCGCACAATCTCTCAGAATTGGTCTAATCATAAGTTCGCTACCTTTCCGTGCTGTGTTGTTATTCCGTGTAACCCTCTTGAATACACTTCCCGGGGGAGAAAAAAGAGCCCGGAGAGCCTTACCGATTTGGTAAGGTTCTCCGGGCTCTTTATATATTTTCTCTGTTTTATCCGGGCGTAAGGGTACACTTTCCCCGCAAATTTTGATGTAAATTCAATAAAATTCAAATAATGCGCATAGTAGCGTCAATCACACGGTCATGTAAATAATAAAAGAAACCGTGTGCATCAAAATAATGCTGAAGAAAAATGTCTAATTTGCCGCTCGCCCCCAGACTTGGGAACATAACAGGCAAGCCGCTGACGACGACCGTACACTGACTCTGCAAGGATCTTACTGATTCCAACCCCTGCGCGGTCACCCCATCTGAAACTGTGGGGCATCTGGAGTATCATTATGTTCTCTCCCTGCCGTGGGTTAGGGTCTGCCTTGACCTTGCTGTGCGCCCCACCGAGAGAGTAAAGTACCTGTTATGCTGTGTATTCAGTTGTAAAGGTGCTGGTACGGAGTAAATCCGTAAGTTTAATATACGCCAACAATTAGCAGTCTGTCAATGGCAAGTGCTAATTGTTTACACGCCATTCATAATTCAAGGCGATAACCCGCCAATGATGGATCTCATAAGCAGGGCTTGTTCATCATCCAAAACGCTGCACACATCCATCAGCAGTTCCCGCTGGCGTACCGTCAGCCATCGCTGCTGCAAGCGACTCGAATCCAGAATGAACACACCACCACCTGCTCCCATCCTTGTATAGATTGGATATTCTAATTCAAGCACCCGAATATCATTTCGGATGGTATGTGAGCTCACAGAAAATTCAAAAGCAAGATTACCAATGGTATCGTTCTGCCGTTCATATAAAACCGCAATCAGCTGTCTGCGACGTTCGTACAGGGAAAGCCTGTCACTCTTATTTATAGCTGTCAGAATATTCCTCCAAGGTCACATACTTCTGTACAGTCTCCTCTGGCTTCATACCATTTTCCATGCCGTTGTTGCCGATGATATGATCGACACAGTACGCAATGTCGCGGCCGAAACCGTTTAGACCGTTCTCATCGTTGCTTTCGAGCTTGTTGATGGTCTAAACCAAAGTCGTGTTACAACAAACAACTTATTAAATCAATACCTGCTGGTAATGCTGCTTTTATAATATAGCGGGCATACTATTTCTGCAATATCTTCAGGTCGTAGAACCGGCCTTTCTTTGTCATAAGTTCTTCGTAGCCACCTTGTTCGGTGATACGGCCGTGTTCGACCACGGCGATGAGGTCGGCGGTTTGGATAGTGGAGAGACGGTGCGCAACAAGGAAGGTCGTGCAACGGCCCATCAGGCGGGCGGTGGCGTCGGCGACAAGGCGCTCCGTCTCGGAGTCGAGGGCGCTGGTGGCCTCGTCAAAGATGATGAGCCGCGGGCGGCGGATGAGGGCCCGCGCAATCGCAATGCGCTGGCGCTGCCCGCCCGAGAAGTTGCCGCCGTGCTCGACTAAGTTCGTGTAAATGCCCTTCGGCAGGCGGTCAACCATATCTCGCAGGCCGATTTCATCAATGACCGCGAGAATCTCTTCGTCCGTGGCGTCGGGTGCGGCGTAGGCAATGTTATCCCGCAATGTGCCCGAAAACAAAATCGTATTCTGCGGTACAACAGCAATCTGGCTGCGGTAGCTCTTCAAATCCATGTCGCGCAGGTCGATGTCATCCACCAAAATACGACCTGCATCGGGGCGGCAGAAGCCCATGAGGAGGCTCAGCAGCGTCGATTTTCCCGCGCCGCTGGGGCCGACAAAGGCCACGCTGCTGCCCGCGGGGACGGCCAAGTCAAAATCCGTCAGCACGGAGCACTCGGCGTCGGGGTAGCGGTAGGCCACGTGTTCAAACCGCACCGCGCCGCGCAGCGGCACAGGGGCGGGCGTCGTGCCGCTCTGCTCCTCGTCGCCGGAGGCCATGATCTCGTTGATGCTGTTCAGCGACTCCATGCCGCGGGCCAGCGCCGGGAACAGGTTGACGACGCCCGACACGGCCGTGACGATCTGTCCGAAATAATTCTGGTACAGCACGACCTCGCCCGCTGTGATGACCTTGTTCCACGCCAGCAGACCCGTGAAGCCCAGGCAAATCATCTGGAACAGCTGGAACACGACCCAGCTTGTCGCGCCGAACAGCGAGTTCGTCGTGTCGAGCCGAAATCCCGAGTCGCGCACGCCTCCCAGCAGGGCATCCATGCGGTCGGCCTCCTCTTCGGACAAGCCGTAAGCGCGGGTGACGGGGACCATTTCGAGCATCTCACTGACGGCGGCCTGCGTGCGCTCCATCTCGCGGCGGAAACGGCGGTTCGATTTGCGGATAGGCTGGCGGAACACGCCCACCGTGATGCCCGCCACGGGTACCGCGAACAGATAGAGCCACAGCACGCGCGGGTCGTTCAGCGCCGTGACGACTACCGCCACGGTCACGCTGGTGACGAGCGGCACGATGGAGCTGAAACAGGACTGCATCATCTGCTCGACATTTTCGACGTCGCGCATGATTTTGGACAGCAGCCGCCCGGTCTGGGCCTGCGTGTGGTACTGGATGGACAGGCGCTGCAATTTATGCACCATTGCGCCGCGCAGTTCCATTTCCACCCCACGGGTCAGGCCCGAGCTGGCGCGGGTGTGCAGCCACGCCGTCAGGACGTTCTGCGCAATAAACACGCTGCCGACGATGAGGTTGAGCCAGAACTGCGTCAGATTATGATGCTCCGGATCGGTGACAATGTTAATGATGTTGGCAATGACGATCGGCGTGACCCACGCCGGAGAATGTTTGACAGTAAACCAGAACGCCGCCCAAAACAGCTGGCCCCAATGGCCGCGGTACAGCTCTAAAAGCTGGTGGGCACCGCGGCGCAGGTTGCGGGAGTTGCCGGTTTCTGCCGTATAGTCGTTCATTTTCCCCTCCGTTTTTTAATGTATGGGCTGCAGGGCGGCGTTCAGGGTTACGCTCTGCCTTGCCGAAAGCTCGATTTCAGCCTCCGCGCCCGCGCAGTGCAGGCGCATTTTCCACGGAGCCGCGGCGTGCAGGGCCGCGGTCTGCAAAGTGCCGTTTTCCCATACGAGGTCAAGGCATGCGCCGCCCGGCAGGCAGAGGCCCTGCACCGCGCCGCTTTGCCAGTTGGGCGGCAGTGCAGGCAGCAGGGACACGGCCTGCGGGTTGACGCCGTCATAGCTGACTTGGGCAAGGCATTCCGCCATAGCGGCGGTCGTGCCATAGTTGCCGTCGATTTGAAACACAGGGCCGCGCTTGCTCGGGTGGTTGTCCATCAGATTCGGGAAGGTAGAGTTGGCGTAGAGGGCGCGCAGGTTTTCTTCGACCTTGCTCCCCTCCCCCAGCCGCGCCCAAAACAGCGTGATCCACGCGCGGCTCCAACCTGTGTAGCCACCGCCGTGGGCAAGGCGGTATTCCAGTGTTTTGCGCGCTGCGGCGGCAAGTTCCGGCGTAGCAAGGGTGCTGATCTCATTGCCCGGAGCCAGACCATACAAGTGGCTGATATGGCGGTGGCCGGGTTCGGCCTCGCCGTACTCGCCGCCCCATTCGAGTAAGCGTCCGTCGCTGCCGATCTGCGTCGGGCGCAGTCTGGGCAGGATGGCAGCCGCGGCGCAGGTCGTCTCATTCGTGACGGAAAGCTTGGCCGCTGCGGCAAGGTAGCCCGCGAACAGCTCGCGCAAAATCTGGCGGTCCATCGTGGGACCGATGCAGAGATGCCCGCGCACGCCGTCGGGCAGGATGTAGGTGTTCTCCGGCGAAACCGAAGGGTTCGTCACGTAATAGCCGGCGGCGTCCTGCTCCAAAAAGTCGGTGAAGAAGAGCACGGCCTGCTCTAGCATCGGGAACTGCGCACGCAAAAACTGCATATCACCGCTGTAAAGATAATGCCGCCAGATGTGGGTGCAGAGCCACGCTGCACCCATCGGCCAGAAGGACGCGGGAATGTAGCGGTCCTGCGGGTCGGTGTCGCCCCACAGATCGGTGTTATGGTGGGCGACGAAGCCGCGGCAGTGATACAGCTCCCGCGCGGTGCGTTGGCCGTTGGGCACCATGCGGGCCAGCAGGTCAAACAGCGGTTCCTCGCTTTGCGCCAAACCACAGATGTTGGCGGGCCAGTAGTTCATCTCGGTGTTGATGTTGATCGTATACTTGGAGTCCCACGGTGGGAAGAACGAGTCGTTCCAGACGCCCTGCAAATTGGCGGGCAGGCTGCCCGGGCGGCTGGCCGCAAACAGCAGCCACCGCCCGTATTGGAAGTACAGCGCGTCCAGCCCTGGGTCGGGCTGTGCGGCGGCGCGCCTCAGGCGTTCGTCGGTGGGCAAGGCCTCCAAGGAGGGGTCTGTGGCAAGGGTGAGGCAGCAGGCGTGGAAGTTTTTGCAAATATCTTCGGTATAGCGTTCTTTAAGAACCATATACCCCCGTTTGGCCGCGGCAACAAGGCAGGCGGTGACGGCCTGCAGGGGTTCGGCCTCACGGTAGGTCGTGGCGGCAGCCAGCAGGAAGGTTGCCGACTTCGCGCCGCGCAAAAGCAGCGTATCGCCGACAGCCCGCACCGTGCCGCCATCGTGCTCGGCCAAGCGGACCGCGGCAGCAAAGCCGATGCCGTCGGAATCGCCCGTGAAATAGATCGTTGCATCGTCCAAGTGTCCTGTCTCTTCGCGGCGCTTGCGGTCCAAGCGGCAGCGCAGGGAGAGTCCCTGCGGCGCATCGGTCGTCAGCCGCAGGACGAACACGCCATCCGGGTAGGAGACGAACGCCTCCCGCGCGTAGTGCGCGCCGCCCACGGTGAAGCGGACGTAGAGCGTGCCCGCGTCCAAGTCAAGGCCGCGGCAGTAGTCGTCGGCTTCGGCAGGCAGGCCGTCAAAATCCAAAGTCAAATCACCCAAAGGCTGGTATGCACGCATGCCGCACGGGGTCGAGGCCAGCCCATCCAGCGCGAGCCGTTCGGCATCGGGCAGGCGGCCTTGGCGGAGCAGTTCTTGGACTTTGGGCAGCGTGGCCGAGGCGTCGGGGTTCAGGCGGTGCATAGGGCCGCCGCTCCACAAGCTGTCCTCATTCAGTTGGAACCGCTCGCGCGCGACACCGCCGAACTGCATACAGCCAAGACGTCCGTTGCCCGCGGGCAGCGCCGCATTCCAATCCACGGCAGGTTGGGTGTACCAAAGCTCCATAGGGAGCCTCCTCTCAAAGTGCCCAATCAGGCGTATAATTTTCCATTGACAATTCGCCGAATTTTGCGGTAAAATCCGCGCCGACCGCATACAATCCCATCATGCTGCCGGTGAAGCGCTTTTGGCAGCCGCGACCCTCATCGGCGAGGAATTCTGCCCGCGGCAGCTCGGCAAACATTGTGTCATCGAGGTAAAACCGCCGCGTCAGGCCGTCGGCCTCCATGCGCAAGGTGCCGCAGGCCGCGGGCGCACTGCGCACGACCGTCTTTCCTTCTGGGCTGCGGACGGTCAGCTCTGCCAGCGTGCCGTTTTCGGTGCCGCGCAGGCCGAATTTGCAATAGGATTTTTCGTCGTAATAGCCTGTGATACCCGCCTGCCAGCCGGGGCGCAGGGCTGTGTCCAGCCGTGCGGAGAAGCTGCATTGCAGGGCGGTCTGGCGAGTGTAGATACCCGCTTTTGTTGCTTTGTCGTCCAAATCGCGCACATCGCCGCGCAGGCTCAGCGTGCAGCCGTCCCATGCGGCATCGGCGGGCAGGCGCGGGCTGACCCAAAGGCTGCGCGCATCGGCGGGGTCAAGGCTGGCGGCGTGGGGCACGAACCGCGGCAGGTTGGGGCGGCGCTGCAGCGCGGACGGCCCCTTGCGGCGGTTGATGATGGGCCAGCCGTCGGCGGTCCACTCCACGGGGTCCAGCGCGGTCTCGCGGCCCAGCGGGCTGAAACCGTCCTGCGGGCGGGCGCAGAGGTAAACCGCGTACCACTGTCCGTTTTGTGTCTCCACCAAGTCGCCGTGGCCGGATTTTTGCAAAGTACCATTGGGGTCGTACTGGTGCAGAATCGGGTCGTAGGGGCACGACTCGTAGGGGCCGTCCAGCGTGCGGGCGCGGCCGACGCTGATTTGGTGGGTCATGCCGGTGCCGCCCTCTGCCAAAATAATATAATACCACCCGTCTTTTTGCAAAATGTGCGGGCCCTCGCTAGCGCGCTTTATGTCGCCGTACCACAAAAGGCGGGCGGGGCCTGTCGCCGCGCGGGCGTCGGGCGTCAGGGGCAGCAGACGCGCGCCGCGGTTCAGCACCATGTAGCGCTTGCCGTCGCTGTCCGTAAAAAGCGACGGATCGATGCCGTTTTCCTCAATGACGGCGGGTGGGTCCCACGGGCCTTCGGGCGCGGGGGCACTCGTCACGATCTGCGCGCGCGGGCGGGGATGGTCGTCGTTGCGGCGCAGAGTAGCCGTGACGTAGAAACGCCCATTATAATAAGAAATATCGGGTGCCCAGTAGCCGTGGCCGCCCTCAAGGCCCTGTAACATCGCGTTTTCGGGGTCAGTCAGCACATGACCGACGGGTTCCCAGTGGACAAGGTCGCGGCTGTGGCTGATGGGGATGGCCGGGAACCATGTGAAGGACGAGTTGACCATGTAGTAGTCCTCGCCCACGCGCACAATGGACGGGTCCGGGCGGAACCCGGGCAGCACGGGGTTGGCGTACAAATCGTCCCATGCTGCGCCGACGGCCTCGGCAAAGTAGGCTTCGCCCGCCGCGTTTCTCGCCGCATGGGCGATGCCGTAGGGCGTGCGGCCCTTGCAGTCGCCGCGCAGGGGGTCCCAGCCGACACGCTCGACAAGATAGCGCAGCAGTTCCGGGCTTCCCTTGGCCGCGGCATAGTGCAGAGCTGTGGCCCCGTCGGGGTCAGTCTCGTTCAATTTGGAAAGGCTCTGCTCAATAATCCAGCGGCAGAAATCATCGTCCCCGGTCTGCATGGCGCGCAACGCGGCGGGTACGCCCGTATTGTCCCGCGCATTGGCTGCGGCAGGGTTGACGGCCAGATAGGCTTTTGCACCCTCAAAGTCATTTTCGCGTATCAGCGCAAAATATTCAGCGTATTCATTCATCGTCGCTTCCCTCACAGACATTCAAAGCTCACAGCGCCAAAGCGGCCCTGCCCGCCCGCACGGTTAGCGGTATTACGGGCAAACAGCGCAGGCTTTGCGCCGGACCATGTGGACTTGGCGGCAGGGAAACTGCCGTCCAGCGGTGTCTCCTGCCCATTCACCTCGCAGGCATAGTGCACGGTGCCGCCGTCCTCAAAATAAAGGCGCAGGGTCGCGGTGTCGCCCGCAAACGGCAGGCGCAGGACGGCTTCTTCCTCGGCCACGCCCTCGGCTGTGCGGGCCGTGACTTTGCCGCGGTAAAGCACCAGCTCATTGCCCGCCGCGCCGCGGTGCAGCGCCAGTGCAGAGTAATCGTGCCCCATGACCGCGATACCCGCCTCGTCGCCGTTGCCGTCGGCAGCCAGCGTGACGGTCGTCTGCATCGTGAACGCGCGGGTCTGCGGCATCTGCGTCAGCACATTCGGCATGTACCACAGCAGACTTTCGCCGCGGGCGCAAGGCAGAACGGGCAGCGTCAGTGCACCGTTTTCGGCGGTGTACCATTCTTTCTTTGGGTTTGCCTGCCACTGCCACTGGATGCCGAGACCTTTGGAAAAGTCGTCATCCGCGGTCAACTCATAGGGGGCGTTCACCTCTGGCAGGGGCAGCGGCCAGCTCTCGACCGGCTCGCCGATGCCGTCACCGTTCTGCTCCAAGCCGATGAACGGCCAATCCTCGCACCATGTCATGGGCTGCAGGTGCAGGATGCGGCCATAGACGCCGTCGTCTTGGAAGTGGAAGAACCAGTCCTTGCCCGCGGGCGTGTCGATCCACGCACCCTGATGGGGGCCGTTGGTGCGGGCATTGCCCTGATGCAGAACGATTTTCTGCTCATAGGGGCCGAGGGGGCTGCGAGAGCGGAGCGCCACCTGCCAGCCCGTGCCGACGCCACCCGCAGGCGCAAAGATGTAGTACCACCCGTTGCGCTTATAAAACTTCGGGCCTTCCATCGTGGGGTGCATCAGCTCGTTGTTGAACACCTCGACCCCGTCGTCCAGCAGGCGGCTTGCGTCTGGGGCCATGCGGCAGACATCGATGCGGTGCTTGATGCCACAGCGGCTCTTGGCGTAGGCGTGGGCCATGTAGGCGCTGCCGTCGTCGTCCCAGAACGGGCAGGGGTCGATCCAGCCGCAGGCCTGCTTGATGCAGTGCAGCTCACTCCACGGGCCTGCGGGATTTTTCGCAGTTGTGACAAAAATGCCTTCGTCGGGCAGCGGGATAAAGACATAGAACATGCCGTCATGGTAGCGGATGGCCGGGGCCCACGTGCCGCAGCCGTGGGCGGGCAGGTCGTAGCGAGCAAAGGGCAGCTTTTCGACGCACCACGCCAGCTGTTCCCAGTGGATGAGGTCTCGGCTGTGCAGCAGTGGCACACCGGGCAGGTAGGTAAAGCTGGACGCCACCATGTAGTAATCCTCCCCCACGCGGATGACATCGGGGTCGCTGTAGTCCATGTACAGCACGGGGTTTCTGTAATTTTGGCCGTTTTCAGTCGTGTTATCGTACAGTTTCATTCTTTTCTCCTGTTAAAACTCGCCGTCGACGCTCTCGTCGGTGTCGTAGGCTTCGCCGTCTGCATTTTTTAGCGTCACGTTGTGAAATTCCACGTTTTTCGCGTTGCGCAGGAAGAACCCTCGCGCGCTCATCGGCTCCAAGTTGCCCATCATGGCGGGCTTTTCGGGGGCCGCACCGCGGGCCATCTCGATATGGCAGTCCGTCAGGCTCAGGCCATCGATAGGGCTTTCGGCCAGACCGTAGAAGAAACCCGCCGATGCCGTGGCCCCCACGACGGTGACGCCGTTGATGCGGATGTTGCGGAATGCGGGCGTACCGCCGTCCACGGGGTAGGGTGTCTTTTCCCACACCCAGCGGTCTTTTTCGGCCGTGCCGCAGCTGTAGTACATATTAAAAACAAACGGGCAGAACACGCGCTCCATTACCAAATTCGACAGGCGCAGATTCTCGACACAGCCGCCGCGGCGGCGGCCCGTCTTGACGCGCAAACCGCGGTCGGTACCCGTGAACACACAGTTCGTGACCGTGACATTGCGCACGCCGCCGCTCATCTCGCTGCCGATGACTATGCCGCCGTGTCCGTGCACAAGCAGACAGTTTGCAATGACGATGTTCTCGCAGGGTACGGGGCTCGGCGTTTCCTCGGTGCCGGATTTCAGTGTGATGCAGTCATCGCCAACGTCAACGCGGCAGTTCAGGATGCGCACATCGCGGCAGCTTTCGGGGTTGATGCCGTCGGTGTTGGGAGAATTGTAAGGGTTGCAGATGGAGACATCCTCGATCAGCACATCCACACAGTTCAGCGGATGGACGGTCCACGCCGGGCTGTTGCGCAGCTGCACGCCGCAGACGCGCAGGTGGGTGACGTTTTCAAAATGCAGCAGGTAGGGGCGGCCATTGGCTAGGGTGCGGGCGCGCTGGGCAGCCCACCACGGTGCGCCGCAGCCATCCAGCACACCGGAGCCGGTCAGGGCCACGTTCTCGGCATTGAAAGCGGAAAGGCAGGGTTTGGGCCGGTGGGAGATGCGCCCCTCGTACTGGCATTCCTGCAAAGGGAAGGCTGCAGGGTCGTTCAAAAAGCGGATGACCGCGCCCGGTTCCAGGTGCAGCTCCATATTGCTGCAAAGCTCAATGGGGCCGGTGGAATACTCCCCTGTCGGTACGGTCAGCACACCGCCGCCCGCTTTGTGCAGTTCGGCAATGGCTTGGGCAAAACAGTCAGTCCAGACGGCTTCGGCGGTATTGGGGCGGAACTGGGTCAAGGTGATCTTCATGGTTTGCTCCTTTATCTTAACGGGTCACAGATACAGGAAAAGGGGCCGGGGCAATCGCCCGGCCCCTTTTCCTTTGTATTTAGAAGGACTAGAGAATGGTAAGGTTATGCGTTGGCGTTCATTTCTTCCAACGCCTGTGCAACGTTCAGGGTCTCGGCCTGTGCCTTGTACTCGGCCATGCCTTCTTCCGGGGTAAGCTGACCCATGGCTACGCGGGAGATGATGTTCTCGCGGGTGGTGGTCAGGTCAGAGGTAATCATCGTGCGCTGCTCGGACACAGGGAAGACGGAGATGTTCTTCGCGTTGGCAGAGACAACGGCCAGAGAATCGGTGACTTCCTGAGAAACTTCGACATTCTTATCGGTGGCGGTCATCGGGGTGAGGGCCAGCCAAGGCGTGATCCATGCCTTGCGGAAAGCCTCGGCAGGCTTGGAGATAGTGGGCAGCGGGTCAATATTGTTGCCGCTCTGCTGCCAGTGCACGCCCTCAACGCCGCTCTGGAACAGAACCTGACCCTCGCCGCCGTCGTGCATGTACTCGATGAAATACTTGTAGACAGAGGCAACCTGCTCATCGCTGAGCTTGGAGGAAATAACCTGCACGCTGGGGGCGCTGTACAGATAGGTAGCGCCCTCGATGGGAGGCAGAGCGATGACTTCGGCGTCGGGGACATTCTGCTTCAGGCGGACGGTCAGCGTCTCGCCCCACAGGCCGCCCCAGTACGGGAAGCAGCCGACGGTACCGGCGTACCACTCATCACGGCAGGAGCTGGTGGTGTTGGTGATGGCTTCCTGGTCGATCAGGCCGGCGGTGTAAGCATCCTGCAGGTTCTGCAGGGCGGTCAGCATGTTATCCTGTGCCATGCCGTCGACCCACTTGCCGTCAACTTTCACATAGTCAGCGGTTGCGCCCTGGTAGAACTCAGGCAGTGCCTGGGTGCTCTTCAGGCCGGGGGCCGTGTAAGGTGCGGTGCACTCCGGGATCTCGTTCTTAAAGCGGGTCAGCATCTCGATGAACTCGTCATAGGTGGTGGGCACGTCCATGCCGAGGCGGTCCAGCCAGTCCTTGCGGACATAGGTCACGATAGCGGAAGGCGTCTCGCGGGGGACGCCGTAAATCTTGCCGTTGACGGTCAGGGAATCCCACAGGTTCTTGTCGACCTTGTCATACAGGCCGCTCTCGTGGACGAGGTCGGTCAGGTCGGCGATAGCGCCCTGCGCGGCGTAGTTGCCCAGCGTCTCGCCGTTCAGGTCAAAGGTATCGGGAACCGTGTCAGAAGCGTAGGCCAGCTCGAGCTTCTTGGTGTACTCGTTATTGTCGATGAAGTCCAGCTCCAAGTCGATGCCGGTCTTGGCGTCGAAGTCGGCGATCCACTGCTCGGAGCCATCTTCCTGGTGCATGCCGTCATGGACCCACCAGACGAGCTTGTCGGGCTTCTGCGCGTTCTCGTAGAGGGAAGCGGCGTCGGCAGCCGTCTCCTCGGACGATGCAGCGGTGGAATCGGCCGCAGACGCGGAAGCCGCCGTGCTGCCGGAGCCGCCGCAGGCGGCCAGCAGGGAGGCTGCGCAGGCCGTGGCCAGCAGCATGGAAATCTGTTTTTTCATGGTTTTCTCCTCCGTTTGATATAATTCTATTTTACCTGGCGGATTACTCCGCCGCAAGTACGAGTTTTTAGCCCTTGACAGCACCCAGGGTAACGCCCTTGGTGAAGTATTTCTGTATAAAGGGATAGATGAACAGGAATGGCAGCACGACCACAACGACCGTTGCCGATTTTAACATATCAGCCGATAGTGTGATGGCTGTGCCGGAAAGGCCATCTTCCAGAATCAGGGAGCGGACCTTGACCTGGAAGTTCTGCCAGTTGGGGTCGGTGATGTAAAGGATGAAGTGCATATACTCGTTCCACAGGCCGACCGCGATGAACAGGCCAACGGAAGCCAGCGCAGGCTTGGACAGCGGCAGCATGATGCGCCAGAAGCAGCCGAAGGGCGAGCAGCCGTCAATGGTGGCGGATTCAAACAGTTCGTTCGGGATGCTGGCAAAGAAGCTGCGCATCAGAATGGTGTTGTAAGCCGAAACGCTGCACGGAATGATAACGGCCAGCATGTTGTTCATGAGCCCCAGGTTCTTGATGGTCAGGTAGGTGGGAATCATACCGCCGCTGAACATCATGGTGAACAGAACCATGCGGCCCATCAGAACATGGCCGGGCATATCTTTCTGGATCAGGACATAAGCACCCATCGTGATGATGAACAGGCCGGTAACGGTACCGACAACGGTGGTGAGCACAGAGACCAAAAACGGGCGGTAAAGGCTGGAGGTGGTCAGGATCATCTCATAAGCCGAAAAATCGATCTTGCGGGGCCACAGGCGCACGCCGTAACTGGTGGGGTCGATGGAATCAACGATCACTTTCAGCAGCGGCAGCACCATCATGCACATCAGGATGCCCAGCAGCAGGATATCAAAGATCAAAAAGATCGTGCGGGCACGGTAGCCCTTGGCAAAAGAGAAACGGTCTTTGGAATTGATGCCGTTCATATTACAGTACCTCCTCGCCTGTCAGCTTTTTGCTCAGCTTATTGCCGATGGCAACCAGCAGGATAGAAATGACGGATTTGAACAAGCCTGCTGCGGTGGACAGACCGTACTGCGAACCGGAAATGCCCATGCGGTAAACATAGGTTTCCAAAACGTCCGAGGTGTTGATGACCATGGAGTTCTGCAATACCCACACCGGGTCAAACAGGT
>OQVI01001667.1_pt1 | contig 15148 bp, 9 predicted proteins | sample 1691651 | NCBI WGS metagenome assembly OQVI01 (sample SAMN03418287, study PRJEB22391) | human gut metagenome | biome: human-gut; feature: organic feature; material: feces | host: Homo sapiens | place: Italy | collected 2013-04
AGAAATTTTGCATTATTCTGCACTGCTATTTTTGTAGGCTTATTTTTAAGAATTTCCTGCACATGCTCCGTTCTAAATAATGAAATTTCAGGATAAACATTAAGTTCAGTGTAATAATATGCATGAGAACATAAATACTTCAAAGCTTTTACACCTGCATTAAATGTCAGTGTCCTGCCGCTAGCAGATTTTACGTATTTTTCATTTATATCTTTATACGCTTTACTGTTTAAATCATAAACAGCAGCCTGATTCCAGCCTTCAGCGGTTCTTACAGAAACAGAGATATTGTCATCCTCATTAAATCCCAACGTCTTTTTTGATGTTTTGAATTCATAGGTCGTTTCATCAAAAACGGCTTCTTTAATCAATGTTTTCAGCTCTGCCTTTGAAACATCATAGTCATTATCATTCAAGGCTGTACCTTCAATTGCTATGCCATCATCCGTAATATTATAATCAACTTTCTTTTTCCAGAACATGTCATTTATTGCATCTTCAACCTCTCCGGTACCTCCATCTTCAATCGTATAAGCTAACGGTCTGCCGTCGCCAATAACATAGTATTTTAAATTTGGCAGTGTATCAATATCTCCTTCTTCAAATTCCCCAAGAACATAATTCGATATATCCTCAGAGCTTTCAACCTTATTGTATCCTCCGTAAATTCCATATTTTTCAGCCCAAAAATCTCCTTTTCCGTATATATATACTGGAGATTCATAAAACCAGTCATACGATGAAGTAGCATTTGTATCAGCATCAACATGGTCTGACGGGCTTACTATTGCTTCAATATCATTATGTATATAAAACCTTCCCTCATCTTTTGAGATTGCATCAGCATCTGCTTTACTATATCTGGTCAAAACATAATCATATCTGTCACCATACGTCTTTACATTATCAATACTATTTATATCTGAAAACGAATTTTGTCCTGAAAACCTGTAACCAATCACACTGCTTTTCATATCTGTGCATGTATCATTTAATGTAAATGAATAATATGATGTGTTTTTATTCACATATGTTTTGATTGGCCATACAAGATAATAATAATTCCCCGCGTCTGCCGGTGTTTCTCCCCATGCTTTATTCCAGCTTCTATATAATGTAGGTTTCTTTTTCTGTGTGTATGCAATTGTTGCATGTGTATCTATGCAAACGCCGTCTGCAGTTGCATCAGCGGTAACAGTAGAATTTTCATTTGTTGCATATACTTTCGCAGGAACATTGTCCGATACTGACATATCAGTATATTCGGTTGTCTCTTTTGTGGTCTCGTATGCAAACTCTATATAGCCGGAAGTTCCGGTTGGATATGATTTATAATTATAGATTGTTACCTTGTTGTTTTCTTCATCAATATCATATACAAAATCCGGAACATCATTTTCTGACAGTTCAGAACTCAGTCTGTACGGGCATTGAAACGTATCTGCCCAGTTTCCGTCTTTGTCTTTTAGTATATGTAACGGAACTTCTATTTTAAAGGCACCAACATCAGTAGAAAACTTTCCTGACATTGTGTACTCCGCGCGGTAGATAAATGAATGACCAGCCGCCGGGTCGGATGGATTCCATACAGTCTGGCCGTCAATATTGTCAGCTCCACTCACAAACAAAACCTTAAAATTATCTATAGATACAGGTTCAACAGAATCTCCAGGAGTGTTATTATCTGTTGTATCAGTGCTTTTTTCTGCAGATGCAGAATCAATGACATCTTCATTTTGTCTGTCACTGTTTTCGCTATCTTGGATTTCGGTCTCGCCAATGGCCATTTTATCACTATCGTTAACAGTTAAATCGCCAGAGCTGTCAGCGTCGTCTGGATTGTCAACCATATTAGAATCACTCCCGTCAGAATTTATACTGTCGTTAACGGTTATATCTTCATTTTCAGAAGTATCTTCAGTACTATCACTTATTGTTAAGTTTGACATATCACCAGAATCACCATCTGTTTCGGAAGTGCTGCCATCAGCTTCAGGAATACCAGGCACTCCAGGTTCCTCCATGGTTATATCAGACAAATCTGAAATTGACACAAATGCAAAATCGCCAAGGCCTCCAGACGATACAAACGCAATCCTCTGCCTGCCGTCATCAGTGTTTTCAATTGTATAAGTAAGCTTTTCAGACTCTCCGTTTTCAGCAATATGATACAGTTCTGTATTTCTGAAATCGCTTGCATCCTGCATAACAATATTTATTTTATAAGATGCCTGGCTTTTATTTTCAGTATTTAAACTGAAACATTTAATTCCCCGCACACTTACATTAATCATTTGCGATTCAATTTTTTTACAGATTTCTGTTTCTGCTTCTTTTGATAAGTCGTCAAGCGGAAGAGCTCCAAGAGCACCAATATCATCTCCGCTTTCATAAGAGACATTGATTTCAGCGTTCTGATTTTGGTAAAACGTTCCATTCCAGCTTAAAACACTTGACGTGCTGTCAAGAGCTTCCTGATTTGCAGTTTCGTTTGATACGTTTATTTCACCCATATTGTCTGTATTTGTGTCTTCTCTGAGGCTCTCTTCTTCACCAGCAACATCAGTTTCTACAACTTCATTTACTTCACCTGCTGCATATGCCGGCTGCGACAACAACATGACGCCAGACAGCAAAAGCGAAGCGACTTTTTTTAGCTTCATTTTTTATTACCTCCTATATCATATAAGCATTACTGCTTTATATTTAATATGAAGAAAACCGCAAAAATTTTTCAAAATTCCTGCGGTTTGTATATCAAGACACTCTTGTATATGTATCAGCCACATTGTTTGGCATAGCCATACTGTTGAATTCATCACCGGTAGAGTTAGCCCACGTTCCAGCAAGGCCATACTCAGTGCCTACAAATGCGAACTTCTCGCCAAGGGAAAGCGTCTTCAATTTATTCAGATTTGAAAAAGTCCAGTTCATGTTTGTTACATTTGTTGTATCAAAGCTTGAAATATCTAATGACGTAAGCACGCAACACAAATTGAACATATTACAAATATTTGTTACGCAATGAGTGTCAAAATTTGATAAATCAAGAGATTTTAATTTCTGGCATCCATAGAACATCTGCTGCATGTTTGTCACATTTGATGTATTAAAATTAGATACATCTATAGCTTCAAAACCGCATCTCTTAAACATGTTACTCATATCTTTTACATTTAACGTATCAAAAGATGAGACGTCAATAGATGCAAGACTGCTGCAGCCGGAGAACATCTCACTCATATCCGTAACTTTTGATGTAACAAAATTGTTTACATTCAACGATGCCAATTTTTTACATTGATAAAACATCATTCCAAAATTCGCTGTATTTGATGTATCAAATCCTGAAACATCAATACTTAACAGGTTTTCATCTTCAGCAAACATTCCGACAAACGTTGTTACTTTTGATGTCTTAAAGCTTGATACATCAAGATTTTTTAAAGCGGGACAATGAAAAAACATGTAGCCCATTATAGTTACATTTGAAGTATCAAAGCTGGATAAATCAAGAGATTCAAGCTTGCTGCAATAATTAAACATATCTCCCATATTTATTACTTTTGCTGTGTTAAAGCTCGATACGTTTATTTCTGTAACGTTTATACAATTGTGAAACATAGAGCTCATATATTTAACATTTGATGTGTCAAACGAAGATAAATCAATAGCTGTAAATGAATTGCAGTCATCAAACATGCCAGACATTGCTTCAACTTGTTTTGTTACAAACATTGATAAATCTGTATTCGTTAAACTTTTACACCCATGGAACATATACGCCATTGAAGTCGTATTGGCTGTATCAATATTATTGAATTGTATATTTGTCAAGTTTTTCTTTAAGTTGAACATATCTTGTGCTGAAGTATTGAATGCAATTTTTATTCCGTCGACCTGAGTGGAAATTTTCAAGCACTGATTGTCAATCCACCCAACAACTCCGCCATCACCGTCAGCATCCATATCTATCACTGATACTCCATCAGGCATTTCTTCATCAGTAAATATAACTGATGTGACATCATCAGGAATCAGTTTGTTTACATCCGGGCCTTGTTTCAAAACAAAGGTAACAGACTTTGCATATAAGTCAATATCTTTATCAATTTTGACAGATGGGATACCATTAGACGACACTTTTATATGGTTTATGCATTCAGGTTCTGTATACCATAAGACATACGAACCTTTAGGCATCTTGTACTGTCCGCTTACGATATCCTTTGAGCTGTTAAATATCATTTCATTTTCGGTGGAGCCGTCAGCAAATTTTAAGCCATTACTGTGGAATGTTACCGTATATCCTCTCACATCTTTTCTTGGTTTTGCCGTACTGATTTCAATATCTGGAATAGGCCTGTTATCATTTAGTTTTCTGTCTTTCCACTTTTTTGTAAAGGTGACTGTGCCTTCTTTTTTTGCATCCTTAAAGTTGTATACCAAATTTTCATCATTTCCTGCAGCATAAGCCGGGCTGCCACAAAAGCACCCGGCTCCAATCCCACAAGCAAAAAATATAACCGTTAGAAAAAATTTCTTTTTTTGTAATCGCATTATCCCCCTCTCCTTTTTATTTGACCAGCCCAGGCCATTTAGGACAGGGCTGGTCAGCATATTCAGTCTCATTTCGTTTCTATTACTTCCACTGACACCTTGATACTTTCCGGTGTCAGTTTTTCCGGTTCTCTTTTTCCTTCCTGCATTAAATATCCGGTAATATACTCCATGTTATTTCCAAGCTTAAACTTCATGTCATAGCTTCCATCTAATTCAAATTCAGACTTGATATCAGACATCTCCTCTGCATCTCTGACAAAAATAATATCTGCCTTTTGCGGATTCTTTGTCCATTCGCCATTTGCTATAACATTAGCTTCAATCAGCCTGGACAGGGACATACCTTTTGAATCGCAGGTTCTGCCTACACGTTTCAGAACACCATTCAGTCCTCTTGATGCTACATTGTTCATTGCCTGCTCGTTCATCCATAGGATTTCACGGTTGACGATATCAATCACATAAGGAGAAGCCTGTGTGCATTCGCTGTCAAGTACAAAGCGGTTTACAACAGTTGCGGGCTCAAATACCTCACCCATATCGTCAGATGTCCTCTTCATAACACCAAAGCAGGTATGAGGCTGCTCAGAAAACTTCTGGCATGTATAACTGTTAATCTGCGGGATAAGATACATAACACCGTCATCCTTCAGCTTATCAATATCCACATCGATAAACTCACCGCGGCCTTTGCCTTTTGCCGGGCCGCCATCCTGCACATCACCGGAATACACAAAACCGTTTCCGTTTTTGCTTCCATTCCATCCGCAGAACCCAACAATATCCATGTTCTTATCGCAGAATGCAACCGTCAGGTCAATATCGACCCTTCCATCATGATATCCTGTCTTGTTGTTGATGTTAGTCCAGCCAACAAAGAAACGCATCTTTTCCCAGCTGTCATCAATCGGCATCTTGGAGCCAGACGTCATATTGCCAATCGCTCCGGAATTATCACGGATATCAACAGGGATTTTCACGTCATTTACACCTTCAGCCATATAGACCTTACCCATGCTGTCTTTTCCGGCAAACTTTTCAGACATTCCGTTCATTGCAGCATCAACAACATTTTTAATCTGTTCTTTTGTGAATGCTTTTCTGTTCTTGTCTGTTGTTTCAACAACCTTTCCGTTTTTACCTTTGAAGTAACGTTTTTCGTCGTCATGGTCACGCTGCTCAACATTTCCGATTGTTCCGGTCACAGTCGCGATACCGGCTTTTGCAGCAACTTCTTTCATAGCATTTACAACAAGGTCTTCTTTTCCCTGTTCAATTCCCATACGGTACAGCTTATCAAAACGACGCATAAAATCACCAGGCATTCTTGAAGCCTCTTTTACGGCTGCTTCAACATCACCGGCTTTGATTGCCTCTTCAATACGTCTTGCCGGACGGTCAATCTTCTCTTCACTCTGGATAATGATGATTGCACGCTTAACGTTATCATATTTCGGTTTTGTCCAGGCCTTATCTGTGATATGAAGAACGTTAAACAGCTTTTCCCATTCTTTGTCATGACCATGCATCAGGTTAGACAGTCTTTCCCCACTACCCTTGTCCATTGCTGCCAGACAGTCCATCACAAAAGCACGGTCTTTTCGGCCAAGTTTAAATGATGGCATTGCCTTCGCGTCATCACGCAGAGGGATTGCTTCGTAAGGGTCACGGGCAGAGCCGTCCTTGCTAAGAGACTTGAACGCAGCATATCTTAAAAGGTCAGCAGGCTGTTTCATAAATGCGGCAGTATGGATTGCATTGCCTGACAGTTCTTCCACCATCATCGCGCATGCGACAGCATTCTCCCTGTTCTTTGTTGATACATTCTCAATCAACGCATCAATGCTGCCAGGGTTTTCTTTTACATATTCCATAATGAATTCACGCTGCTCTTTTGAGTATGCGATGGCAGATTTGACCGCCATACGGAAAGTTTCATCAAGGTCTTCATTGCTGCCCTCAATCAGGATTCTATGCATAGGTGTACCGAGAAAAGGATAAGTCTTTTTCTCTTTCATATAAACAGACGGTTCAAGTTCAAGACCTGACAGACCATAGATAATCTGGTCAAGAAAATATTCTGCATAATTTCGTTCCATGCAGCATTCAGGGAAGTCAGGATAAAATGGAGTAAGCTTCTTGCCAGCTCCAAGCACGTCAGAGAGCATTTCGTAGTTTGTCTTAAAAAATGCAATGATATCATCCTTATCGGCTTTAGCCAGATGTTTCGTCTGCTCTGTTGTCATCGGGAAACCGATTGATGCAAAATTAGCCGCAACGGATGCTGCCAGTTCAACATTGTTATTGTCTTTCTGTTCCGGGAGGATTACCTTGCCCTGCATTTCATAGTATTTTTTTAAAATATTTTTATTCATTCTTTTTCTCCTTTTCTAATATGCTTAAGCAGCAAAGCAGCCGCTTTACGGCTGCCGGCAGAGAATTCTTCTGCGAGATATGCTTCGTATCCCGAAGCTGCGAGCCGCTTTTCTAACGGTTAGAAAACCGTCTGTTTTTGTTGTCAGATACAATATGCTTAAAAAAATAAAAAGGAGACGGATTTTTGCAGATTTTTTTTGCAATATTTTTTTTGCAAAAAAATAACGGTCAGAAATTTTCTAACCGTTAGATTTTTTAGCATCCGAATTCTTTTCTCAGTTCTTCCAGCTCAGCATCAAGCTCCTCTTCTGTTCTTCTGACACTTCGTCCAGCAAGTTTCTTTCCGCTGAACATTGCAATGTCTTTTTTTCTCTTTATTTTTTCAAACCTTCTACTCTCTCTTGCCTCCCACTGATGGCGATACCTGTTTCCGGAGTTATCTTTCCAACCGGTGGAGTGGTATCCTCCAAAGTCTTCATCAGGCCATACACTTTTAAATTCCTTATCCTTGGCTTTGACAAATTCCTTATATTCTTCCTCAGCTTCCATACCATAAGCAGCACGTGCTCTATGGATATATTTTGAATCTCTGCGCCATGGATAACACTTATGATTGGCTCTGCCCTGGCGGCTCTTAATTGAAGTCATAATGCTGTAATTCCATTCAATATGGCTAATATTTTTTGGAATAAACAAGAACGCAGTATCAACCTCTTTCTTAAATATCCTGACGTCAATGTTTGGCTGTTCCGGCGTATCAAGCCAGAACAGAAACTTGTTTACCTTCCAATCCATGTTGGGCTCAGTAACATGTAAAGACTCATCTATCACATTTTCATAACGGCTTTTCCTTGAAAAACCATTAAGCGCCTGGTTCTCCATATACTCATTTCTGAACTCTCCACGGATAGGTTTGCCGTTCCAATTTACAACCTGTTTATGTGCACGGGCAAGAAACCTTATCAGCTCTTCTTTATTACCAAAGAAAATATCATTCGAAATGATATATATTTTATTTTCGGGGCCGTATCCAATAACCTCTGACAAATGAATTTTCGGCTGTTCGACTGTATAGATTTTCTGCATATTTTTCTCCTTTCTTTTCTGCATTTCTGTACATGTAATATGCAGGATTCCATAAGAAAACAAAACATTGTCTTTTTTTAGACAAAAATGTTTCACGTGAAACATTTTTTAACAATATTCGACATTAGGTTAGGTCAGAAAGATATATTATCTGTCTTCTCCTCCGATATCTGGCATTTCCATATCTTTAGTTTTAGTTTTTGTGATATCTTTTACTTTTTCTTTCATATCATGGTCTCTGAACGCTCTTATTGTAGCCCCTGTCATCATTCCTATATTAATCGCGTTCTTTAATGCTTTATTTGACAATCTTAAAGGTTTTCTTATAGCCTGCTCAGCGTCAATTGCAAACCCCATGCCTTTTTCCAAGTCCTGGCCATCATACATGTCGCTTCTTTTTCCACCGGCGATTGCCGCAGAAGTCTGCATTAATTCGTTTGCACTTTTTCCCATAGCGGCTGCAGAATGGCCAAGCTGCTCCATAGCAGCTCCTGTATGGCTTGGTCTTGCTGCCCCACTTTTTACCAGGTCTGAAAATGTCTCAGCGTCAAAATTTTTACCTCCATTTTCCCTGATATCGTTAAGTATGTCTTTTTTAATTTTAGCGTTCATCTTAGACTCATCGACGTCTCTTTTAATGGCACCTGGAATGTTAACAACACTTTCAACAAGCCGGCTACCTCTTTTTACAAAGTTTCCAGGCGTATTTGTTACACCTTCCATATGCATATACGCTCTTCTAAATTGCTCTAAATCCATAAAATCATCTCCTCGTGCATAGCACAATACAGGTTTTTCTAACGGTTAGAAAAACCTGTTATTTTTTCAGCTGACTGATTTTTCAGCCTGCTTTCTTACAACATTAACTTTACCCCCTTTCTCAACAATGCATTTCTCAACATCATCTTCGTCAGGAAGATTAAACATGGAATCTTTCAAAATTCCCTCTAATATACCCCTCAGGCCTCTGGCTCCGGTTTTTCTTTTAATAGTTTCTTTTGCGATATCTTTTAACGCATCAGGAGTAAACTCCAGTTCGATTCCGTCATACTTAAAGAATTCCTTGTACTGATTAACAATACAGTCTTTAGGCTCTGTTAGAATCTTAACCATTGCTTCCTCATCTAACTCATTTAATGATACGATGACTGGCAGACGTCCGATAATCTCCGGGATTAATCCGTACTTCACAAGGTCGTCTGTTTCCACCTGGCTTAATGCTTCACTGATAGATTTTTCTTTTCCTTTATCTACATTAGCACCAAAACCGATAGATGTATCTTTTGCGGTTCTTTTATTAATTATCTCTTCAAGTCCAGGAAAAGCTCCGCCGCAGATAAATAAAATATTCTCTGTATTGACATGAACATATTTTTCATTTGGATTGCGTCTTCCACCGTTAACCGGAACGTTAGCAATAGTACCTTCAACCAGTTTTAAAAGCGCCTGCTGGACACCTTCACCTGCTGGGTCTTTTGCAGCCCCGGAGCTTCCGCCGGATTTTGCAATTTTATCAATCTCATCCAGGAAGATGATTCCACGCTCTGCCTTTTCAACATTTCCGTCAGCAGAACGGAGGAGCTTTGTTAAGATGGTTTCAACATCATCACCAACATACCCTGCCTCTGTAAGGGAAGTGCAGTCAGCGATTGCGAAAGGTACATCAAGCATCTTCGCAACTGTCTGAGCCAGCAGGGTCTTTCCGCTTCCGGTTGGGCCAATCAGCAGGACGTTACTCTTTGACAGCTTGACGTCTGACTTGATGTCCATTCTTTTATAATGGTTATAAACAGCAATAGCGATTGAAATCTTCGCGCTGTCCTGGTCAATAATGTATTTATCAAGTTCTTTCTTGATTTCTCTTGGTGTCATTTTTTTATTGCGTTTTTTTGCTTTTGCCTTTCCATCTGATTTGCCTCTGACATCTAAAGCCTGTCCAAGCAGCTTTACGCAATCTTCACAGATATAATTTCCATTAGCAGAAGAGCGGAAGCCCTTCTTAGGTGGAATGATTTTAGTGTTACAAAACTGACAAATTGCTTCTCTATTATAAGCTGGCATAATTATTTCCCTCCATTTGTTTGTTATTTTGCGGGCGGTTTTACCCGGCCGATTTCGGTTTTTGCAAAGACTTTTTCTTTGCTCATTTTTAATATGCATAAAATTACATAAAGGGAAATTTTTTTGCGAATTTTTACGGCAGGGTGGATAACAAGAGAATTTTGTCGATTTCTAACGGTTAGAAAAACATATATGTACAGTTCTAACCGTTAGAAAAATCATCGACGGACGGAAAACCGCAGTTAAACTTGTTTGCCAGTCAGGCTGAAGGTAATTGATAACTCGCCGTTGCCGGCTCGTTACCAAGCCTCGCAGAGGCTGACAAGCGAAGCCGTAAGGCTGAGTGAGGTGTATAAACATGGGAGTCGGGAATCCCGTCCGCTCAGCATCGCAGATTTTCGTCTGCTTCGCGCGCACGTCGTGCTCTACACTCCGATTTCGTCGTCGTTTGTCAGCCCTTGCGGTGTACGGCACTCGCTCTAGCGGACTCGTTTGTCAGTGGCAAAAGCCACTTGGTGCAAGCGAGCTTACGCTCGCTGCATCATCTGTTTTTGTCCATCTCATCAATAACACTTTTGACTGTTACATACTCAGGCTGTAACTTTTCTGGTTCAAGTCTCGGGGACTCATTACTTGCTGCTCCGGCATTTGCAGTGTTGGTAGAGGCATCAGCAGAAGATGAGACAGCTTCAGCATTATCTTCCTTTGTTTCTTCTTCATTGTCTTCATCCGGGTCACTGTCATCTGCCCCGAAATCAATCACATCCATTTCGTCATCATCTGCATGCTTTGCAGCATGATATGCTTTAAGTCTTGCTGCTGCGTCTGCCCGCTGCTGTTCAGTCAGTACTCGTTTCTTTTCCCTGATGAGGAGCAGGTCTTTTGGTGCCTCATATGTTTTTGACACGACTTCGCCGTGTACCATTCCAACTTCAACAATCTTCCAGTTTTCGTTATTCTCAACATACCTGTCCAATTTTTTCATGATATTATATTCAGTTGTATAAATCTTCATTTTGTTTGAGCCGTGAACCATATTGATATGGGTTTCACGCTCGTCATTCAGTAATTTTGCCATTGATTTTTCTCCTTATTTTTTTGCTAATTTTTTTGGTTTATTACAATATGCTGAATTTTATCGGAAACAGGACGACTTTTTCTAACCGTTAGAAAAAAAATTGCGGCAGTGTATCTTTAATCCAGAGCAGCCAGAAGAAGAACGCTCAAACTTTTATTCTTGCAATAGTGCGACCTGCCGGTGTTCTGAAAAAATCTGCATATTTTTATATTTTTTATGTCATTTTTGTTGATTTTACGCGTCTTTAACCTTATAATCTATTATATAAAAAGCAAATATAGTTTTTATTTCAGAATGGAGTGTAAAAAATTGCAGGAAGAAAGAAATGGAATTACATTAACAATTTTGCAGGAAAAAGGCGGCTGCGGCAAAAGCTGCGCGATATTTAACATCGCCGCTTATTTAAGCAAGAAGAAAAACGTTCTAATCATTGACCTTGACGGACAGGCCGCAGATATTTCATATTTTTTATTCGGAAACAAAGTAGGAGACAGCCAGGACCCGATGCGTTCTGACGTTAAGACAATCATGCATATATTCAGGGGAGCAGACCCGAAAGATGTAATTGTTCCGGTTAAAGAAAATCTTGATATAGTTCCGGCCAACACTGAAGTAACAGGACTCTTATCCATACATAAAATCAAAACCTTTAAGGATTTTATCAATAAAATGCGAAAGAAATATGATTACATATTAATAGACGTACCGCCAAGCCCAAACTGGTCACATGTTTTATGTCTGTCCGTATGCGATTACGTAATGCCAATCGTAAATCCTGATGCAGCATCACCAAAAGCCATCATTGGATTAAATGACAGTGTTGAAGAAATCCAGTCAACTTCAAATCCTTCATTAGAATATCTTGGAATCATTATGAATAAATATAATGAAAGGACTAATATCGCCAAGACTATGCTTCAGCAGACAGAGAATATTGCCAAGCAATTAGAGGTATCACTTTTTGATACAAAAATTCATCAGAGCGTATTGCTTGAAGAGCATATCCTTTCACATCAAAGCATTTTTGAGTATGCGGGCAAAAGCAAGGCGGCAAAAGAATATAAAAACCTGTCAGAAGAAATCATATCCAGGATTGCAGAGAGGAGAAGATAAGAATGGGGAAACTTAATGTTCCAACTGATGAATATGCCATCAGCCCAAAAAGGAAGTTCCGTGATTTAAGTGAAGAATTTATTGAAGAGAACAAAGATTTCATCGTAAAAATTCCGGCAAACGAACTTATCTACGATAAAGATAACGAGAAATATTACGGTGAGATAACAGATGAATCTATTCAGGATATGGCGCTTGATATGTCAACGGACGGGTTCAAAGGTGTAATCATGGCATATCCTGTAATGGTAGATGGTCAGAGAAAATATCAGATAGAATCTGGACATCGTAGATACACTGCAGCAAAATGTGCTGGCATTACTGAAATCCCGACAATCATAACCGAGCCGCCAAAAACAGATTCGGAGCGTGTAATCAGATTAATTAAGATGAACCTGCATGGCAGACCAGACCTTTCACCGACAAAAAAAGCAAAAATAATTGAAGCCCTGATGTCAGCTCACAAAGAAGAACGTATCAAGGCCGGACTGAAGGCAGACAATGCAACGCTTACAGATATTGTTTCAACTGAGATGGAATTATCCACAAAAAGTATCGATAAGTACAAAGCTTTATTGAAATTAGTGCCGAAGCTGCAGGCCCTGGCTGATTCTGGCATTGCATTTTCGGCATTGATACAGGCAGTTACACTTCCGGAGGACAAGCAGGAGATGCTGGCTTTTTCAATCAATTCTGAAATATCTGAATCAGGAATTGATAACATCTCAAGGCAATGGGTTATAAACAAGATTGAAATCCTGCGGCGCGAATTCTATGACGAGCCAAAACAGCCAAAGAAGATAGCAAAACGCCGTGATGGTTCAAAAATCATTACAAAATGCTTAAAAGATTTTGACGACCTGGTAAACGGTAATGCCGTATTTAAAGAAAATGAAAAGCATATAGCGGTAGAAAATCTGAAAAAGCTGCGTGAGAACATAGACAAAAAGATAGACGAATTGTCAGAGTAGGAGAGAAGACGAAAAAACAGGAATGCATATTGCATTCCTGTTTTTCTAACGGTTAGAAAACCTTATCAGCTGCGATTCAACAATACTTTCTCATACTCATCAAAATCATATTGACGCTGCTCAAAATTATTGAACTGATTTTTCTTTTCTTTCTTGACCGGCGCCGCATATCCTTCTTTAATAGCCTTAATCATAAATCCTACCAGGTTATCAATATGTCCTGCCAGTTCTGCAATATGATATGCGGTTTCTATTTTTTCAATATCATACTTTGCAGCTTCGCAGATTGACCTGATATCCTTTATACTTACCGATTCTTTTATCAGCTCTTTTACCTGAATATGCATTTCAAACATTTCGTCTTCACTTAGCATTGACGCCTGTTCTTTCTTTTCTTCTATTTTTTTCTTTTCTTTTCCACCGTTTAGCTCAACATAAAAAGCGATGCCATACACTTTTCCGCCTTTTCCGCTTTTGACTGGTTCATACGAAACAGTCATCCCGCATTCCGGAGTATTGTTAATTTCTGCAACAGCAACGTTTACTATACGGCGTTTGAAATCAGTCCAGTTGTCATAGCTCTTTTCTGTAGAATACTTCATTGCCTTATCATAATCAGGATGAGACTGGCCACTCAAAATCTTTTTAACCTGTTTTGTAGAAGAGTCTACGACGCCAAGTGTAAATTTTAATTCATTGATGCCAACCTCAACTTTAAAATGCTTTCCGTCTGACTTTTGAGGCATTAGTTTTGCATTTCCTATCTTTTTCTTTGTATAACAACATGAATATAGTAATTCATGAAGCTTTAATGTATATTTGTTTTTAAATTTTAGCACTAATGGCAGGTCTAAGATTGTAAATTTTGTTGACGGGTTTATGTATGGCTGTAGGTCATTGTTAATTTTTACAGTAAAAACAGAATTTTCATACTTTACAAGTGTAAACAAAGGCAGGAAGACAAACCTTTCATTCTCATTGTCCTCAAAACCTATAGTAGTAGCAGCCATTGAGACAGCTACTGGCTTTAGCTGAGTATAAAAACTTCCACTTTTATTTCCAAGCATATTCCTCAGTTCACTTGCCTTGATAGAACAAACAGTACTTCCATCTTTTTCGTCCGTAGTTACATATTTTTTATGTTGAATCCTGGCAAGGACAATATCAAGTATCTTTAACTCTACCAGTGAAGCTTTATATTTACTTTCTATAAGTAGATTTGCTTTTTTGAACGAATCATCCAACGATTCGTAAGACACGACTTCTTCATTTGTTATAACTTCTATATTATCATCAGTCTTTATGCTGTTCATTTTTTTTCACTCCGATTTGTCCGTTAAATAAAAATTACTGGAGTGCGGAACGCGGAGACATGCAGGAACAGGTAGAATTCACGATGCAACTACCCACCACTTGCTCGCGCTGAAGTGGGGGCTTCTGGTCTAAGACCATCTTTTTTCCTGCCGATACTGCACAGGCAAGCCCCGGTGTTCCACCGGTTACATTTAATATGCCGAATTTTTTCAGAAAAGCGTAATTTGATGCGGATTTTTTACAAAAAATGGAATTTATCTCACTTCCTATAGAGGAAGGGGCATTCTTCCTTTATGCTTGATAAAAAACCTCCATATCGTCTCCAATTTGTCCGCTAAATAGAATTTTCACTCCAATTTGTCCGTTAAATAACATCTATAGAATAACAGACAACCATTTAAAAAGCAAGCATTTTTATCATAAGAAAAACGTATGTTCTTTTTCTTATTACGGACAAATTGGAGTAGCGGGATAATCAAATTTGTCCGTCAAATGATTTTTGTCATTTCTATTTAGCGGACAAATTTGATTATTTTTACGGCAGTTTTTATTTAACGGACAAATTTGATTATTTTGTATCGTCCAT
>OQVI01001682.1_pt1 | contig 15064 bp, 13 predicted proteins | sample 1691651 | NCBI WGS metagenome assembly OQVI01 (sample SAMN03418287, study PRJEB22391) | human gut metagenome | biome: human-gut; feature: organic feature; material: feces | host: Homo sapiens | place: Italy | collected 2013-04
TGCCCTAAAAATAAATTGGAGTAGCAAAGCTTATGCGAACCATTGCCATCCCGCAGCTGTACTGCGGGGCATCCGGCAAAAAAGGAGCCTATAACCGGCAGGAGGTTGGCCTTGCACGGGCGTTTGCCGCCCTGGGCTGCCGGGCTGTTGTACTGTACCCGGACCCGGACGCCGCCCCCGAAGCTGTGACCAGCGAGGACCTGGAGCCCAATGTGCGCATCTATTATGTGCCGGCCCGCAAAGCCGGGGTCAGTGCCTTTTACCGCACCTGGCAGCCGCTGCTGAACGAGCATGTGGACGCCGTGCATGTGATGGGGGATAACGCCCTCGGCGTGCCGGGGCTGTACCGCTTTTGCCGGGATCACGATATCTTTTTCTACAGCCAGCTGGGGGCCATCAAAAGTACGTCCGAAAACCCGGTTATGCGGGCTGTGATGAACCTTTTGTGCCGCCGCAACCTGGCTATCTACCGCAAAACCCCCACCTATGCCAAAACCCCCGCCGTGGCCGCCCAGCTGGAACAGCTGCATGTGCCATGCGCCGGGGTAATGCCCGTTGGGCTGGATACCGCCATCATCCCCAATGCAAATGGGGAAAAACATGAACTGCGGGAATTTTTGAAGCTGGACCCCAAAGCCAACTATCTTGTTTTTGTGGGGCGGCTGGATTCCTACAAGCGCCCGCTGGACCTGGTGCCGGTACTGGAAGTACTGCCCCGCAGCTGGAACGCGGTGGTCATCGGGCAGGGGAGCCTGACCGGGGAACTGCAGGATGCCCTGCGCACCCACAAGCTGGAAAACCGCTGTACCTGCATTCCCCAGCTGCCCAACGCAACCGTGCAGGCCTATTACCATGCCTGCGATGTGTTTGTGAACTTTAATGACGGCGAAATTTTTGGCATGAGCCTGCTGGAAGCCATGTATGCGGGCTGCCCGCCGGTTGCCCGCCATGCGCCGGGGCCGGATTTGATCATAGAGCCCGGCACCAGCGGCTATTTTGCCGATACCCCTGCCCAGTTTGCTGAGGCCATCCAGAAAGCAGCGGCGGACCCGGCCTGCGGCCACGCTGCCCAGCGCCGCGTGAATGAACATTTCCTGTGGGCAAACAGCGCCGAAACCGCCCTGGCCATGCTGGACAAACAAGGAGGAAACCGCCGTGGATAATGATGGAGCCTTGCTGGAGGTACTGCGCAATACCTATAAAGGGCTGCGCTTCCGGTGGAAATACCGCGGCCTGACCATTCTGCCCGCGGAACAGGGCAATGCGGCTGCTGCCGATGCCATCCGCGCCGGGCAGCCATTTCTGTTCGGCCGCTGCGGTGCAACCGAGATGCGCACCGTGGCCGAATATTTGACCGGGAAATATACCGAGAAAACCAGGGGGGAGATCAACACCCTGTCCGGTGTGTTTCCCACCGATGATAAAGCGCTGAACCGCTTCTGCAAGCTGTATACTTCCTGCGCTCAGGGGGCGGACCTGCTGGCGCTGTGGGATGTGGGGGCCGAGCGGCAGGTAATCGATGGCTGCCACGGCACCCGCTTTACCCAGCTGCGCGCGCTGGAACCATATTATTATGCCAACCCCTGGAGCGCCGCACTGGCCGGAAAGCATGTGCTGGTGGTACACCCCTTTGCGGATACCATCCGCGCCCAGTACCAAAAGCGCGGGGAGCTGTTCACCAACGCCCCCGGCGGGGTAAACACTCTGCCGGAACTGGCCTCCCTGACCGTCATCCCGGCAGTGCAGGGCCTTGCCGGGCAGAAAACCGGGTATGATACCTGGTTTGATGCCCTTGCCGCAATGGAAAAACAGATGGATGCCTGCGATTATGAGGTTGCCATCATTGGCGCAGGTGCTTACGGCCTGCCGCTGGCCGCCCATGCGCGGGACACCGGCCATGTTGCCATCCAGATGAGCGGCGCTACGCAGCTGCTGTTTGGCATCAAGGGCCGCCGGTGGGACACCCACCCCCAAATCAGCAAGCTGTATAACCCTGCGTGGGTGCGCCCCGCCCCCGCCGAACAGCCCGCCAACAAGCAGGCGGTGGAGGGTGGCAGCTACTGGTAGAACCTGCGCCCCTAAAATTACGTTATAACAAACCGTCCGCCCGAATCCAGATGTGCAAAGGAGCCGTATCCATGAAGATCCTGATGATCAGCAACCACCTTGGCGTGCAAAGCGGGGTGCAGCGCTATGTGCAGAACCTTCTGCTCAATCTGGACCTTACCCGCTACCAGGTGGATCTGTTTGTCGGCCTTTGCCCGCCGGATCAAGCTTCGTGCGCGCCGGCACTGGAAGCAGCCGGGGTGCATATCATTGCGGTGCCGGACAATAAAAAAGCCCGTATCCGCGCACTGTACCAGCATCTGAAAACCCATAAGGATTACGATATCATCCATTACCATACTGCCAGCAAAATCGGCGCGCCCGTCTGCGGTATGATGCGGGTGCTCTGCCCCCATGCCAAGATCATTGTGCACAGCCATATCGTTTACCCGCCCATGACGCTGACCTGGCGCGCCGCCCATCTGGTGTACCAGCTGTTTGCAGATTACTTTCTGGGCTGCGGCGTGGCTGCGGGCCGGTTTGTGTTTGGTGACCATATCGACCGCAGGCCGAACTTTTCCGTTGCCTGCAATGCGGTGGACCAAACCCGCTTTTACCCCAACGCCGCGGCGCGCACGGCAATCCGCGCCCAGTACGGCATTACCGGAACCGAGCGTCTGGCCGGGTTTGTAGGGAGGCTCAACCACCAGAAAAACCCGCTCTACCTCATCCGGGTGTTTGCGGCTATGGTTCAGCAGGACCCCCGCTGGAAGCTGCTGTTGGTGGGCGGCGGCGAGCAGGAACAGCCCATGCGGGAACTTGCCGCCCAGCTTGGCGTGGCGGACCGGGTGCTGTTTGCCGGGGTGCAGAACAATGTGCCCGACTATATGAATGCCTTTGACCTGTTTTTGCTGCCCAGTAACTTTGAAGGCAGCCCTGTTACCCTGGTGGAAGCCCAGGGCTGCGGCGTGCCCTGCCTGGCCTCCACCAATGTGCCGGGGGATGGCTCGGTGACCGAGCTGGTGCATTTCCTGCCGCTCAGTGCCCCGTTTGAAGAGTGGGCCAAAACGGCGGATTCCATTGCTCCCGGCGGGCCGCACGCGGACTATTGGCCCACGCTGGCCGCTGCCGGTTATGAGCTGAAAACCGCTGCACACCGCATGGAGCAGGTGTATGATAAAGTGGCAGGGGAGGGCGCACGATGATTTACGCCGAACTTTCCGGCGGGCTGGGCAACCAGATGTTTGTGTATGCCTTTGCCCGCGCCATGGGCCTGTGCTGCCAGGAGCCTGTCACTTTGATTGACCGGCAGGACTGGAAAACCGGCTCCCCGGCCCACACTGCATTGGCATTGCAGGCACTGCATATCAGCTCAGAGGTGCAGTTCATCACCGATGCAGGCTTTGCCAAGCAGCATCTGCCGGTGCAGAACGCCGCCAAGGCCCTGATGATCCGCCACGAACAGCGTGTGGGCCTGATGGACCGGGACTGGCACCCCTTTGAAGCCCGCATGGCCCCTATGCTGAACGCCATCGGCCTGCATTTTGCGACTGAGGGCTTTACCCCTGCCAAGCGCGGTCACGCCAAAAACTTTCTGGCCTGGGGGTACTTCCAGGGGGCAGATTATTTTAAGGACCAGGCTGAAACTATCCGGGCGGAGCTGCTGCCCATTGAAAACCCGGAACACGGCTTTACCGCTGCGACCGCCGCCTTTGCGCGGGAAATTGAGGCAAGCCCGTTCCCCGTCTGCCTGCATTGGCGCTGCGGGGACTATCTGCTGCCGCAGAACGCGGCCCTGCAGGTCTGCACGCCGGAGTATTACGCCGCCGCCTGCCGTACGGTGTGCCAAAGCCTGCCCCGGGCGGAACTGTTTGTCTTTTCAGACGACCCCGCCTATGTGCGGCAGCATCTGGACGCTGCGGGCCTGCCGGTGCATTACAGCACCGGGGCAAAAAGTGCCGCGGCGGACCTTGCCCTGATGCGCCGCTGCCGGGCGTTTGTGCTGAGCAACTCCACCTTCAGCTGGTGGGGGCAGTGGCTGGCCGGTGTGCCGGGCCGCTGTGTGATCGCGCCGGACCGCTGGTACGCCAACGGCAAAAAGACCGCCCTGTATGACCACGACTGGACATTGATCCCGACAAAGTAAAGGAAACAACTGCGATGGAACGCACAGGAAACATCACATTTTCGGTCATTGTGCCGGTGTATAATGTGCAGGCTTATCTTTCTGCCTGCGTCAAAAGCGTGGTGGAACAGGCCGGCCCGGCGGACTGGGAGTGCATCCTGGTGGACGATGGCTCCACGGATGCCTGCCCCGCCATGTGTGATGCTTTTGCTCAGCTTTGCCCCGGCGTTACGGTCATCCACCGCTCTAACGGCGGGCTGGCCGCCGCGCGCAATACCGGCATCAAGGCCGCCAAGGGCAAGTGGCTGCTGTTTTTGGACAGCGACGATTACTGGCCGCCCCATATGCTGGAAAAGCTGCGCGCCGCCCTGGCCGCCGCGCCGGGTTACCGCTGGTACGTCTGCCGCTATCTGGAGCAGGACGAAAGCCAGGGGATGGATGCCAAGCCTTATCCCGGCCCGGTGGAGCGGTTCACCCCCGGCCCGGATGCCGACCCCGATTACGCCGCCCGCGTGGCGCGGCTGTATGCCGCGGGCCACTGGGCGGTCTGGCGCTTTTGTATTGACCGAGAATTTCTGGTTAAGTATAACCTGCTTTTCTGGAATGAGGTCCGCTGGGCGGAGGATTATCCCTTTGACCTGGTGCTGGCCGGTGCCTGCCCCAAGCTGTATTACCTGGATGTGGAGCTGGTGGTCTACCGCGCCAACCGGGCGGGCAGCCTGTTGAACGCGGGCCTTGCCAAACATTTTGCGGGCATCGCGGCGGTCATCCACCGGTTTGAAAAAATGTTCGCCGCGCCGGACTGCCCCTGGACCCCGGCGGAGCAAGCCGAGATCTGGCGGCGCACCGCCAATGTGTTCTGGCCGCAGGCCCGCGGCGCTGCCTGCCGTGATGCCGAGGTACGCGCCGCTTGTGCCCCCGGCCTGACCGCCTGCAAAGCACTCTGGAAACTGGGGGACGAGAACACCCGCCCGGACTGGAAGCTGTTTGCCTTCCTCCTCAACCACTTCGGCCCCCGCTTTGCCCTTTGGGCGGCCGGGCTGCTGAAACGGAAATAAAGCTCTGCACCCATTGTAGGGGGCGGCGTCCCCGATGCCCCATGAACCTCTGCCGTAAATGCCGGTTTCGGCTCCATGCCCCGTAGGGTGGGGTCACTCGACCCCGCCGCCTTTCCGCGCCTTGACCTTATCAAAACACCTAGGAGAACACCTGATTGCGTACACAAAAAACAATTTTGAACCTGGTCTATGCGCTGGGGTCCAGCCTGCTGCTGATGTTGCTGGGCTTTGCCACGCGGCGGCTGCTGGTATTTAACTTTGGCAACGATATCACCGCCGCATCCCAGGTGGTGGATAAGCTGTTCAACTTTTTCTCCATCGCGGAATTCGGTGTTGGCAGCGTCATCAGCTACCGCTTGTATGAACAGATCGCCGCCAAGGATACCGAGAAGATCAGCAAATATATGTCCATGTATAAATGGGCATACCGCGCCGTGGGTGTGGTTATCTGCGTGCTGGCGGGCATCGGGGCGCTGGCCCTGCCGTGGATCATGCCCGGCGTGGCCAGCATCCAGACGGCCTATACCGTTTACCTGCTCAACACCATCTCCACGCTGTCGGGCTATTTCCTTGTCACCCGGCGGCTGATGTACACCTGCACCCAGCAGGGGTACCTGTGTACCCGCATCGACTTCTGCTTTAATGTTGCCAACTATCTGGCCCGTATTGCCATTGCGCTGTGGCTGCCAAACTATATTTTGTATTTCGGCGTCAGCATCCTGTTCAACACCGGTGCCAACCTGGTGGTGGCAGCGCGGTATAAAAAGGACTTCCCCGAACTGCACGAGGTCAAGGTTACTTTGCGGGATTTCAAGGATCTTGGCATCTTCCATGACCTCAAGTATTACCTGGTTCACCGCCTGTCCAACACCATTTACGGCTCGTCCGATACCATCGTCACCAGCCGTATGGCGGGCAGCGCTATGACGGCTAACCTTGGCAACTATACCACCGTGTCGGACAGCGCCACCAACATCGGCAATAAAATCATGGACAGCTTTGCCGCAGCCATCGGCAATATCGTGTACGATAAATCCGCCACGGCCAACGCCCATGATAAACAGGTGTTCTGGGGGCTGGATCTGTTCAGCTATTTTTTCGGCAGCTTTGTGGCAACGGCATATCTCTGCCTGTTCCAGCCGTTTATCAGCCTGTGGATGGGCAGTGACCGCCTGCTGCCGCTGGGCTTTGTTATTGTGTTCAGCCTGAACGAATATGTGGGCTGGAACCACCGGATGCTCGGCTCTTACCGCGCCGTGCTGGGCCACTTTGAGCAGGACCAGTGGTTCATGGTCGCCTCTGCCGCCACAAACCTGATTCTAAGCTTTGCACTCTTCCCGGCGTTTGGCATTACCGGCATTGTGGCGGCTACCGTTGTGGCCCACTGCATCATGTGGGTGGGGCGCGGCATTGTGGTTTGCCGCCAGTATATGCGCGGCAGCGGCTGGCGCTACCTGCGGGTGCAGGCGGTGCATCTTGTCACCCTTGTGGTGCTTATGGCAGGCAGCTACCGCGTGTGCGCCCTGCTGCCCGGCGGTATTCTGGGGCTGCTGGGGCGGGCTGTTGTGGTCTGCATCCTGCCCAACCTGCTGAACCTTGCGTTTTATATCTGGACCAGCGATGCCGCCTATCTGCGCACCCAGGCTGGCCGCCTTTGGCAAAAAATTACCCATCGTTAAGGGGGAAACACAACATGGCAACCATTGGCATGCTGTATATCTGCACCGGCAAATACACCGTGTTCTGGCCGGAATTTTATGAAACTTTCAGCAGGAACTTTTTACCCGGCTGCAAAAAAGAATATTTTGTCTTTACCGATGCACCGTCCATCGCCCACGAGGATGACCCCGCTGTGCACCGCATTGACCAGCCCGCCTATGACTGGCCGCTGAGCACTATGAAGCGCTTTGCGATTTTCCTAACCCAGGAAAAGGCGTTGGAACAGCTGGATTATCTCTTCTTTTTCAACGCCAACCTGACCTGCCGGGAGGTCATTACCCCGGAAGAATTTTTGCCCCGTCCGCAGCAGGGGGAACAGTTGCTGCTGGTCCAGCAGCCGGGGTTCTGGAACAAAAAGCCGATGTTTTACAGCTATGACCGCAACCCCAGATGTACGGCCTATATCCCGTACAACTGCGGGCGGGACTATGTTTCCGGCGGGCTGAACGGCGGTACCTCCGCGGCATTCCTGGCCATGTGCAAAGAGCTGGACCGCCGCACAGAGCAGGATATCCGCAACGGCGTGGTGCCCCTGTGGCATGACGAAAGCCAGCTGAACCGCTATGCCGCCGAACACCCCGGCAGCTACCGCCTGTTGACCCCTGCTTACTGGTACCCGGAAGGCTGGCAGATGCCCTTTGAGCAAAAAATCATTGTGCGCAATAAATCCCGCTACTTTGATGTGGCGGCGGTCAAACACCATTCTCAGCACACCCGCAGCTGGCTGCAATGCAAATGGGAAGCCTTTTGCGAAAACTACCTGCCGTATTTGCTGTGCGCAAGGGACAAACTGCTGCAAAAACACCTGTAACCTAATTAGCAATTAGAAATTGCAGAACTCCCGTAGGGGCGCACATTGTGCGCCCGTCGCTTTGCCTTACATGAAATCAAACAATAGAGGAGGGGCGGCCTATGCCGCAAAAAAATGCACAGGACCGCCTGTGGAAAATTTTAACCCCGGTGCTGCTGGTTCTGGCGGTTCTCGCCATGGCCAAAACGCTGTTTGTGGGGCTGGAAATTGATGAAGAATATGCGTTCTCCCTGGGCTTCCGCCTGGTAAAGAGGGACCGGCTGTTTTATACCATGTGGGAGCCGCATCAGCTTTCGGCCTTACCGGCAGCGCTGGTGCTGGCTCTGTATACCGCCATTGCAGGCACAACCACCGGGGCGCTGCTGTTTGTGCGCGCTGTGGTGCTGGTCTGCAAAGCGGCCATGAGCGCGGTATTTTACCGCGATTTCAAGCAGACCATTGGCCGCCATGGGGCGCTGCTGAGCGCGGTGGTGCTGTTTGTCTACACCCCCAAGTGGTTCCTGGGGCCGGATTATATCAGCCAGCAGTTCCACTTCACCGTGGCGGCATTTTTGTGCTTTTACCATTATTACACCCATGGTTTCCGCCGCCCATGGCTGGTAGTGCTGGGGGCGGTGTGCGCCTGCTTCAGCTTTCTGGCGTTCCCGCAAAGCGCACTGGCGGCGGCGGTGATTTTTATCGGCATGGTGTTGCTGGGCCGCCGCGGCAAGGAGCCGACGATCTGTAAGATCCCCCGCGGCGCGGTGCTGTTTGTGCTGGGCTGTATGGCCTGCGCGGCAACGTTTCTGGCGTATGTGCTGCCCGGCATGGGGCTTACCGTGTTTTTGCAGCGCGTCAGCCTGATCCTGAACGATCCGCAGTATGATTTTACCACAAGCCAGCGGCTGGCCCTGCTGGCAAGCCAGGCACTGAACACCGCCAAATTCCTGGCAAAGCCGCTGGCCGCCAGCGTGGTGCTCTGTCTGCTGTGGTGGGCCAAAACCCGCCAAAAGCGGGATTGGACCGGCCTTGCCCTGAACCTTTGGGCCATTCTGGCGACCCTGCTCTGTGCGGTGCGCGCTGTGGCGTACTCCAGCTCCGATGAGCGCTATTTTATGCCGGCGCTGGTGCTGGCGGCGGCCTGGGCGTTCCGCAAGGGGCGCGGCACAGCGCGGGAGCCGCTGTTCTGGCTGGGCTTTCTGCCGGGCATGGCGGCGTATGCGTTCATTCTGCGCTCTACGCTGCTGGGCTTTTCGGCTACCTTTATGTATCTGACCTGGCCCGCGCTCTGCGGCTGCTTTGCCATGTTGGCGTGCAGGCAGGAGAATCCGGAGCAGGGAAAACTGCCCCAGGGCCAGTGTGTGCTGGCGGCGCTGCTGGTATTTTTGCTGGTGTGCCGGTTCTGGTGCGTTCTGGTAACGGGTTGGAAGCCTGCCAATGTGGCAACAGCCAACCTGAAGCAGATCACCGCAGGCCCCGCCGCAGGGACCTGGGCGGACGAAAAAGCCGCCGATATGCAGATGGCTCTGTACGAAGCGCTGGAACCCTTTGCGGGCAAGCAGGTGCTGCAGGCTATTGGCGAGCAGCACGGCCTTGGCTTTATGATGGCGGGAGGAACCTTGACCATCGGTCAGGCGTCCGTCATCTCCGGTACCGACAGCGACCCGCGGTTCATCCAGTATTATGAGGAACTGCCCGAGAAGCGTCCCGATGTGATCTTGTATGATGAAGCCGAAGTGCGCGATATGGCCGCGTTCCATGCCTGGATCGAAGAAAACTTTACCATCACCGCCCGCTACCCCGTCACCCACGGCACCGCCCACCTGCAAGTGCTGGTAGTCGATTGAGTTTTCCACAAGCACAGGAAAAAATGTGGAAAGTTTGCGGGCATTTGCAAGGGAAACGACCCCACTATTATTTTTGAGCCGCGCGCCGCGCGGCGGTCCACCAACATTATTCTTTATTCTCTATTCATTATTCATTCAAATCGCATGATTCGCCTGGCAATCATGCGATTTCGTTTGACCCCCCGCCCCAAATATAGTATTCTATAATCAATCAAAATATCTTGTTCAGGAGGCTTGCCCTATGCCGGAACGCTTTCTTGTTTTTATCCCTGCCTATAACTGTGAAAAACAGGTGCCCCGTGTGCTGAACCAGCTGCTGGACCGTCAGGTGGCCGCTATGGTCACCGAGTGCATCGTGGTCAATAACCGTTCCACCGACGGCACCGAAGCCGCCGTGCAAAGCTGGATGCAGGCCCACCCGCAGGCCCCGGTCCGCCTGCTGCGCAACGACCAGAACTATGGCCTGGGCGGCAGCCATAAAGTGGCATTCCAGTACGCCGTTCAGCATAACTTCGACTACTTGATTGTGCTGCATGGCGACGACCAGGGCGATATCCGCGATGTGCTGCCCCTGGTACACAGCGGCCGCCACCGCAAGTATGATTGCTGCCTTGGCTCCCGTTTTATGCCGGAAAGCCGCATCAAGGGCTACAGCACTCTGCGTGTGGTGGGCAACTATGGCTTTAACTGGCTGTTCAGCCTGGTGGCCGGGCACAAGATCACCGACCTGGGCAGCGGCCTGAACCTGTACGCAGTGCCACCGCTGGCAAACGGTTATTATAAAAAATTTCCGGATACGTTGTATTTTAATGACTGCATGATCCTGGCCCTCTGCCACCTCAAGCAGAAAGTCCTTTTCTTCCCCATCAGCTGGCGGGAGGAAGACCAGGTATCCAACAACAAACTGACCAGCTTTGGCGTCAGCCTGCTCAAACTGTGCGGGCGCTACCTGAAAAACAAAAACGAGTTTGTGACCCGCGAATGGCGGGAAAAACCAATCGAAGAATATACAAGCACCATCATTGCTTCCAATCTGTAAAGGGGGATGTTGATTATGAAGGTTCTGGTAACGGGTGCTGCCGGGTTTATCGGCGGCCAGCTCATGCATGCATTGTGGAAAAACGGCCATACCGCCATTGGTGTGGATAACTACAGCTATGGCAGCGCCGATAACCTGCATTTTGACGACCATGATTTTTCCGCCGATGTCATCAAGATGGATATCCGCGATAAAGAGGGCATGAAAGCCCTGTTTGAGCAGGAAAAGTTTGATATCGTCTATAACATTGCGGGCATTGCCCCCCTGCCGGACTGCCAGAGCGACCCGGTGGAGGCCGTCAGCGTCAACACGCTGGGCCTTGTCAACGTGCTGGAAAACGCCCGCCGCACCGGCGTTAAGCATGTCATTCAGGCATCCACCAACGCGATGTACGAGAATGAAACCGAGTTCCCGACCGTGGAAGCCAAGTTCAACCCGCCCACGCTGATCTATCCCAACACCAAATACTGCGGCGAGCGGTTCTGCCAGAGCTTTGCCGATACCTACGGCATGAACATCACCTGCCTGCGCTTTGCCAACGTTTACGGCCCGCACATTGACTGCCTGCGCAAGCAGCCGCCGTTTGTGGGCTATATGATCCGCGAGCTGTACTATGACCGCGTGCCGGAGTTCCACTCTGACGGCCACCAGCGCCGCGATTATATCTATGTGGATGACCTTATCGACCTGGCCATGCGCGTGTGGGATCAGCCGGGCTTTGATGCCGTCAACGTTTCCAGCAACAAGAACTACTCCGTCCGCGAACTGTACGCCACGGCCTGCGAGCTGATGGGCAAGCAGATCGAAGCCAAATACTGCCCGTCCAGCCATTACTGGGCCAAGTACCCGGAGCTGTACGGCGGCGCTTACGGCATCAAGCCGGAAATTCTGGACCACGAGGTCAACAAGTATTCCCTGTGCGATAACACCCACGCCAAAGAGTGCTATGGCTGGGAACCGAAGATCGACATCCGCGAAGGCCTGCGCCGCGTGATCGAGAACGAGTGCGCCATGCTGGCTGCCCGCGATGCGAAAGGGGAATAACATGGCAAAGCTGCACCTTGTAATGCCGATGGCCGGGCGCGGCAGCCGCTTTTTTGAAAACGGCTTTGTGATGCCCAAGCCCCTGATCGAGATCAACGACCGCCCGTTTTTCTATTGGGCAACCCAGAGCATTGCCAAATTTGTGGACTGTGCCGATATCACCTTTGTGGTGCTGGAGGAGCATATCCGCGACCATGCCATTGACCGGGAAATCAAGACCTATTACCCCAATGCCAAAATCGTGGCCCTGCCCGAAGTGACGGAGGGCGCCGCCATCACCGCCCTGCGCGGGGCGGAAAGCCTGCCAGACGATGAGCCGCTGCTCTTTAATGACTGCGACCACCTGTTCCTCTGCAAGCCGTTCAATGAGTTTTGCAAGGCGGGCGATTTTGCCAACGGCCCGGACGGCGCACTGCTGACCTTTGCCAGCGACTCCCCGGCCTACAGCTACCTGCAATATGGGGCCGACGGCAGGGTGTGCCACACGGTGGAAAAGCAGGTCGTCAGCCATGATGCCATCTGCGGGGCGTATTACTTCAAAAATAAGCAGCTCTATGCTTCCGCCTGTGCAGAGTACCTGCACCACTGCGATTATAAAGAATTTTTTGTTTCCGGCATTTACAACGTGCTGGCCGCCCGCGGGGCGGACCTGCGCGGATTTGCAACTGATCTGCACCTGCCCTTTGGCACCCCGGCGGAGTATGCTCAGGCGGAACAGGAAGCCAACAAGGCCGCGTTTGAAATGCTGATGTAAAATCCCACCAATAAACTAACTGATTCAGGTGACCGCCGATGCAACCTTTCGGAACCATTTTATTATTGCTGCTTTCCTCCGCGGCATTGGTGCTGCTGGGGCATGTGTTCCGCCTGCTCCGGTGGGAACAGTTCATCCGCATTTATGAATACCCCCAGCGCCGCAGCCTGCTGCGCGCCATGGCCGGGGGCTACGCCGTCAACTTTCTGCTGCCATTCCATGTGGGCGATTTTCTGCGCGCCGCTCTGGCTGGCCGCAAAATGAAAACCGGAACAGGCTTTGCTTTTGCCACTGTCATCATGGATCGCTTTCTGGATGTGTGGGTGGTGGCGCTGCTGTTCGGCGGGTTCCGGCTGGCTGGGCTGGGCGGCGCTGCGGTTTTGGGCGCAGCGCGGTATTATCTGGTTTTTGCGCTGCTGCTGGCCGCCGCCCTGGTGCTGGTGGTGCTGCTGCGGGACCTGCTCAAGCGGTGCTGCCTGGCCGTGTGCAGCATTTTCAATGATACCATCAAGCTGGACGGCCTTGTGTTCTGCTGGAGTCTCATCAATACTTTCAAGGATCTGCGCCGCGTCAACCTGTGGCGGCTGCTGCTCAATACGGTTCTCATGTGGGGGGCCTACCTTGCTTCTTACGCGGTGCTGGGGCAGGCAATCATTGCCTGCGGCGGCGCTGGCGGCAGCTTTGGCTTGGTGGAAGTGTTCAACATGTTGTTCGGCGTCAAGAGCGTGGATGTGACCAGCCTTGGCGTGGCGGGCTCCCTCGGTTTGAGCGATGCCGCCCGTGGGCTGGTGATCGCCTGGTTCCTGCTGCCGCTGGCGGTTATGTTTGCGGCACCTCTTTTGCCGGAACATCTGCGCGCCGCCCTGAACGGTGCAGCGGAGCCGATCGCCAACCGGGAAGCCGGGCAGGAAAACTACCTGAACCTGCTGCCCCAGGTGGACCCGCGAGACCGCGGCGCATTCCTCAACCAGTATTTCAGCCTGCAGAACAAAGCCTATGTGGCCAAGTTCATTGAGATCAACCAGAACATTACCATTTTGCAGGATTATTCCGCCGGTTCCAACGCAACTACCATGCTGTGTACCGATGGTGCCGCGACCTTTTACCGCAAATACGCCTTTGGCGCGGACGGTGCCAAACTGGCCGAACAGCTGGCTTGGCTGCGCCGCAATGCCGCCCGCCTGCCGCTATGCGAAATTCTGCGCGAGGGCACCGGCGAAGGCTACTGCTGGTATGATATGACCTATTCCGGCAGCGCGGTGGGGCTGTTCCGCTATATCCATTCCAACCCGCCGGGAAAAAGCGCAGCCATCCTGCGCAGTGTGCTGCGGGCACTGGATGAACAGCTCTACCGCCCCACAGCCCGCCCGGCGGATCCCGAAAAAATAGAGGAATACCTGAACAAAAAGATGGATGCCAATCTGGAAAAGATCCGGGACGCCCGCATCCTGAAAGAACTGTGGAACTATGACCGCATCTGGATCAATGGCCGCAGCTACCGCAACCTGAAAGAGCTGGGCTGCCTGTTTGACCACAATGCGCTGCGTACCCTGTTTGCCGCAGACCCCGTGGCGGATATCCACGGCGATCTGACGGTGGAAAACATCATCTGCCGCACCGATGTGGAGAACCCCGATAAAGCGTGGTACATCATTGACCCCAACACCGGCAACCTGCACGACAGCCCCTACCTGGATTACGGCAAACTGCTGCAAAGCCTGCACGGCGGCTATGAGTTCATGATGATGACCCCGCGCTGCACTGTGCAGGAAAACCACATTGACTTCCAGCTGACCCGCTCCGCCGCCTATGATACGCTGTTTGAAGCGGTCTGCGATGACCTGCGTGCCCGCTGCGGCGCGGCAGGGCTGCACAGCATCCTGGCGCACGAGCTCATCCACTGGCTGCGCCTGATGCCCTACAAGCTCAACAAAGATAAAAAGCGTGCCCCCATGTTCTATGCTGGGCTTGTCATGGTGGCCAACGACCTAAACACATGGGAAAACGAGGGAAAGTTTGATGAAAAAGCAAGGACTGATCGCCGTTGATCTGGACGGCACATTGATTGATACGGTTGCCGTCAACGCTGAAAGCTACCGCCGTGCGCTGGAGTCGTTCGGCTTTACGTTGGATTATGATTACTATGCCGCTTACTGCAACGGCAGTCATTACCGCGCCTTTTTGCGGCCGCTGATGGGCGGCAGCCCCTCTGCCGAGGATGTGGAGCGGGTGCATGACCTGAAAAAGCAGTATTACGCCGCCAACATGGACATAGCCCGCAAAAACGAGGCACTGTTTGTTATCTTGGAAGCCCTGCGCCCCACCCATTACCTGGCCGTGGTTACCACAGGAAGCCGCCAGAACGCAACGGAAATGCTGGACCACTTTCACTGCACTGACTGGTTTGACCTGATCCTGACCCAGGAAGATGTGGTCAACAATAAGCCGGACCCGGAGGGCTACCTGAAAGCCATGGCCCACTTTGGCGTGGACGCCGCCCATACCATGATCTTTGAGGACAGCGCCCCCGGCCTTGCCGCCGCCCGCGCCACCGGAGCCAGCGTGTTTGCGTGCAATCAGTTCTGACCTAAGGCAACACCGCACAATTCCCGCCTTACGGCTTAAGCACCGCTCCGACGGCT
>OQVI01001685.1_pt1 | contig 15051 bp, 7 predicted proteins | sample 1691651 | NCBI WGS metagenome assembly OQVI01 (sample SAMN03418287, study PRJEB22391) | human gut metagenome | biome: human-gut; feature: organic feature; material: feces | host: Homo sapiens | place: Italy | collected 2013-04
AATCCTGGTCTGAAGTTCTGCTTAAAGCAGTTAAAAGCACCTGATCCGCAACCAGATAGAGTTCATTTTCATAAGTTCCGGCAAGCTGCGTCTGGTCAAAAAGCTGTACACCGTCAAAGCTGCAGGTCAGATCAATATTCTGGTTTTCATATATGCTGTTGGCAGAAAGCTGATATAAAAGTACGTTTAATGGTATCCGCATCGTGGTTCTCCTTTGTAAAAAACATATGCGCTCATTATATCACGATATGTAAATGTGTGAACAGCATAATTTCAAAGTGCATTTTTGTTTTTTTTGACATACAAAGAGAGGATGCATTGTATTAATATAGATACAAAAGTATAAGGAATATAAATGGGAGGTATAATCATGAACTTTTTCACGCCGGCCGAAGTGGCCAAAAATTACATTGCAACCGGAAAAAGTAAGGTCAATACACCGATTCCGAAAATGATCATTCTTGCAATCCTGGCAGGTGCATTTATCGGATTCGGAGGTGTCGGAGCAACTACCGTGGCAGTGTCCATCACAGAACCGTCTCTGGGTAAATTCATCGGAGCCTGTGTATTCCCGGGTGGACTGACGATGGTTCTGATCGCTGGAAGTGAACTATTCACCGGAAATTGTCTGTTGACGATCCCGCTTCTGGAGAAGGAGATCACTGTAAGCCAGATGCTGAAAAACTGGGTGATCGTGTACATCGGTAACCTGATCGGCGGAATACTGGTAGGTGCAGGCGTTGCGTTTAGTCATCAGCCGTCTCTGTTTGGAAATGGAATGGCCGTATCGGTATTATCTACGGCAGTAAGTAAATGTTCCATGCCATTTAGTGATGCATTTATCAAAGGCATTCTCTGTAACTTTCTGGTATGTACCGCTGTATGGATTTCCTTTGCGGCAAAAGAAGTAGTCAGCAAGATCGTGGGGCTGTTTTTCCCGATTATGATGTTTGTGCTCTGTGGATTTGAGCATAGTATCGCAAATATGTATTACATCAGTGCAGGCCTTTTTGCAAAAACAAATGCAGCTTATGTACAGGCTGCCACAGATGCAGGAGTGGATCTGACAAATCTGACCTGGAGCAATTTCTTTGGTAAAAATCTGCTGCCGGTTTCCCTGGGAAATATCATAGGCGGTGCAGTCTGTATCGGATGTGTGTACTGGTTTATTTATCTCAGAAAAAATAAGGCAGATGCTTAAGAACAGAACGACAAAAATGTATGGATTGCACAAATTCAGATACAAAATTGTGCTTTTGTCATATGCTGAGAGCACAATTTTTTCGTTATAATAGATGCATTACAGTATCCTGTTGTGATACTGGATAGGAGGGATATTAGAAAAATGAGTAAGATTTATCTTGCCGGAAAGCACAGCCGTGATGTGATCATCGGGGATCTGTTAGAGAAATTCTCCAGAAAAGTAGAAGTCTACCCGCCTGGAACATGTCCGTTGACCGTACAGTTATCACTGCTGCACGCTTCCATGAATCAGACCTGTGGAAAATGTGTACCATGTCGTGATGGTCTTCCACAGCTTGCAAAATTACTGGAAAAAATATTAAATGGCGTTGGAAGCATGGAAATGCTGGATAAAATGAAAGAAATCGCCATCATGATCCGTGACAGTGCGGACTGTGCCATTGGTTACCAGTCTGCCATTGAAGTTCTGGAAGGACTCGAAACGTTTGCCTCAGAGTATGAAAGCCATATCAGGGCACATGAATGTCCGCAGAATGTGGGACAGAAAGTGCCGTGTGTAACGCTCTGTCCGGCCCATGTCGATATTCCGGGCTACATTGCACATGTACACGAAGGAAACTACGCAGATGCAATCAATCTGATCCGCCGGGACAATCCATTACCGACTGCCTGTGCCATGATCTGTGAGCATCCGTGTGAGGAGCGCTGCCGCAGAAATCTGATTGATGATTCCATCAACATCCGCGGTATCAAAAAATATGCGGTAGATCAGATCGCAGCGGATCAGGTAGCAGTTCCGAAAGCAAATGTATCCACCGGCAAAAAAGTTGCCGTCATCGGTGGCGGCCCTGCCGGAATGACTGCGGCATATTTTCTGTCTCTGATGGGACATAAAGTAACCGTTTATGAAGCAAAAGAGCATCTCGGTGGTATGCTGATGTACGGAATCCCAAATTACCGGTTCCCGAAAGACCGCATGGATGAGGATATGAACGCCATCCTTTCCACAGGAAATATTGAAGTAAAATATAATACAAATGTAGGTGTGGATATTTCCGTTGAGAAAGTAAGAAACAGTCATGATGCCATGTTTGTTGCAATCGGTGCACAGAAGGGTAAAAAACTCCGTCTGGAAAATATTGATGCAAACAACGTGTTCTCAGCCGTAGAGATGCTGGATGAGATCGGACATGGCCACCGTCCGGATTATACCGGCAAGACCGTAGCCGTAATCGGCGGCGGAAACGTAGCCATGGATGCGGCAAGAAGTGCCCTGCGCTGTGGAGCAAAAGATGTCCGTATCATATACAGAAGACGTCAGGAAGATATGACTGCTCTGGATACAGAGATTGAATCCGCAGTTATGGAAGGAATTGAGCTGATGCTCCTTCAGGCGCCGAAGAGCATTGAGAAGGACGAAAACGGCGACTGCTGTGCACTCTGGGTACAGCCGCAGATGATCGGTGCATACCGCGGAGGAAGACCGTCACCGGTCGATTCCGCATCCAAAGAACCACTGCGTGTTCCGTGTGATGTCGTACTGATCGCCGTTGGACAGGATATTATCAGTGAACCGTTCGAAGCGTTTGGTATGCCGGCAGAATGGCATGTATTCCAGGCAGGACTTGATACTGCGGTAGAGGGTATGCCGGGGGTATTTGTCGGCGGTGACTGCGCGACCGGACCGGCAACTGCAATCAAAGCGATCGCAGCCGGAAAAGTAGCAGCACACAATATCGATGAATATCTTGGTTACCACCATACGTTAAACTGTGGTGTGGAAGCACCGGAAGCAAGAGAAAACAACCGTGTTCCTACCGGCCGTGTCAACATTGGCGAGCGTCCGGCTTATGAGAGAAAACACGATTTTGAGCATGTAGAATGCCCGATGACGCACGAAGAGGCGATGCAGGAGTCCGGCAGATGCTTAAGATGTGATGTGTTCGGATGCGGTAAGCTTCAGGATGCCATCGACAAATAATACGGAAAATGTTCAAGTTTATATATGGAGGTAATAACAGATGCGTTTAACCATAGATGGAAGAAACGTGGAAGCAGCAGAGGGCATGACAATTCTTGCAGCAGCAAAAACTGCCGGTATTGAAATCCCTACACTCTGCTACTTAGAGGGCATCAGTGACATCGGAGCCTGTCGCCTGTGTGTAGTAGAAGTAGAGGGGAAAAACGAACTTGCCACAGCCTGCAACACAAAAGTAAAAGAAGGTATGGTTGTGCAGACCGCCAGCCGGAAAGTAATCGATGCGAGAAAGACGGTTTTAAAACTGCTTCTTTCCAATCATAATATTGACTGCTTTAACTGCGAGAAAAACGGTGACTGCCAGCTTCAGAAATATTGTAATGAATATGATATCGATACAACTCCTTACATTGGATCCAGAAGCCTGCTGGAATGTGATGTTCCGAAAAAAGATTCACATCCGTTCCTGTCCTATGATCCGTCCAAATGTATTTACTGCCAGCGCTGCGTACAGACTTGCCGGGTTGCAACCGGAAGAAGAGCGATCAAACTGCGCAGAACCGGTAAATATACAATCATTGACGCACCGTTTGGTGAGGACTGGGAAGAGACACGCTGTGAGTCCTGCGGTAACTGTGCACAGGCCTGCCCGACTGGTGCCCTGACCATCAAGAGAAGAAAAAATTACCGTGCGTGGGAAGTAAAACGTGTGCGTACTACCTGCCCGCACTGTGCAACCGGATGTCAGTATGACCTGATCGTCAAAGACAACAAGATCGTAGACGTAGAGGGTGCAGATGGCCCGTCCAACCACAACATGGTCTGTGTCAAAGGCCGCAGTGGATCCTTTGATTTCGTAGATCATCCGGACAGAGTACGTCATCCGCTGATCAAAAATAAAGAGACCGGTGAATTCGAGCAGGCGACCTGGGAGGAAGCACTGGATTATGTGGCAAAGAAATTTACTGAGTTAAGAGATACTTACGGTGGGGATTCTCTGGCAGGATTTGCCTGTGCACGTTCTGCAAACGAAGATATCTACATGCTTCAGAAGATGGTAAGAACCGCGTTCCATACCAACAATACCGATAACTGTGCACGTGTCTGCCATGCACCGACCGTAGCCGGACTGGCAACCACACTTGGTTCCGGAGCCATGACAAATACGATTGAGGATATCACACAGAAATCCGACCTGATCCTTTTGGTTGGTTCCAATCCGGAGCATGCACATCCGGTACTTGGTATGCAGATTCGGCGTGCCGTACATAAAGGAACCAAACTGATTGTTGTAGATCCGCGTGATATCGATCTGGCACATGCCGCCGATGTACATCTGAAACTGACACCGGGTACAAACGTAGCATTTGCAAACGGTATGATGAATATTATTCTTTCAGAAGGACTCGAGGATCGTAAGTTTATCGATGAGCGTACAGAGAACTTTGAGGAGATGAAGAAAGTCATCGACAAATATCCGGCAGAGAAAGTAGCAGAGATCTGTCACGTTGATGTGGACAAACTGATCGAGGCTGCCAAGATGTATGCAAGCGCAAAAAATGCAGCCATTATCTACTGTCTGGGTGTTACAGAGCATCATACCGGTACAGAGGGCGTTATGTCTCTCTCCAATCTGGCAATGATCACCGGAAACTTCGGACGCCCGGGATGTGGGGTCAACCCGATCCGTGGTCAGAACAACGTACAGGGTGCCTGCGATATGGGTGCTTCTCCGGATCAGTTCCCGGGTTATCAGAACCTGAGTGCACCGGGTGTCCTGGAGAAATTTGAAAAAGCATGGGGCACAAAACTGAACCCGAAAGAAGGAACAAAGGCAACGGAGTGCTTCGGAAAGATGCTGACCAAAGAGATCCGCGGTCTGTTTATCTTCGGTGAGGATCCGGTCCGCACGGATCCGGATACCGCACATGTGATCAAAGCATTAAAGAACCTGGATTTCCTTGTTATGGATGAATTATTCCTGACAGAGACTGCAAAAATGGCAGATGTTGTCCTTCCGGGCCGTTCCTATGCGGAGAAAGAAGGAACGTTCTCCAATACAGAGCGTCGTGTACAGCGTATCCGCAAAGCAGTTGAAATCGAAGGCGAGACCAGAGAAGATATCTGGATCTTTACCGAGATCATGAACCGTATGGGGTATCCGCAGCCGCATTTGACCTCTGCACAGGTTATGGACGAGGTCGCTTCAGTGACACCTTCCTTCGCAGGCATCAGCCATGCACGTCTGGACAGCGAGGAAGTAGCAGGAAGAGGTCTGCAGTGGCCTTGTACCGCTAAGGATCATCCGGGCACACCGATCATGCATGTTGGAAAGTTCTCCCGGGGACTTGGTCTCTGCAACCCAATCGAGTACATTCCGTCCATGGAACTTCCGGATGAAGCGTATCCGATGAAGATGATGACAGGCCGTGTCCTGTATCATTACAATGCATGCGCCATGACTGACAAGACCGAGGGACTGAACGAGATTTCCGGACATTCCTTCATTGAGATAAATACCGAGGATGCAGAGCGTATCGGTATCAAAGACGGCGACAGAGTAAAAGTATCTTCCCGTCGAGGAAGTATCGAGACGACAGCAAATGTATCCGGAAAGACGAATCCGGGTGAGTGCTGGATGCCGTTCCACTTCCTGGATGGCGGTGCAAACTGGCTGACATCCGACGCGCTGGATTCTATCTCCAGTACACCGGAGTACAAAGTTTGTGCGGTTAAGATAGAAAATACGAAGTAATAGATAAGGAAGAAGCTTATGACAGAACATATCCGTGATGAATATTTCGTAACCCGCGAGGTGGTCACTTACAATGGAAGTGCACTGGTTTCAGGGGAAAAAGATCTGGTAGTGGAAGAATGTTATCAGTTAGTTGTAAATGGCAAGGGGGCAGGTGAGATAACCTGTTCCCCATGGGACAAAAAGGAAGCATTTCTGGGGTATCTTTACCTGCGTGGTTATATTTCCGGTGCAGGAGATGTCCGCACCATCGATGTGGATGAGGAACATGGAATGGCAAATATCACGATCCGTGAATATCTGACCAACGTCACTGATATGGAAAACCTTCTGTCGGAAGATGAAGTGCTGCTGAACGAACAGGGAGTCATCCCAAAACGGGATGATGTAAGGCTTTCCGTCAGTGAAGTGCTTACTTATTCCAGAGAATTGGAGGAGCGTTCGGTACTGTTTCATCGTACCGGTGGTGTGCATTGTGCAGCATTAGTCCATCATGGAACCTTTTTATCTTACAAAGAAGATATCAGCCGGCATGTGGCTGTAGACAAGGTGGTTGGTGACTGCCTGCTTCGAAAAATTCCGATGAAGGATGGAATTCTGGTCTTTTCCGGACGTGTTCCGGTGGAAATCCTGCAAAAAGTGGGAGCCATGGGCTGTTCTGTGTTGATTGCAAAGTCGGCACCGACAAATTATTCCTGCCGGCTGGCACAGCAGCTTGGGATCACATTGATCGGTTTTGCAAGAGATGAAACCTTTAATATCTATTCTCATCCGGAGCGGATTTTATGATTACAGTTCACTCATCATGTGAACTGCAACAATCTAATAATTAAAATCTGTCTGTTGACATATGAAAAGCCATGTGTTATATTACAAGTGTAACAAAGAAAAAGAATCCCCGGGAATTTCCCGGGGATTTATACTATCGAAAAATGCAGTGTTTTAACAGTGAAGGCAATGGCGCATGTCTGCTTTATGAGGAAAGAGGCAAAACATTGCATGCTACATATCGTATATACAGTAAGAAATGGATGGTGATTTGTATGGCAGCAAAACAGGATTATTATGAATTACTCGGCGTTGCAAAAAATGCAGACGCCACGGCGATAAAAAAAGCATATCGAAAACTTGCAAAGAAGTATCATCCGGATACCAACGCCGGAGATCCGGCAGCGGAGCAGAAGTTCAAGGATGTGACAGAGGCTTATACGATCCTGAGTGATCCGGAGAAACGGAAACTGTACGATCAGTTTGGCCATGCAGCCTTTGACGGCAGTATGCCGGAGGGCGGTGCTTATCAATACAGTGGAGCCGGTGCCGGTCAGAATGGCGGTTATCAGGAATTTCATTTTAACGGTGCAGATATGGGTGACATGTTCGGTGATATCTTCGGGGATATGTTCCATGGAAGATCCAACGGTGGTGGAAGAAGTTACAGTTTCCACAGTGATGGAAATGGTGGATTTCATCAGTATTACAGCAACGGATCGGGTGCCGGCGGATTCGGACAGGATGGTCATTTTGGAGATTTTGGCAGCAGCAGCGGTTTTGGCAGAGGTCAGTTCCGGCAGAAAGGAAGCGACATTCATGCAGATGTCACCGTAAGTTTTGATGATGCTGCGTTTGGATGTGAGAAAATGATTCATCTGCAGGATGGAAACGGTCAGGTACAGTCCCTGAAAGTCAATATCCCGGCAGGTATCGATACCGGTAAAACCGTGCGTCTGAAAGGCAAGGGAAATCCGGGATTTAATGGTGGCGAAGCCGGTGATCTGCTGCTGAAGGTGACGGTTGGCGACAGAGCCGGATTTGAACGGAAAGGCATGGATGTGTATACAAATATCACAATTCCGTTTACCACAGCAGTTCTTGGTGGTGAGGCCGTTGTGCCGACATTAACCGGAAACGTGGTCTGCAGTATCCGTCCGGGTACACAGTCCGGAAGTAAGATCCGTCTGAGGGGCAAAGGCATTGTATCGATGAAAGATAAGAATATCCATGGGGATGAATATGCAGTTGTCCAGATTCAGGTACCGAAGAATCTGAATGAGACAGCGAAGGAAAAATTGAGAGAGTTTGCAAAAGCCTGCTAATAAAAAATGTTGAAAAAAGAAAGAAGTGTTTTCTGAGGAAATGCTTCTTTCTTTTTTTGTGCGGAAACGCATCTTTATGAGAAAAATATTCAACTGGCGGAAAAATCAGGATTTCAAATTGACAGCGATTCTTCGGTCTGCTAAAATTGCAAAATGTTAGTTAGTACAAACAAAAATTATGTACAAGAAACACACGTTATGTAAAAAGAACAAGTGTTAGCAACAATAAAAAGGAGGAGCATATGAAAAAGACCTGGAAAAAAATAACATCGCTGTTCTTGTCATTGTTGCTCATGCTGTCTATGGTGGTGACACCGGTTATGGCAGCAGAGGCAAAGGATGCAGCGAAAGACGCACCATCGGAGGTAAAAGAATGTGTACATAATGGTTTCTGGACAGACAATATCAATCTCCGATTCGAAGATACAGCCTGGCTGAATGCGGTAAACAGTGTGACTGTCAATGGTACTGCATATACAAAAGGAACGATTAATTCCTTTAGCAGTGATACCAATGTATGGGGTATCGGAACGGCAGCCGGAGCTTATGATTCTTTCAAAGCACTTCAGATCGCCAGTCCATCAGGTATCACATATCCGCTGACAATGTCGATTACAGCAGACGGATACAAAGATCTGACCGTAAAAGTAGAAAAAAACGGATATGATTACACTGCTTCGGTCGTAGCAAATAAACAGCCTGCTGAGAAAACTTATACAGCAGAGGCAGAAGCAAGTGCACATGGAGTCGTAGCGTTAAGTGCTGTCAAAGATCTGAAAGAAGGCACAACTGTGACGGTAACATTGACGCCGGATGATGGTTATGAACTGGATACAATCCGGGTGACAGGTGAGAATGGCACAGCCGTTGCGCTGGAAAAAGAGTCTGAAACGGTATATACGTTTACTATGCCGGCAGAAAATGTGAGTGTAAAAGCTGCATTTAAAGAGGCTGCACCGAAGAAAATCGAACTCAGTGGGGTAAAGATTGCCACTGATTATTTTGGAAATGCGTGGGAAGTCTTATTTAAAAATGCTGGCGGTTATGCAGCAGCTGTCACAGGTGTGAAAGTAAACGGAACGGATTGGGAGCAAACTGCTTATAGCCCGTCTGCAGGCGGAAAATACTATGTGAATACATCTGACAACAAACTGGTATTTGCAGCAAAAGATTACAGCACTACACCGGTTATTCCGGTGTTGAAAAGCGGTGACGTGATCACGGTAAGTGCTAAGGGATATGAAGATCTGACCATGAAACTTGTCATTGATACCGACGGAAAAGCATCTCTGACAGAAGATGACGGTCAGGGTGATCCCTACCAGCTGTTTGTAAAAATCAAAGGAACTTTTGACAGTGCGATCACAGGACAGAAAAATTATGATACGGTATCCGGTGCAAGTACCGGCGGAGCAAACTCCAACAAAAACAGTGATGTTACCGTATACGGTGCATTGGTGAAAAAAGGAGAAGAACCGAAAGCCAGTGACTGGGAAGAACTGGATAACCTGTCAAAAATCAACCTGAACGGCAAAAAATGCAGTGTCAGCATCATTCCGGATACCGCAAATGGTACATCAGCAGATTGTGACAGCGGTATGCAAGGGGTCTATATGACCATCAGCAGTGGAGTGACTCTGAGTGGAATACCGAAGGATGCAGGAAATTATCTTGTTTCCGTATCAATCGAAGATATGCAGGGTCGTACGGCAGTCAGCAATACGCTTCCATTTCATGTATACACCGGAGAAGAGACACTGGCAGAAGAACTGGTTACAGAAAATCTGAAACACTATGCCGGCGGAAAATATGCATGGAATATTATGGAGCCATGGGCAATCAAAAACTTTGGCAGCAATGTCGAAGGGGAAAAAGAGAGCGTTCGTGTACCGAAGGAGCTGGCGGCATGGTTTGGCTCCAAGAGCAGCGGACTTTATGGATACCTCGGTTATGATCTGGCATGGAAAGAGGTAGAAAAAGGAACTATTCCACAGACCTTGTACATCCCCGACGGCTGTGATCTGACACTTACAAACATGAAAGTGCTCAGCAGTGTCCGCATTGTAGTAGAAAAAGGTGGTAAACTGACACTGAATGACTCTGTGGTACAGGGAATGATTGATGTAAAAGCCGGTGGAACATTTTCCATGAATTATGACGCATTTAATGAGGAGTTTACAACAGGTGCTTCCATCTGCGGACAGCTTCGGCTGGAGGATGGTGCTGTATTGGAAAACGCAGCCATTTATTCCCATGCAAACTATCTGGCAAACGGAAATCTGACAGATCGTACAACTTCTGAGCCGGTAGTAACTGCAACCGGAAATGTAACCATCAAAGGCAACGTATATATTGCGGGTGACGATGCCGGAAGTGAGATCGGACAGACGGCTTTGCGTGTGTCAAATGGAACATTGCATCTGGAAGATGATGCACAGCTGGTTGCTTACGGCGGAAGCGGCAAGACCTTACTGTATACGGATGGTGGTACAGCAATTGAACTGGATGACGCAGTAATCGAAGGAAACGGTCAGGTTACCGCTATCGGAGGAGATGTTCTCTGGGGAAATGGTGGAAATGCAGTATCCGGAAACGGTGTGATCACTGCAAACGCTGCATTTTTACAGGGGGCAACTGCAAGTTCATCCAGGCATGCAGCACCGGGACAGGCCATTGACGGAACGGTATATGTGACAGGCCCAAACCGCCACATGGCAAACGGTACCGTCATTGACAATGGGGATGACCCGCTGGCGAGTCTTTACTGGAAGACGGGGATTGATGCAGAAGCACCACTGGATCAGTTTGTGACGGAGAAAGTGACAAAAGGAATTTCAGTGGCTGATATTGAGAATCAGACTTATACCGGAAAAGAACTGACACCGGTAGTCAAAGTAACCGATAAAGACGATGAGACAAAAGTACTGGAAGAAGGTAAAGATTACTTTATCCGTTATGAAGCTCCGGCAGAGAGAGCAGCAGGAAATGGTTTTTCAGCGGCTGGTACTTATGACGTAACAGTAACCGGAATCGGGGACTACTATGGAACCGTGGCAAAGACATTTACCATTGAGCCGAAACAGGATGATTCCAATAACAACGGATCTGATAAGAATAACGGCAGTGACAATGGAAACAACAATGGTTCCAATGACAATACTTTGGACAATAACGGAACAGATAGTGGGTTAAATAACAGCTTCGGCAATAATGCAAACAGCAATGGAGCAAACGCCGGTTCTGGTAATCATGGAACAGGTAGTTCCGGTAATAACGTTTCGAACAACGGAAGCAATGCTGGAATGATTACTTCTGGTACAACAAATGCAGATCAGACCGTAAATGGAACCCAGACATCCGATGCAGCCACTAACACAGCTGCTGCATCTGCGGTACCGAAGACAGCAGACAGCAATGGAATGATTCTCTGGTTTGTAATGATCGCACTTGCAGGAGGTGCATGGACAACGATCGTATGCGCAAACAGACGTAGACAGTAATGCTTCTGGCGTGTTCCATACAACCGGTGCATAGGATGAGAAAAACAGAATAGCAAAAAAACGATTTAAAGCAGTCTTTCAGTTGATTGACTGCTTTTTCGTTTGACAGGAAAGTACGATGAATTACGAGAAGTTCCTGTCAACAAAAGCACTTTCTTGTGGACATGAGGAAACCTGCGTGATATACTTAAAAAAAGCATTGTTCGATAGGAAATATGTAATGTAGATGATTTATATGCGAGAGTGTACGATGTGCCGTGATTCTGAGAAGAATATGTCAGTTTACGCTGACCGGAATCACGCACCAAGTCTCACAAGCGTTCGACTTGAAGAGCAAACCGGTTGAAAAGCCGGGACGCAAAGCCAGAAGGAGCTAAAGTCAGATAGAAATCTGATCATGCTAGCCGGTTGCATCATACCTCAATGAAAATAAAAGGTAAGTGTTAAGTGGGTATTATGGATAAAGTTCCTGTAAATTTTTATTTACATGGAACTTCTTCTGCTTTATGGCACACGTTTTACTGAAAAAGAAGAAAAGAAATATGAGATAAGATGAATATGAATGAAAAGCAAACAATACTTATTGTAGATGATTCGAAATTTAACAGGGATATATTAAAGGAGATTCTCGGAGAAACGTATCATTATCTGGAAGCGGAAAACGGAAATCAGGCCATTCAGCTGGTAGGAGATAATCTGGGAATCGATCTGATACTTTTGGATATCCATATGCCACAGATGGATGGTTTTGAAGTTCTGGAAATGATGAACAAAAGTCAATGTATCAATGAAACACCTGTAATTATGATCTCTTCGGAAGAATCTGTTACTATGATGCGCAAAGCATATGAAATGGGAATTACAGATTATATTACACGGCCGTTTGACACTGTTATTGTAAAAAAAAGAGTGCAAAATACATTGGATCTTTATGTAAACCAAAAACGCCTGATCAATGTAGTTGTTGATCAGGTTTACGAAAAAGCAGAAAATAATAATATTATGATCCGGATTCTGAGTAATGTACTGGGATCCCGTAACAGTGAGAGCAGCGAACATATCCTGCATATCCGGACAGCAACAGAATTGATGCTGAGAAAACTGATAAAAATATCGGATACCTATCATTTGACAGAGGCAGACATTGCTTTGATCACAACGGCATCTTCTCTTCATGACATCGGTAAGATCCATATTCCGGAAGAAATATTGAACAAACCGGGAAAACTGTCTGATGAAGAATTTAAGATTATGAAAACGCATAGTGAACTGGGAGCATCTATCATTCGGGATATGCGCTTCCCTCAAAATCATCCGCTGGTACATACTGCGTGGGAAATCTGCAGATGGCATCATGAAAGATGGGATGGAGGCGGTTATCCGGATGGACTGAAAGGCGAAGAAATACCAATCTCCGCACAGGTGGTATCGATTGTCGATGTATATGATGCACTTACCAGTGAAAGATGTTATAAGAAAGCATTTGATCATGATACGGCAATGAACATGATCCTGGATGGACAATGCGGACAGTTTAATCCGATTCTGCTGAAATGCTTGAGAGAACTGAGCCTTCCATTTTCAAAAATGCTTAGTACCGAGATGAATGATAATAAATATTATCATGAAGTACAGAGTCTTTCGAATGAAATACTCAGTGATAAATCCTTACCGAATCGAAACTATTCACAGAGTGTTATTAAAATCCTGCAGGAAAAGATTGATTTCTTTAAAACAAACAGTGGAATGAATTCGATTGATTACAATGCAATGTCAGGTCAATTAATGATACTGAATGAAAAACAGCAGATCTTATGTCAGAGAAATGCTTCAAAGTTTGATCTGTTCAGAGAATTCGGAGTAAGTGAAGAAGATAGTCAGCAGATTCAGGTTCTGCTACATCAGACATCTGTACAAAATAAAGAATTTTCGGTGCAGATAAAAGCGAAGGTGGAAAATAAGAGGCAGATGTATAAGCTGAAACTGCACACATTGTGGTCTCCGTTAAAGAAAGGCGAATATATAGGGATTATCGGATATTTTGATACGATATAAAGACCGTGATAACAAAGAGTGGAAAACAAGTGGGGAGAGTTGTAATGAAAAAGAAAAAATGGAATAAGTTACTTGCGGTATTTCTAGTGATGGCGACAGTTCTGTCACTTCTGGCAGGCTGTGGCGGAAAGCGTGCAGAAAAAGAAGACGCGGAAACAATTACCGTGTATTTATGGAGCACAAGCCTGTATGAAGCATATGCACCATACATCCAGGAACAGCTTCCGGATATCAATATTGAATTTGTAGTAGGCAATAATGATCTGGATTTTTACAGGTTTCTTGAGAAAAATGGTGGATTGCCGGATATTATAACCTGCTGTCGTTTTTCGCTGCATGATGCAAGTCCGCTCAAAGACAGTCTGATGGATCTTTCCACAACCAATGTGGCCGGTGCGGTCTATAATACATACCTGAACAATTTTATGAATGAAGACGGAAGCGTAAACTGGCTTCCGGTGTGTGCGGATGCCCATGGATTTGTCGTGAACAAGGATCTTTTTGAAACGTATGATATTCCGCTTCCGACCGATTATGAAAGCTTTGTTTCTGCCTGCCAGGCATTTGAAAAAGCGGGAATCCGTGGATTTACGGCAGACTATTCTTATGATTATACCTGTATGGAGACTTTGCAGGGCTTATCCGCATCTGAGCTGTCTTCCGTAGACGGACGCAAGTGGCGTACTTCCTACAGTGATCCGGGTAATACAACGCGTGAAGGTCTGGACAGTACTGTCTGGCCGGAGGCTTTTGAACGTATGGAGCGGTTTATCCGGGATACAGGATTGAGCCGGGATGATCTGGAGATGAATTACGATGATATTGTTGAATTGTATCAAAGTGGTAAGCTTGCCATGTACTTTGGAACCTCTGCCGGTGTAAAAATGTTTCAGGATCAGGGCATTAACACTACATTTCTTCCGTTCTTTCAGGAGAACGGCGAAAAATGGCTGATGACGACACCGTATTTCCAGGTGGCTTTAAACCGTGACCTGACACAGGATGAAACACGCCGGACGAAAGCAATGAAGGTACTGAGTACCATGCTTTCCGAGGATGCACAGAACCGGATCATCAGTGATGGACAGGATCTGTTAAGCTACAGTCAGGATGTCGATATCCATCTTACGGAATATCTGAAAGATGTGAAATCTGTGATTGAAGAAAACCATATGTATATCCGGATTGCATCAAATGATTTTTTCTCTGTTTCCAAGGATGTGGTATCTAAGATGATTTCCGGAGAATACGATGCAGGACAGGCCTATCAGTCATTTCAGACGCAGCTCCTTGACGAAAAAACAACTTCTGAGAAAGTAGTATTGAATTCAGAAAAGTCTTATTCCAACCGCTTTCATAGCAGCGGAGGAAATGAGGCATATTCGGTTATGGCAAACACGTTGCGTGGCATTTACGGGACGGATGTGCTGATCGCAACCGGAAACAGTTTTACGGGAAATGTGCTGA
>OQVI01001696.1_pt1 | contig 15016 bp, 10 predicted proteins | sample 1691651 | NCBI WGS metagenome assembly OQVI01 (sample SAMN03418287, study PRJEB22391) | human gut metagenome | biome: human-gut; feature: organic feature; material: feces | host: Homo sapiens | place: Italy | collected 2013-04
GGACATTATCTGAAAGGATATAAAACAGGAAATCCTTCAGATGCAGAAAAACTGGGAACTTCTCTTGCAAAAGAACTGCAGGAGCGCTGCAAAGTGGAATACAAAGAGTCTGGCTTGCAGGAAGACAACAAAAAAGAACCGGGAAAAGTCTGGCTGGTGGGAGCTGGTCCTGGAGATGTGGGGCTTTTTACAATGAAAGGTGCCCAGGTTCTGGAACAGGCAGATGTGGTTGTTTATGACAGCCTGGTAGGACAGGGAATCCTGACCAGAATTCCTGCTTCTGCAAAACTGATCAATGTGGGAAAACGTGCCGGCCACCATACTATGCCCCAGGAGAAGATCAATCAGGTTCTTGCTGAAGAGGCAAAAAAGGGCAACCGGGTAGTACGTCTGAAAGGCGGCGATCCTTTCCTTTTTGGACGAGGAGGAGAGGAACTGGAGCTTCTCACAAAGGAGGGCATTCCTTATGAAGTAGTTCCTGGTGTGACTTCCCCGATTTCTGTACCTGCATATAACGGAATTCCTGTGACACATCGGGATTTCTGTTCGTCTGTCCATGTTATCACCGGACATAAGCGCAAGGGAATGGAGTATGACATTGATTTTGAGGCGTTAGTACATACGAAAGGAACTCTTGTTTTTCTCATGGGAATCACTGCCATGGAGGATATCTGCAGTGGCCTTGTGAAAGCTGGTATGGAACCGGATATGCCTGCCGCTGTTTTGTCCAAAGGAACCACGGCAGGTCAGAAACGAGTGGTGGCTACTGTTGGTACCCTGAAAGCTGCGGCTGACCAGGCGAAGATCCAGACACCGGCCATTATTGTAGTAGGAAAGGTCTGCACTCTGGCAGATGATTTTGCCTGGTATGAGAAATTACCTCTGGCAGGCTGGAAGATTCTTGTCACCCGGCCAAAGGAGAATATTTCCAGAACTGCGGCCCTTCTTCGGGAGAAAGGTGCAGAAGTACTGGAACTTCCATCCATCAGTATTATCCCTCTGGAGGATCAGAGCAGACTGTACCAGGCCTTTTCTCATATCCGCAGCTATGACTGGCTGGTATTTACAAGTCCTGCAGGCGTGGAAGTTTTCTTTAGGCAAATGGAGAAAAAGAAGATCGACCTGCGTTCTCTTGGAAATGCAAAAATCGCGGTGATCGGTGAGGGCACAAAGAAGAAGTTTCTGGAAAGAGGAATCTATCCGGATTTCATGCCTTCTGTTTATGATGGAAATACCCTTGGAAAAGAGCTTGGCGCTCTTTTAAATGGAACAGAAAAGATTCTGATTCCAAGAGCCTCCCTTGGAAACAGGGAGCTGGCAGAAGAACTGAAAAAAACAGGTGCACAGGTGGATGATGTTCCGACTTATGAGACCGGATATGTAAGCAGTCCTCTTATTAATGAGAAGAAAGAATTTGAAGAGGGCACCATTGACCTGGCTGTATTTACCAGTGCTTCCACAGTGAAAGGCTTTGTGGAGAGCACCAAAGGACTTGATTATTCCAGGGTTCGTGCTGCATGTATTGGAAAACAGACTCGTGCAGCGGCGGATTCTTATGGAATGCAGACATATATGTCAGAAAAAGCAACCATCGACAGTCTGATCGAACTGGTTGAGACACTGAAGAGGAGTGAAGAAAAATGGAACTGATTAAGAGACCTAGAAGATTAAGGGGCGGTGCGAATTTGCGAAAAATGGTGAGAGAGACCAGAATGGACAAATCTTCTCTTATCTATCCGCTGTTTGTAATGGAAGGAAATGGAATCCAGGAAGAGATCCCTTCCATGGAAGGGCAGTACCGTTACAGCCTGGATCGTCTTCCCTATAAGCTGGAGCAGTTGGAAAAAGCAGGAGTAAACAGCATTATGCTTTTTGGAATCCCGGATCATAAGGATGAAGTCGGAAGCGGCGCTTACGCTCAGGATGGTATTGTACAGAAGGCACTTCGGGAAGCAAAGAGCAGATTTCCAGAGATGTATTATGTGACAGATGTGTGCATGTGTGAATATACCTCTCACGGTCACTGTGGAGTTCTTTGCGGCCATGATGTTGACAACGACAAGACATTGGAGCTTCTGGCAAAAACAGCTCTGTCTCATGCGCAGGCTGGCTCTGATATGATCGCGCCTTCCGATATGATGGACGGACGTGTGGCTGCCATCCGTAAAGAACTGGATCTGGGCGGTTATACCAATATTCCAATCATGTCTTATGCAGTAAAATACGCTTCTGCGTTCTATGGCCCATTCCGTGATGCAGCCGGAAGTGCTCCTGCTTTTGGAGACCGCAAGAGCTATCAGATGGATTTCCACAATAGAAGAGAGGGAATGAAAGAAGCTCTTATGGATATTGAAGAAGGCGCTGATATTATTATGGTGAAGCCTGCCATGTCTTATCTTGATATGGTATCTGAGATCTCCAAGGCTGTGAATGTTCCGGTAGCTGCCTATAGTGTAAGTGGTGAGTATGCCATGGTGAAGGCGGCGGCAAAGATGGGCTGGATCGACGAAGAGCGGATCATTGGAGAAATGGCGGTGGGAGCTTATCGTGCAGGTGCCCAGATTTATATCACTTATTTTGCAGAAGAAATTGCAAAAATGATGGAGGAAGGGAGAATCGGATAATGACAAAGTCTGAGAAGCTTTTTGAGAGAGCGGTAAAAAGAATCCCCGGCGGTGTAAACAGTCCGGTGCGTGCATATGGCGCTATAGGAGAAGCACCGAGATTTATTGAACGTGCAGAAGGCTGCTATATTTATGATGTAGATGGCAACCGCTATATTGATTACATAGATTCCTGGGGACCAATGATCCTGGGACACAATTTTCCTGCAATACGGGAAAGTGTTCTGAAGGCCTGTGAAAAAGGTCTGAGCTTTGGATGCGCTACAGAGATCGAAGTGAAAATGGCTGAATTTATCTGTGACAGAATCCCGCATGTGGATATGATCCGAATGGTCAATTCTGGTACAGAAGCTGTTATGAGTGCAATCCGTGTTGCAAGAGGTTATACGGGGAAAAATAAGATCATCAAATTTGCAGGCTGCTATCATGGACACAGTGATGCCATGCTGGTAAGCGCAGGTTCCGGTGTGATGACAAGTGGTGTGCCGGACAGTGCCGGTGTTCCAAAAGGCTGTACAGAGGATACTATGCTGGCAGCTTACAACGATCTTGGCAGTGTGGAGACTCTTTTTCAGCAGGCAGATGGCCAGGTGGCAGCAGTGATCGTGGAAGCAGTTGGAGCCAACATGGGTGTAGTTCCGCCAAGGGAAGGATTTCTGCAGGGACTTCGCGCTCTTTGCGACCAATACCATGCCCTTCTTATTTTTGATGAGGTGATCACCGGATTCCGACTTGCATTTGGCGGCGCAGCACAGTATTTTGGTGTAACACCGGATCTGGTTACTTATGGAAAAATCATTGGTGCCGGAATGCCGGTAGGTGCATATGGCGGAAGAAGAGATGTGATGGAATTGGTTGCTCCGGCAGGAAAAGTATATCAGGCAGGTACTTTAAGCGGAAATCCGGTAGCTATGGCTGCCGGGCTTACCCAGCTGAAATATTTGTATGACCATCAGGAAATTTACACGGAACTGGAGAAAAAGGGAGAGCTTCTCTACGGTGGAATGGGAAAAATCGTGAAAGAAAAAGGTCTGAATTACCAGATGAATTATGTGGGCTCTCTTGGAAGCCTGTTCTTTACGGGACAGCCTGTTGTAGATTATGTTTCTGCAAAATCTTCTGACACAGTGGCATTTGCAGAATATTTCAAAAAAATGCTGAATATGGGAATTCATATGGCTCCGTCCCAGTTTGAAGCCATGTTCCTGTCAGCGGCTCATACAGATGAAATTATTATGGAAACTCTGGATGCAGTAAAGCTTGTTCTTTGAAAATGTGTGTGGTATAATTTAGACACAATTACATAAAAGAAACCAGAATACGAGTTGCTGTAATAAAATGCGGCTGTAATAAATGAACCGTGGCAGAGGATTTACTGATATAGAGAATGCAGTAATATTCAGAGCTGCACAGTGACCCGCTACGCTGTAAAAAAGATCGGAAGAACAGCGTGAACGGACGGTTTCCAGAAAGAGACTGTAGGAGGCTAGACAAATGGGTAAGAAATATGTGGCTTATGTAGGAACCTATACTCACGGAACCAGCAAGGGAATTCAGGTTTATGACGTGAACCTGGAAGAAGGTACTCTCACAGAGAGAAGTGAAGTGGAAGTAAGTAATGCGTCTTATACCGCGGTATCCAAGAATGGAAAATACCTTTATTCTATCGAGGATGAGGGCGTTGCGGTATTCAAGCGTGATCATAATGGCGATTTGGCACGTATCAACAGCGTGGATATTGATGGCATGAGAGGTTGTTTCCTTGCTACAGACGTAGATGGCAAATATCTTTACGTAGCAGGTTATCACGATGGAAAGGTAACCGTTGTACACACTCATAAGGATGGACGTCTTGGAAGTGTTATGGACGGTGTTTTCCACACTGGTCTTGGAAGTGTTGCAGAGCGTAACTTCCGTCCTCACGTAAACTGTGTACGTCCTACTCCGGATAATAAATATCTCTGCGCAGTAGATAATGGAATTGACCAGATCAAGGTTTACCGGATCAATAAGCGCACAGATAAGCTGGAGCTTGTTGATATTGTCCGCTGCCCGAGAGAGAGCGGACCGCGTATTATCCGTTTCAGCGCAGATGGACGTTATGCATATGTTCTGTTTGAGCTGAGCAATGAGATTAAAGTGTACAGCTACAATGGAGAGGGTGATACTCCGGAGTTTGAGCTGCTTCAAAGTGTTTCCACCCTTGCGAAGAAGGAAGACGGAAGCGTATCTCATAATGCCGCATCAGGTCTTGCTCTTGCACCGGATGGCAAGCATTTATTCTGCACTACAGCAGGTGAGAATACAGTAGGTATGTTTGAGGTAGATGGTGAGACTGGTCTTCTGGATCGTAAATTTGTTCTTCCTGTAAGTGGTGATTATCCGAAAGACCTTGTTATTTTCCCGGATAATCAGCACATTGCCGTTGCCAACCACTCCAGCAACAGCATTACAACCTTCAAGGTTGACTACGAGAAGAACATCATTATGATGAAGGGCAAACCACGTAAGATCGAGACCCCGAACTGTATCAATATCTGGCCGGTACCGGATGGAGAGGATATTGAGGATATAGAGGCCTGATACATTCTGATTGACAAACAGGAAATGCTGTATTATACTTTTCGATGTTGTGTTGAGAATTGAATAAAACGACCATTTTGGTGCCTGGTGGAAATTAAAATAAATTCTAGCAGGTCAAACGGGAAACAGGTGAAAATCCTGTGCTATGCCGTAGCTGTAACAGTTGAGTAAGCTTTCGAAACCACTGAATTTTTATCGGGAAGGGAAAGCATTATGATGACACTGGAGCCAGAATACCGGCCAGAATGAAGAACTTTTGCTGCGGGGCACGGTATAGGGGTTGGTTTTATATAACAGGATTATTATGTCATTAAGCCGCTGCGTTAGCAGCGGCTTTTTCACGCTTTTATTACATGAATTCCCTGATTTGGCAGAAGTTTATGCTATTGGAAAGGATAAACACAAATGGCAGAATTGTTAAAGAATATTCAGTCATATTGGGATATGAGAGCTGGAGGATTTTCAGATGCCAGTATGGAAGAAAGAAAAACAGAACCTGGAGAGAGATGGGAAAATATTTTCAAAAATTCTCTTAAAACGGGATGCCATGTATTAGATGATGGGTGTGGCGCTGGCTTTTTTACCACTTTGCTTGCTTCGATGGGATTTCAGGTGACTGCGGTAGATTATAGCACAAAAATGCTGGAAGAAGTCAGAAGAAATCTGGAGACAGAAGGACTTAAAGCAGAACTTCATCAGATGGATGTGCAAAGCTTAGAATTTGCTGATAATTCCTTCGACGCAGTGGTATCAAGAAACGTATTCTGGAACCTGGAGCATGCAGATAAAGCTTATGAGGAAGCGTACAGGGTTCTAAAAAAAGATGGAATTCTAATTCTGGAAGATGGAAATTATTATCGCCGTTTTTTTAGTGATAAGTATCAGAAAGCCTATGATGAGTTTCAGCGGGGACATGAAAAAGAAGAACAAGGGTGCCATGCGCGACATAATAAAGAAAATGTAGATTTTTCCATTATGGATGAAATTGCAAAGAAATTGCCAATGAGTCAGGTAGATCGACCTGCCTGGGATTTTAATAAACTTGTAGAAACAGGATTTCATAAAATACAGGTGGAAATATCTGGCAGCCCTTTACCGATGAGTTTTTGTATTGTAGCACAGAAAGGCTGAAAAAGTGAAAAGAGAGATTATAAAACGACTGATTTCACTTGTGATTATTTTGTTTGGGCTGTCTCTGATGACCTTTGGACTTACATATATTTTGCCGTCAAATCCAGCTGAACAGCTGGCAGAATCTATGGGTGCAGGTCATGACCGGGAGGTAATTGCAAAGATTGAAGAAAAATACGGATTAGACAAATCTTTTGGAGAGCAGTATGTGAACTGGCTGAAGGGTGCGTTACATGGCGATTTCGGAATGTCGGTAAAATATGCACAGCCCGTTTCCCAGGTATTAGGAAGAAAACTCCCCAATACGGTTAAACTGGCAGTTGCATCGTTTATTCTGATGATATTAATTTCTTTTCCGTTAGGAATTTTATCAGCAGTATATAAGGATAAAAAGGCTGATTATATTATTCGGTTTATGTCTTTTATTGGAATTTCACTGCCTAGCTTCTGGGTTGGTATGATGATGATCTATTTTTTTGCAGTTAAGATGCACTGGCTGCCTGTGGGGGGATCAGATTCTTTTAAAAGTCTGATCATGCCGTCTGTAACACTTTCGTTAAGCATGAGTGCGTACTACATAAGACGGATCAGGGCGGTAATGGTCGAGCAGATGAATGAGGAATATATAAATGGCTGTCAAGCAAGGGGAATTGGAAGGTTTCGTACAATTTTCTTTCATGTGCTGCCAAATTCCCTGCTTACTGTAGTGACAATGCTCGGCATGTCATTTGGAGGATTACTTGGTGGAACAATGATCGTTGAAACGGTCTTTAGCTGGAATGGAATCGGCAGCGCAGCAGTGGCTGCGATTTCCGGCAGAGATTACCAGCTGATCCAGGGATATGTTATGTGGATGGGATGTATTTATGTACTGGTGAATCTTTTGGTAGATATATCTTACCAGTGGCTTGATCCAAGAATTAGAAGAGGAGCCCTGCAACATGAAGAGTAAGAAAAAATTATGGATTCGTTTTGTGATTATAATGGCATTTGCAGTGCTTTTCTTATTATTTGCATTGTTCGCGGGAAAATTTGCACCTTATGATCCGTTGGAAACACACTATACAGACCTTCTGAAAGCGCCATGCAAACAGTATCTCATGGGAACTGATCAGATGGGAAGGGATATATTTTCGAGAATTCTTTACGGAGGAAAAACATCACTTTTGATCGCATTTGTTGTGACAGCGATCATTTCCGTTGTAGGAATTCTTATCGGGACAATAGCAGGCTTCTGGGGAGGCGCTTTTGATGCTGTTTTAATGCGTTTATCTGACATGCTGATGGCCTTTCCTGGTTCCATTTTTACAATTGCACTTGTAAGCTTTCTTGGTACAGGACTTCCAAATCTGATTTTGGCAATGACCATAACAGGATGGACTTATTATGCAAGAATTAGCCGGTCATTAGTGCTTTCCATAAAAAATAATACATATATAGAGCAGGCAAGACTGGGAGGCGCTAATAATTTCCGGATTATGACAGGTTATATTATTCCAAATGTCATGCCTTCGCTGTTAGTAAATATTACGCAGGATATTGGAAGTAAACTTTTGACCATTGCAGGTCTTTCCCTGCTGGGGCTTGGTTCCCAGCCACCTACACCGGAGTGGGGATATATGCTGTCTGAGGGAAAAGACTATATGTATTCGGCACCCTGGATGCTTATGGCACCTGGTATTGTTATTTTAATAAATGTAATCATATTTAATTTACTTGGAGACAGTATTCAGGATCTGATGAATCCGAAAAGAAAAAATTAATAATGTTTACTCTTTAAAATAAAGAGTTGAACATAGATTATAGTTTAACAACAGGAGGAGAAATAAAAAATGAGAAAACGGTTAGTATCTTTATTGTTTGCAGGAATTATGGCATGCAGCGTAATAGGAAGCGGTGTTACTACATTTGCAGCCGAAAATGACAGTCACATTAATCTGGCACTTTTCACCTACATCGAAGGCATGGATCCTGCAACAGACTGGTGCGGATGGAATCTTACACGCTGTGGTGTAGGAGAAACTCTTGTGACTGTAAATGAAAATATGGAAATTGTAGGACAGTTAGCTGATGAGTGGGAGCAGGTTGATGATACAACTTATCGTTTTCATATCCGCCAGGGAGTAAAATTCAGCAATGGTACCGAGCTGACACCAGAGATCGTAAAGGATTCTATCCAGAGATCTATTGATAATAACTCTCGTGGAGGAGATCTTAAAATTGCAAACATCGAAGTAGATGGAGAGAATGTAGTATTTACTACAGATGGTGCATACAGTGCTTTTGTTTCACAGCTTACAGAGCCGATGACAGTTATTGTAGACACCACAGCTGATACAAGCAATTATGATACTATGCCAATCTGTACAGGACCTTATGCAGTGTCTGAGTATGTATCTGAAGAGAAGATTGAGCTTGTGGCAAATGAGAACTACTGGGATGGAGCACCGGAAATCAAGAGCATTACTGTAAAGAATATCGGAAGTGATACAAAGGTAGATGCAATGCTTTCCGGAGATATTGACCTTGCACAGGGACCGGATGCAACAGCTCTTAATCGTGTGGAAAATAATGACGATATCAACATTGTAAAAGTAACCGGAACAAGAGAGAATGATTTCGAATTAAACTGCCGCGAGGGAAATCCCCTTTCTGATAAGAACCTTCGTCTTGCACTGTCCTATGCAGTAGATCGTGATGTTGTAGCACAGGTAGCAGGAAATGGTTATTCTTCTCCAATCAGCACAGCATTCCCGCCATCTGTAGGATACGATTCTGAAGATGTAAACGGACAGGTTTATGATCTGGATAAGGCAAAAGAATGCCTTGAGGCAGCAGGCTACAGCGATTCTGACGGAGATGGAATTGTGGATAAGGATGGAGAGAATCTGTCCCTTACAATTTCTATTGCCAATGGTTCTTCAACAGCAGTAAGTGAGACTTTACAGGATATGTGGAAGCAGATCGGAGTTGATGTACAGATTGAAATGCTGGAGAATGTAAGTGACAAACGTGCTTCTGGTGATTTCGATATGCTGGTATCTCCAAACTGGCAGACTGTAAATGCTGGTGATGGTCAGAAATATCTTATGAACCGCTGGTCTGATGGAGGAAGTGACAATTACAGCGGATATCACAGTGATGAATTCCAGTCTGTTCTGGATAAACTGGATGCTGCATTTACTCAGGAGGACCGTGTAAGCGCATTTGTAGAAGCCCAGCAGATCCTGGCAGATGATGCCCCGGCAATCTGGATGTATGCAAATGATAACGTGACTCTTGTAAACAGTAAACTTGAGAATGTAACAGTATTCCCAATTGACTATTATCTTGTAACAAACAAGTGGACATTAGCTGAATAATTATGGATATTCTGAATATTGAGAACTGTACGATTCGCTATCAGGAGCAGGAAGCGGCAGTAGAGCATGTTTCTCTTTCTGTAGGAGAGCAGGAAATCGTCAGTATCGTAGGTGAAAGTGGAAGTGGAAAAACAACTTTAATTCGTGCTATTCTCGGAATTTTACCTCCTGGCGGGACAGTGACAGAGGGGAAAATCTTATTTCAGGGAAAAAATATTTTGGAATTAGATGAGACGTCTTTACAAAAGCTCCGGGGAACGGAAATTGCAATGATCTTTCAGGATGTTGGAGCATCATTGGATCCCATACGGATTGTAGAGTCTCAATATCGGGAATCTATTCTGGCGCACAGGAAAATGGCAAAGGCTGACTGTCGGTCACTGGAAAAAGAAATGCTGGCAAAAATGCATCTGACAGATCCGGAACGTGTAATGGTATCTTATCCTTTTGAGCTTTCCGGCGGGATGAAACAGCGTGTTGGAATTGCAATGTCAATGACTGCAAGACCAAGACTTCTTCTTGCAGATGAGCCTACTTCTGCATTGGATGTGACAATTCAGGCAGAAGTGGTACGAGAAATGAAGAAGCTTCGGGAGCAGTATGAAACTGCAATTATTCTTGTGACACATAACATGGGAGTTGCTTCTTACATTTCAGATAAGATCGGTGTGATGTGCAAGGGTGAGCTGGTGGAATTTGGAAAAAGAGATGATGTGATCTTTCATCCGAAGCACGAATACACCAAAAAACTTCTGGCGGCAGTGCCAAGGCTGGAGGGAAAACGATTTGCAAAATGATACGATTCTCCTGGAAGTTAAAAATCTGAATAAGACATTTCCAGTGAAAAAAGAAAAATTATATGCAGCAAGTGATGTTAGTTTTTCCCTCAAAAAAGGTGAATGCCTGGGGATTGTGGGTGAAAGTGGATGCGGGAAAAGTACAGTGGCGAGAATGATTGCCGGTATCATACCTGTTTCGGGTGGAGAAGTACTGCTGGAAGGGGAAGCTTACATGAACCTGAAGGGCAGTGAAAAAAGACGTTTCCGCCGAAACATTCAGATGGTTTTCCAGGATCCTTTAAGTTCATTCAGTCCAAGAATGAAAGTTGGCACTTATCTTATGGAATCCAGGAGAAACTTTGATGGGATCAGTAAAGAAAATGGTCTTAAGGAAGCGCGCAAACTGCTTCTGGAAGTAGGTCTTCCGGAAGATTTTGTGAATCGTTATCCACATGAGCTTTCGGGTGGTCAGCTGCAGCGTGTGGCTATTGCCAGGGCCATTTCTATTCAGCCTAAACTACTGATCTGTGATGAAGCGACAGGTGCACTGGATGTTTCCATACAGAACCAGATTGCGAAGCTGCTGGTAAAGCTGGTGGAAGAAAAGCAGATCAGCTGTCTGTTTATTGGGCATGACCTGGCACTGGTAAGGAGTGTAAGTCAGAGAATCGCAGTTATGTATCTGGGAAGAATTGTGGAAATTCTGGAGAGTGAGACGCTTGCTGCAAAAGCAGTACATCCATATACGAAAATGCTGCTTGGTTCTGTTTTTGATGTATATTGCGATCAGAATGAGAAAATTGCAGCTGCAAAGGGAGAGCCTCCAAGTCCTCTTGAAGTGCAAAAGGGCTGTGCTTTTGCCGGGCGCTGCAACTGGTGCAGGGAGAAATGTAAAGAAGAACTGCCTCTTTTGCAGGAGATTGAGCCAGGACATAAGGTTGCCTGTTTTCAATTTATGAAATAAAATACTGCTCTGAGCAGCAAAAGCTGTCTGGTAGATGCCAGGCAGCTTTTTTGAGGTGGAATAAAGTTAATTCCATGCTCGAAGCAGTTTTGTACCATTTAAGATTTGTTCCAGAAGATATAGAGCACCTGTACATCCAACGTAAGTTTTGGGAATGACATGGATATATCCGGAACCTGGATTGGCAGTTTCAATGCCAAAAATGTTGTCGCTGTAAGTGTTCAATTCTACGATTGTGTTTGCACCAGCAAGAAGGATAACATTATTTACAGAGGCAATATCCTGTTCCAGTGCGTCTTCACAATGAAGCTCATGAAGCTTTTCCTGAATCAGATTTTCCGTGTGGCATTGTAAATAAAGTGGATGGATGACTTTGGGCTTAATGCCTAAATAACCGGAAAGATAATCCACATATCCTCTTAGAACGGATGGTTCGCCTTCCGCGGCATAGCGAAGATCCTTTGGGAAGCCTTTATTTCCCATATTATGTGCAATGAAATAGAAAGCGCGCGAACGGCTTTCTTCAATATAATCTAATGCAGGTTCACAATTTGTTCCGAGCAAAGAGGAAATCCCCCGGACAAATTCTTCGGTGAGGTCAAAACCGATTGGCATTCCTCCGGTCTTGTAAACTGGTATGGGAAAATGGCTGCGGAGATATTCGGCTGTTTTTTTACAACGCTCCGGGCAGAGTATAATATTGGCGTCTGCCTGAGCAATTGTACGAAAATCAGTTATGGGACAATTCATACCAGCTGCTACATGAACAGAGATTCCGCAAAGCTTCAGTAATTTGGTGATTTCCTTTAAACCGCCTTCCGGGAATTTCTCATGTGCATCAAAACCAAAAAGGTTAATAGATGGAATTTTGGAGGCTTTTTTATTGGTGCAAGGTTTATCACATAACAATTCCATCAGGCGAACGGTTGCTTCGTCGTATCCGATCATAGAATTTTCTGATAAGCCAGGGGATTCGATAAAAAGGTGTGGAATTCCAAATTCTTTGCTGATGGCATCCAGTTCCGGCTCCAGTGCTTCGCCGAGGAGAGAAGTACCGGGAGTCTGGATTACTGTGAATAAGTCATAACTTCTTTCTGAAAACAGATCGTTTAATGCGCGATGAAGTTGTTCGGCGGTCCCGAAAATGTAATCAGAATAGCGGAGATTGGTAGCTGGTATGCGAGGACTGCCGATGCAAAACTGGCTGCGAAGCAACCGGTCATCCATAGCATCTTCCAGTCGAAGCTCATCACCAAGAGTCCATAGATTGGATCTTCGAATCAAAGAATCAACACCACTAAAGGTATAGTAGGTTTTACAGCCAATAGGACCATTTAGGAGAACCAGGTTGTTTTGGATCCCTTCGCATGCAGAGATAACACCCGCAATGTGATCAGGGACAGCGTTTCTCAAATAATGATTTGTCATTTTTCCATCGTCCTTCCAAAGTGTTTTCAAATAAACGGATCCATTTTGCAGCACAATCTGTTCCAGTAAAGAAACCTGTGCTGATATCCCGTGCAAGATTTACGGTGCAGATTTCATCAAGTATGAAAGCCTGTCCCATAAAATCATTCAGGATAATAAGATCTGGCTTTTGTTTTGCAATAGAAGTAAATAATGTATTTTGTGCATTTTCCCAGTCCGCTGAGAATTGATGCTTCCAATCTGCAACGCTGTCTTCTTTACTTCCGATAAGGATAGAATCCAATACATCCAAATCCAGATCATGAGCCAATTCAAGAATCCAATCAATGCTATTGTTCTTTAAGAATAAAATCACTTTTTTCCCTTTATACAAAAGTTTGAGGTTGTTAATAGTTTGGGTGTATTGAATGCGGTTTTCTAAAATTACCTGTTCTGTTTCTTTTTCTTTTCCATAAAGTTTTCCTATTTTGCGAAGCCAGGAGGCTGTTTGGGAAAATCCCCTGGGAAGCTCGTTGCAAAGAAAACGGCAACCATATTTTTCTTCAAATATTTTTTGCAGTTCATGTCCTAGTTTATCATAGCGTGCCATGATCGAATAAGGCGCTTTTAAAAAATTATGGATGTTCTCCATTGATTCTGCGCAGATAAAGCGACAGTTGATTCGGATTCCTATTCTTTTAAATATTTCCTGCAGATTCATAAAAGTACGATCTGTCTGAGAAGAAATTGTATGTTCATAGACAAGATTGATGCAATCAGGTTCTGGCTTTACGTTCGGATCAACAGCTTGAAGAGCAAGCGTTTTGTAGCAAAGTGCCATTCCTTCGTTATAGTCACCGGCTTCGATTCCGTCAGTATGAATAATATACATATCGACACCAAGACTTTTTAATTCTTTTTGAAGTGGAACCAGGTCATCGCCACTCATGCCTGGAATACAGGAAGTGACAGTGATAATATTGCGGATTCCGCGTTTCACCATTTGAAAAGCTTTACGCCGTGTCTGTTCTACACCACCGTATACGGCTTCGTTTATGGTGATATCAGTATTCTCAAACTGTCTTGGAACAAAGGCCGGGTAAAGGATTCCGCGTTCATACAATCCTCTTCGTCCGTAGCTGGTAAAACCGTTAATGGCATACCAGGTGCAGCTTTTGGGAGCATGTCCGAGAATTGCGGCATCTTTGATATGAACCGCCAGATCGATAGCACCACGATAAGCACAGCCATATAGCGGAACTCTGCTAAAAGGATCAGATAAAGCTCTCTTTTTCGTGGCAGAAGGTTGTGCGGGAACAGCAGTAATCACGGGAGCAGATGTATGTTTGGAAATTGTAGTGGTAGTGTGGGATAGTCTTTCCCCACGCATAAAAAGCTCCATCTGCTCTTCAGATAAAGGGGCAGCGGCATAAAGAACAGGCTGCGTTTGTAATTTTTGTGCAAGCTCCAGAAAAATATTAGCTTCGGCACTTTTGGGGGATTTTTCAACCAGAGTCATTGCTTCTTTTTCTGCCTGGGTAAAAAGATTACTTTTGGGAATTTCTGCAAGAATTGGAAGATTGACAGCATTGGTAAAGTCTTCTACATATTTGCGATCATCACCGACTCCGCGGCTGTTATAGATGATCCCGGCAATCTGTCTGCCCTGGGGATTAAGATTCTTTATTCCGCACAGAATGTTATTTGCAGCATAAATAGACATAGATTCCCCACTTGTTACAAGAACTACTGCATCGGCATATTGTTTGCGGACAGGAACCGCAAAACCGCCACAGACAACATCTCCTAATACATCATATATGACCTGGTCATATTTTTCTATGGCGTGGTATTTGTTTAAAAAATCAAATGCAGTCAGAATTCCCCGGCCTGCACAGCCCATTCCTGGTCTGGGACCGCCTGCTTCTATGCAACCAGTGTCAAGAAAACCTGGTATTAATACATCTGCCAGGTTTTGTTCATCTTCAGGAGTGTTTAGAAGATAATCGAGGATAGTTGTGATTTTTTGCCCATGGTGTAGAAGACGGGTTGAGTCGTGCTTGGGATCACATCCTATTTGAAGTACTTTACTGTTGCAGACTGCTAAGGCTGCGGTCAGATTCGCACTTATTGTGGATTTCCCAATCCCTCCCTTTCCATAAACTG
>OQVI01001717.1_pt1 | contig 14926 bp, 6 predicted proteins | sample 1691651 | NCBI WGS metagenome assembly OQVI01 (sample SAMN03418287, study PRJEB22391) | human gut metagenome | biome: human-gut; feature: organic feature; material: feces | host: Homo sapiens | place: Italy | collected 2013-04
CGGTTTTGGGGCACAACGCTCTGAGACTTTTAGTAGGGTTGCGGAATTGAGGTATCCGTCGATGACGAAAGCGTGGCCCTCGTTCTTTGTTGTCAGTCCGGTATAGAATATCGGGTAGCCGCTTGCGAGGCTGTTGTAGAGCATCTCGTTCCACTCTTCAATGCCGTAGTAGTCGCGTAACAACATGTTGACACTTGGGTCGTAGCTGAAGTATTTCTCCAATGCCACCAGGCTGATTATGCTGCTTGCGCCGCTGCTTGAGGGCCCGTACTGCATGTCGCTGGCCACGCCGACGTCGTACATCAGGCGTGCCACGGCGTTCTTCGATGCCTGTGTGCTCGTAGAGTTGTAGGTGTCGGTCATCGACTCCCAGTCATACGTGCTCTGGCTGAAGTCGGCCGACAGGCTGCCGGCCTTCTGCCCGTTGACATACCAGGCGTAGGCATGGTATCCTTTGCCGGTTTGCGGCCACTTGTGGTAATACATTATCTGTGCCAGGGCGGTGGCGGCGCATCCCGTGGGGCACTTCACCCCGTAGTAGGTTGGGCAGAGAGAGTTGTAGGGAGAGTTCTGGTCCCACTTCGATTTAGTAAGCGGTGCAATGGCATCGTATACAGGCAAGGCCCTTTTGAGCTTGTCTCTGCTGTTTGTGGCGTCGCTGCCGGCGGCGTGTTCGAGCTCGCGCTCATATTCGCCCAGCCACCAGCGCATGGCTTCGGGCATGTTGTCGGCGCTGAAAGTGCCCTCGTCAGAGTAGCCCAGCACCTCGGCTGCGGCGCGGTCGTCGGCGGCCACTATGACGAAGCCGTCTTTCTGGCCCCGGTTGAAGGCGTAGTAAGCTTTTGACGTATGGGCGAGCCTTATCGTGGCAGAGGCTCCCTGGGCAGGCGCTTTGGCCATTCCTGTGTTGCTGTTGAAGAACTTGCTGGCGATGGTTTTCGCCTGCTCAGTTGTTATCTGTCCTGCCCATGCTGCGTTTGCCAATAAGGTTAGGGCAATGATCAATAGTGATTTTCTCATACGTTTTTATGTTTGAATTTGGCTTTCTGTGATATTTTATGCATAATCCGATACTTTGCAAAGTTAAGAAATTTAAGCGATTGTTTGGTGTTTTGGTGTTTGTTTAACTATGGTTAACAGTGTGTTATAAGCAATGAACTCCTGTACAGAGTTAAAGTATGTTGCATTTTGACTAATTTTGCCTGTCTTTTCAAATATTATGCGTAAGTTTGCAATGACAAACTGAAGCCAATAACCAACAACAAACAAAATTTCCAGATATGAGCAAATTTACATCTTATGCAGTTGCCGCATTGCTGTCGGCAACGGCAACCGTGTCAGATGCGCAGAATACGCCTGTCAGTCGGATGGAGCATCTGACCCGTGGCGTGGTGGCTGTGCCTGCATCTTCGGGCAACGGTATGTTCGTCAGCTGGCGTATGTTCGGCACCGACGACGACCTAACCACCTTCGACCTTCTGCGCGATGGGGTGGTTGTGAAGAAAGACATAGTGGACAAGACCAACTATGTAGACGTCAACGGCTTTACGTCAAGTGAGTACCAGGTGGTCGCCAAGCACAATGGCGTTGAGGTAGACCGCTCCGAGCCGGTGACAGGATGGTCGAACCTGTACATGCAGATACCCCTCGACAAGCCTGCCGACGGCAACGTCAAGGGCAGTGCTTATTCGTATTCGCCCAACGACTGCAGCGTCGGCGACGTGGATGGTGACGGAGAATACGAGATAATACTTAAGTGGGACCCGTCAAACTCGAAGGATAACTCGCATTCGGGATATACGGGCAATGTGCTCATCGACTGCTACAAGCTCGACGGCACCAAGCTGTGGCGCGTCGACCTCGGCCAGAACATACGCGCCGGGGCCCATTACACCCAGTTCCTTGTTTACGATTTCGATGGCGACGGCAAGGCCGAGATGATGTGCAAGACAGCTACGGGAAGCAAGGACGCCACCGGTGCTTATGTCAACTCGGTGGCAACAGACCCCGACATACAGTCGGCCGACAACGAGAAGGACTGGCGCAACAGCAGCGGGAAGGTGACCGGGGGCCAGGAATACCTCACGGTGTTCGACGGAGAGACCGGCAAGGCCATGCACACCGTGTTCTACAACCCGAACAGGGCCATGGGCTATGGCGGCGCTCCCGGATGGACTGTAAACTGGGACGACCGTAGCGGCAAGGAAGACAAGGAGTATGGCAACCGCGGTGAGCGCTACCTGGCGACGGTGGCCTATCTCGACGGCCCCGACAAGAATCCCTCGGCAGTGTTCGTTAGAGGCTACTATACGTTTGCCTTCCTATGGGCCGTGGGCTTCGACGGCAAGGAGATAACCACCAAGTGGCTGCATTCGGCCAAGTCGAAGACCAAGTACACGGTGACATATCCCGACGCAGACGACTTTACCCAGATGCCCGGCAGGAGCACGAGTGGCACAGGCAGCTATACGGCATACGGCAATGGCAACCACAACCTCTCGGCGGGCGATGTCGACGGTGACGGGTGTGATGAGATTGTTTGGGGCGGCTGCGCCATCGACCAGGACGGAAAGCAACTCTATGCCACGGGCTACGGACATGGCGACGCCATGCACCTGAGCGACCTGATGCCCGACCGTCCGGGCCTGGAGGTGTTCACCGTGCATGAAAGTTCGCCTTACGGGTGGAACATCCACGATGCCGCAACGGGCGAGATACTGCATTATTCGAAGGGAAGCGGTGACAACGGCCGTGGCCTTGCCGCCGACATCGACTTGAACAGCAGGGGATTTGAGTTCTGGTCGTCGAACGACCGGAGCATACGCAGTGCCGTCGACGGAAGCGTGGTGAGCACGAAGTCGACGACGGTCAACTTCCGTACATACTGGGACGGCGACCTTGATGACGAGATTCTTGACGGAAACAAGATGGACAAATGGATTGGCGACGGCACTGAACGCATTTACCCCATCAGCGGCAAGAACTTCTATGACATAGCAAACTCGTCGACCTGCAATGGAACGAAGAACACTCCGAACCTCCAGGCCGACATCCTCGGCGACTGGCGCGAAGAGTTGATATTCTGGGATGGCAGCGACGCTGCCCACCTCAATGTGTTTACGACTAACGTACCGACAGACTTCCGTGTGCCGACGCTGATGCACGACCATGTCTACCGCCTCGGAGTGGCATGGCAGAATGTGGCCTACAACCAGCCTCCTCACCTCGGCTATTACCTGCCCGACTATTTCTCTACCCGTTACGCCGTCTTGGGCGAGGGTGGGTTTGAGCAGACCGTCGCCTTGGGCGAGCCCATCAAGGACATTGAATGCAGGTGGGTGAACAGCAACGCGCCTTCGCTCTACAACTGCATTGCACCCGACGGTACCGAGACAAAGACCGCGCCGGAGGGATTCAAGTTTGTTCGCAACACCTATACAACAAAGACATTCACCTTGTCGGGCACGCCTACGATGGAAGGCCTGTATGAGTTTGTGATAAAGAGCGGTGCCAACGTCGTCGACAATTCCACCAAGTATGATACCATCCGCATCAACTGCGTTGACCCCTCGGGCATAGTGGATGCCTCGACTGCCGGCGATGGCGGATGGGCAAGAGTGGTTGGCGGTGTCTTTGCAGACCAGATTGCAATCGACGTCAATGTCAGCGGACAGCAAGACGTGGCTGTAAGCATCTATAATGCGGCCGGTGCCCAAGTGTTCGGCAGGCAGTATGGTGTGGCAGGCAGCTCAAGGCTGACTGTCGACGGCCTCGGAAACCTCCGCGAGGGCATATATGTGCTGCGCGTGGAATCTGCAAGCGGACGCTACGTCAAGAAGCTCATCAAGCGCTAAAAATGGACGTTTGACACGATAATCGTACGATATTCCCATATTGCTTATGGTGGTTTTGTCGTATCTTTGCATAAGATAAGCCGCACTCGGGAATGTGCAAGCCAGCTTGCATTCCTCTCGTTTGCATTATCTTTGCATAAGATAAGCTGCACTCGGGAATGTGCAAGCCAGCTTGCATTCCTCTCGCTTGCATTATCTTTGCATAAGATAAGCTGCACTCGGGAGCGTTCCCTTGGTTCATTGCAGCTTAGACTGGGACTCAGATACACAAAGCAAACTATATAAGTAATATGGGAATATTTTTTAGGAACCTGTTTATTGTCGGGGGTATCGCGCTGGCTATGAATGCCGAGGCGCGCGATACATACAACTTCAACTCCGGCTGGAGAATCGAAAAGCAGAAAAATCTCGTCACCCTTCCGCATGCGTGGAATGAAGACGAGGCCTTCAAGGTGTACATCAACCAAATGAGTGACTCGGTGATATGGTACCGGAAGACGTTCCGCATGCCCGAGAGCGCCGAGGGCAAGCGTGTCTTCATTGAGTTTGAGGGCGCCCGCCAGGCTGCCGAGGTGTTCCTCAACGGTGAGCGGGTGGGGCTCCATGAAAACGGGGTGATGGCCTTTGGCTTCGACCTTACGCCTTATTTAAAGAAGGGGAAGAACGAGATAGAGGTTCGAACGGACAACGACTGGCGCTACCACGAGCGGTCTACGAACTCAACATTCCAATGGAACAACAACAACTTCAACTCAAATTACGGCGGACTTACCAAGAATGTGAGGCTTCATGTGGTTGACGACGTCTACCAGACGCTGCCGCTCTACAGCAACCTGAAGACCACCGGCGTGTACATCTATGCCAAAGACTACGACATAAAGGGCCGGCAGGCAACCATCTGCGTTGAGAGCGAGGTGAAAAACGAGACCGACCGGCCTGTGACGCGCCGCCTCGAAGTGGCTGTCAACGAGCTTGACGGAGCCGAGGTTTGCGGCTTTGCCAGTGAGGAGGTGACCATTCCGGCCCACGGCACAGCCATACTGAAAGCCCAGTGCAGGGCTTACAACCTGCATTTCTGGAGCTGGGGATACGGTTACCTTTACGATGTCAAGACAACAGTTGGGGCCGACGAGGTGGTAACACGCACGGGCTTCCGCAAGGCCGAGTTCAAAAACGGCATGGTTTATCTCAACGACCGGGTCATAATGCTGCACGGTTATGCACAGCGCACAAGCAACGAGTGGCCGGGGGTGGGCATGTCTGTGCCGGCATGGCTGAGCGATTACTCCAACGACCTGATGGTGAAGAGCGGCGGAAACCTTGTGCGCTGGATGCACATCACGCCGTGGAAGCAAGACGTGGAGTCGTGCGACAGGGTGGGCCTGATACAGGCCATGCCGGCCGGCGACGCCGAGCGCGACGTTGAAGGCCGCCGTTGGGAGCAGCGAGAGGAGCTGATGCGTGACGCCATCATCTACAACCGCAACAACCCAAGCATACTTTTCTATGAGTGTGGAAACCAGAAGATATCGAAAGACCACATGATTTCGATGAAAGCCATACGCGACCAGTACGACCCCAACGGCGGGCGCGCCATAGGCAGCCGCGAGATGCTCGACCGTCCCGAGGCCGAGTATGGCGGCGAGATGCTGTATGTCAACAAGAGCGACACAAAGCCGATGTGGATGATGGAGTACTGCCGCGACGAGGCTTTGCGCTGGTATTGGAACTCATGGTCGTATCCTTTCCACAAAGAAGGCGACGGCCCGCTCTACCGCAACGCCCCTGCCGACGCTTACAACCACAACAACGATGAGTTTGCCCGCGAGCTTGTTGCACGCTGGTATGAGTATTGGCTGGAGCGTCCGGGCTCGGGCACAAAGGTCAATTCGGGCGGCGCAAAGATTGTGTTCAGCGACACCCAGACCCACGGGCGTTCGGCCGACAACTACAGGGTGAGCGGTGTTGTCGACCCGATGAGGGTGCCCAAGGATGCTTTCTTTGCCCACCAGGTGATGTGGGACGGATGGGTAGACGACCTAAAGCCGCGCACTTACATCGTGGGCCATTGGAACTATAAGCCAGGCGAGGTGATACCTACGGTCTATGTGGTGTCGAATGCCGACAGCGTGGTGCTCGAGCAGGGCGGGCAGCGCATAGCCCCCACGGAGCACAAATATAGGTTTCTCTATGTGTTCAACGACTTGAGGTATGCCGCCGACAGGCTGACGGCCATCGGCATGGACAGGCAGGGGCGCCAAGTGTCGTCGTACTCGCTCGAGACATCGGGCCCTGCCGACCACATTAAGCTCACTGCCATCGAGAACCCCACGGGCTGGAAGGCCGACGGGGCCGACGTTGCGCTCGTCCAGGTCGAGGTGGTCGACAAGCAGGGGCGCCGTTGCCCGCTCGACAACAGCCTGATAAAGTTTGAGCTCGACGGCCCGGCCGAGTGGCGCGGAGGTGTGGCCAAGGGCAAGGACAACCATGTGCTTTGCGACACCCTGCCCGTTGAGTGCGGCGTCAACCGTGTCATGTTGCGCTCGCTCGCCAAGGCCGGGACGGTGAAGCTCACGGCCAAGGCCGAAGGCATGGCCCCAGCCACGATAACACTGCGCACGTCTGCAGTCGAAGTGGCCGACGGACTGTCCAGGTGGCTGCCCTCCGACGGGCTTAAGCCTGTGCTCGACCGAGGCGAGACGCCCGACGAACCGTCGTTCAGCCAGTGGCGCCGCGGGGTGCAGATAGTGTCGGCCAAGGCCGGCAGCGGCAACGACGTGCGCCTGAGTTTCGACACGTTTGAGAACACGTCGTGGGAGAGCAGCAACCGCCTCGACTCTGCCTGGGTGACATACACGCTGGCCGAGAACACGCAGATTGACGACATTTGTGTGAAGATGAAGGGCTTCCGCTCTACTACATACCCGATAGCTGTCTATGCGGGCGACTCGCTCGTGTGGGAGGGATGGACGCCCAAGGCGCTGAGCTACATACACATACCGCTGAAGAATGCCCCGAAGACGAACACCATCACTATACGTTCGCGTGGGGCCAGCACCACAAAGGATGCCTTCGGCGCCGTGCAGGAGCTTGACGCCCGGAACAACGACAAGGCCGTGAAAGGCAAAAACTCGCTTAAGATTGTCGAGATTGAATTCTTGAAAAATCTTTGATAAGCATTTGCCGGCCCCGTGGCTTGAAAACATAGAAGCCACGGGGCCGGCTTTTTCATGTGCATCGGTAGATGCAGGCCGCAAGGAATGCGTCTGGCAGCATGCCTTGCATGGCCGTCGCCGGCATGATGTTGCTGCCTTGCATTGTAAGCATGCAACATGGGGGCGGCGTTGCCCTGCCGTGCCGGGGGCTTTTTTTAGGATGGTGGCGGATGTATATGCGGCATGCATATCTGGCAATTGTAGTGCTTGCGCGTGGCAGCATGCCAGTTGCTTTTGCAAGCGGCGGGCCGTCGTGCCGCCCTGCCGTTGTTTGGAAATGCGCGCCATGCTTGCCAATTGCCTTGCCCGTCTTGCGCCATTTTGCCTGCCGCTCTGTGCGGCCTCGGCCTTCGGCCCGATTGCCAAGGGCGGCATGCCTACGGCTCGGCAATTCGGCTGAAACGCCGGTTGCCCGGGCCTGCTGTTGTGATTTAAGCCCTTTGTCGGGCAGAATGATGGTTCTGTTTTGTGGATTATGTGGTTTATATGCGATATGCAGCGAAATTCGAGCATCTAAACTCGCAATAATTGTAATGTGATATTTATCTTTGCATGCGTGGCAGCGTCCATGGCCGGGCGCATTCCATACGGAGCGTTGTGTTGCCGCGGCTGTCGCCTCGTTGCGATGCGGCTCGCGGCCCATCGCATCTTGAAGCAGGCAATTACAGTGATATTGCGATATGATATAAATAGATTCGGATTTTTTGAGGGTGTTGCGTCGTGAGGCGCGGCACCCTTTGTTTTGTATTGTGGCCTGCTGTGGGTGGCCTCGGCCTTGGGCGCTTTGCTTCCGCAGCCGGGGTGGCGTGCGGTCTTGGCGCTTAGGGGCCTGCTTCGGCAAACAGCCTGGCCTGCAGCGGGTTGCGTGGCTGGCCGCCCTGCCGTTGCAAAACGGGCCGTTCCGCCTTGCGATATGTGCCGTTTGGCAGTGCTGCATGGGCCGTTTTGCAAGGCGGAACGGCCCGTTTTGCAAGCCCTGACGGCAGGCCTTGCCGTATGCCTGCGTTTTCGTTGGCCTTTGGCGGCATGCCGACGACGGTTGGCTTTGGCGTCGGCCGTGCCCGCCGGCCCCGGCATGTCATGGTGGCGCCATGTGTGCCGCCTGTCGGGGGCGGATTGACAAATGAATGGAAAACACCAAAAAAAGCATCCGTTTTGTTGCGGGTTTGCGATAGAAAGGTTATATTTGCATCACAATAGATATCCGATGCATATAGTCGGAACGGCTGCCTGTAGTGGCATGTTGCCGCCGTCTGTGAGTCGGCGCTGTAGGGCAGCGGGCTCATGGCCGCCGTCGTGGTGGCGCAATTGGGTTTGATAGGGTGTCTGTTTGGTGTCACCGCCATTGGCCGTCAGGCGTGGCAATGCGGCCATGGCTTCATGCCGGCGTTGCCGCAGGGCATCACGGTGCAAGAGCCGCCGCCTTCTCCGCCTTTCGGCCCATGCAGGCTCGCTTAAGGTCGCAGCGGTTTGTCCGCGCGTACATTGTATATATTAATATTATCGTTATGAACGTTTTGTCATTCATCAAACGTTGGTCGCTGGTGGTGTCTCTGTTGGCAGGCACTCTCATTTATCTGCTCTTTTCCCGCGTTTCCTTTCTGGAGCCGATAGGAGCCGATGCCGAGCCGCTGTTGGTGGGGGCGCTGCCGGTGTTGCTCTTCGTGCTTCTGTTCGTTACATTTTGCAAGATCGACGTGCGCGACCTGCGCCCGCGGCCGTGGCACTTCTGGCTGCAGCTGTTGCGCATCGTGCTGTCGTTGGCCCTTGTAGCCGGCATAGTGTGCGCCGGAGTGCCGGGCGTCCGCCTTGTACTCGTTGGAGTTTTCGTGTGCGTGGCCTGCCCTACGGCGGCCGCCGCGGCCGTTGTCACCGAGAAACTTGGCGGCAGCATAGCCTCGATGACCATATATACCATCATCGACAATGTTGTCACGTCTGTTGTCGTTCCGCTGCTCCTGCCGCTCATCGAGCGCGGTGTCGACGTGTCGTTTTTCACGGCCATGCTCATGGTGCTGCGCAATGTGGCCTTTGTGCTGGTCGTACCGTTGGCGCTGGCGCTGTTGTGCCGCAGGTTGGTGCCCCGCATCACGTCGGCCATTGCCGGCGTGCGCAACCTCGCATTCTATATCTGGTGCGTCAACCTGGCCATCGTCACGGGCGTCACCGTGCGCAACATCCTTCATGCCACGGTGTCGGGCTCAACGCTTGTCATGCTGCTCGCGCTCCCGCTGTTGGTCACCCTGGCCCTCTTTGCCATGGGCAAGGCCGTGGGCCATGCCTATGGCGACAGTGTGAGCGCTGGCCAGGCGCTCGGCCAGAAGAACACCGTGGTGGGAATATGGATAGCGCTCACGTTTCTCGACCCGCTGTCGGCGTTGGCGCCCGGTGCCTACGTGATATGGCAGAACCTTGTCAACGCCTGGCAGATATGGTATAAGGAAAAGTATGGGCGGGTGAAGTGGTGAGCCCGTGGCGGGCGTGCTGTGGGCGAGGCGTAATGTATTTTTCATGCCGCTGAAACAGAAATGTAGCACAGGTTAAATAATTTTGCACGAGATAAATATATTTTAGATATGGAGAGCAAGAAGAGCCGCAAAGACCGTCGCTATGTTGAGCGCGACCTCAGTTGGATGTACTTTAACCGCAGAATACTGCAGGAGGCAGAGAAACAGAATGTACCGGTGCTTGAGCGAATGTCGTTTCTCGGCATATACTCAAACAACCTCGACGAGTTTTTCCGCGTCCGTGTGGCATCGCTCAGCCGCATTGCCGAGTCGAAGGAGAAAATACCCAAGGCCGACAGGGTGAGGGCCAAGGCCACGATAAAGGAAATAAACCGCCTCAACGCCGCATACAACAAGGAGTTTGAGCACACCGTGGGCGTGGTTACCGACGACCTGGCCAAGCACGGCATACGCTTGCTTCATGAGACCGACCTCAACGAAGAGCAGAAGACATACATCAGGCGGCTCTATCTTGACAAGCTCAACGGGTCGACAAACCCCGTGTGGCTTAACGAAATCAAGGAGATAGGCGACACCGACGACGACAGCATTTACCTGGCCGTGAAGCGTTCGCGCTGGCAGGCCGACAAGAAGAACCCCACGGTCACCCATGCCCTCATCAAGGTTCCCGACCGCGAGGTGGGGCGCTTTGTGGTATTGCCGCCCAGCGACGGCTTTGCCAACATCATGTACATCGATGACGTGGTGAGGTTCTGCCTGCCGCTGATATTCATCGGCGCCGGCAAGTGCACCTACGAGGCCTATTCCTTCAAGTTTACCAAGGATGCCGAGATGGACATCGACAACGACCTGAGCTACGGCGTGGTGCAGAAGGTGGCCAAGGGCGTCAAGAGCCGCAAGCGCGGCGAGCCCATACGCGTTATCTACGACGAGCGCATGCCCAAGGACTTGTTGCGGAAGATAATGTCGAAACTGAACGTCGACCAGCTGGACACCATCGTCAGCGGCGGCAGATACCAGAACCACAAAGACCTGATGGGCTTTCCCGATTGCGGCAAGTCGGAGTTGCGCTATCCGTCGTGGACACCCATTGTCAAGCCCGAGCTGGAGACCGAAGACTGCATTCTTGACACCATAAGGGGCAAAGACCGCTTCCTGCACGTGCCATACCATTCGTTCAACAGTTTCATACGACTGCTGCGCGAGGCTGCGCTCAACCCCGACGTGCGCGAGATACAGGCCACGCTTTACCGACTGGCCAAGGATTCGAAGGTTGTCAACACCCTCATCTGCGCGGCGCGCAACGGCAAGAAGGTCACCGTGGTAATCGAGCTGCTGGCCCGTTTCGACGAGGAGAGCAACATCAAGTGGAGCAAGCGCATGCAGGAAGCCGGCATCGAGGTGGTGTTCGGTGTCGAAGGGCTCAAGGTTCACTCCAAGCTCGTTTACATAAATTGCAAGGGCGGCGACATTGCGTGCATCGGCACGGGCAACTTCCACGAGGGCAACGCCAAGATATATACCGACTATATGGTCATGACGGCCAGGCCCACGCTTGTGCGTGAGGTGAAAAAGGTGTTCGAGTTCATCCGCAAGCCATTCAAGCCCGTCAGGTTCCGCGAGCTCCTCGTGTCGCCAAACGACATGAAACCGCGCATACTGAGGCTCATTGACAACGAGATAAAAAACGCGAAGGCCGGCATCGATGCCTGGATACGCATGAAGATAAACCACATCACCGACGAGGATGTGGTGGAGCGGCTCTACGACGCCGCAGCGGCCGGGGTGAAGATTGACATCGTTTTGCGCGGCAACTGTTCTCTCATGCCGTCGAATGTCGACAACATGCACGTGGTGGGCATCATCGACCGCTATCTCGAACACTCGCGGATACTGATTTTTGCCAATGGCGGGACACCACGGTATTACATGGGCAGCGCCGACTGGATGCCGCGCAATCTCGTCAACCGTGTCGAGGTGCTTACGCCGGTCTACGACGAGGACTTGCAGCGCGACCTGGCGCGGACTGTGGATTACGGCTTGCGCGATACCACCAACGGGCGCATTGTCGACGGTTTCGGCAAGAACGAAATGCAGCAGGGTGAGCCCTTCCGCTCGCAGGAGCACCTGTATGTCGACTATCTCAAGGAATCTCAAGAATACAACAACATAAGGAACTGATTATGGAAAACAGCAATTTTGCAGCCATCGACATTGGGTCTAACGGGGCGCGCCTGCTCATCAAGAACGTGATTGAGGACGCAGGGGGCAACTATGAGTTCAACAAGGTGCTGTTCCTCCGTATACCGTTGCGGCTGGGCAAGGATGTGTTTACCATCGGTGAGATATCTCCCGAGCGCGAGCGCATGATGATGTGCATGATAAAAAGCTACAAGCAGCTCATGAAGCTATACCGGGTGGTGGAATACAGGGCATGTGCCACGTCGGCAATGCGCGACGCTGCCAACGGTCAGAAGATTCTGAAAAAGATACGCAAGGAGACGGGCATCAACATCGAGATTATCCCCGGCAGCGAGGAGGCACGCCTGCTTTGCGACAATTCTGTAGAGAGTGGCTATGCGCGCAAGGGCAATTATGCCTATATGGATGTGGGCGGAGGCAGCACCGAGATATCGATGATTAGCGACGGGCGCATCGTGGGCAGCTGCTCTTACAACCTCGGCACGCTGCGCATCCTCGGCGGGGCCGTAGAAGAGGGCGAGGTGGAGAAGATGAAAGAAGAGCTGGCTGCGTATGCCGCCGACTATAAAGACATATCCATCATAGGCTCCGGGGGCAACATCAACAAGCTGTGCAGGCTGTACGACAGCGGCAAGGGCAAGAAGTCGAAGGACACGCTGCCGGTTGACGGATTGCGCAAGGTGTACGACGAGATGAAGGGAATGACTTACCGCGAGCGCATCGACCGCTATTCGCTCAAGCCCGACAGGGCCGACGTGATAATACCGGCGGCCGAGCTGTTTCTCACCGTGGCCGACGCGCTGGGATGCCAGCAGATACATGTGCCCAACATATCGCTGGCCGATTGCATCATCGACGGGCTTTACAAGAAACTGAAAGACTCGCCCATCAAGGCATGAGGGCGGCTTTTCGGTAGGAATTGTTGCCGGAGGCACGGGCCGCAGACCGTTGCCTCCGGCTTTGTGTTTGTGAGGTGGCTTCACTATTGTGCCATCCTGCCACTGCGTGCCCGGCTGTTCGGGGGCGTAGACGTTGTAATCCCGGGGCATTCACCTGTCTTTTTCTGTCACTTTTCCATAAGTTGCCATACCGTGGCAGTAGGTGTTATGGCCCATGGGCAGATTGCCTCGGCATTGCCTCGAGGCTGCACTTTATTGTTTGGCAAGGCTGCATCAATGTAGTGGCTAAGCCGTGCAATATGGTTGTTTTTTAGAGGTTGGGCTGTAGCCCGACCGTCCGTTTTTCTCCTTTTTTACGTTTTTTGTGTTAATTATTTGCGTGTATAATCCTTTTTTATACTACTTTTGCATTGACAAACGTGTTATCTGGATAACTTGCGTCTGTGACTCTATTGCTAATTTTACATATATTCATTATATATCAATAACTACAAACAATAGCAACATGAAGAAAAGATTTCTACCTCTGTTTGTGTTGGGAATGTTATCGGGCACTGCCTCGGCGCAGCGCGCGACCGACGTGCTCGACCGAGGCTTGGTGGCTGTCCAGGTAAAGGCAGACTCCAAGCTAAACAAGGAGGGGGGCATCTTCTGCAGCTGGCGTATGCCTGCCGAGGAATATTATGATGTTAAGTACAACATCTACCGCGACGGCACCAAGCTGAACAGTGAGCCCCTCAATGTTTCAAACTACTTGGACAAAAGCGGATCTACGTCAAGCAGCTATCAGGTGCAGGCGGTTGTACGCGGCGTACCGCAGCAGATGTCGGACGCCGTGACGCCATGGGCCAACAATTACCTTGAAGTGCAGATGGATCACGGCAACCTCAAGAGCACGTACATACCCAACGACGCTTGCATGGCCGACGTTGACGGCGACGGCGAGCTTGAGATTCTATTGAAGTTTGACAACCAGGAAGACATAGCCGGGCGTTGGAAGAAAGGAGGAAACAACGGTGAGTATGCCATCATCGAGGTATATAAGCTCAACGGAAAGCGGTTGTGGTGGATTGACCTTGGACCGAACATGGCCGATTTCCAGAACAACGAGAACAATATCGTTGCTTACGACTGGGATGGCGACGGCAAGGCCGAGGCTGTGTTGCGTGCTTCCGACGGCACTGTCGTACACAAGGCCGACGGCACAACGGTTGAGATTGGCGACATGAATGCTGACTACCGCCCGGCAGGCGGGCATACGGGAGGGGCTGAGTTCTTTGTGCACGAGGGCCAGGAGTTCCTGCTCTACCTCAATGGCGAGACCGGAGAGCCTTACCAGATAATGGAGTATCCGCTGAAAAGGCTTGAAGACGGCGAGACCGACCTCAACGCTGCTTGGGGCGACGGCTACGGCCACCGTTCCACAAAGCATTTCTTTGGCGCTCCCGTGCTCGACGGTCGCAAGCCCAGCATCTTCATCGCACGTGGCATATACACACGCCACAAGATGATTGCATACGATGTTAACCCCGCTACCCACCAGCTCGAAGAGCGTTGGCACTGGAACTGCAACACGCCGGGATCGATGTGGTACGGGCAGGGTTACCATAACTATTGCATCTCAGACGTCGACTGGGACGGGCGCGATGAGATTGTGTTCGGCTCCATGGTGATTGATGACAACGGCAAGGGCCTCTCGTCGAGCGGCCTCGGACACGGCGACTCGCAGCACTGCAGCGACTTCGACCCATACAGCTTCGGGCAGGAAATCTTTGCCTGCAACGAGTCGCAGCCTAACAATAACTTCCGCGACGCAACCACGTCGAAGATATATTACCGCTCTGTGGGCAGCCGCGACGACGGCCGTGCCAACATGGGCAAGTTTGTAGACGACATACCCGGTGCCCAGGGAGTGTCGTCGCGCGACGACAATCTCGTTGGCGCTGCGGCCCATGCCGGCGTCGACGGATATTCGAAGAGTTCGTTCAACATTACACAGAACTTCAGGATATATTGGGATGGCGACCTTTGCGAAGAGTCGTTCGACTATCGCAACGGCAAGAACACCGAGGGACACATCGTCAAGGCGCGCGAAGGCGAGATAGCGGTGCTGGCCGGCAGCATGACCAACAACGACACCAAGGGAACGCCTTGCTATCAGGGCGATGTGCTGGGCGACTGGCGCGAGGAGGTCATCATGCGCACAGCCAACAACAACATACGCATCTACACAACCGATTTCCCCACGAAGTGGCGCAACTACTCGCTCTGGCATGACCACCAGTACC
>OQVI01001723.1_pt1 | contig 14870 bp, 13 predicted proteins | sample 1691651 | NCBI WGS metagenome assembly OQVI01 (sample SAMN03418287, study PRJEB22391) | human gut metagenome | biome: human-gut; feature: organic feature; material: feces | host: Homo sapiens | place: Italy | collected 2013-04
GGTCGGTGCCGGGCACCCACAGGGCGGCATAGCCCTGCATCCGCTTGGTGCGGATGAGGATATCCTGCATGGTATTATCCACCGCATGACCCATGTGCAGCTGACCGGTAACGTTCGGCGGCGGCATCACGATGGTATAAGGTTTCTTGTCCGGATCGGCCTTCGTGTGGAAGTAGCCGCCGTCCAGCCAGAACTGGTAGATACGATCTTCCACCTGACTGGGATCGTACTGCTTTGCAAGCTCTTTCATAGTGTCCTCCCAAAAATTTGATGAAGTGGGACGCAAAAAGCCGCCCCACGGAGCGTTCCATGGGACGGCTGTAAATACATGACCGCGGTACCACCCAAATTGCGCGGAAGGTTCCGCGCCCCTTGATGCCCCTGTAACGTAGGGCAGACCCGAAAGCGGCTTACCGGCAAGGCTCACCGCTCCTGCTCCAAAGTGACAGTGCCCCGCCGGTATCCCGCCGGGTTTTCAGCTGCCCCCGGCTCTCTGTGCGGTCCCAGACGATGCACACTCTTTTTCAACGCATTTATAAAAAGAATATAACGTTTTTTGTGGGATTTGTCAATCAGTTTTTCAAACCTTTCACCCACCGCACCAGCTTCCATGCCTTTGCGCCCAGATGCGGGCAGTAGCTTACCATCAGCGCCTGCAGCTTCTGGCTTTGATTTCCCGGCGGAATCTCCCACGCAGCATGACGGTGCAGCTTTGCTGTTTTCAGCAGCATTTTTTCCTTCTCGGAATCCCGCTCCGGCTGGTTGACCAGCCGGAAATATACCTCGGCGCAGGACATGACGCAGCGCTGTTCCGTAGTGCTGCGGAAGGGGTCCGGCTGCCCCTTTACCAGCTGCCAGATCTGTTCCCACGCCAGTGCCGCCGTGTAAAAGCGCAGGCTCGGCTCCTGCCGCACGGCAGAGCTTGGACGTTCAAGGTAAGCATACAGCGGGCAGTTCAAAAATGCCAGACTGCCTGCCTTGAGGAATTCCGTTACAAAGAACAGGGCATCCTCCCCGTAGAACAGCGCCGGGTCAAAGCGGACATCCTGCAGCACCTCCCGGTGGGTCAGCATCCGCCAGCAGTGCCCGCCGCTCCATTCCTGCATCCACGAGTAGTTTTCCGTCGTGATTTTCTGCGGTGCCGGGCACTCCGTCACCGTCCACAGAGTCTCGTTTTCCCGTATGCTGCGGTAGCGGCACATGGCAATGCGGGTACCGCAGCTGCACAAAGCATCGTACAGCCATTCCAGATACTGCGGCAGCACAAGGTCGTCGGAATCCACAAAGCAGATATACTCGCCCCTTGCCTGCTCCAGCCCAAAATTGCGTGCCGAGGACACCCCGCCGTTTTCCTTGCGGAAAATACACACCCGGGCATCCTGTGCCGCATACTGCTGCAAAATTTCCCAGCATTTATCCGGCGAACCGTCATCCACAAGGAGCAGTTCAAAATTCTGATACGTCTGCGCCAACAAGCTGTCCAGACATGCAGGCAGATACTTTTCCACCTTATAAACTGGCACGATCACCGAGATCAAGGGTTTTTCTTCCATAAATTTTCCTCAACTCTATCTTATTACCAAAGCACTTTTCACCCACCGCACCAGCTTCCATGCCTTTGCGCCCAGATGCGGGCAATACAGCAGCGTAAACACGCGGACTTTTTCTGCCCGGTTCCGCACCGGCATAAAGCGGTAAGCTTTCCGGTGGCTGTGCGCCTTGCGGATGAGCTGCTTTTGCAGCTGCGGTTCCACTCCCGCATCATGCATCCGGTAATAAATGCGGGCATACGCGCTCAGCAGCAGCCCCTCGGCAGAGTTGCGGAAGGGCTCCGCCTGCTCCCGCACCAGTTCCTGAATTTGCTCCCACGCCAGCACCTCGCTGTACTGCCGCATTGAAAAAGGCTGTTTATAAGCCGAATTCTCCCTCTGCCGGTACAGATACAGCGGTTCTGACAGGTAGGCAAACCGACCAGCCTGCAAAAATGCCTGCAAAAAGAATACCGTATCCTCTCCTACGGAAAGCGCCGTATCGAATCTCACCTGCTGCAGCACCTCCCGGTGGTAGAGCGCACGCCAGCACTGGCTGCAGCTGCCAGTCTTACCATAGGCATAGTTTGCTGTGGTAATGGTGCAGCCTAGCTGCTCCGGCACAAATGCGGAAAGCGCCTGCGCCATCTGCACGTCCCATACTTCCCGAAATCCGCATACCGCCATGGAGGTATCCTGCTGTGTAAGCGCTGCATACAGCCGTGTCAGATACTGCGGCAGCATCGCGTCATCCGGGTCTGCAAAGCCGATATATTCGCCCCTTGCCTGCTCCAGCCCAAAATTGCGTGCCGAGGACACCCCGCCGTTTTCCTTGCGGAAAATACACACCCGGGCATCCTGTGCCGCATACTGCTGCAAAATTTCCCAGCATTTATCCGGCGAACCGTCATCCACAAGGAGCAGTTCAAAATTCTGATACGTCTGCGCCAACAAGCTGTCCAGACATGCAGGCAGATACTTTTCCACCTTATAAACTGGCGCGATCACCGAGATCAAGGGCTGCTCCTTTGCGTTCATTCCGCTCTCCTTTTCAATATCTTCAGTCCGCGCTGCTTCAGCGTATCATATTCTTCGCTGCCACGGTAGAACAGTACGATCACTCCTGCGAACACAGCTGTGTAAAGCAGCCCATCCAGAATAAAAATACCGAAATTGCCCACCGGGAACCGCTGCACCCACAGCACCGCTGCCGCAGAGACCGCTGCTGTAAGGAGTGTGCGCTTCAGATACTCTGCAAAATAATCCCGAAGTTTCTTCTGCCATGCATCCTGAACGCCATACTTCAAAAAGATGTAGGGTTCTACCCAGGCACAGGTACACAGCGTGCTGATGATGGTGCCCCAGATAATGCCGGTCACGCCGTACTGCCGCACCAGTACAAGCGAGGCCACCAGATTGATGATGGATTCCGCCACCGCTTTGTAGCGGTCGTTCCAGAACAGCCCCATGGCCTCCCGGAACAGCAGATTCGTCTGCCGCATTCGTGTAATGTAAAACTCTGCCACAATGACCATCACGGTGGTCATCGGAAAACAGTATCTTCCGCCAAACAACAGCGTGATAAAGGGGTTAAACAGCATCATCAGCCCACCGGTCAGGTAAGCGGACATGACAAAGAACATAAAATCCATTTCCTTATAGATTTTATACAGCCGGTCCGAATTTTCCATTACTGCAAAATTGCCGATACTGCCGGAAAAAGCCACAGCAAATTTTCCCATCAGGTTGTTCAGTGCATTGATCACCAACCGGTAATTGGAGTAAAGGCCCACCGTCGCAAGGCCAATAAAGGAGGACATCAGCAGACTGTCCGTATTGCGCACGATGATGGTTGACAGCTTGTGCATACTCATGGCACCGATATTTTTCAGGATGCCGTTCCGTTCCTCCCTTTCTGGCAGCTCATGGCATTCCTTCAGGTATGGAAACTCCTTGTCCACCATGCGGGAAACCATAATGTTGGGTAAAAACTGTATCGCCTGCTGAACCGCCAGATACAGGATGAAGTTCCGGGTCAACAGCAGCACTGTGATCTGCGAAACAGTCTTGATGCACTCGCACGCCATACTCCATCCTGCGCAGATATAGCCTTTCTGGTAGGCCTGATAGATGGAATTTTTATAACTCAGCAGATAGGAACTTGCTGAACCGAGCACATATATCATATAGATCAGGGTGATATGTTCAATGCCCTCGCCGCCCTTGATGAGGTAGGGCAGAAACGGCAGCAGCACCAACCCGAACAGCAACACCGAGACTGCCACCGCCCGGTACATCCACTTGTACAGGTTCATCAGCCGCGCCAGTTTCTGCTCGTCATCCCGGGCTGCCGGTTCATACATGCTGAACACCATAGCCGTACCGATGCCCAGCTCCGCAAAATTAAGGATGCTGAGCACATCGGTAAACAGGCCGTTGACCCCCAGATATTCCGCTGAAAGGCAGCGGATGAACACCATCCGGTTGATGAAGGACAGCAGCATCGTCAAAAACTGCCCGCCGATGTTAAACAGCATATTGATGATCGAATAACGTGTTCTCATGCGATTTTTAATTCTCCCCTGCCTTTGATGTTCCGCAGCCACATATATTCCCGCGGAAATAGCCGCAACAGCAGGCTTTGCAGCCAGAGTCCCGCCGGAACGGTACAATACTGCCGCGTCCGGTCCACCACATCAAACTGCATCCGCAGCATTTCCCGGCTGCGGGGTGCCTTGCGCAGCGCCGGGGGCAGCTGCCGGTACACCCGGCTCACGCTGCCCATCGTAAACTTTGCCGCATTTGCCAGCGCATCGTATACCTCGTTTTCCACGAGGCAGTTCCAATACCGCTGTGCGGCCTCGGCAGCATCAAAATGGCGCAGCGTTTTACTTCCGTTCATAATGCTGCTGCCGCGCTGCACATAATAATACAGCTCCTTTGGCACCACCACGGCCTTTTTGGTGTTCAGACAGATTTCTGGGAGCACAAAAATATCCTCGTTCAGCTTACCCTCCGGGTAGCGCAGCTGCGCAAAGATAGCGCGGCGGTACAGCTTGTTCCACGCAGGCTGCGCCATCGTATTCGTGGCTCTTTTCAGCAGTTCCCGCCCGGTAAAGATCCGCTGTGCAAGCCCGGTGTACGGCGGCAGGCAGGGTATGCCTGCCTCGTCCACCGCAGCGTAATCGCACAGGGCAAGGTCTGCCCCGGTGCTTTGCACGGCCTTGTACAGTGTTTCGTACATTTCCGGTGCAATATAGTCGTCGGAATCCACAAAGCCGATCCACTCGCCCCTTGCCACATCCAGCCCGGCATTGCGGGCAGCAGAAAGCCCGCCGTTTTTCTGGTGAAGCACCCGGATGCGGGCATCTTTCGCGGCAGCGGCATCACACAGCGCAGGGCAACCGTCCGGCGAACCGTCCTCCACAAGGATCAGCTCAAAGTCCGTAAAGGTCTGTGCCAGAATGGAATCGATACATTTTTGCAGATAGTTTTCCACCTTGTACACCGGCACAATGATGCTGAGCAATGGTTTTTCGCAGGGCACAGCGTGTTCCTCCCGTTTTATCTTTTCAGCCCGTCACCTCGGTGCGCAGGCGGGCAATGAGCCGTTCCATCAGCGCCACCCGGTTGAAGGGGGTCATCAGGTAAAAGCCGTCTGCATAGGGCGCAGCCGCTTTGGCTGCCTGCACCGAGACTTCCAGTCCAAGCTCCTCGCCTGCGGCACGGTCCAGCCCCTCAAACCTTTGGATGATGGCATCATCCACATGGATGCCGTTGACCTCGTTTTCCATAAAGATGGCGTTGCGCTGGCTGACCACCGGCAGGATGCCCGCCAGAATTTTTGCCCGCTCGCCCAGCGTCTCCCGGGCTTTTTTCAGGTTTTCCACCGCCTGTGCCGACAGCACCGGCTGGGTAAGGAAGCCGCTCATGCCGTTTTCCAGCTTTTCTGCGGCGCGGCGCAGCTCCACCTCAAAATTGCGGGCGTTCAGGTTCAGCGCGCCAAAAACCGTGATGGGTGCGGGCATCTCCCGCCCTTCTCCTGCCAGCGACACGATATACTGTGCCAACTTGCGGGAGTTGAACTGGTACACATTTTTTACCTCGTCCCGCTCGGCGGTGGGGATGGGGTCGCCGGTAATAGCCAGTACCTCCCGCACGCCCTCGGCGTACAGTCCCAGCAGCAGCGCTTTGGTAGCATTCAGGTTGCGGTCCCGGCAGGTCATGTGGGGCAGCACGTTCATGCCCAGTTCCCGGTGCACCCGGCAGGCCACCAGCGAGGAATCCATCCGTGCCCGGGCAATGGGGCAGTCTGCAATGGTCAGCAGGTCGGCACCGGCTGTCTGCAAACGGCGGGCACCCTCGAGATACGCGGTCAGGTCGGCGTCCTTGGGGGAATCCAGTTCCACCGCAATGACCCGCTGTCCAGTGCGCAGCTTGCGCAAAAAGGCATCGTCCGTTTCCACTGCAGGCTTTGCCGCTGCAGCGGGCTTTGCCGCCGGAGCGGCGGGCAGCGCTTCCGGCAGAGCATCCAGCGCGGTGCGCAGGGCAGCAATGTGCTGCGGCGTTGTGCCGCAGCAGCCGCCCAGAATGCGCACGCCTTCACTGGCAAGGCGGCTCAGCTCCCGGGCAAAATACTCCGGCTTGCCCTGATAGCGCACCTGTGCCCGCGCCACCACCGGGTAGCCCGCATTGGGCATGACCGAAAGCGGCAGTCCCGCATCCCCCAGCTGCTGCACCAGTGCCCGCATCGCACCCGGGGCAGATACACAGTTCAGGCCCACGGCATCCACCACGCCGCTCTGTGCCATGCGGCGCACCAGCTCAGCACAGTAACGTCCCTCCCTGGTGTAGCCGTCCGGCAGCACCGCAAAGGATACCAGCACAAAGGCCTCCGGCACGGTCTGCTTCAGCGCACGAATCGCTTCCAGCACACCGTCCTCGGCGCTCAGGGTCTCGAACAGAAAATTCCGTGCACCCAGCAGCGCAAAGCGCTTCGCCACAGCAAGATACACCTGCTCCGCCGGGAGATTTTCGGTATCCGGTGCGGGGCCAAGGTCGGCAAACACTGCCGCGCCGGTCTCCCCGGCGGCCTTTGCTGCCAGCTGCCAGCCTGCATCCGCCAGCTGCTCCCAGCCCGGCTGCTGTGCCGCTACCAGACGCGGCAGGCTGAAGGTATTGGTCTTGATGGCGTCCGCTCCGGCGGCAAGATACGCCCGGTGCACCGCCAGAATGCCCTCGGGGTCGGTCAGGTTTGCCTGCTCGCACTCCTGCCCCGGCTTTGCTTTATAATAGGTACCCATACCGCCATCGAACAGCAGCGGCCGCTGGGCTAACAGTTTGCGCACATCTAACATCGATACTTTCCCTTTCCTATAAAAAGACTTCATCTTTCAGTTTATCGTAGTTCACCCATCCGGTCAAGCGGTTTTCTTGATTTCGCTTGCAGCGTGGCCGTTTTTGTGCTATCTTAGGGATAACTTTTGAGAAAAGGGAGAGGATGGATCATGCGCCACACCGGCACACCTGAACTGGAGACCGACCGTCTGCTGCTGCGCCGTCTGCTGCCGCAGGACGCCCCGCAGATGTACGAAAACTGGGCAAATGACCCGGCTGTGACCCGGTTTTTGCGCTGGGAACCGCACAAAAGCCCTGCCGAGACCCGGGAACTGCTTTCGGCGTGGGCAGAGTTGTATCCGAACCTGGATTATTACCAGTGGGCCATGGTAGAAAAGGCCACCGGACAGGTGTTTGGCTCCATCTCCGTATACAACGCCCTGCTGGGTGAGCCGCAGCAAAAGGCCAAGTGGCCGGGGCTGGAGCTTTCCGGCGGCATCTGGGAGCCGGGCTACTGCATCGGACAGAAGTGGTGGGGCAAGGGCTTTACCACCGAAGCGCTGCAAGCTGTGGTGGATTTCTGGTTCAATCAGGTGGGCGGTGCCTTCCTCACCTGCTGCCACGCGGTGCAGAACCCTGCCAGCGGCCGGGTGATGGAAAAGGCCGGCTTTGTGTACCATCACAACGACGTTTACCACAAATTTGACGGCACACCGGTGGAATGCCGGTGCTATCTGCTGACAAAAGAACGCTACGATAACAGAAAGGACTTACTTTGAGCGAGCTTTATGATATTCTGACCGAGACCCCTCCCACAAAGGTGGTGCTGCTGGCACTGGATCAGGGGCTGTGGGACTGCGAGCGCAGTCTGGCAGAGCTTTCTGCCCTGTGCGAGGCCAACCACATGGAAGCCGTGGCGCAGATCACCCAGAAGCGCCAGACCCCGGAGACCGGCATCGTGCTGGGCAGCGGCAAGCTGGAAGAGGCTTCCCTTGCCGCCCAGACACTGGGCGCGGAATGCGCCGTGTTTGACGGCGAGCTGACCGGTAGCCAGATCCGCAACATTTCCAACGCGCTGGGCGGGCTGGAAGTCATCGACCGCACCATGCTGATCTTGGAGATTTTCCGCAGCCGCGCCGTGACCAACGAGGGCAAATTGCAGACCGAACTGGCGCTGCTGCGCTACCGTCTGCCCCGCCTGCAGGGCATGGGCGAAGCGTTGAGCCGTCAGGGCGGCGGCGGTGGCGGCGGCGGCGGTGCCCGCCGCGGTGCCGGTGAGACCAAGCTGGAGCTGGACCGCCGCCATGTGCACGCCCGCATTGATGCGCTGGCCGAGAAGCTGACCGAGATGGAAAAGCGCCGGGGCGAGAGCCGCAAGGCCCGCGCCAAGACCGGAATGCCGGTGGTAAGCCTTGTGGGCTACACCAACGTGGGCAAATCCAGCCTGATGAACGCCCTGTGCGGCCCCAGCGTAGCCGAGGCCGATATGCTGTTTGCCACACTGGACCCCACCAGCCGTAAGCTGGTGCTGCCCAGCGGCATGGCGGTGCTGCTGGTGGACACGGTAGGCTTTGTGTCCCGCCTGCCCCACAATCTGGTGGAGGCGTTCAAGTCTACGCTGGAAGAGGCCGCATGGTCGGATGTGATCATCCGGGTTGCAGACGCCGGGGACGAGCAGCGCGAGGAACAGCTTTCCGTCACCGACAAGGTGCTGGACGGGCTGGACTGTGCCGACATTCCCCGCCTGACCGTGTACAACAAGTGCGACAAGCCTAACACCCTGAGCTTTGACCCCGACATTCTGCTGACCAGCGCCAAAACCGGCTACGGGCTGGACAAGCTGCTGCAAAAGCTGGACGAGGTGCTCAGCGACCGGGTGCACACCATCCGGGTGCTGCTGCCCTACGACAAACTGGGGCTTGCCGCCCCCATGCGGGAGCGCGGCAGCGTACAGGTGGAGGAATACCGGGAGGATGGGCTGTATCTGGAGGGCATCGTCAAGACCGAGGACCTGCACTGCTTTGAGGGCTATCTGGTCTAAGCGGAATAATATTTTGATATAGAGCAAACCCGGAAAGTCTGCGGACTTTCCGGGTTTGCATTTTCACGGGTGGGGTCGTGACCGGAAACAGCTGCTCCACGGTTCAAGTCCGTGGTTTACCGCCACTCCCTTTTGTGAAAAAGAAAAAAGCCCCAACAAACACAAAAACCCGCCTGGCAGCGGGTTTTTGTGTATAGAGGGGTGGGAAAGTATATAAAGTGGTGAATCTCAATATCATTGGCAGACTTTTATTCATTGCGCTGCCTTGCATGATGTATTATACCCGTTTTTCTTTTCTTGTCAAACAGGATTTTCGGATTTTGCTTTAAAATAATACTTTACTTTTTTGCAAAAACTTTATATAATTAACATAGAATTTCAGAAACGAAATTTTATTCCATTTCCGTGGGTTTGCACAACATAAAAACTTTACTTTCAGAAAATTTTATACAATCCAACATATTTTGAAGGAGGCTCTTCTCATGGACGATCTTGACCGCAAAATCCTCACCCTTCTGGCAAAAAACGCACGGATGCCCGTCAAAGAAATTGCGGAGCAGGTGTCGCTTACCAGCCCGGCAGTTTCCAGCCGTATCCATAAGCTGGAGACGGACGGCATCATCAGCGGCTATACCGTCACGCTGAACCGTCCGGCAGACCGGATGTATGTGGATGCGCTCATCAGCCTTTCGGTGGCCCCCTCCAAGCAGGATGCCTTTCTGGAGCTGCTGCAGAACAGCCGCGAGGTGCTGCAATGCTACCACGTTACCGGTGCGTACACCTTTCTGGTCAAGGTCAGCTGCGGCAGCATGGCACAGCTGGAGCACCTGATTTTGCAGTTCCAGAAGCTGGGCACCACCAGCACCCAGATCATCCTGTCCACCCCGGTGAACCATGGCGATCTGGACGCTTTGATGCTGTAAGCGAGTGCTGTTCATAAAACTGTTACTTTTTCCCTGCAATTTTGCGGTGCGGTGGTTCGTATCCAGAATAGCAGCCCAAAACCGGCACACACTACCTGTAACGTGTGCGCCCGGCTGCGCCTTCCACACACAGCACTATGAAAGGAAATGCAATACTATGAAAAAATTCATCGCCGCCCTGCTGGCAGGGCTGACTCTGTTTACTTTGGTGGGCTGCTCCGGCGGAAGCAAGGCCGACAGCTCCACGCCCAAGGATTACTCCCAGATCATCCACGACGCCCGCAGCGATGAGGACAACGAGTACGATATGATCTTTACCAAGGGCGAGGACGGCAAGTTTACCGCCATTGACGGTTACAGCGCCGAGTACGAGGCCGACCAGCTGAACGAGGAGATCCGGGACATCCTGATGCCCCCGCTGAACCTGGAGGACGGCCAGTACACCGCCTTTGCCGCCAGCATTTCCAGCATGATGGTGCGCAGCTACGCCGTTGCCATCGTGAAGCCTGCCGAGGGCAAGACCGATGAGGTAAAGGCAGCGCTGGAAGCCTATGTTGCCAGCGAGCAGCAATCCATGGAGCACTATCTGGAGGATCAGTACCTCGTGGCCAAGGCTGCTACCGTCACCGTAGCCCCCACCGGCGAGGTGGTTCTGGTCTGCGCCGAGGATCATGACACTATTCTGGCCAACATTGAAAAGGCTCTGGCCGCATAAAAAGCTTTTTGAAACCGCACTCTGTACAGGGTGCGGTTTCTTTTTGCGGCGGGTTATGCTATAATACCCCTTGGATCCATACATCCGCAGGAGAAAAACTATGAGCAAAGCAACCATCGTCATCCCAAATATCAACGGCAAGGGCTGGCTGAAGGATTCCATCGAGTCCATCTACGCCCAGACTGAGCAGGATTTTGACCTGATCGTGGTGGACAACGGTTCCACCGATGAAAGTCTTGCGCAGGCGCGCAGCTACTGCACCCGCCCCAACTTTACCCTGATCGAAAACGGGCGCAACACCGGCTTTTCCTACGCAGTGAATCAGGGCATTACCCGGGCGCAGAGCAAATATGTGGTGCTGTTCAACAACGACGCCTTTGCCGAGCCGCAGTGGCTGGCCGAGCTTTTGCGCACCGCCGATGCGGACCCCAAGATCTTTGCGGTGCAGAGTTTGATGATCCGACACTTTGAGCGGGAACTGGCCGATGACGCCGGGGACTATGTGACATGGATGGGCTTTGCCTGCAAAACCGGCGATGGCCGCCGCGTCAGCCGCTACACCAAGCAAAAGCGTATCTTCTCGGCCTGCGGCGGCGCAGCGCTGTACCGCAAAAGCATTCTGGACGAGATCGGCGGTTTTGACGAGAATTTTTTTGCCTACTTTGAGGACGTAGACCTGAGCTGGCGCGCCAACAATGCCGGCTACAAAAACGTACTCTGCCCCACTGCCAAGTGCTACCACATCTGCGGTGCCAGCACCGGCGCTGTGCGCTACAACGCCTTTAAAAGCCAGCAGAGCGGCCGCAACAGCATTTTGCTGCCGCTCAAAAACGAGCCGCTATTGATGCTGGTGCTCAACTTTATCCCGCTGGCGCTGGGCTATCTGCTCAAGTGCTACAAGTTCCACAAGCAGGGCTTTGGCGAGGCTTGGGACAAAGGCATGCACGAAGCCTTTGCCCTGCTCAAAGCGGGCAAGCTGGGCAAGCGCCCCTTCCGCCTGAAAGACCTGCCCAACTACATCCTGATGGAACTGTGGATGATCTGGAACATGGTGCCCTACCTGTGGTATCGGCTGGTGGTGGTACGGTTCGATTTAAAATAAAACGTACAAAAAACACCCGACTGTGAAAGCAAACGCGCAGTCGGGTGTTTTCATTTACATTTTACGCTGCGGTACTGGCGGCATCCTCAGCGGCGGGGGCTTCTGCCACGGCGCTGTCGGCGTTCGCTTCTGCCTGCGCTTCCGGCTGGACAGCCGAGGCAGCAGCCGAATCTGCCGCAGCAGAGTCTCCGGCAGTTGCCAGAATGGCGTCCTGCACATCGCTTTCTGCCATAGGCTCCGGCTGTGCGGCAGCGGAGCTTGCGGCGCTTTCGGGTTTCGTCTCACTCTCGGTCAGGCCGGTCAGATACCAGCTGCCGCTCTGGCGCTCGAACAGGTAGTCCATATATTTGGTGGGGGTGTCCGAGGAGGGATTGATGATGCTGTCATCTGCGCTGGCGGTGGGGATATAACCAACGGTAACATGCAGCTTGCCGCTACGCTTGAACAGCTTGACCACGGTGGCGCGGTAGTAGCCCACCGTACCGGTGATGGGGATTTTGTAGCACTGGGTGGTCTCGTCAAACTCGACGGTCATATCCTCCATGTCAAAGCTGCGGTGGGTCAGCTTGAAGCCGGGGCCCAGCAGCTTTGCCAGATAGGCGTCCACTTCCACCGAGGGCAGCAGCAGCTGCTCGGTCTCGGGGTCAGTATTGTAGTTCTCAAAGCCGCCCTGCGTCTCCTGAATACTGTACACACAGCCCCACACGGCTGCTTCCCGCAGGGTCAGGTCGTCGATGTTCTCAATGCCGTCAAAGGGCATGGGGTCGAACAATACCAGACCCTCCAGCTTGTCCTCGTATTCCTGCTTTTGTGCGGTATCGTCAAACAGGTTTGCCACAAGGCCCACACCGGCCCGCAGCACCGTGATAAACCCGATGAGCACCAGCACCGTGATCAGCAGACCCAAGGTCTGCCGCCAGCGGCGGCGCTTGATCCGGGCGTGTTCTTCCGGGGTGATCGTATTTTTCATTGGTCTGAGTCTCCCAAAGTTTTTTGTCTACCCAACAGTATACCACATCCGGCCGCAGAGTGCAAAACCTGTACCGGTGGTTTTTTTGTGAAAGCAGGCTTTTTATTCCCAATCCTTCCATATTTCGGGCTGGTAGCCCACAGTGGCCTTGCGTCCGTTGCGCACGATGGGGGTCTTGAACAGCTGCTGATTTTCAAACAGCTTATCCTCTTTCTGCCAGTCCACCAGTGCATCCAGCAGCGCAAGGGTCTGCTTGTCCTTTGCTGCCGGATTTACCAGCGCTTCCCAGCCGCCCAAGGCGCGCGCCACGTTATCAAACTCGCCCCGGCTCATGCCCTTTTCCTTCAGGTCGATCATCTGGAATTTTATGCCGCGCTCCTTGAAATAGCGCTGCGCCTTTTTGGTATCAAAGCACTTGCTCGTGCCAAAGATCTGGATATTCATCTTCTCTCCTCCTGCCGGTTTCCGGCGGTCTTATTGTACCACACCGCAAACCGCTTGCATAGGCATAATTTGCGGCAAAACGGGCAATGCTTTCCGCAAGGAGGTGTTTGCATGAACGCATTCGTAGACCCTGAACTGTGCATCGGCTGTACCCAGTGTGCCGGGCTGTGCCCCGCAGTGTTCCGCATGGAGGGAGTTCTGGCTGTGGCAGAGCCCGGCCCCATCCCGCCGGAGGAGGTGCCGCAGGCCGTCACCGCAGCCCAGAGCTGCCCGGTAAGCGCCATCCGCATCGAGGAATAAGCCCGGCACCGGTAAGGCTGCTGCACAGCTTGTGCGGCAGCTTTTTTGCAGTGGGACGATTTGAAATGCCCTCCGCGCTGCTCCGGGCATAAGCAGCGGAAGAACATTATAAATGATACGATTGTCACGGCTTACGAGCCGTGACAATCGCATTTTTACGAGAGACGGCATCACGAAAAGCAGCCACTTCTCTTTTTTGCGCAAAAAGCTCCCGCGCGGTGCAGTTTTGTGCTATACTATAAGATGTGAGATTACGCAACGGAGGAACTGCATTATGCGTTTACTGGTCATTGACGGCAACAGCATTGCCAACCGCGCTTTTTACGGCATCAAGCTGCTGACCACCAAGGACGGACGTTACACCAACGCCATCTATGGCTTTTTGAACATTCTGCTCTCCCTGCTCAAGGAGTGCCAGCCGGATGAGGTGGCTGTGGCTTTTGACCTGAAAGCCCCCACCTTCCGGCATAAAATGTACGATGGCTACAAGGCCACCCGCCACGCCATGCCCGAGGAACTGGCGCAGCAGATGCCGGTGCTCAAGCAACTGCTGGCAGACCTTGGCTACCGCACCGTTACCGCCGAGGGCTGGGAAGCGGACGATATTCTGGGTACACTGGCCGCTGCCTGCGCCGCCCGGAAGGACGACTGTTTCCTTGCCACCGGAGACCGCGACAGTCTGCAGCTGGTGAGCGAGAGCACCACCGTACTGCTGGCTGCCACCGTGATGGGGCGCAGCAAGACCGTGGTGATGGACGAGGACGCCATTCAGGAAAAATACGGCCTTGCACCCAAGCAACTCATTGAGGTGAAGAGCCTGATGGGCGATACCTCAGATAACATCCCCGGCGTGAAGGGCATCGGCGAAAAGACCGCGCTTTCTCTGGTGCAGACCTTCGGCTCGCTGGAGGGCGTGTACCAGAACATTGACGACAAGCGCATCAAACCCAAGCAGCGGGAGCACTTGTTGGAAGATAAGCCCATGGCCGAGTTGAGCCACACGCTGGGCACCATCCGCACCGATGCCCCCATCGACACCGCCGAGGGTTCCTACACCGTGGGCGAGGGCAACAAACCCGCCGCCGTGCGGCTTTTGCAGGAGCTGGAGATCCACTCCCTGATCCCCCGGTTCGGGCTGGACGGCGTAGCGCCGGAAGCCGCTGCTGAGGAAGAGGCTGTGGAGCTGCCGGAAGCAGAGCTCACTCCCCTGCCCCTGACCCCCGCCGGGCATTATCTGGTGGCTGCCCGCCCCGCCGTTACCGGCAAGCAGGGCACCCGCAACGTGGTATTGCAGCCGGAAAGCTGGTACGCCGTGCAGGATACTACCGTCTACCCGCTGGAGGACGCCGACCTAGTGCGGCTGCTGGACAACGCCGATGTGACGCTGGATGTGTTCAACTCCGCGCCCCTCTACGCCAAGGCCATGGCTGCCAACGGCTGGGGCAGCAGCATCGTCTGGGACGGCAAGCTGGCCGAACAGCATCTCGCCCAGCTGCTTGGGGCTGTTGG
>OQVI01001735.1_pt1 | contig 14799 bp, 14 predicted proteins | sample 1691651 | NCBI WGS metagenome assembly OQVI01 (sample SAMN03418287, study PRJEB22391) | human gut metagenome | biome: human-gut; feature: organic feature; material: feces | host: Homo sapiens | place: Italy | collected 2013-04
ATAAATGTATCGAAAAATAAAAATACTTATATATATACTGTTGTCAATAATTATTGTCAGTTGCAAAACTGATGATAATAAAGGTAGCGAACTTTTTAAAAGTGGTCTAGAAGAGATGCTTAACAACAATTTACCCTCAGCCTATCATTTGCTTAAGCGTGCCGTTGTTGCGTATCAGGAAGAAGCTGACAGCATTGGATGCTTTCAGGCTAAATCCCATCTGGGACTCGTATGTGCATCAATAGGCAAACCCCAAGAGGGCTATAATATGCTGAAATCAACTCCTTATTACCACATAAAGGAAAAAGGTAATTATAGCTCTCAATATTATTACAGGCTGAAAGCCTATTATGCATTCACTCTTGACAATGACTATAAGTCTGCCGCGGCATACATAGACAGCCTGCTTGTAATAGATAAGACAGACTTCCCTGACAATAAGGACTGGCTAAGGATGGACATGGCCAACTTATCCGAAATGTATTTTATGACCGGACAGACAGACAAGGCATGGAGTATAATAAGGGAACTTGAAAGCACGGCCAAGGACGGTGATGTGTATCTGTCGCAGACGTATTACATGCACGCAAGACTGCTTATGCACCAAGGCAGTATTGACAGTGCGGCTGTATATGCAAATAAAAGCCTTTACTATTCAAAACAGTTTAATGCTCCGGACAATGCACTTAATGCAATGCGGATAATAATGTGCCGTGACAGCATTAAAGGTGACATGAACGCTTACATTAAACACAGAAACACGTACGACAGCCTCAATGAAGTTAACCACAGTGGAGAAATAAACTACAAGATTGCCGTCATACAAGAACAGCACAAATATGAAATGCTGCTTAAAGAATCTGAAAGGAAACATGCAACAAAAATGTTATGGATGAATGTGGCTGCTATCGGAGCGGCCGCACTATGCATAATAATCATACTTTTATACAAGCAAAGCAGACTTAAGCTGAAAACGGAAACGGCAGAGCGTGAAAGGCTTGATACGGAAGTTGAGTACAAGAGGCTTGAAAATGAACTTTTGGAACTTAAGATGGAAAAGACCAGGGCTGAACTTGAAAAGACCAAAAGCCAAAATGCTGAAGCTATAAGAAAAATAGCAGCGGCAAATGAAAGAAAAGACCACGGCACAAGACTACAACTGCTGGAGGCAACGCTTGAAACTGAACATGCTGAATTCATAAAACAGCTTGAAGCCAATTATCCGCAACTTACCCGGAACGACATTCTTATTCTGGGACTGATGAGAATGAAGCTTACTTCACAAGAGATTGCAGCTACTTTGGGCATATCTGCCGAAAGCCTGACAAAGGCACGTTACAGACTTAGAAAGAAAATGTCAATAAGCAGCATGGAGGAGCTTACTGATATAGCAAACAACAGCTCGATAAAGTCTTGATCATATCCTCCAACAAGGCAAATCATAATTTTCAATTAACCAAAACCGAACCTGGTTTTCCACTATCAATTCTAATTTATTCCTCAGTCTTTCAGCGCACTGAACCCGTTGATTGCTATCGGCACGGCTAGCAGGAACGAGAGGAAGTCGGCGCATGCCTGGCACATCTCTACGCCCTGAAGGCCAAGGAAACGGGGCAGTATGATAATCAAGGGAATGAAGAACAGGCCGTTGCGCGATGCTGCAAGGATGTTGGCCTGCCACGGTTTGCGTATGGTCTGCATCATCATGTTGGTGTACATAACTACCGCGCCGAGCGGCAGCGTTACCAACTGCCAGCGCAGGGCCACACGGCCAACGGCGATAACGGCTGGGTCGTGGCGGAACACGGCTATGATGTCGGTAGAGAAAAGGAAGCCCAGCAATACGCAGACAAGAAGAAAGGCCGTGCCCTGTTTTACTATGAACCAGTATCCCTCGCGCACTCTGGCGTAAAGGTGTGCGCCGTAACAAAAGCCGCACATCGGCTGGAAGCCCTGGCCGAGACCTATCACGGCGGCGAAAATCACAAACGTTACACGGCCTACGATGGACATGCCGGCAATGGCGGCGTCGCCGAACCGTCCGGCAGCCACGTTAAGCAGCGCCACGCCTATACTCGCCATGCCCTGGCGTGTGAACGAGGGCGTGCCGCCGGCAAGTATCTCACTGAACATCGAAGCCTTCGGCGTGAAGTTGCTCAAGTGTATGCGTATGGAACCGCCCTTGTGCGTCATCAGCAGCAGTACGAACATGCTGCACGCCTCGCCGACGAATGTGGAAATACCCGCGCCCGTTATGCCCATGTCAAAAACGAATATCAGAATCGGTGCAAGCACGACGTTGATTATGGCACCGGTAAGTATTCCGAACATGGCGTATGCTGCGTTGCCCTGGAAACGCATCTGGTTGTTAAGGCACAACGCACCACACATGAACGGCATGGCCATGAAGATGAAGGCAAGGTAACGGTTGGCGTAAGGCAGTATGGTCGGCGTAGACCCGAGAAGCAAGGCTATGGGCTCAAGCAGGAACAGACCTACCACACAGCCTACAACGCCTGTAACAATAGCACTGAAAAAGCCCGTGGAGGCCATGCGCGAGGCATTGTCGTGGCGCTGGGCGCCTAGTTCGCGCGATATGTAGTTGCCCGACCCTTGCCCGAAGGTGAACCCTACGGCCTGTATTATCGACATTATGGGGAATGCTATGCCCACGGCGGCCGTGGCCTGCGTGCTAATACGACCAACGTAAAACGTTGTAACGATGTTGTAGACACTCGTTACAAGCATGCTTATTATTGTCGGCACCGCCATGGTATATATGACTTTGTGAACCGGCGCGGATGTCAAGAATGTAAAGTTGTCCCTGTTGTGCATATCCGTTTGTTTTAGTTTCCGCCCTGTCAGACCGCCGTCCGGGATGCGATATTTCCGGTTAACCGTTGTAAAAAACCATGCAAAGGTAATAAAATCAAGACTAACGGCAAAAAACGTCTTCGTTTTTTAAGAATAAGAAACATATCGCCACACGGTCACAAAGACACCGGCAACAGGAATGAATGCCCCGCATCCGGGCATAAAGAGTACTGTAACGGGTGTAAGCCGGTTACAGTACAGGAAGCACGCCACCCTTGATTTTTGGCAATGCAGTAACTTACTGACAATCAATAAATTAACAATCATTCGGCAAAAGGCCGTGTTTTGCGTTGCAAAAGGTGGCAAACCACAAGGCAAAAGGTTACCTTTTACAAGCTGGAAGGCGGCATACTTGAAAACCATAAAACATGATACGCGACGGCCGACAGCATTCGCCGCACGCATATTGCACATGAAATACACGGAAATAAACAAGCTTGACTGACAAAAAAAAACCGGAATGCCACGTAAACAAGGGCATTCCGTCTTTACTTCTTGTGCCTGTTGGCGCGCTGCTGGCGGTATTTCGCCTTCTGACGGGCCGACCCGCTGCCGTGCGCCCCGGTGATATACTGCTTCTTCTTGGCCTTTGTCTTCACCTTGCCGGAGTCGTTACCGGGCTGATTCTTAGCCGGACGGAACACTATTCCGCCGCCTGCTATTATGTCGTCAATGTCTGCCATTTTTATTATAATGTAAAGGATGAATAAATAAAAAGGTAAAAACATTGGGGAAAAGGGCAAGAAAGCAAGGGTGCAACCTATGGACAAGACTTCACGCCCTTGCTCTTTTACCCTCTCGCCTTAATATCAATGGTGGAACAGCCTTACGCCGGTAAAGGCCATTGCTATGCCATACTTGTCGCAAGTCTCGATAACATTGTCGTCACGAACCGAGCCGCCGGCCTGTGCTATGTACTCGACACCGCTCTTGTGGGCACGCTCTATGTTGTCGCCGAACGGGAAGAAGGCGTCGCTGCCGAGGCATACGCCTGTGTTCTTGGCTATCCATGCCTTCTTCTCCTCCATGGTGAACACCTCAGGCTTCTCCTTGAAGAACTTCTGCCATGTGCCCTCTGCCAGCACATCGTCGTGCTCCTCGCTGATGTAAACGTCGATTGTGTTGTCGCGGTCGGCACGGCGTATGCCGTCAACGAAGGGCAGGCCCATCACCTTCGGGTGCTGGCGCAGCCACCAGATGTCGGCCTTGTTGCCTGCCAGGCGCGTGCAGTGTATGCGGCTCTGCTGTCCGGCGCCTATGCCAATGGCCTGTCCGTCCTTGACGTAGCACACCGAGTTGCTCTGCGTATACTTAAGTGTGATAAGGCTGACGATAAGGTCGCGCTTGGCCTCGTCGGTGAACGTCTTGTTCTTCGTGGGTATTTTGTCGAACAGGGCGGGGTCGTCAAGGCGCACCTCGTTGCGTCCCTGCTCGAAGGTTATGCCGAACACCTGCTTGTGCTCGACAGGTGCCGGAGTATAGTCGGGGTCTATCTTGATGACGTTGTATGTGCCCTTGCGCTTAACCTTCAATATTTCGAGTGCCTCGGGGGTGTAGCCCGGAGCTATGACACCGTCGCTGACCTCGCGCTTGAGCAGGGTGGCCGTAGCCTCGTCGCACGTATCGCTCAGGGCTACGAAGTCGCCGTAGCTGCTCATGCGGTCGGCTCCGCGGGCGCGTGCGTAGGCGCATGCCAGGGGCGATAGCTCTATCTTAACGTCGTCGACAAAGTAAATCTTCTTCAGTGTGTCGCTGAGCGGCAGACCTACTGCGGCTCCTGCGGGCGAAACATGCTTGAAGCTGGCTGCGGCGGGCAGGCCTGTGGCGGCTTTAAGCTCCTTTACGAGCTGCCAGCTGTTGAGCGCGTCGAGGAAGTTGATATACCCCGGACGGCCGTTGAGCACTTCGATGGGCAGTTCGCCTTCCTCCATGTATATGCGGGAAGGCTTCTGGTTCGGATTGCATCCGTACTTTAATGCTAATTCTTTCATCGTCTCTAGTATTACTATTCTGCGTGCAAAATTACAGCAAATTCGGCTTAATTCAAAATAAAAGCGCGGGAAACAGCCGTTTGCATGCGTCAATCGTCACCGTCGGCAGCATCCTTTCCTCCGTCGGCGGCGTCGGCCATGCTCCGCCTTACGTAATAATACAGCAGGCCCACCAGCAGCCCTGCGCCGATGCCGGCTCCGCGATTGTCCCACCCCGCGCTAACCGCCAAGCCGAATATCAGGCCGCAAAACATGCAGACCGTTAACGACGGGCGGCCTATCTTCTTGTCTTCTTCCTGTTCCATTGTTTCATTTCATATTATGGTTAACCGTGTAGACGTACGTAAAAAACGCTGTAATACAAGCACATGCGCGTTTCCGACTGCAACAGCATGCCGAGGCCGTGCGCTTTGCGGCCTCGGCATACGGCGCGTGAGGCACGGTCATGCCTCGCCGCCGTCGTTGTCTTTTTTCTTAAAAAAGCTCGGAGCAAGCAGTCCGATGCCCATGCCGAGACACATCCACACGGGCAAGTTGTCGAATATTATGCCGAAGACCACGCCCAAGCTGAGGCCGATAATCATACTGCCGCCGGCTTCTTTCTGCTTTTTACCAGGCTTGTTGTCTTTTTCCATGGTGCTGTTTGTATTGATGTAGCCGCACAAAGATAGCGTAAAAACCGCTAACCGCCAAACCGTCGAACGTCTTTTTTCCCGATGGCATGCAGCAGACGTGTAACACATTGATATTCAAGCGGTTTGTAAAAGGCCACCTTTTAGGCCGCAAAAGGTTACCTTTTAGGCTGTGAAAGGTTACCTTTCGCAACGTAAAAGGTAAGCTGTCAGGCAGCGGCCGGTTTCCATCCGCCCTGCGCGACGAGGCTAAGTAGTTAAATAATGTAAGACTTTTTTCTTAAAGAATGTAAAGAGGCGTTGTTGAAGTTAATTTTCAACCATTTTACCGTAAAATGCAATATAACAGCAAGTAAGGCCTTGCCGGCGCACACTATGGCACGCTTTTTGCTAATCGCAAAAGATGTAAACATTCTTTGATAGCTTGCCTATTTTTATTAACTTCGCAAGCGAAAAAATCAACTTACCCTTTCATACTAAATTACTGAACCATAGAGACATGAAGAGCCTAAAGATATTTGCCGTAGCGATGATGTTGCTGACAGTGGGAATGCCCGCATCGGCCGACAACGACAACGACGGCAAAAAGCAGGAACAAGAGCAATACAAGGAAATAGATAATTTCGACTTTTTATACGACAACGAGGCTTACGACGAGAACCTGGAGTATTCCGAGATAGACAACATGCTCGAGGAAGCCTTCTCGCACCTCGGCGCACGCTACCGCAGGGGACAGTCGGGACCCCACGCTTTCGACTGCTCTGGATTCACAAGCTACGTATTCAAGAACCTGGGCATAGACCTTAACCGCTCGTCGCGCTCGCAGTACACGCAAGGCGACCCCGTGGACAAGGACGAGCTGCGCACGGGCGACCTGGTGTTTTTCACCGGCTCAAACGCCAGAGGCCCGATAGGCCACGTGGGAATAGTAGTAGACGTAGACCCGATAAGCGGCAGCTTCAACTTCATACACGCCAGCATAAAGGGCGTCAAGGTAAGCAACTCTAACGAGAAATACTATTCGCGCAGGTACGTCGGAGCACGCCGCGTGATGGAGTAAACGCCATTAAGAATTAAGAAAAAGAATGCAAGAAGAATGAATTTAGTGGTTTCATCTTGATGTTTTTCTTGCCTTTCGGATCTTAATTCTTATTTTACGGTAAATGAAGAACAACTTCTTTTTCATAATTCTTTGTGCAAGTGCTGGCATGTCAGCATGCACAATGGCGGGTACCGGCAAAAAAGCGCCGGCACCCGTCGTTAGTATTGAGCAATACGAAGAGGCAGACACGCTGGCGGAAGACCACCCGACGGCCGATACTTTGGTTGTAGCCATGACGGGCGACATAATGATGGGCACCACCTACCCTGCCCACGCATTGCCCGAAAACGAAGGCTACGGCCTCTTCAGGGATGTTAAAGACATTCTGGAGCGCGCCGACATAGCCGCCGGGAACCTTGAAGGCACATTATGCGACACGTCCAGCATTACGAAAAAGAAAGAGTCTGAACACTCATACTCGTTCCGCACGCCGGTAGAGTTTGCCCCAAGGCTGAAGGAGGCAGGATACGACTTCCTCTGCATGGCGAACAACCACGCATACGATTTCGGCTATGAAGGCGTGCGCTCAACCGAGAAGACACTTGACAAACTTGGAATAAAATACGCAGGACTGGCCGGGCGCAACGAGTGCGCCATAATAGAACGTCGTGGCATAAGGTTCGGCCTGTGCGCCTTCGGACACAACTCGTACACCCTCAGGCACAACGAGCATTGGAAGGCGAAGCAGATTTTAGACAGCCTGAAAAGGCTTACAGACATCGTCATTGTGACCTTCCACGGCGGCGGCGAGGGAAAGGGCTTCAGCCACCTGCCCTACGGCAAGGAGGAATTCCTGAACGAAGACCGCGGCAACCTGCGACATTTTGCACACTTCTGCATAGACAACGGAGCCGACATTGTATTCGGCCACGGCCCCCACGTGGTGCGTTGCGTAGAGCTTTACAAGGACAGGTTCATCGCATACAGCCTTGGCAACTTCTGCACTCCGTACGGCATAAGCATAAGCGGAATATCAGGCTACGCGCCTATAATAGAGGCAAAAACGGACAGGAAAGGCAGGTTCATTGAAGGACAAATACACTCGTTCATACAGAAACGCGGCCTCGGACCGCGCCGCGACACGACAAACACTGTTGCTGACCAGATAAGACGCCTGACCGACTCCGACATAGCCAACAGTCTGCTGGTAATTGACAAGAACGGGAAAATAAGGAAAAAGTGACACGCCGGACGGCAACCGGAAACAAATAAAAGGCCGCACATACGGCAGACAAAAGCCGTACAACATCAGAAAGGAAAGGCATCAAACAACATAACGCCCCCGTAAAACGCAAAATCCTCAAAAGGCCATCGACCTTTTGAGGATTTTGTTTTAGGCATTTCACTAAATTAGTCTTCTTTCTTTGTGATGACCTTCTTCTCAGCAATACGCGCTTTCTTACCTGTAAGATTGCGGAGGTAATACAGCTTGGCACGGCGAACCTTACCAACCTTGTTTACTTCAATGCTGTCGATGTTAGGAGATTCGAGAGGGAAGATACGCTCAACACCCACAGAGCCTGACATCTTGCGGACTGTGAAACGCTTCTTTTCGCCCTGGCCGCAAATCTTGATAACTACACCGCGGTAGAGCTGGATTCTCTCCTTTGAACCCTCGATGATTTTGTAAGCGACAGTGATTGTGTCTCCTGCTTTGAACTCAGGGAACTTCTTGCCGGTTGCAAATGCTTCTTCAGCAACTTTAATTAAATCCATTGTTGTTTTATAATTAAATTTGTTCATCGTTCCGGCGCAACATAACGAGGCAACTCTTCTTCCTGTCAGCGATTACGCGGAAAGCGGTGCAAAGGTAGTCATTTTCCATCTGCCTGCCAAACGTAATCTTATTTTTTTACATTTTTCTTTGCACTGTTTGCGTTTTTAACTAACTTTGCACTGTTTTTAAGGTAAAAATCATGCGTAACCGACTAATATTCTGCGGATTCGTTTCCGCCGCGCTGTTATTGACGGCATGTTCGTCAGGCTATAAAATCATTGGCTACGAACGGTCGCGGATACTCATAGACAGCACTTATGACGCTACGGCGGACAAGGCCGCGGCAGACTTCATGAAGCCTTACAAAAGGCAAGTTGACAGCATAATGAGCCCCGTGGTCGGCATGTCGGCCGAATACCTGTATGCCGAAAAGCCCGAAAGCAAACTGTCAAACCTGCTGGCTGACATACTTGTATGGAGTGCCAAAGACTACAACGAACGGCCGGACTTCGCCATTTACAACATAGGCGGCATACGCTCGTCAATAGCAAAAGGCAAGGTGACATACGGCGAGGTGCTCGACGTGGCGCCATTTGAAAACAAGATTTGCTTCGTAACGCTGCCAGGTGACAAGGTGAACGAGCTTTTCGGGCAAATAGCCAAAGTCGGCGGTGAGGCCGTAAGCCACGGTGTCGAACTTGTGATAACAAAGGACGGCAAGCTGAAATCGGCTTTACTGAACGGCAAAGAGATAGACCCGAAGGCAAAATACCGCATAGCCACGCTCGACTTCGTAGCCCAGGGCAACGACAATATGGCTGCCTTTAAAAGCTCGACAGACATAAACTCGCCCTCAAACAAAGACAACAACGTGCGTTTCATCATAATGAAATACATGCAGGAGAAGATGGCTAAAGGCGAAAGCGTTAGCGCAGAAATTGAAGGTAGGATTAAAATCGATGGACAATGAGACGCATTCTTATAACCATAATCATGGCCATTGCCGTTGCAACAGGCATGGAGGCCAAAGGCAAGAAAATAACGATACTGCACACTAACGACACTCACAGCTGCGTGTATCCGCTGAATCCCAACCTTGCCGACACAATGCTGGCCGGACGGGGCGGCTTTGTAAGGCGTGTGGAAATGGTTAAGGAAGAGCGGCGCAAGGAGCCGGGACTGTTGTTGTTTGACAGTGGCGACTTCTCGCAAGGTTCGCCATACTACACACTCTACAAAGGCGATGTAGAGGTTGAGCTCATGAACCTGATGGGATATGACGCTGCCACACTGGGCAACCACGAGTTTGACAACGGAATAGAAAACCTTGCAAGGTTGGTGAAGAAGGCCAAGTTCGCGATTGTATGCGCCAACTACGACTTTACGGGAACCATACTCGAAAACCTGATAAAGCCTTACACGATAATCAAAAGAAACGGTATCAAGATAGGCGTATTCGGCTTGTCGCCGCAACTTGACGGCCTGGTGATGAACAGTACGAACTCGGGAGTGAAGTTTATTGACCCTGCCAAGGCTGCAAATGAAACGGCCAGACTGTTGAAAGAGGAAGAGAAATGCGACATGGTTGTCTGCCTTTCGCACCTGGGTTGGGACATTCTTGGAGTTGACGACACGGAGACCATACCCCAAACAAGGAACATCGACATCGTGCTCGGCGGCCATTCACACTCATATTTCACGGAAATGCAGTATATTAAAGACCTTGACGGTAAGGACGTTCCTAACGACCAGAACGGCAAGCACGGAATTTTTGTCGGCAAGATTGTTGTATCGCTGGCAAAAGAATAGCAGTGCAACTATGTCAGGGCAAGGCCGATACGACTTTCCTGACGGGCCGTATTACGCGTCAACGGCGAGTATCCGCCATGATGTCCACACCCTGCCCGACCTTAAAGACAGAACGCACGGAGCACGGTGGGACTAAAGTTTAACACCAATCGTGCCACATTAAAATAGGGAATGACAAAATATTCAGCCGATTGTGCCGTTATACAATAAATGAGAAAACTTTTTTCCATAATATCACTTTTGCTGTTTGCGCTGACAGCCTCGGCGCAAGGCGGCGCCGTACAGAACCGACCGTACACTGACCTGCGGCCGTTTCACTTCGGCGTGGTTGTGGGCACGCACTTCCAAGACATCGAGTTCAACAACGTAGGCCCGCAAATGGTGATGAACGCTGACGGCACACAGACGGAGAAAGTAATAGTATGCGACCAGGACAGATGGGACACGGGCTTCAACGTAGGCGTGCTCGGCGAGCTGCGCCTTAACACTTACTTCGCGTTCCGAGTAGCCCCGACGATGTATTTCGGCAACCGCCACCTGATGTTCCGCAACATGACGGACCGCCTGGACAACGGAGAACCGATAACGGAGACGCAAGACATGAAGGCGGTCTACATCGGAGTGCCGCTCAACCTCATCTTCGCCGCGCCGCGCTTAGACAACGCGCGCCCGTACATCATGGCCGGCGTAGACCCCATGGTAAACCTCTCGGGCGGCGACAACGACTACGTGAAACTGAAGAAATACGACTTCTGCCTGGAAGTAGGCTTGGGATGCGACATATACCTGCCGTTCTTCAAACTGCGCCCGGAACTCAAATTCTGCTACAGCCTGATAAACAGTCTGGACACGAAGCATCCTGACAGACTGCGCGACCAGAACATGGCAATGTACGCAAAGTCGGTAAACGAGGCACGCAGCAAGATGATTGTACTGTCATTCTACTTTGAATGACGCCACGTCACGCAAACTCCGAATGAAAGTGCGCCGGCAGCTTGTAACTCTAACGGCAACACCAGCAGGAAAAGGCGCCGCCAAGCGCCAATATTCATCCCTGCAGGAAACTTCCACACGAACGTTAAACAATCTAAAAACAAATACCTAAAATTAGGTATTCACAATAAATGTATTACCTTTGCATCGTACAAATTTTGGTACAAAACATTATTAATCAAATAAAAACAAGAGTATTATGGCTTACGTAATTGGTGACGATTGTATCGCTTGCGGTACTTGTATCGACGAATGTCCGGCAGGAGCTATCTCTGAGGGCGAAAAGTATTCAATCAACCCTGACATGTGCACAGAGTGCGGAACTTGTGCTGATGTATGCCCGTCAGAGGCTATTAGCTTAGGCTAAGACTTAAATTGAAAATCACGATTTAGGCGGTTCGAAACATTCGGGCCGCCTTTTATTTTTATCATACGGCACGCAATCAAGAGCCACATAGATGCATTATGCGCAAGCTGCACCATTGAAAAACACACAAAGCCGGACAGGCCGAAACAATATAGTAGCAAAGGTTTAAAACAACCTTAAAAGGATGTCGGGATATATTGAATACTTTTGCAGCTGTAACCAAGAAAAACGACAATCTGAAAATGAAACAGTTAAAAGCAAAAGTGACAATAGCAAGAAAAAGGGAAAGAATGTTCAACCGTATTTTCGGCATAGTGCTACCTCTTGCAGGCACGGCTCTAATAGCCATGGCAACGACAGGCTGCATAAAACGCAATAACTTCATAAAACAGACACAGACAACAGAGGCTGTAATAACAGACTTCATAATATCGGCAAAAAACGATGCAAGGCAGGCCATAGTAAGCTATTCGGTAAACGGACATACGTACACCAAGGCAATAAAAGAATATACGCCTGAAATGAGCCGTGGTGACTTAATAACAATAAATTTCATGCCCGACTCGCCTGGCAAGCCACGCTATGTCAGGAAAAGCGCATGGACAGAGCTATTGACAGCCATTACAGGCGTGATTATCATCGGCCTGGGAGTTACAGCCACATACCTGCAAAGAAAGGCCAGACGGAAAAGAATGAGGCTGATGGAAACTGGAAAACGCATCGAAGCTGTAATAACCGACATTAAACAGGATGAGAACCAAAGCATGAAAGGCATGCACCCGATAATAATAAGCTGCCGTTACATATCGCCGGACGGACGCCTGTACCTCTTCAACAGCGCTCCGGCATGGCACCGCAGCTACGAAATCAACCTGCGTACGAAGATTCCCGTCTATGTCGACAGTGACAATCCTTCACACTATTATGTAGACGTTGAAAGCGTTACCGACTGAATACATTTTAATGGCGCGTACTGATGGATTTTCAAAAGGCAACCTTTTACATTACAAAAGACAACCTATTGCGTTCCAATATGCCGTCTTTTGCAGCCTGAAAGGCGGCATATTGCAACGAGAGAAATAACGCCCTGTATGACTCAAAATAAAAAGCTGTCAGGGATAATAATAAACATTGATTAGATACCCGTAAATGGGCTACTTGTAAAAGAAGCAGGAAACGCGGAAGTCATTTGCCGAATGAGTATGCATATATAAAAAAACGATGCACACCTCAGTTGGTATGCATCGTTTTATACAGGTTATAAACCTGTCAATTACTTCAACACGCTAAGAGCCTGTGCTGCTGTCGCATTCTGTGGGTCGATTGCAGCGACTTTCTCAAAATATGACTTTGCAGTAGCATTGTCCTCTTTAACTATGTAGTAATAGCCAAGATAGAGATAAGGCTCAATGAGCAGTTTGGGATTGTTCTCAGCTTCAGCGAGTTTTGCATATTCCTCATAATAAGGCTTTGCAAAGCCTTGCGTACTCTCGGGGTCAAGCTGCGAGTTGATACGGGCACGCATAAGGGTTGCATAAAGCTTGTTTGAAGGAGAATCGGTAGCAATGCGACCATAAATCTCATCAGCTTTCTTGAATGCATTTACCTTCTCTTCATTAAGTGTATCAATGCCGGCTGCCTGCTGCATGTAGAGCTGTGCAAGACCATCGAGATCGGGTACTGACGGCTTCTCTATCTTTGAAAGATACTCGTCATAGTAAGCAAGACCGTTGACAAAGTCTTTCTTTGCAATGTAAGCGTCAGAAAGCTGCTTTCTCACGTCGTTAAGCTCGGCGTTCATGTCCAAGGCTTTCTTGAACTCCTCGATTGCACGGTCATAAGCGCTATCGCCCATCAAGGCATATCCGTAATACTGATAGTCGCGTGCAGAAATCTTGGCACTGTCAGAATTGTTGAACAACGCATCAGCAAACTTCAACGCATTCTTGTAATCCTTCAAGTCGGTATAGTTATAGAATGTGATACGGTTCATTGCAGCGCTACGCGGATTCTTGTTCACACCGAAAAGTGAAACCTCAAGACTCTTCTTCGAATTGGCAAGAAGAAGTTCGGCAGTTGCGTATTCAGTAAGATAGTTCTCCTTAAGCTGGTTAAGGTCAACCTTGCCATAATATTCTACCGCCTTATCAAGCTTATTGGCACCATAATAGAAGTGAGCAGCCTCGGCGTCAACAGGATATGTAGGATCTACCTTACGCAAATCCTCGAGTTTTGCAACTGCACCTTCAGGGTCTACCTTACGGTAAACAGAAGCATACTTGATGTAGCCGACAGGGTTCTTCGGGTCAAAATGTATGGCCTGGTTGTAGTAGCTTGCGGCACCACCACCCTCGTTGCTTGCAAGAGCAGAGAGGTCTCCGAGCAAGATTGAAGCAAGAGCCTTACCCTTGTCATCCTTACCACGCTCGATTGCCATGTTGGCATATTCGCGGGCAGAAGCCGTGTCCTTGATTTCCATGAACGCACGGCCTAATCCAGACAACGCTTCGGCATTCTTCTTGTACTCCTTGACAAAATCCTTAACCTGGTCCTTGTAGGCAGAGGGGTTTGACTTGTTCTCAACAATAACTTTCGTAATGGCATCAACTTGTGACTTAACGTCCTGAGCCATTGAGGGAGCTGATATAACTGATACCAGAGCTCCAGCCAATAAATATTTAATTGCTCTCATAATTCAGAAAAATAAACAATCATTCAACAAAACATTCTACCTAAACATAATAAATTTATTCATCCTCGTTGACACGAACTGACCTTACTGTTATATCGCCGCGCATCGGCAATAATCCGGACTTGAATATAATCAACTGTCCCTTTGGTTGCTCAATAAAATGGGCAAAGCCCCAAGGCAAACCGTGTATAGGGTCGTTCAACAACGCATATATCGTTCTTACCAACGGATAACGTCCGTCAAGCAAGTATGCCTGATAAGGTTTCCAGCTGTTCATGTATGTTGCTGTATGAAACTTACTTACAGACATAACTGTTATATTCTTCTTAAATGTAGTGTTGGTGGTGTCACGCTTGTCGTTCAACCAATTTGAACCAATGATGCCGATTGCATTAGGAGTTTTCTCGACAAAATCGATTACTTCCTTGCTCGTATTGGCTGCAACAATATTAGGACTGTTTATAGGCTTACCGTCAAGAAGTGAATCTACGCAAAAATGCACAGTACTCGATTTCTTGTTGTCAAACACCACTAAAATGTCACCACGCTTGGACCCGGGCACTATGTCACCCCAAGTCTTGGCCTGCCCGCTAAGCACACGCTTAATGTTCTTGATAGAAAT
>OQVI01001762.1_pt1 | contig 14630 bp, 10 predicted proteins | sample 1691651 | NCBI WGS metagenome assembly OQVI01 (sample SAMN03418287, study PRJEB22391) | human gut metagenome | biome: human-gut; feature: organic feature; material: feces | host: Homo sapiens | place: Italy | collected 2013-04
ACGGATTCGAGAGCACGAAGTGCGGAGAAGCCGTGTTGATATTTACAATGAACAGCCGGTGAGACTGCTTGCAGGCAGGTCTGGTGCTTTATTAGCAAATCAAACACACATGAGCAAGTAGGACGATAGTCCGGAATGCGAATGGGTGTCACGGATTCGAGAGCACGAAGTGCGGAGAAGCCGTGTTGATATTTACAATGAACAGCCGGTGAGACTGCTTGCAGGCAGGTCTGGTGCTTTATTAGCAAATCAAACACACATGAGCAAGTAGGACGATAGTCCGGAATGCGAATGGGTGTCACGGATTCGAGAGCACGAAGTGCGGAGAAGCCGTGTTGATATTTACAATGAACAGTCGGTGAGACTGCTCGCAGGCAGGACGATAGCCCGTGTTGCTATCCACCCTATTTTATGGTAGACTATCACTATCTATAGCAAAATGCGTACACCTGCGCAGAACGGAGAGAAAATGAGAACTTATCTGGTAACAGGCGGTGCCGGTTTTATCGGTTCCAACTACATTCATTACATGTTCAAAAAATACGATAACGAGATCCGTATCATTAATGTGGATGCCCTGACCTATGCGGGAAACCTGGAGAATCTCAAGGATGTGGAGAAGCGTGATAATTACACTTTCGTGAAGGCAAATATCTGCGACAAGGAAGCCATCGGCAAAATTTTCGCGGAGAACGATATTGACCGCGTGGTACATTTCGCAGCCGAAAGCCATGTAGACAGAAGTATCCGTAACCCGGAGATCTTCGTACAGACCAACGTGCTGGGTACCGCAGTGATGTTAAACTGTGCCAAGGCAGCCTGGGAGCTTCCAGACGGCAGCTTCAAGGAGGGCAAAAAGTTCCTGCATGTATCTACGGATGAGGTCTACGGATCTCTTCCCGATGATGACAATGCTTTCTTCTATGAGACCACGCCTTACGATCCCCACAGTCCTTACTCTGCAAGTAAGGCAAGCTCGGACATGCTGGTGAAGGCATACATGGATACCTATCATTTCCCTGCCAATATCACCAACTGCTCCAACAATTACGGTCCTTTCCAGTTCCCCGAGAAGCTGATCCCTCTGATCATCAACAATGCCCTTCACGGCAAGAAGCTTCCGGTATACGGAGACGGCAAAAATGTCCGCGACTGGCTGTATGTAGAGGATCATGCGAAGGCCATCGACATGGTACAGGAGCAGGGAAGACTGTTCCAGACTTACAATATTGGCGGACACAACGAGAAGCAGAACATCGAGATCATCCATATTATCATTGAGACCTTACAGGAGATGCTTCCCGATTCCGATCCCCGCAAGGCACATATCAACAACGATCTGATCACTTACGTGGAAGACCGTAAGGGACATGACAGAAGATATGCCATCGCGCCGGACAAGATCAAGGCAGAGATCGGCTGGTATCCCGAGACCATGTTCAAGGAAGGTATCCGCAAGACCATCGCCTGGTACTTCGAGCATGAAGACTGGATGAACAATGTGACCAGTGGCGATTACCAGAAATACTACAATGAAATGTATGAGGAAAAGTAAAGAATATCTGCTAAATGGGAACGATGAACGTCGTTCCCATTCGGTGTGTTAAAAAACAAGTATTTTAAGGAGGTTTTTATGAAAGGAATTATACTGGCGGGAGGTTCCGGAACCAGACTTTATCCCCTGACAAAAGCAATATCCAAGCAGATCATGCCGGTGTACGATAAACCGATGATCTATTATCCCCTGTCAACCCTGATGCTGGCAGATATCAGAGAGGTGCTGATCATTTCCACCCCGAGAGATCTTCCGGTATTCAAAGAGTTATTGGGAGACGGCAGTCAGTTGAGCATGCGTCTCGAGTATGCGGTGCAGGACAAACCCCGTGGCCTCGCGGATGCTTTTATCATCGGAGCGGAATTCATCGGTAACGACAGAGTGGCACTGGTACTGGGAGATAATATTTTCTACGGGCAGAGCTTTTCGGCAGTGCTTCGTAAAGTAGCCGCCAGAGAAAAAGGCGCGACCATCTTCGGTTATTATGTGCGCGACCCCAGAGAATACGGCGTAGTGGAGTTCGATGAGAACGGCAAGGCACTTTCTATCGAGGAGAAGCCGGAGCATCCCAAGAGCAATTATGCAGTTCCCGGACTGTATTTCTATGATAACGATGTAGTGGAGATCGCGAAGAACGTAAAGCCCTCCGCAAGAGGTGAGATCGAGATCACCAGTATTAATAACGAGTACCTGAACAGAGGAACCCTGCAGGTAGAGACTCTGGGTCGTGGATTCGCATGGCTGGATACCGGCAATCACGATGCACTTCTGGATGCGGCAGATTTCGTGGCAGCGTTCCAGAAGAGACAGGGATTGTATATTTCCTGTATCGAGGAGATCGCTTTCAAACGTGGATTTATTGATAAAGAGCAGCTGCTGGCACTGGCAGAGCCGCTGCTGAAGACGAATTACGGTAAATATCTGGTAGAGGTAGCAAATGGACTCTAAGCTGCGGAAAATGGGGATCCTGGCCTCCATGGCGGTGATCCTGCTGGTGGCACTGGCGGTAATGTATGTGAACAGGGAACAACTGTCCCCCACATCCGGCCAGAACACGGAGGTGTCCGGAGCGCAGAATGCAGGTGACGGCGAAGCAGTGGATCCCGTGCCGGAGGGCACCGGGGAGACGGACACCGCGGAAGCGGATGGCAGGATCGGCAACGACCTGAAAGCCTTTTTAAAAGATAATACGTTTTTTGATCCGGATGTGAATCCAATCCTGGAGGCGGCGAAAGATAACAGCCACCGCCTGTCACTGGTGGCGACTTCCGTGGAAAAGGATCTGCGCATCCAGATCGTGGACAATGAAGGTGTACCGGTGACCGGAGAGAGTTTCTATGTCCGGGTGGACGGTCTGGGAGATTACAAGGATCTGGATCAGGACGGCGTGATCTACATTGCTGATCTGGATTCCGGCGATTATTATATGGAACTGTTACCCATCGAAGGATATAAAGTTCCCATCACCGAGACCAAAGTGCATGTAAAAGAAAAAGTGGAATACCTGGCCATTGATGATATTTCTCTGTTGATCAAGACAGAGGATGAAGTCGATGCGGATGCCGAGGACAGTGCTGTGGCAGGAGCTTTGGCAGATGCGGACAAGACCGAGATCCAAAAGCTGCAGACTACATCCGGCAATGCGAAGGTCGGCATCGATGTGTCCAAGTGGAACGGCACTATCGACTGGGATAAGGTGAAAAATGCCGGAGTACAGTTTGCCATCGTTCGTGCGGGCTACCGCGGTTCGGTTACGGGAAGTCTGGTGGAGGATCCACAGTTTGTCGCCAACATGAAAGGTGCAACAGCCGCTGGGATTCCGGTGGGTGTGTACTTTTTTACCCAGGCTACAGATGAGAAAGAGGCGGTGGAAGAGGCTTCTGCCGTGCTGGAGCTGATCCGTGATTTCCAACTGACCTATCCTGTATTTATTGATACGGAGGGTGCCGGAGGAAACGGCCGGGCGGACGGACTGGATGCGGAGACCAGAACCCTGGTATGTGAGGCTTTTTGCCGGACGGTAGAAAATGCCGGATATACAGCAGGCGTCTATGCCAGTCGCAACTGGTACAACAATAATCTGCAGACCGCCAGACTGGAGAACTATCATATCTGGCTTGCGGAGTACCGTAGTGTGCCGTTATATCAGGGATATTACAAGACCTGGCAGTATACCTCCAAGGGAAAAGTGGACGGTATCGAAGGCAGAGTCGATATGAATATCACCTATGAATGAAAATAATAAAGAGTGAGGATGAAATAAATGGGCAAGATAACAGTAGAAACATGTGAAATCGAAGGATTGAAGATCATTACCCCCACGGTGTTCGGTGATGCCAGAGGGTATTTCATGGAGACTTATAATTACAATGATCTTAAAGCAGCGGGAATCCCGGAAGTGTTTGTACAGGATAATCAGTCTGCTTCTAAAAAAGGAGTTCTCAGAGGACTTCATTTTCAGAAGCATTTTCCGCAGGACAAGCTGGTACGTGTGATCCGCGGAGAAGTCTATGATGTGGCTGTGGATCTGCGGGAAGGCTCCAAAACTTTCGGGCAGTGGTATGGTGTACTTTTGTCTGAGGAGAACAAGAAGCAGTTCTTTATTCCGAAAAATTTCGCGCATGGATTTCTGGTACTGTCCGATTACGCAGAGTTCTGCTACAAATGTACCGATTTTTATCATCCGGATGATGAGGGCGGTATTGCATATAACACGCCGGATATCGGTGTGGAATGGCCCATCCCCGAAGGTATGGAACTGATATTATCCGAGAAGGATACCAAGTGGGGCACTCTGGAACAGTACATGAAGGAAAAAGAGCATGAAAAAAAGTGTGAAAATCAGTAAGAAAACAGGTATTGCCCTGTTCGTGACAGCGGCAGTGATCATGGCTCTGCTCATCGTGTTCCATAAGAATCCGGGACCTGCTGTGGATCAAAGCCAGGAGCTGGCGAAAAAGATCATCTCCTGCGTTGTCATTGCGGCGGCATGCTTTGCGTTTATCCACTGGTACGATAAATTTACCGGACTGCCGGTAGAGTTATTCCAGAATAGACATCTGATCTGGAAGCTGGCGAAAAACGATTTTAAAAAGAGATATGCGGGTTCTTACCTGGGCGCGGTCTGGGCGATGGCACAGCCGGTGGTAACCGTGGCGATGTATTACATCGTCTTCGACAAGATCATGGGAAATACCAGCACACCCCTGCGGGAGGGCGTGGAAGTGCCTTTTGTACTTTTCCTGACAGCGGGACTGGTGCCCTGGTTCTACTTCAGTGAGGCACTGAACAACGGCACCAATGCACTCTTAGAGTACAACTATCTGGTGAAAAAAGTAGTATTTAAGATCAGCATCCTGCCGATCATCAAGATTATTGCGGCTACTTTTATCCATGTATTTTTCGTGTGTCTCCTGTTGATCGTGGCGGCTATTTACGGCTATTACCCCACAATCTACACTATACAGATCATTTATTACAGTTTTTGCCTGTTTATATTTGTGCTGGCACTCAGCTACACCACGTGTGCGGTAGTGGTGTTTTTCCGGGATCTGTCCCAGATCATCAGCATCGGATTGCAGATCGGCATGTGGGCCACTCCGATTTTATGGAATCTGGACGCGCTGTCCCCGGAGTGGATCATGATCCTGAAGCTGAATCCGCTGGTCTATATCGTGAATGGCTACCGCAGTGCGATCTACGAGAAAGAATGGTTTTTCCGGGATTTCTTCTCCACGATGTATTTCTGGATCGTGACGGTGGTATTGTTCGGACTGGGTGCTGTGATCTTTAAGAGACTGAAAGTGCATTTCGCAGATGTGCTATAGTACGATGGATTGTTACAATTCCGAGAGCTCAAGGAACGGGGTACTGCATTACGGAACTGTTGTGGGGGAAACAGAAAGGGTGAAAGTAATTGAAGGGTGCTCTTGAAAAGTTAAGAAAAATATTGTTATGGAAGCCTGGCAGGGTACTGCTGGCAGTGGGCTGTTGCGGACTGCTGTTGTTAGCACTGATCCCACTGTTTCGACTGACGATTTATGCGGTTCCTTATTATGACGACTATAACTTTGGAAGATTTGCCAGAGCTGCCATAGAGCAGGAGCAGTCGAAATGGGCGGCGATCTCCGGTGCACTGGATTGTTCCAGAACCCAGTGGTATGCATGGCAGGGAACGTATTCTTCTATTTTTTTCATGACACTGATGCCGGCTGTCTGGGGAGAGCAGTATTATTTCTTAGGACCGGTGTTCATTCTGTTACTGCTTTTGGCGGGAAGCATGGTGTTTACCCACGTGATCCTGCGGAAAGTCTTCCGAATGGAGAAATGGAGCAGCCTGGCAATTCAGGCAGTGATCACCATAGCGGAATTTATGTTTATCTATTCCGCGCAGAGCGGCTTCTACTGGTATAACGGCGGGATCCACTATGTGGGAATGCATGGTTTCGGACTTTTGTTTTTGTCTGTGGCCATCTGCCTGGAGAGAGCAGAGGGCAGAACCGCGAAAGGTCTGTTATTCACTGCATCGGTTCTGCTTGCCATGATTACGGCGGGAAGCAATTTCGTCACGGCATTGCAGGGATTATTGTGTCTTCTGACCATCCTTCTGGTCAGCGTGGTAGTGGAACGGCGCAGGACGGGGCTGTGGCTGCTGCCGTCTACACTGGTGTATATCATAGGCTTCGGCCTGAATGTGGCGGCTCCGGGAAATTCCGTACGTGCCCGCAGCTATGTGGGCTGGGGTTACGGACCGCTGGAGTCCATCGGCAGATCATTTTTGGAAGCCGTGAAACACATTCCGGAATATACCGGACCGGTGGTTCTGATGGTGATGTTATTGTTGGTACCTATGATCTGGCAGGCAGTGAAAAGCACGGATTACCGTTTTCGTTATCCGGGGATCGTACTCGCCTTGTCCTTCTGTCTGTATGCGACCGGCTATACACCGAGCCTGTATTCCCTGGGACATGCGGGACTGTCCAGAACGTTGAATGCAGTAAAAATCACCTATCTGCTGCTTTTATTTCTGAATGAGATCTACTGGATCGGGTGGCTGCGACAGTTACTGGAGAAAAGAGCGGAGCAGACAACCGGGCAATTGACGATACAGAAGTGGGCCATACGAAACGGCGCAGCAGCCTGGTGGTTTTATGTGCTGATCGGTGTGGCATGTCTTGTGATCTTCCGGGCATCATCCAATCAGGCGGGTCACTATTCTTCCTACGGAGCCTATTATTATGTGCACACCGGGGAGGCTTATAATTTCCATCAGGAATATCTGGAGCGGGTGGCAATTCTGTCCGGACCGGAAAAAGATGTGCAGCTGCCGGCCTATCAGTTCCGCCCGTGGTTTTTGTGCATGGGAGAAATCTCCGAGAATGCGGACAATGAGGCCAACCGTTCTCTGGCCATGTGGTACCATAAAGACAGTGTAACACTGAAAGAAAAGGATTAAGACATTATGCAGGATAAGAGAAAACTGGCAATTGAAGTTGATAATGTCCAGAAAATCTATAAATTATATGATAAACCTTCGGACCGTCTGAAGGAAGCTTTCGGATTCGGTAAAAAGACCAAACATAAGCTCCACTATGCCCTGAAAGGCGTGAGTATGAAGATCTATCAGGGGGAAACCGTGGGAATCATCGGTACCAACGGTTCCGGTAAGTCCACCATCCTGAAGATCATTACCGGAGTATTGAATCCGACTTCCGGACGGGTGCTGGTCAACGGGCGTATCTCCGCTCTGTTGGAGCTGGGTGCCGGCTTCAATATGGAATACAACGGTATCGAGAATGTCTATCTGAACGGTACTATGATGGGATTTTCTGAAAAAGAGATCGAGGCAAAACTGCCGGAGATCTTAAGCTTTGCGGATATCGGAGATTATGTCTATCAGCCGGTAAAGACCTATTCCAGCGGTATGTTCGTCCGCCTGGCGTTTGCAGTGGCGATCAATATCGAGCCGGAGATCCTGATCGTAGATGAGGCTCTGAGCGTCGGTGATGTATTTTTCCAGGCAAAATGTTATCATAAATTCGAAGAATTCAAGAAAATGGGCAAGACGATCGTCTTCGTCAGTCACGATCTGAGCAGTATCAGTAAATATTGCGACCGCGTCTATCTGCTGAACCAGGGAAATATTCTGGGAGAAGGCAGCCCCAAGGCCATGATCGATACTTATAAACGGGTACTGGTGGGACAGTACGATGAATCCGAAAATGCCGGTAAGGAATCGGAGAATCTCTTAGATGATGAAGATCTGCAGAGAGCCGCTGCGAAAAAGGCGGATGGCGCAGCCAAAGATGCTGCTGAGGCTTCCGCGGAGGCGAAGGGACAGAATCCCAATGCCCTGGAATACGGTACAAAGCAGGCACAGATCGAAGAATTTTACATTACGGATGACAGGGGTGTGCCTACCAATGCCATTCTGAAGGGGACAATGTTTACCATCCATATGAAGGTCCGGTTTATGGATCCTATACCGGCACCTATTTTTGCATTTTCCGTGAAAAATGTCATCGGTGTGGAGATCACCGGTACCAATACCATGATCGAGAAGGCGTTCTTAGACAGTGTGGAACCAGGTGATGTGAAAAATGTGACTTTTACACAGAAGATGAATCTGCAGGGCGGAGAATATCTGCTGTCTCTGGGAGTGACGGGGTACAATCAGGATACCTTTGAGGTCTATCACAGACTGTATGATGCCCTGAATATTACAGTAGTATCCGATAAAAACACCGTAGGCTATTATGATATGGATTCCAACACGAAAGTGTGGGATGCGGAGGAGAAATAAAGAATGACAGAGACCATCGGCAAAGTAACACTGAATCTGGATAAGTATCCCGGAGAGGATTATTATTGTGACGGCAGTGTGGAAGACGAGATTCTGGAGATTGTAAAAAAATACAGTACCGTGGAATATGACCGGATCATCGCAGAGAGAAAAAGCTGGCCGATCCTGTATCATCTGTCGGCTCTGCGGGAAAATATCGTGGATTTTCTTCCGATCAAAAAGACGGACAAAGTGCTGGAAGTAGGCAGCGGCTGCGGAGCCATTACAGGAGCCCTGTCCCGGAAAGCCGGATCGGTGACCTGCGTGGATCTCTCAAAAAAGCGCAGTCTGATCAATGCGTACCGGCACAGTGAAAGTGAAAATGTGACGATCCACATAGGCAATTTTACGGATGTGGAACCGGATCTGCCCGCAGATTATGACTATATCTGCCTCATTGGTGTCTTCGAGTACGGCCAGGCTTACATAGGCGGCAGCACACCTTATGAAGATTTTCTGAAAATTCTGCAAAAGCATCTGGCACCGGGTGGACGAATCGTTATCGCTATTGAGAACAAATACGGACTGAAATATTTTGCGGGCTGCAAGGAAGATCACCTGGGAGACTGGTTTTCCGGAATTGAAAATTATCCGAACGGCGGCGTCGTGCGTACTTTTTCCCGGAAAAAACTGGAGAAGATCTTCGATGCCTGCGGTGTGGGAGAACGCAGTTTTTATTATCCGTATCCCGATTATAAATTCATGACCACGGTCTATTCGGATGCATATCTGCCGGGCCGGGGAGAACTGTCCAATAATCTGCGGAATTTCGACCGTGACAGAATGTTGTTATTCGATGAAAAAAGTGCTTTTGACGGAATCGTGGAAGAGGGGCTTTTTTCTGTATTTTCCAATTCTTATCTGGCAGTGATCGGCAAGCCTCTGGACCTGAAATATGTCAGATATTCCAACGACCGTGCGGAAAGCTTCCGCATCCGTACGGAGATCCTGCGGGATGACCGGGGGAATCGGATCGTGCGGAAATATCCGCTGACCAAAGAAGCCGAGGCGCATGTGCGCCATATGATGGAAGCGTATGAAAAATTAAAAGGACGTTATGCCGGAAGCCGGCTGGACGTTAATGTCTGTCATCCGGGAGAAGAGGACGGCATCCCTTATGCGGAATTTGAATTCGTATCGGGCAGACCGTTGTCGGAACTGATGGATGAATGTCTGGACAGACAGGATATCGAAGGATTCCACAGCCTGTTTGCGGAGTATCTGGAGAGGGTAGGATTCGGGGAAGAAGTGCCGGTAGCGGATTTTGACCTGATCTTTGCCAATATTCTGGTGGCCGGGGATCACTGGACACTGATCGATTACGAGTGGACCTTTGACCGTGTCATAGATACGAAAGCACTGGCGTTCCGGGCAATTTACTGTTATGTTCTGGAGAATGAAAGACGCAATGCGTTGGAACTGGACCGGATCTTAGATCGTCTGGATATCACGGAAAATGAGGCAAGACAGTACAGAGAGCAGGAGCGGGAATTCCAGAAATATGTCACCGGACAGAAATTGTCCATGGGTGAGATCCGGAATCTCTTAGGCGGCGAAATCTATAAACCCACCGAATGGATCGGGCGTTTCCATCAATCGGAAGGAGAACTGCGGGTACAGATCTATGAAGACAAGGGACAGGGATTTTCCGAAGAAAATTCTTATTTTCCGGAAAATGTCTATGTTGCGGAAAAAGAGGCAGAGTTTATCGTGAAATTCGACGGTAACGTACATTATCTGCGGCTGGATCCGGCAATGTGTTCCTGCATCTGTAAGATTCGGGAACTGTCCATGAACGGACAGCCGGTTCCTCTGCAGGATAAGAAAGTGTTCACTACCAACGGAAAAATCCTGAAATCCGAAGAGGGAGCGGACCATCCCAGCGTGATATTTGCCACGGAGGATCCCAATATGACGATCCGGGCAGATGTGCTGAACCGGCAGGCGGAGAATACGTTGTCTGTGAAAATGGAGATCGTACAGATCCCTCAGGCAATGGCAAAAGATATGATGGGAGTGGAGAAGAAGGGAGCGGCAGCTTGGGTATTCGGACAGCGGTGAAGCAGGTGCTGATCGCACAGCAGGATAAAAAATACGAAAAAGAACTGGCGCAGCTTAAGGTCACCTATGAACAGTGGGCAGCGGAGCAGGACCGGGAAAGCGCGGAACCCCGGGAAATCGCGGGACTTGTGGAATTCGTCATTTTCCGACAGGCGGCGGGACGACTGGCAGATAATGCGACAGAGCGGATCAACGCTTATTTTACAAAGCATCCGGAAGCAGAAATCATCTACGGTGATGAAGACCTGATGAATGAGAAGGGAGAGCGTTGCATTCCCTGGTACAAACCCTGTTGGTCACCGGATCTGTACAGAGCCTTTTTCTATGTGGGAAGTGTCGTTGCGGTACGGAGCAGTCTGCTGCAGAGAATGGGAGAAAATCCGGTCGTGACAGAGAACGAGAGCACCGGAAAAGAAATTATTTTTACAGATGCCGGAGAGATCCGTCCGCTGATGGATCGCCTGTTTTTGGGAGCCGGAGGGTTCGGGAGAGATTGTCATTCCATCGGTCATATGGAAACCGTGTTGTTCCATGGAACTTTTTCTGCAGACGGAATAGGAATCCAGGGACCGGATGCACGTGCAGACCGGGACAGCCGGGAGTGCACTCCCTGGGAAAATTACCAGCTGACAAAGGAGTCACCGCAGCTGGCGGTGGAACTGGCCTCCAGGGCGGCGGAAGGTGCCAAAGAGTTATTTGCAGGAGAGCTTAAGGTCTCGGTGATCATTCCCTCCAAAGATAATCCGGAGGTACTGGAGAAGTGCCTGCGTTCCCTGACGAGAAGGTCTGAGGGCAGGCTCCCTGTTGAAATTTTGCTGGTGGATAACGGAAGCAGTGCGGAAAATAAGCAAAAAACGGAAGATCTGATCGGACGGATCCGGGAAAGCGGTGTCCCTGTCCGTTATATTTATGAACCGGCGGAATTTAATTTTTCAGCGATGTGCAACCGGGGAGCTGAACTGGCGGAAGGAAAGTTTTTGCTGTTTTTAAATGATGATATAGAAGTGTGCGGCAATGACTGGCTGGACAAAATGGTGATCCGCGCTATGCAGCCTTATGTGGGAAGCGTGGGCCTAAAGCTGTATTATCCGGATTCCGTGAAAATACAACACGACGGTATTGTCAATCTGCCGGTGGGACCGGTGCATAAGCTCCAGTTCATGGAAGACGATAAGTCTTATTATTTTGGCAGAAATCGTTTTGATCTGAATTGCGTGGCAGTGACGGGTGCCTGTCTGCTGATAAGGACAGAGGTATTCCGGGAGACGGGTGGATTCCGGGAGGCACTGCGGGTGGCCTATAATGATGTGGATCTGGGATTTTGTCTGGTGGAAATGGGATATTACAATGTGGTGCTGAATGACTGTTTTGCATATCATCATGAATCCCTGAGCCGCGGAAGCGACGAAAGTCCCGAGAAAATGCGACGCCTGACGGAAGAGAGAGAACTGCTTTACCAGATGCATCCTCAGTTCCGCGGAGTGGATCCTTTTTACCCTATGGGACTGAACCGGGAAGGTCTGGACAGCCGTGTGGTTCCGGCATATCTTACGGACCGGAATATTTTACAGGAGCCGGCATGGAGATGTGAGAGCTGGCAGGAACTTCTGGAAAATGCAAGACAGGATGACTGCCTGATGGCACGGGTGGAGACTGCAGGGCCGGAGCGGATCCAGGGATACAGTGTGATCCTGGGAGATGATAACGCATGTTACGATAAACTATTAGTATTGCTTCCCGAAGATACGCAGGGACAGCGGGAGGCGGACCGGAAGGTATGGTCCATGAAGATTTTACCTGCATATCGGCAGGAATTGGAGGAGAATCTTCCGGACCAGAAAAATGTGGCGCTGGGAGGTTTCTGTGTGAAACGGAAAACAGGGCAGCTGCCTCCGGGGAATTATGGAATCGCCGTTCTTGCGGTCCATCGGATCAGTAAGCTGAAACTGTGGAATACAACGGGAAAATATTTGACGGAGGAAAAACATGTCTGAGATCAATTATCAAGAAGCCTACGAGAGGGAGCACGAAAAATGTGCGGATCTGGCAGACAAGATCGTAGTGCTGGAATCGGAAAAAGAGGACCTGCAGTTCAAACTGGACCGGATCAAAAAGAATAAATTCTGGAAAGCCACGGGTCCGGCGAGAAGTCTGATTCATTTCGCACAGAGACAGAGGGATCGCTTGTCCCATTGCGGCGGACCGAAGGATATCCTGCGTAAGATCCGCAACAAGAGTCGCCAGAAGAGCCTGATGAAGTCCTACGGAACCGGAAGCTTTCCTGATGCGGAGCAGCGGAAAAAGGAAGAAGAGACGATATTCCCTTATATGCCGAAGATCAGCATTCTGGTTCCGCTGTGGAACAATAAAAGGGAATTCCAGATCCAGATGCTGGACTGCGTCATGAATCAGACGTATCCCAACTGGGAACTGTGTCTGGCGGACGGTTCCGACGCGGAGCACTCCTATATCGAGGAACTCTGCAGGGAGTACGCGGCGAAGGCGAATGGTCGTATCGTCTATAAGCACCTGGATCATAACGGCGGTATCTCCTATAACACCAACGAATGCTACAAGCTGGCTACCGGAGACTATATCGGCCTGTTTGATCAGGATGATATTTTACATCCTTCCGTACTGTATGCGTATGTGAAGGAGATCAATGAGCAGGGTGCGGATTATCTTTATTGTGATGAGACCACTTTCAAGGAAAATGATATTAATAAAATGCTGACCATGCATTTTAAGCCGGACTATGCACCGGACAATCTGCGGGCGAATAATTATATCTGCCATTTCAGCGTTTTTTCCCGAAAACTGTTAGAGGGAGAGGAACTGTTCCGCACCGCATTTGACGGTGCCCAGGATCACGATATGATCCTGCGTCTGACCGACAGAGCGGAAAAGATCGTTCATGTTCCCAGACTGATGTACTACTGGAGAAGCCATGAGGGCAGTACCGCAGCCAGCATTGACGCGAAGCCTTATGCCATTGAGGCGGCAAAGGGAGCTGTGGCAGATCATCTGAAAAAGCATGGTTTTAAGCATTTTCAGATCACCAGTACCAGAGCCTGCGCAACGATCTTCCGGATCCGGTATCAGATCCTGGGAGATCCGAAGATCTCCATCGTGATCGCCAATAAGGATCACGTTGAGGATCTGAAGCGTTGTATTACCTCGATCCAAAAGAACAGCACCTGGAGCAATTACGAGATCATTGTCGTGGAAAATAACAGTACCACACCGGAGATCAAGGACTATTATTCCCAACTGTTGGGATTGTCCGGCGATGATTCTTATGAAGAAAGATGCAAGCTGCATACAGTCTGCGGCCATGACGGCGGTATCCTGCACAGCGGGGACGGACGGATTTCCATTGTGACATATCAAGGTGACTTTAATTATTCTGTGGTCAATGATCTGGGAGCGTCTTATGCTTCCGGTGAGTATATTTTACTGCTGAACAATGATACGGAGGTTATCACAGCCAACTGGATGGAAGAGATGCTGATGTATGCCCAGAGAGAGGATGTGGGTGCCGTAGGTGCCAAACTGTATTATGCGGACAAGACGATCCAGCATGCCGGCGTGGTCATCGGACTGGGAGCACACCGCACGGCAGGACATACCCATTATCGCATCCCGGTACAGAACTTAGGCTACATGGGACGTCTGTGTTATACCCAGAACGTTACAGCGGTGACCGGTGCCTGTCTGTTGGTGAAAAAGAGCCTGTATGAGCAGGTGGGCGGTCTGGATGAGAGCTTTGTGATCTCTTTAAATGATGTGGATTTCTGCCTGAAATTACGTAAACTGGGACTCCTGAATGTGTGGACTCCTTTTGCGGAGTTGTATCATTACGAATCCATCTCCAGAGGACTGGATGATCAGGGAGAAAAGGCAGAGCGCTACAACAGAGAATCCGAGCATTTCCGTGAAAAATGGAAGGCTGAACTGGAGGCGGGAGATCCCTATTACAATCCGAATTTCTCTCTGGATCGCAGCGATTACGCACTGAAGGATCCGGCAGTTAGCGGACGTTAAATAATTCTTTTCAGTAGAGGGAATCTATGGTAAAATATCACCGGAGAGCGTTTACTGAAGATATTGAAAGATAGCGATAAAACAGGAGGATAGGAAAATGAGTTATATGGACGAACTGAATTTCTGGTT
>OQVI01001794.1_pt1 | contig 14502 bp, 7 predicted proteins | sample 1691651 | NCBI WGS metagenome assembly OQVI01 (sample SAMN03418287, study PRJEB22391) | human gut metagenome | biome: human-gut; feature: organic feature; material: feces | host: Homo sapiens | place: Italy | collected 2013-04
GATCGGACGAATGATTCTTGTGATTCTTTTCATAATGCTGTCTCCTTGCCGCGCTGGGATAGCGGCGCAGCTCAAAATGTCATTGATTTGTTTCTTGTAGCGAAAAGAGAACAGCGCAGCTTCAGGGCGAGATGCCCGTCCGCTGCGCTGTCCGATGTTCGCTTATGGGGTCATGCCAGCGGCTTTGATGTTTAGCCGTATGTCAGCCGGTCACTTCTTGCAGCGCCAGAGGAAGGTCACGATCTGCGCTCTGGTGCAATCCGCATTGGGGCTGAATGTGGTGTTGGTGGTTCCCTTGGTGATGTTCTCCTTGACCGCCCACAGTACCGCATCAGCATAGTAGGCGGTGGACTTCACATCGGCAAAGGGATTGGCTGTACCCGCTGCCGGGGACTTCTCGGAACGCCACAGGAACGCGACAATCTGGGCGCGGGTGCAGGTCATGTTGGGGCTGAACGTGGTGTCGCTGGTGCCCTTGGTGATGCCGTTTTCTACCGCCCACAGCACAGCGTCGTAATAATAGCTGCCCACGGGGACGTCGGTAAACGGCATGGTGCGGGTTTCGGGTTCGGGACTGCCAGCGGCACGCCACAGGAAGGTCACGGCCTGCGCACGGGTGCAGATGCCATCCGGGGAGAAATGGGTATCATCGGTTCCCTTGGTAATGCCGTTTTCCACTGCCCAATCCACAGCGTCCTCATAATAGCTGCCGGTGGCTACATCCACAAACACGCCGGTCTGGGGGTTGCCGTTGGCTTTCATAAAGATGACCTCGATGGTATGGGTTCTGCTGACATTCTCAAAGGTGTAGGACTTCACCGCGCCGATGCTCTTGCCGTCGATCTTGACGTTGGCGACAGCATAGCCCTTATCCGGGGTGATGGTGAAGGTCTGATCCCGGCCCTCACGGACGCTGACATTGCCGGAGGGAGAAATGGAGCCGCCAGCCCCGGCAGTTGCCTTGATGGTGTAGTAGCTGTCGTACCAACCGCCGCCACTGCTGGACTTGTGATACAGCTCAACCTCGCCGGTCAGGGTCGTGTAGTTGTCATCATCAGGCGTGAAGCGCCATTTGTAGGTCGTGTTGGCCTTGACCGTGGTATCGTCGGGCAGGGGCTCGCCCTTGTCATCCACCCATTCCAGCTTGCCGTCACTGGGATTCAGAGTGCTTCCCTTGGTGGTCAGCGCCGCGTCCTTCAGCGTCTTGCCGCTGGTGGTGATCTTGGTGTAGTTCGGCTCGCCGGTGGGAGTGGCCGGTTTGATCATGAGCACGAAGGGAGCGCTGGTGACGTCGTTGTAGTCCTTGTCGCCCTCCTTGGTTGCGATGACGCTGACAGAGCCGACCTTGACCGGGGTCAGAACGCCAGTGTTGGGATCAATGGTTGCCTCGCCGGTGCTGTGATCAGTGTCAACGCGGTAGGTCACTGTGCCCGTGCCGGAGCCGCCAGTGGTGGTCAATGTCAGTGTCTGACCGTAGACCACACTACCCGCACCGGTGATGGTCAACGACTTCTGATCGTCCTTTTCTGTCAGAGTGACGTTCAGCGTGATGGTGAAATCCTCGTAATTGTCACAGGACGCCTTGAGGGTGATGGTGATCTTGTCACCCGCCTTGCCGCCGGAGATGGCATAGGTCAGCAAGCTGCCGTTCGCTGCGAAGTCCTGCTTGGACAGGACGATGCTCGCCTCGCTGCTGAACGTCCAGTCCTGCCCGGCGGGCAGTCCGGCCCAGTCCGGCGTGTAGGTGTGCTCCGAGGCGTCCGTGTACTTCTGCTCCAGCTCGACCGTTTTGAGGCTGCCGCCATCTGCCTTGTTCACCGTGACTTCAAGTTCAATGTTCTCCACTGTGTTGTAGTTGTCGGTGTCTGTCGGGGTGAACTTCGCCATGAACTTCTTTGCAGCAGTCGAAGCGCCGCCCACAGATTCGCTGCTATCCATCCAACTCCAGCCGTCCGGCAGCTTCACATCCGCCAGTGTCTGACCGTATTTTGCCGTCAGCCCGGTGGGAGCGGTGTAGGTCGGAGTTGCCTTCGCTACCACAAATTCGCAATGCACAGCTTCAAATCCGTAGTAGTTATCCGTATCACCAATGCTGGCGTACATACGGTAAGTACCGGCGTTCAGCGCGGGCGGATTGCTGATATCCCACGTCTGAACAGAGCCGCTGTCCGCAGCGGCATAACTGTAGGTCACTTGAGCATTCAAATCACCCGTCTGGTCTGTCAAGGTCGGTATGCTTGGCGCTTGACCGTAAGTATAGCCTGCCATGCTGACCTTGCCATTCTGTTGAGCCTTTTCGACAGTGATATTCGATCTTCCCGAAACCGTTAAATACTTCTCGGTGTCAGTCGGTTCGAAAATCCACTCGGCTGCATAGGTACCGTTCCCAACCACGGGTATATGCGTGCCGTCCACCCATTCAAAGGTTCCATCGACATCCACGTTGTTGACATTATCATGGAGCTTGCCGGAGAGAGCGATGGTATTCAGGGCGTCGCCGTAGATGATGGCGTTCTTGCTCAGCGTCGGTGTGCCGGTGGGAGTGATCCTGTTCTTCGCGCTGACGTTGACGGTCAGCGTGATGTCCTCATAGTTAGCGCTCTTGATCACTACGGTCACTGTGCCCACAGAGCCGGTGGTTTCCACGTCATTTTTCTGAATGGGCAGGGTCAGCTCGCCGTTTTCCACCTTCGCGCCGCTGGTGTAGTAGCCGTCATTTAGTTTGATTTCGCCGATCTCATAGGTGAGCGCACCGTACTCTTTGGGCGTTTCCAGCGTGGGCAGGGCGGGGAGCGTCACAGTGTAGGTCTTTTCGTGGCCGTTTATAATGACGAGCGCGGTTTCCTTGGTGAAGTCAGGCGCAGCGGCCTTGATGATGCTGCCAGTCGTAGGGAAGCTGCTCTGCTCCAGGAAGTAATTCTTCGCGGTCTGCCCCATCAGGGTCACTGTGGCAGTGACGTTCTTGCCGCTGCCCACACCGGCATCGTCAAAGCTGGCGGTCACGGTGTAGTCTGTGTCTCGGGTCAAGGTCACGTTGTCGAAGGTCACGCTGGTAATGCCCGCGTTTGTCGTGCCATCATAAGTCTTGGACTCAGCCGTTACCCCGTTGATCGTCAGCGGCTTCTTCCCAATGCTGACCGCCACGCTGGCGGGTGCGGTATCGTTGTGGTTTTCATCGCCAATCACCCGATACCACACGGTATATGCTCCGGCATCGGTGCCGGTAGGGGTGTCCTGGCTGTATGTGCCGTTCTCGGTCAGGCTGTACTGCATGGTGCCACCGCTGGTCACGCTGCTCGCGGTAATCAGCGCCTGCGGCTGTCCGGTATAGGTCAGGTTTTCCTGCGCCGTGGGAGCGGTGAAGGTGGGGGTAGCCTTGTTCACCTTGATGGTCACAGTTCCGGTCACGGTCGCGTATTTCTCGTAGCCCGCAGCCGGGGTGAATGTCCAATCGGCTTCATAGTCGCCCGCGTTAGGCTTGATCGTGCCGTCCGTCCACGCGAACGTACCGTTAACGGATTTGCCGGTGTCGGGATCCTTCATCTTGCCCAAAATAGTACTCTTGCTCAGTGCGTCGCCGTAGGTAATCTCGGCTGCGGTGATTTCGCCGTCCGGCGTGGGCTTGATCTGGTTCACCGCGTTGAGGACGAGCGTCAGTTGAAAGTCCTCGTAGTTGGTGGTGGTGACATTCACCTTGACGGTACCGATCTGGCCGGTCATGTTTCCATCTTTCGCATAGAACTGTGCCAAAATCAGCACGCCGTTTTTAACTCTACGATCGTTTCGTCGTAATAATATCCGCTTTGGCTAACAAGGGAAATAGCAGCCTGATTACCATAGTTTATCGTACCATATTCGCCCTCGGACAGTTCGGGCAGCAGCTGCGCGAAGTCATAGGTGTACGTCTGCTGTGTGCCGTTGATCACGCTCAGCGTGCCGGTCGGGATATTCGTGGGCGCAGCGGCCTTGTTAATTTTGAAAGACTTATCCTCCAGCTCCGCGCCGTTCAGCGTAAAGGCCTTTTCCGTCGTGCCGTCTTCAAAGGTATAGTTCGTGTCTGTCAGCTTGACGGTGAAGGAGATGTTCTTTTCTGTTTCGCTTGCGTTGGCGGAATCATACTTGGCGTCGGTCAGCTCGAAACCGTTGCCCTCCGACAGAGGAAGCGTCCGCCCGGCCTGATAGCCTGCGGAGCCTGCTGCGCTTACAAGCGAAATCTTGTCGTCGGGCAGATCGGTCGTGCCGTCGTAAGCCTTGATCACGTCTCCGACCTCGACCTTCGCCTTGTGCGGAACGATTCTCCATTCGGCGGTTTTCGAGCCGGTGTAGTCGCTGCCTTCGACTGCCTTGATGGTCAGCGTCTGGGTGCTTACGCCAGCAGAGGAAGCAGTGCCGCTGGCGGTGTAATCATCGCCCAATTTCAGCGTCTTGCCGTTGTACGTTACGGTGAAGCCCGGCGCGGTAGTGGTGGAGCGATAAGGCTCATAGGTGCTTTCGTTGCTGCTGCGGAAGGTGATCTCGGCCTTGCTGAGGTTCGGCTTGGTGACGGTCAGCTTCTTTTCGGCGCTCTGCACCGTATAGCCGTCCTTGGTGGCGGTGAAATAGATGGTGTATTCTCCGATCGTATCGAAGGAGTAATCTTTTGTATATTTCCCACCGGCATAGCTCGGCTCCGTCAAGGTGATGGGCGTTGTTTTGCCGTCCTGCTTGATGGAGAACGTCACCTCCGCGCCTTTGTTGCAACTGGCGCAGAGCTGGACGGTCGTGCCGCGCTCCACCTTCGGCGGGTTGCCGGTCAGCTTCTTGCCATCGACATTCAGATTCAGGGTCTTGGAGGTGATGGGCAGTCTATTGATGATAACATTGTTCAACTGCGAGCCTTTGACATCATCCCGGGCATACCACTTGTGGGTGCCGTCCGTGTTGAGCACCTTGTATCCAAGTGCTGTGTCATTCAGAATCGTTTTCCACGTCGCGCCCGCTGCCAACGTCAATGTGCCGATCACGGCAGGCTTACCCGACCCGGCGAGTTTTGCTCCCCTGTGGGCAACGACCGCATCAATGCTGGCCGTGGTCGTGTTTTTCGTGTTGCTCAAGGTGGTGGTGTTGCTGCCTGCAGCCGCCTTGACCGTCACCGTACCCTTGATGGAATGGCCGTTCAGGTTAAGTCCCGTGTCCTGCGTGCCGTCGATGGTATAATCGCCGGTCACGTCGGTCAGCAGCGTGAGTTCTGCGCCGCCGTCTCTGTCTGCATCAATGGCCGTTTGTAAATTGGCAAATCTCCGCCACAGGCGGTCGTACTCGCCTTTCTTCAAGGCCGTCTGCGCAACAGCGGGCGCGTTGCAGTAGGGACAGTTGGTGCCATCAAAGCCGTTCTTGCCGCCGTGGCTACACGACTTTACCACCAGGTCGCAGGTCTGGGTAGCGGCTTCCTCCAGCGTAAGCTGCGTGTCGCCACGATAGTACGCAAGTCCCGCTTGCCCGGGAAGCAGATTGCCCAATGTGATGTTATTATGTAGCCGCAGATCGCTTCTCGAAATCTTTCCGCCGTACAGCTTGACTGTGCCGCCCCAAACCTCCAGCTGGAGCAAAGTGGTATTGTCATTCTCCGGATCAAATACCAGCGTACCGCCGTCCCGCACGGTCACGCCCACCGCGCCGTTGCCGCCGCTGCTGTCAATGACCGTCAGATTACCGGTGCGAGTATGGCCGCCGACCTTCAAGCTGTATCCGCTCAGACTGTGTCCGTCCAAATCCAGCGTGAGGGTCTTGCTGACATATATGCCGTCAGGCAGCATCTTGTTTGCCAACAGCTTGACGGTCTGACTGTCAGTTGCCGCATTCAGCGCGGACTTCACATCGGTATAATAGGTTTCGCCGATGACAGCCGCGAACTGTGTCCCGCAGGCCGTGCACTTGCCGTCTTTACCGATGGTGCTCGCGCCCTCGGTGTTCGTGTGGGTGCAGGACAGACCGCAGGCGCACTTGTTGTTCACCATGGCGTGGGTGTGCTCCTTGACGGTTACGTCGGCCAGCTCCGTTGCATTGCCGTTCTGCACGTCGTCGCCCTTGTAGAAAGCGTGCACCTTCTGCGTATCCAACAGGGACATGAGCGGCTGCAACTCTTCTGCGATGTAGCTCTTAATGCTTTGGAACGTGCCGCCGCTGATGGCGATGGTTCCGTTGCGCGTGAACTGCACATCGCCAAACGTGCCGTCCGTAATGTTCAGCGTAGCGCCGGAATCGACAACCCATTCACCCGCGTGATTGGAGCCGCCATTGACGGTGACGGAAGCACCCTCAAATACGGTGAGGCCATACACCGTGCCGTTGCTGACGGTCACAGAGCCACTGTTCGCGTCGCAGAGAAGTCCCGCGCATCCTGAACCGCCGATCTCGCCGCTCCGGATGTCCAGTGCGCCGGCCATGAACATGAGATTTGAAATTCTGCCGTAAGCGGCCTCGCCTGTAACAGTCAGGTTGCCTGTCGCGAGAGTTTCTTTTTTCTGCGTTTCCTCGTTGGTCTCTGAGAATCCAACCTCGAGGTAGTCGACCGTCTTGTGGTTCAGATCGAGCGTCAGGGTTTTGGTGACAACGGGTACGATGGAAGCATACTGTTCGAACGTAAAATCTTCACCGAGCGCATTGAGGGCGTCTGCATCTGTCACATGGTCTGCCAGCAGCTTGACGGTGTCGCCGTCCTGCGCCGCATTCAGCGCCGCCGGGAGGGATTCGTATGTGCCGCCGTCCGTTCCGTCCGCTTTTGTTATCGAAGCGGCCTCAACGACAGCCTCGTTGACTGTGAGTTCCACGGTTGTTGACCGTTCCTCTTTGTAGTTCGTGGTTTCGCCGGTCTTGGCGTAGATGTAGTAGGTGTTATTGCCTTCCTCGTCGAGACTGCTAACTGCGGTGTTTTCGTCAATCTTAGGAATGACACCATTGTCCTCGTACTCCGAATTGCCAACTATTGTTTGGTACTGCGTATAGTAATATATCACCGCAGCATCTTCCTGCACACCGCTGATGGACAACAGCGGCAGGAGCTTTTCGCCCACCGTGCAAGTCGTCTTGGTAAGAGATACGGTCAAATCGGGATGAGCCTTGTTGATGGTGCCCCCGATCGCAAACGTTTCTTCGCCCGCCTTGAGCCTGTACTTCGTCGCTGCATCACCGATAAGTTCCAACTCCACAGTAACGGTATGATCACCCGCGTCCGCGGAATCAAACGTTTTCGTTGCGTTAAAGTCCGTTCCTTCCGTGAGCGTATACGAATTTTCGCCGTCTGTGAAGCCCAGCGTGCCGAGCGAGATTGTGTCGCCGTTCGTCGTGCCGTCATAGCTGCGGCCAATGGAATCGGGCTTGCTTACGCACCAGATCTCCGTAAGCGTGTCCGTTTCGGAGTTAGGCTGTTCGCCTTCGCTTATGTTGGTCGCCTGCCCGCCGCCTTCGGTCGGCGCTCCGCCGGCAGTCGGCTGACCGCCCTCCGCCGCGGCCGCCTCGCTGCTGATGGCACTGCCGTTCGTACCCTCCGCCCACGCGGGGGCGGGCAGCAGCGTCAGGCACAGGGCCAGCGCCATGAATGCACTCAATAGTCTCTTTTTCATGCTGTTCCTCCTTTGAGATTCGGTCTGCTTTTATGTGGAAATCCGGCATCCGCCGGATGCTGTTTTTACAGGTCCTCGGGGACTAAATGCAGCTTTTTCGCGGTGGTCTTGGCCTCCGCCCGGCGCTTCACATCCAGCTTGTCGAGGATGTGGCTGACATGGGTCTTCACGGTCGGCAGCTTCACATCCATGATCTGTGCAATCTCGGCGTTGGACTTGTCCGCGCAGAGCAGATGGAGAATTTGCAGCTCCGTGGGCGTCAACTCCTCACCGGGGGCAAGGCGGGGTTCGAGGAAATGCGGGTAGAACGCCGCCTGCGTCCGCACCGCCGCCATCAGCCGCTTGCGCCATGCTTTGTTGCCGTCCCAGTCCATTGCCTCCAGCAGCGGCAGCACCGCCGTGCCGTATACGCTGATGGTGCGGATGAAGCGGTACTCCGCTGCCGAGTCCAGCGCCGCCGTCAATCGCTCGCGCCACCGCTCGTCCTTCTTGCGGTACAGGGCAATGGCAGTCAGGACATTCAGGTGAATGCCATCGATGAGGCGGGCGCAGTTTTGGACGTACGGCTCCAGCGGGGCAAGCGTCAGCTGTACCGTGTCCGGCCTGCCGTCCTCCAGCTCCACCATGGCCTGGGTGAGATACTGGTAGCGCCGCATGACGTTCAGGTGCGTGGGTTCGCGCGGGGCTTTTTCCCTGTACCACGCGTCCGCCGCGTCAAGGTCGCCGGTGTGCATGTCAATACGGCAGAGCATGGCGTCCATATTGGGCAGAAAGCGTGTCAAACCGCGCTCGGCAAAGCATTCACGGAGCACCTCGATGGTGCGCCGCGCGTCGGCGGGCTGTCCGTTTGCCAGCTGGCTGCGGGCCAGCAGTCCACTGACGGCGAACTCCATGTCCGGCGTGCCGCGGTTGCGGACCTCGTTCAGCTGTGGGAGAAGGGACAGCATCCGCCCGGCCACGTCCTCCCCCTTTTCAAACTTGCTCTCGGCGATGGCGCAGTCCGCAAGACCCACGCCGTCCCGCCCCAGCACCGCATCCACGGGGAGACGGAGGGTTTTGTAGAGCAGGTCGTCCTTTTTGCTCCATGCGGAAAAGTCCTTGCCGCCGTTCATGATGCTGGGCAGCGCGCTTGTGACGGAGAAGGACGGCAGCGTCACTTCCTTGTTCATCAGCAGCCGGAACACGGCGGGAATGGTTTCCGTCAGACCGTTCACGCCCCGCTGGGGGAGAGAAATGTCCAGCCATGCAAGGCGGCTGCGGGCCTGCTTTCCGGCGGCGTCCTGCCTGCCGCAGCGCTCGGCAAATGCTTGCAGCTCGCCGTACCAGCGCTCCGAGCCTTCGTAGTCCATGGCCAGCGCGCAGAGCATGCTCATGCCCTGCATCAGCGAGGGAGAGGCGAGAATTTCCGCCTCCGGCAGGCTGCGGTAGTATTTTTCCATCTCGGCATAGTGACCCATGCCGGGGTGCAGCTCGGCGTTGCGCACCAGCAGCTCGGAGACCTTGGAATGGTCACCGCCGCTGGTGTAGCATTCCAGGGCGTGGGCGTAGTCCTCCTTCAGCTCATAGTACAGCCCGCCCCGGCTGAAGAGCGCTTTGCGCTTTTCCTCGGTATACTCCCGTTCCATCTCCCAGAGGAGAAAAGCTCGGAACCCCGACCAGAAGTGGAAGCGCTGGCAGTCGTCGTAGCGCAGCATAGTGGTGTATCGAAGAAGCCAGTCCAGCCGTTCGCCGGCATGGGGATCGCCGCTGACCATCCGCGCCATTTCCAGGTCAAAGCTTTCAAAGGGAGCCAGCTCCAACAGGAAGCGCCGCACCGGCAGGTCAAAGCGCCGGTAGATGGCGGTCTCAAAGTAGAGGAACACCTCGTGGAACACCCGCGCCACCAGCTCCGGTGTCCACGGCTTGCCCGGGGACATGCACCGCGCCGTGATGGCCACACCCAGCGGATAGCCCACGGATTCTTTCAAAATTCCGTCGATCTCGCTATCTGTTACATTTGCTCCCGAAAGCTGAAACAGTCGCCGCACATCGTCCGCGTCAAAAAGCAAGTCGTCGGCCTCCAGCACCGTCATCAGCCCCGTGTACTGAAACGCCGTCAGGCAGCCGGGCGGCACACCGCGCGAGAGCAGCACGAAACGGCGCTCCGGACTTGAGCGAATCAATTCGCAAAGAGCCTGCTGCCCGGCTTCCTCCTGCATGAGCTGAAGATCGTCAATCAGCAGAATGTCCCAATCCTGCGCTGACGGTGGGATCGCGCAGTCTGGGTCTGCCGCGCTTTGCCGCAGCACATTCCGCCCGCGCAGCAGCGCGTCCGCCAGCACGGTCTTTCCAAAGCCGCAGGGCGCGCTGAAAAAGAGCACGCGACCCTGCCGCATGAAGTGCTCGAACTGCTTTTCCACAGACGGCTTGATAATGATGCTTTCCTGCAAGCGTTTCCCTCCCTTATATCAGAGTGAAATTGCCCCGTAGGGTTCCCCTACGGGGCAAGGGGGCGTGCCCCCCCTTGGCAATACCTCTTTCGACACGATTTACAATCATTCAAGTTTATTATACAACCCCTGACGGAAATGTAAATCGTTCCAAAGTATGAGACACGCTGCATAGCAAACTGCTATGCAGATCAATATTTCATGCGGTGAAAAAGAAATCGCACAGCATCAGGCCAAAATGCCTGCGCTGTGCGATTCGGTGTTTACTTATAGAGTCTTGTCACTTCTTACTGTGCCACCGGAGAATCAAAATTAAAGTCGCGGCGCAATGCGGCCTGCCCATATTCTGTGTGATATTCGTCTTCAACGCGCACAGAGTAATTATATTTCGACAATCGTATAGCATGGAAACGAGTTGAATTAAACGAAGAAAATAAGCTGTATCTTTTCTTTGAACGCACGCTATTTTTGCAAACAGTATTTCATGCTCCCGGTTGCGAAGCATCCGTTCGTGATACTTCCCGCCCTTCTTGTTCTGGTTCAGTATCCAGAGCGTGACACTGATATCGGTGGTGATAAACAGTTCCCGAGGAAGAATGACAATGGCTTCCACCTTATCATTCTGAATCAGTTTTTTGCGAATCTCTAAAGTGTCACTGTCGCCCAACGCACCGTTCGCCAGCAAGAAACCCGCAACGCCGTCTGCGGCCTTCAAATGCGAAAGCATATGCAAAATCCAATAGACGTGGCCCGTGCCGGTGGCAAGGTGGCCGGCGACGCACGGAAGGCCATTGAGACGCAGACCGGCGTTCCTGTCATCACTTCCAAGAACGGCGCGCAGCTCAGCGAAGTGGTTACAAATCTGCTGGAAGATGCGGGAAATAAAGAAAAATAGCATTCAGACCCTACATGGGGCGGTTTAAAATCTGCCTCGCTATAGACAAAGAAAACCGTGTGCTGACTTTTACGGTCAGCACACGGTTTTTTATTTGGATTCCTTCAGCCAGGTTTCCAGTTCCTTCTGAGAGATCAGGTCCTGCTCACATTTAGAGTCGGGCGGTTCAATAAGCAGGACATCCGCGAGCTTTGCCCGACGCTCAGCGACAGTTCCATTGAGGGTGCTCTGCGGAAGCTGGTCGTAGCCGGTGAACTGAAAAAAGAAGGTCGCGGGAAGAATACCTGCTATTTCAGGCTGAATTAGATATCCTCCAATAAAAGCAATATTTTAGAAGACCGCCCCTGTCCGTATGAACAGGGGCGGTCTTTTTGGGCGTCTTGAAAGACCGTGCACAGTAGCGCTATGTACAAAGAGTACCCTCAACAGCCATTGTATTTCCTTAATTTGGGTAGCATTTTAAGGGAAAGCGCACCGAAATAAGGGAAAGCATCTGCGCCCTGCGAGGAAAACACTGTTGACTTTCGTCGTAATTTTATCATGAATATTTTTCGATTGGCACTCAAAGCGAGGACTTTCCGCAGGGCGGACAAGACCGAATCTTCCTTGCCTGACGAGTGGCACGCACTCTCTGCTCTGTTTCGAATGCATCAAAAAGGCCTTGCCAAAGATTTGGATTCGGCTCATGCTCTGCGTAGTCTTCGAGGTGCCGTCGAATATCATCGGCAGCCAACGCAAGAAACTTATCGTCCAGAAACCGAATGTGGCGCTTAATATAATCGGAAACTACCGCGGGCATATATGTGTTTCTGCCCATCGCATACCGCATTGCTGACAGCAGGATCAAACGAAAGTCAGCGTCACAGATAGGGGCGAGCAGGTCCTGAGGGCACAACAGAAACTCCTTGCCATTATTCATGCATACGCGCAGTGGTCGCTGCTCATCCGTTACCAGATTCAATAGGCTGTTGGCTTGATCCTTCAGCTCATCAATGGTGATCGATTCGTAGTCCTGAAACGGGCTTGCTTCATAATTCATCATTTGACCTCCAATCAGTTTGTCCTCGCGATGAGGTGTTGGCATTGTAGCTCTGACTGCCCGGAGGTTCAACTGTTTCTTTTGCAGCTCGAAAAAAATCCAATAGGGTCGAAATTCGTGCGGATTTATCATTTTCTTGCTTTTCCTGCCCAAATGTGCTATCATTATAAACAACGCTGTCAAGTGTTGGAATAGGCCTTGGCAGTATGGCTGCAATAGACCGAGTGCTCTGCCAAGTGGCAGAGCATTTTTTGTATATCGGTACGGAGGAGATATTTTATGTCTGTGAGCTATAAAAAACTCTGGAAGCTGCTTATCGATAAAGACATGAAAAAGAAAGACTTGTGTGAAAAGGCGGGTATCAGCCCCGCTTCCGTCACCAAAATGGGCCGGAATGGGCATGTCACCACAGAGATACTCGTGAAGATTTGTGCGGCGCTGGATTGTAGAATTGAGGATATTGTGGAGATTGTGCCTGACAAAAATGACTAATTAGATTCATCCTCGATGTTTTGAACGATTTTCAAATGATTATAAACTTTGTACAGGCATGAAATATATGGGAGGAAAGCGCTATGGCTGGAAATACAAGCAATATCGGCTTTGAAAAACAAATCTGGGACGCGGCTTGCGTCTTGCGCGGGAACATCGACGCATCCGAATATAAGTCGGTCGTTCTCGGACTGATTTTTCTGAAATACATTTCTGATCGCTTCGAGGCAAAGTACAAGGAACTGGTTGAAGAAGGCGGTGGATTTGAAGAAGACCAGGATGAATACACAGCTGAAAACATCTTCTTTGTCCCTGAGAATGCACGATGGAGCGCGATTGCTGCTGCCGCTCACACGCCGGAAATTGGCACGGTGATTGATGATGCAATGCGCAGTATTGAGAAAGAAAACAAGCGCCTCAAAGATATTCTTCCTAAAAACTTTGCCCGTCCGGAGCTGGACAAGCGGCGTCTTGGCGAAGTGGTTGATCTCTTCACCAACATTCAGATGATCGAGCATGGAAACAGTAAGGACATTCTTGGCCGGACATACGAATACTGTCTCTCCAAGTTTGCCGAACAGGAAGGCAAACTTGCTGGTGAGTTCTATACGCCCTCTTGCGTTGTGCGTGCCCTTGTTGAAGTGCTGCAGCCGTTTAATGGACGTGTTTATGACCCGTGCTGCGGCTCTGGCGGTATGTTTGTTCAGTCCGCAAAGTTCATCGAGAATCACGGCGGCAACATCAACAAGATTTCCGTTTTTGGTCAGGACTCCAACCCGACCACATGGAAGATGGCGCAGATGAATCTTGCCATTCGCGGTATTGAAGCCGACCTCGGCAAGTTTAATGCGGACACGTTCTTTAACGACTGCCACCCTCAACTCAAGGCAGACTTCATTATGGCAAATCCTCCCTTCAATCTCTCCGGCTGGGGTGCGGATAAACTCGTTGATGATGTCCGTTGGCAGTATGGTACGCCACCTGCTGGCAACGCAAACTTTGCGTGGTTGCAGCACATGATCTGGCATCTCGCTCCGAATGGTCGTATCGGCATGGTGCTTGCAAATGGTTCACTTTCCTCGCAGTCCGGAGGTGAAGGCGAAATCCGAAAGAACATCATCAACGCTGACCTTGTGGACTGTATCGTCGCAATGCCGACGCAGCTTTTCTACACGACGCAGATTCCGGTATCGCTTTGGTTCCTTGCAAAGAACAAAAAGCAAAAAGGCAAAACGCTGTTCATCGACGCACGGAAGCTCGGTACTATGGTCACGCGGAAGCTGCGTGAGCTGACGGATGAAGACATCAAGAAAATTGCTGACACTTACAATGCCTTTGTTGAAGGAACGCTTGAAGATGAAAAGGGGTTCTGCGCTGTTGTTACTACGCAGGACATTGCAAAGCAGGATTACATCCTCACTCCAGGACGCTATGTTGGCATTGAGGAACAGGAAGATGACGGTGAACCGTTTGAAGAGAAAATGGGGCGTTTGACTTCTGAACTTTCTGAGCTTTTCACTAAGTCTCATGAACTTGAAGCTCAGATCAAAGAACGACTGGGGGCGATTGGATATGAGCTATAAGACGTATCGTGTTGCTGACCTAATTGATGAAATTGCGATGGGTCCATTCGGCTCAAACATTAAAGTCTCATGTTTTGTGGACAGTGGAGTGCCTGTTCTAAATGGCAGCAATCTTGAAGGATTTTCTTTATCTGAAAAGACGTTCCGCTTCGTCACAAAGGAAAAAGCTGATTCTCTTAACAAGGCAAATGCGCATCGCGGCGATATAGTAATAACGCATCGAGGAACGCTTGGACAAATAGCGTTTATTCCGCAAGATTCCAGATATGACCGGTATGTGATTTCACAATCCCAGTTTCGCGTTCGATGCGACGACAAGGTTTTGCCTGAATATCTTGTCTATTACTTCCACACTTCGATACTGCTCTGCGTTCCGTCGTCCTCTACGGTGATGACGCTGACATTCCACTCTGTGCGCGTAGGATTGTCGATGACCACCACCCGGTGGGGCCGGTCAATGCCG
>OQVI01001803.1_pt1 | contig 14441 bp, 11 predicted proteins | sample 1691651 | NCBI WGS metagenome assembly OQVI01 (sample SAMN03418287, study PRJEB22391) | human gut metagenome | biome: human-gut; feature: organic feature; material: feces | host: Homo sapiens | place: Italy | collected 2013-04
TCATCAGCTTTTCGGGGATGGGGCCGATCTCGCTGCGGCCCTCCCGCAGCTGCTTGATGATCTCGGTGCCAAGCTGGCCCTTGCAGCCGGTGACGATGATTTTCATGGGTGATTCCCCTCCTGCATCAATATCTCAGTTTTCCATCGGCCACGTTCTTGAGGTGCTGGCCGTAGGGGCTCTTACCATAACGGGAAGCGCTCTCCAGCAGGGTCTCGCGGTCGATCCAGCCATACTTGAAGGCGATCTCTTCGGGGGCGCTGATCTTGATGCCCTGACGCTTCTCGACCATGCGGACAAAGTCGGCGGCATCCACCAGGCTCTCCATCGTGCCGGTATCCAGCCATGCAAAGCCGCGGCCCAGCAGCTGGACATCCAGCTCGTCCTTCTTCAGGTACATATCGTTCAGGGTCGTGATCTCCAGCTCACCGCGGGCAGAAGGCTTGACCTGCTTTGCCATCTGGACCACTTCCTTGTTGTAGAAGTACAGGCCGGTGATGGCGTAATTGCTCTTCGGGTGCTCGGGCTTTTCTTCCACGCTCAGCACCTTGCCGTTCTGGTCAAATTCCACGATGCCGAAACGCGCGGGGTCCTGCACATAGGAGCTGAACACGGTGCAGCGGCCCTTGGTCTCTGCATTGGCGGCGGCAGTCTTGAGGATCTTGGAGAAGCCGTTGCCGTAGAAGATGTTGTCGCCCAGGATCATGGCGCAGCAGTCGTCGCCGATGAACTCTTCGCCCAGAATAAAGGCCTGTGCCAGACCATCGGGAGAGGGCTGGACCTTATATTGCAGATGGATGCCGTACTGGCTGCCATCGCCCAGCAGCGCCTCAAAGCGCGGCGTATCAGTGGGGGTGGAGATGATCAGGATATCCTGAATGCCCGCCAGCATGAGGGTGGACAGAGGATAGTAGATCATGGGCTTATCGTAGACAGGCAGCAGCTGCTTGCTGGTGACCATCGTCAGCGGATAAAGCCGGGTGCCGGCACCGCCGGCCAGAATAATGCCTTTCATAATTTGTGCACTCCTTTATTTGTATTGAAAAAGTTGTGCAGCTATACGGGGTGAAACGCTCACCTCGTAATATTCAAAGCGGAGCTGCGTCCGCTGTCAACAAAGTTACAGGGTAAAAGTTCCGGCCGCGCGGGGCGGCATCAGATAGTTTTACACCTTATTCTACTCTCAAATCGAAAAAAAAGCAAGAAAAAACGGCCTGTTCCAGAATTTTTTCCGGAACAGGCCGTCAAACAGAACCGTTCAGCCGCCCACGGCGGCAGCACATCGCGATGGTGGAGCGGTTCTTACCACTTGAAGCCCCACTTATGGAAATACTTCAGCAGGTTTCCTGTCTGCCAGAGGGCGGGCTTGAGATCCCGGTGGGCAGCGCGGTGCCAGGCGTGGATGGCGGTATACTGGGGCACCAGATACACCTTGCCCCGGGTGCGCATCTTCTGGGTGAGGTCCGCATCCTCCACATACATGAAGTAGCTCTCGTCAAAGCCGCCCACCGCCTTGAAGGTGCTGGTGCGCACACCGGAAAAGCTGCCGGTGCAGAACTCGATCTCGATGGGTCTGGTCAGGTTCTCATCCAGCATCAGGTAGTGGTCGTTCTGGCCTTTCCAGAAGCTGAGCCGGGGCAGCTGGCGGTAGAGCATGGGCCGCAGGGCGCACCGGCGCAGGGGCAGCTGCTGGGGCTTGCCGTCCGGGAACACCAGCGAGGGCCGGGCCATCACGGCATCCGGGTGGGCGGCCATCCAGTCGGCCAGATCACTCAGGGTATCAGCGGTCAGCTGGATATCCGGATTGAGGATAAAGTGGAAATCGCTGTCCAGCTCGGGCAGGATCATATTGTGGCCGGTGCCAAAGCCGCCGTTCTCGGTGCGGCAGTGCACCACCACCTGCTGGCCCGGGCCTGCTGCCAGCAGGCCGTCCGCCACGGCCTGCTCCAGCTTTTTGCCGCTGCCGTCCGGGCTGGCATTGTCCACCAGATACAGGGTCACCGGGTAGCGGCGTGTGCAGTGCAGCACCGTCTGCGCCGCCTTCAGCGCCTCGTCATAGCCGTTATATACAACAATACAGGCTGATAGTTTCATCAATTCACTCCAAAGGCAGGATCTTCAGCGTGAAGTCCTCACGCTGGATATCAAAGTTGGGGTTGGTGCAGGGATCGCCCGCGGCCAGCAGGTCTCCCCAGCGGGCCTGGAAGCGGAGCACCTCGCCCTGGAAGCGCTTCTGCTTTTCGGGGTTGTCCTCGGTGCCGCGGCTCTTGCTCTCGTAGTGGTAGAGCTGGGCAAAGGGGGTAAACACGTTGGTGTAGCCCGCCTCCCGCACACGGACACAGAAATCCACATCGTTGAAGGCCACGGCATAGCTCTCGTCCAGGCCGTTCATCTCATCATAGATCTCCCTGCGGATGAGCAGACAGGCGGCGGTATCGCCGTAAACATCCTGCACATAGTTCAGCCGCCCCATGTAGCCATCGGATGCCGCCGGGAAATACTTGTGCAGGTGGCCCGCCACGCCGCCGATGCCAAAACCGATGCCGGCGTGCTGAATGGTGTCATCGGGGTAGAGCAGCTTTGCACCCACACAGCCCACCCGCTTCTGCTGGGCGTACATGACCATTTCCTCCAGCCAGTTGGGGGTGATGACCTCGGTATCGTTGTTGAGCAGCAGCAGGTATTCGCCGGTGGCATACTGCTCGCCAAAGTTGTTCAGGGCGCTGTAATTGAAGCCCTTGCCCTCCCAGGTCACGACCTTGAGGTTGTCCGGGTGTTCCTTCTGCATCCGCTCGTAGGCGCGGAAAGTCTCGGGCTGCTTACTGTTGTTCTCGATGAGGATGAGTTCAAAATCCGGGTAGGTGGTGCGGGCATAGATGGAATCCACGCAGAGCTCCAGATCCCGGATGTGGTCGCAGGTGGGGATGAGGATGCTCACCCGGCCCGGGTGCTCAATGGTGTAATCGGTCTTGTAATAGCCCGGGGTGCCGGGGATGAGGGCAACATCGTCCACAGCGATCCCGCAGCGGGCATAGTGGGCCTTGAGGGCCGCAATGCCTGCGTCGATGCAGTAGGTCTTGGCGGAGATATCCGCCGCCGTGCTGCCGGGGCTGGAGCGCCAGTAATACAGGGCATGGGGAATGTGAACGATCTTCTCAGCCTGCTCCGTCAGGCGAAGGAACAGCTCGTAATCCTGGCTGCCGTTGTACTCCATCCGCTCGCCGCCGCCGGCCCGCTCCATCAGGGCGCGGCTGAACACGGTCAGGTGGCAGATGTAGTTGTTGGAGCGGAGGTTGTCCAGCATGAAGTCGGGCTTGAAGTGGTAGAGCACCACATGCTCCGGCTTCCCCTCAAAGGTCGCCTCGTCGGTGTAGACAAAGTCGGCCTTCTGCTCGGCAATGGCCCTGGCCGCGTACCACAGGGCGCAGGGATGCAGCAGGTCATCGTGGTCCAGCAGGGCGATATACTCACCGGTGGCCATCTCAAAGCCCTTGTTGGTGTTGCCGGGGATCAGCTCATTCTTTTCCAGCTTCTGATACCGGATGCGTGCATCGGCCTTCGCACGGGCCTGCACATGCTGGCCTACGGCCTCGTCCTTACCGGCATCCACGCAGCAGAGCTCCCAGTTCTTGTAGGTCTGGTTCACCACGGAATCCAGCATCTCGTCCAGGAAATCCAGCGGGGTGTTGTACAGAGGCACCACGATGCTGATCTTGAGACCGGCAGGCTGATCGTTCGCCTGCCTGACCAGCAGCTCCACCGGGGCAAAGCGGTCGGCCCGCAGGAGGTTCCCCGGGAAGAGGGCGGCATACTCCCGCCTGGCGCGGGCGTGCTCCCGCACTCCCGAAATGCCGTCCCGGCGCAGCTCACCCAGCAGGACGAAAAGCGGGAAGGTGTGCCAGATCTGGCGGCTCTTGCTGACAACATACCGCATGGGCCAGGTCAGCTTCCAGAAGGTAGAGCTGGTCACCTCGTTCAGGGTCTTTTCCAGGTTCTTGGCATGGCTGCGGCTCAGGGAAAGATCGCTGCGGAGCCGCTCAATGAGGGCGGCTTCCTCGTTGCAGGTGCGCTCGGCACGCACCATCCGGTCGCGCAGGAGATCCAACTCCTTCTCATAGCCCGCGATCATCTCGGCGGTGGCAGGCTGGACCGTGCAGTACAGAGCCGACTGCTGGGCACGGCCCCGGCTGCGCCAGCGGAAATCCCGGTAGTAGCCCCGGCGGGCCAGTTCCTCGGCCCAGCCCTCAGCCACGTTGCTGCCGGTAAACACCAGGCGGGGTCCTCCACCACCAGCAGGTCTGCCTGCCGGGCAGCCACTGTAAAGGGGTTGGCATCCACGCCCGCCCGGTGCAGGGCCTTTTCCAGTGCCGGGGTCTCAGCGTTCAGCACCGCAGCTGTTGCCGGGGCCAGCTCCTCCGCAATGCGCTGTGCCAACAGGCGGCAGCGCTCCATGTCCTGCTTTGTTTCCTTTGCTTTCTCCAACTGCATTCCGACTTCTCCACTTCACTGGGCCATTCCACCGCCCAGACGCATTTTTACAAACTATAATAGTATACCAGATTTCGTCCCGTTTGAGAAGCGCTTTTCCGCATTTCCTGCGCTTTCCGGTGCAAAATTTATTACAGCCCCAGCAGGCTCCACAGCCAGCCGAACAGGCCGCCGTTCGAGCTGCCGCTGCCCACCGTGCCAAAGGACACGCCGGTATAGTAGTGGCGCAGGATGTCCCGGTAGCCCATGCCCTGCTCCTGCGCATAGCCCACCATGCCGCACTGGCTCATGCCCACACCGTGGCCGAAGCCATAGTAGTTCATGCAGGGGGTTCCGTTCTCGTCCGCGCTGAAATCAAAGCAATAACGGGAGGAAACGAACTGGCCGATGTAGCGGTAGCTCTTTCCGTTCGAGACAAAGGTATTGTACTGGACAAAGCCGCCCAGATCCTTATGGGTGGTGTCGGCGCTCTCGTAGGGCTGGCCGGTCCTGCTGTCGTTGTACTCAGTGTAGCGGTAATCCTTGCCGATGACCCGGCGCATCAGGTTGTGATACTGCTCCTCGTAGGGGCTTTCCACGCTCTGCAGATAGGGCACATCGGTGCCCCAGGCATCCAGACCGGAGCAGGTGCCGTACACGCCGGTCTGGGTGTTATACCCCGCGCTGGCCGACCACACTGCATCGATGACGCTGCCGTTGCAGGTCAGCACCTCGTCTTTGACCTCAGAGACTGCCCTGCGGATGGCGCTGCGGGCAGAGGAAGGGATCTGATCCACGGGGGTGTACACCAGCGCGTTGGCCGAAGAGCCGTATTTCTTGTGGTATTCCAGATAGGAGTGGATGGCCACCGCCTGCGCTTTCCACGCCTGCTGTGCCGCCGCGTCACTGACATAGCTGCCGATGGAGCCCAGCTCGGTGTAGGTGATGCCCACCAGACAGTCCTCAAGATCCAGGGTCACGTTCCGGCGCAGGCCCTGCCCCTTGACGTTCAGGTAGGGCATGGTGATGGTATCGCCGGAGCCGAAGAGCCAGCTCAGGCAGTTTTCCTCCTCGTCCGGGATCAGAGTAGTGTTGGCACCGCCCATGGTGGTGGCACCGGCGGGCAGGGCGTCCCCTTCCGCTGCAAAGGCGGCAGGCACTGCCATGCAGAGCAGCACCACCGCCAGCATCAGCGCCGAACACCGGCGCGCAAACTTTGACATCCGTTTCAAGTTCCTTGTCCTCCTGCGTTCTGTATTTTATTCAGTTTAGCACAGTGCAGGGCCGCGGGCAAGGACTTGAATCAAGAAAACGCCGCCGGGCAGAGCCAAAAGCTCCACTCGGCGGCGTTTCACTGTTTCTATCTTATGCTTCCTGTCAGCGGCTCTCCCCGCGCTGTGCAATGCGGGAGAAGCGCTTATCCTTTTCGTCGTCCTTCTCGGCATCCTCAGCCGGGGCGGCGGGAGTCAGGCGCACTTCCGTCACGCGGCGCTTGGCGGTGCGGGTAACAACACCATCGTACTCGCCCAGGGTAAAGCGGTCGCCTACCTTGGGCAGATGGCAGGTCTTTTCCTGCACCAGACCGTTGACGGTATTGGAATCGATGTCCTCTTCCTCCGGCAGGTCGAGCTCCTCATACAGATCATCGACGCTGGCAGAGCCGGACACCAGCCAGCTGCCGTCCGACTGCTTGCGGAAGTCCTCAGTGACCTCGTCGTGCTCATCCCAGATCTCACCCACCAGTTCTTCCAGAATATCCTCCAGCGTGATGATACCCTCGGTGCCGCCGTATTCGTCCACAACAACGGCCAGGTGGTGGTGCTGCTCCCGGAGGGTGCGCAGCAGCTGGGAGATCTGCGTGGAGCCCGTGGTATACAGGGTGGGCACCACCAGATCATCGATCTTGGTCGCCTTTTTCAGGCGGGCGATATAGAAATCCTTTTCATGTACCACACCAATGATGTTATCAATGGTGCCGTGGTAGACAGGCAGACGGGAGTAACCGGACTCCGCAAAGGTCTGGGCCAGCTCCTCCAGCGGGATATCATCCTCCACAGCCACCACATCCACACGGGGGGTCAGGATCTCTTCCACCTCCACGTCATCGAACTCGATGGCGCTGCGGATGAGCTCGCTTTCCCGGTCGGTCAGCTCGCCGTCATTTTCAGCCTCGCTGACCATGGTCATCAGCTCACCCTCTGTGATGGTATCGGCCTCGCCGCTGTGGACAAAGTGGCCCAGCAGCTTTTTCCACTGTGTGAACAGCCAGGTCAGCGGGGTCATCAGGGCCATCAGGAGCACAAGGAAGGGCGAGACTGCCGTGGCCACCTTTTCCGGCATCTCCTTGGCCAGGCTCTTGGGGGTCACCTCGCCAAAGATCAGCACGATGATCGTCAGCACAATGGTGGACACCGTTGCGCCCCGCTCGGCACCCAGCATCCGGGTAAACAGGATGGTGCCAATGGAAGCGGCGGCGATGTTCACGATATTGTTGCCGATGAGGATGGTGGAAAGCAGCTTGTCATACTGCTCCGCCATGTTCAGCACCCGGGCGGCAGAGGAATCGCCGTCCTCGGCGCGGCTTTTCAGGCGGATCTGATTCAGGGAGGAAAATGCGGTCTCGGAAGCGGAGAAAAAGGCGGAGAATCCCACCAGGATCACCAACGCCACCCAGAGCGTCATACTGCCATCGTCCATAATAAAGGAAAATCACACTCAACTTTCTGTTTTTTATTAAAGAACGGACTCCCTCAGTTTGCTTCGCAGCCAGCTCCCTCAAAGAGGGAGCCTTGCCGCACGGTCAGCCTCCCTCACCGAGGGAGGTGGCATCGCGCAGCGATGACGGAAGGAGTTCTTTCCTAGGGATACAAAAATGTGCTTTCCACCGTGGCTGTTCCGCGATGAAAAGCACATCAATGTTACTTGTTATAATATCATATTCCGCACCCCCATGCAAGCATTACAGCCGGCACAGAGGTAAAAAACTGGCAAAACTGTGGAAAATCATTTCAGCACAAGGGCATTTCCGTCGTAATCCACAGTCAGGGTGCTGCCCTCGGCATAGCGGCCCTGAATGATCGCCTTGGCGATCAGGGTCTCCACCCGGCTCTGGATGAACCGTTTGATGGGGCGGGCACCATAGACGCTGTCGTAGGCAGAATCGATGATGTAGTCCTTGGCGGCGGTGGTCACGTCCAGATTCAGATGCTTGCCCTCGTCCATGCGGCCGCGCAGGTCTGCCAGCTGCAGATCCACGATCTTGCGCATCTCGTCCTTGGTCAGGCTCTTGTAGTAGACGATCTCGTCCAGACGGTTCAGGAACTCGGGGCGGAACTTGCTCCTCAGCAGCAGGTCGATCTGATGCTTTGCGTCCTCGCTCAGCTCGTTGGAGCCATTGGCCCGGCGCTGCTCCAGATCGTTCAGGATGATGTCGCTGCCCAGATTCGAGGTCAGGATGATGACCGTGTTCTTGAAGTCCACGGTACGGCCCTGACTGTCGGTGATGCGGCCATCGTCCAACACCTGCAGCAGGATGTTGAACACATCGGGGTGGGCCTTTTCCACCTCATCGAACAGCACCACGCTGTAGGGTTTGCGGCGGACAGCCTCGGTCAGCTGACCACCCTCCTCATAACCCACGTATCCCGGAGGCGCGCCGATCAGGCGGCTGACGCTGAACTTCTCCATATACTCCGTCATATCGATACGCACCATGTTGCGCTCATCGTCAAACAGAGCCTGTGCCAGCGCCTTGGCCAGCTCGGTCTTGCCCACGCCGGTGGGGCCGAGGAAGAGGAAGCTGCCGATGGGGCGGTTGGGGTTGGCGATCCCGGCGCGGCTGCGCAGGATGGCCTCGCTCACCTTGGTCACGGCCTCGTCCTGACCGATGACTCTCTTGTGGAGCACATCGTCCAGGTGCAGCAGCTTCTCGCGCTCGCCCTCCACCAGCTTCTCCACCGGGATGCCGGTCCAGCGGGCCACGATGCGGGCAATTTCCTCGTCGGTCACACGGTCACGCAGGAGGCTGTCCTCCTTCTTCTCGTTGGCCAGCTTTTCCTCCGCTTCCAGCTGTTTCTGCAGCTCGGGCAGCTTGCCGTATTTCAGCTCAGCAGCCTTGTTCAGGTCATACTCACGCTGGGCTTTCTCAATGGCGGCATTGGTCTGCTCGATCTGCTCACGCAGGGTCTGCACCTTGCCAATGGCATTCTTCTCGTTTTCCCACTTTGCCTTCATGCTGCGGAACTTATCCTGCAGCTCGGCCAGTTCCTTTTCCAGCTCATGCAGGCGGCTCTGGCTCAGGGCATCGGTCTCCTTTTTCAGGCTGACCTGCTCGATCTGCAGCTGGGTGATGCGGTGGGCCAGATCATCCATCTCGCTGGGCATACTGTCCATCTCAGTCTTGATCATGGCGCAGGCTTCATCCACCAGGTCGATGGCCTTATCCGGCAGGAAACGGTCGGTGATATAGCGGTCAGAGAGGGTTGCTGCGGCGATCAGTGCATTATCGCTGATCTTCACGCCGTGGAACACCTCATAGCGCTCCTTCAGGCCACGCAGGATGGAGATGGTGTCCTCCACCGTGGGCTCATCCACCTGCACCGGCTGGAACCGGCGCTCCAGAGCGGGGTCTTTTTCGATATACTGACGGTATTCGTCCAGCGTGGTTGCACCGATGCAGTGCAGCTCGCCCCGGGCCAGCATGGGCTTGAGCAGGTTGCCCGCGTCCATGGCGCCGTCGGTCTTGCCCGCACCCACGATGGTGTGCAGCTCATCAATGAAGAGGATGATCTTGCCCTCGCTCTTCTTGACCTCATTCAGGACGCTCTTCAGGCGCTCCTCAAACTCGCCGCGGTACTTTGCACCGGCCACCAGCGCACCCATGTCCAGGCTGAACACGGTGCGGTCTTTCAGGTTCTCGGGCACATCGCCGCGCACGATACGCTGGGCAAGGCCCTCGGCAATGGCAGTCTTACCGACACCAGCCTCACCGATGAGGACGGGGTTGTTCTTGCGCTTACGGCTCAGGATGCGGATGACGTTGCGGATCTCGCTGTCACGGCCGATGACCGGGTCCAGTTTGTTGGCGCGAGCCATCTCCACAAGGTCCTGGCCGTACTTTTTCAGCGCGTTGTAGGTATCCTCCGGATTATCACTCGTTACCCGCTGATTGCCACGCACTGTGCTGAGCGTCTGCATAAATTTCTCAGTCGTGATGCCAAAAGTCTTGAAAATTTCGCTGGCATCCTTGCCCGGGCGCTGCAAAATGCCGAGGAAAACGTGTTCAACGCTGATGTATTCATCCTTCATCTGCTTGGCTTGCTGCTCCGCAGCGTTGAGGGCACGGTCCAGGTCGCCGGAAATATAGATTTTCTCCGGGTCGCGGCCGGAGCCTGTCACGCGGGGCAGGGCCTCTACTTTCTGCAAAGCCGCATTGGCAAAGGCATTTGCGTCTACGCCAAGGGTTTGCAGCATCTGGGGGATCAGGCCGTCCTGCTGCTGGGCCAGCGCCGCCAGCAGGTGTTCCTGCTCGACCGCATTGTTGGAATATTCCACCGCGATGCGCTGTGCAGCCTGCAAAGCCTCGCGGGTCTTTTGTGTCATTTGTTCGATGTTCATAGTGCGTACCTCCTTAGTTGCAGATAGCGCATTGTATTGGCAGTCCAACTTATTAAGTGTTAAGTTTTTTCGGCTTACGAGTCTGCTTTCGCAAATTCTGCGTGTTTTATTTTCTTTAGCACTCTATCCGTTCGACTGCTAATATTGTAGCACATTCGCCCACCATGTCAATAGGAAAATTGCAAACAAATTGTGAAATTGCAGAGAAAATCAATGGAAAAAGCTGGATGAACAGTAGGAGGACAGCGATAGTTAGATATTTTTCTAAATGTCTATTGACAAAGGCAGCCGCAAGGTGTATAGTGGGGGCACAGACAGTTAGACGTTTATCTAATTGTCTGCAAGAAAGGAGCCGACATATTTGGGAGACGTTTTTAAAGCGCTGGCCGACCCGACGCGGCGGCGCATTTTAGAACTGCTGGCACAGGGCGATCTGACTGCCGGGGAGATCGCCGTACATTTTGATATGACAAAGCCGTCCGTCAGCCACCATCTGAACATTTTAAAAAGCGCAGGGCTTATTACCGATGAGCGCCGCGGCCAGAACATTGTGTACAGTGTGAATCTGACCGTATTTCAGGAATTGATGAAGTGGTTTTATGACTGCGGCCTTGTAAAGGGAGACGATAGCAATGAAAAAGAATAAGCTGTTCTGGATTTTAACCGTAATCTGCGTGCTGAATTTTGCCGCGCACCTGTACTTCTACCCCTCCCTGCCGGACATTGTGCCCACCCACTGGGGAGCCAGCGGGCAGGTCAACGGCTGGGGGCCGAAATCCACGGTTTTGATTTTGGCCGCGCTGCCGTTTGCGATGTTGATTTTGTTTGAGGTCATCCGCAAGATCGACCCCAAGCACCAGAATTTTGAGAAGTTCGGCAAGGTATGGAACCTGTTCGTGGTGCTGTTCACCGTGATGACGGCCGCATTCAGCTGGCTGAGCGAACTGGCCGTCTTCGGCAAGCTGCCGGACAGCAGCAACATCGTCAGTATTCTGGTCTGCGGCGGCATCGGCGTGTTGTTCATCATTATGGGGAACTTTATGCCGCAGGTCAAGCAGAACTACACCTTCGGCTGCCGCACGCCCTGGGCGCTGAACGATGAGCATAACTGGCAGCGCACCCAGCGCATGGGCGGGTATACCTTTATTGTAATGGGCATTGTGCTTCTGGTGCTTGCTTTCTTTGGCGGACTGTTGGGCGACATTGCAACGCTGGCTGTGCTGCTGGTTGCTGTTTTAGGCGGCAGTGCGTGGATTTATTTGTACTCGTATTTGGTGTATGTTGGAAAGATGAAGTAAACTTGCTATGCAGAGGCCGGGCATGCCGGCCCGGCCGTGTAAGGCAGACAGTCGTTTCCCGTTAGGCTGCGGGCCGCACATGTGCGGCCCCTACACCTCTGCCTTACGGTTTGTAGGGGACGGCAGCCTCAACGCCACGCAGGGGGCAATCCCCCTCCCTACCCTACCATAAAACGCAGCCCGCGCTTCAAATCGAAGCGCGGGCTGTTTTTTATTCCCCTAATTCTTTTGCAATGAACTCCGGCACTTCGTTTGGTTCTATGCCCATGACATAGGCGAACTCACTGTGCAGGACGTTCTGGGCGTCGCGCAGGGCGCTGTCCTCATAGGCGGAAAGCTGCTTGCCCTTGGCGCGGCGCAGGGCTTGTTCGGTGCGGATATCCCGCACCATGCGCACCAGCGCGTGCAGATTGCCGCTTTTCAGTGCCTCGCGGTAGGCCAGCTTGCGGGCGTCGGGGTCCGGGTCGTGGTCGGGTAACGGTTCCCGCAGCAGGGCCAGCAGGTCGTCCCGGGTGGGCAATGGGCGCATTCGCTCCAAAAGCGGTGCGCTGTCGCAGGGCACGCAGATTTTCATACTGGCATCGTAGACCGGTTTTAAGATAAAACAATCGTGGGGCTGGCCGCCCAGCGTGACACGCTTTTGCTCGGCAATCGTGCAGACGCCGCTGGTGCCATAGCTGACCGTATCCCCTGCTTTAAACATGACGCATACTCCTTTTTCTCTCATGAAATGATTTCTTTCCTATACAAGTATACGCCTTTTCGTCGAAAAATGTCATAGGCGATTTGGACAAAAATGCCCCGGCGCAGTTTTGTACAAAATGTACGAGATTGCGCCGGGGTTAGGGCAATACCGCATAATTCTAAGTGCCGATACGGCGAGCGAGGTGCGGCAGATGCCGTGCCGCAGCCGCCGGAGCGGTGCTTAAGCCGTCAGGCGGGAATTGTGCGGTGTTGCCTTAGGTTTTACTTATACAGATCGACCAGGTTCAGCAGAATTTCCACGCCCTGGTCCATCTTTTCGGCTGTGATGCACTCACATGGGCCGTGGAAGTTGAAGCCGCCTGTGCCGAGGTTCGGGCAGGGCAGGCCCATATAGCTCAGGGTCGCGCCGTCAGTGCCGCCGCGTACCGGGCTTTCGATGGGTTCCAGCCCCGCCGCACGAATGGCCTTGCGGGCATTCTCCACCAGGTGGAAGTGGGGCTGAATCTTCTCCAGCATATTGTAATAGCTGTCCTTGATGTCCAGTTCCACCGTGCCCGCGCCGTAACGGCCGTTCAGGCAGTCGGCGATGTGCTGCAGCTGCGCCTTGCGGGCGGCAAACTTGGCGGCATCGTGGTCGCGCACGATGTAGCCCAGATGCGCTGTGGTCACGTCACCCTGCATGCTCGTCAGGTGGAAGAAGCCTTCCCTGCCCTCGGTGTGCTCGGGGCGGGAGAAGGCCGGCAATGCGGCGTGGAACTCCATCGCCACATTCTGGGCGTTGATCATCGTGTCCTTGGCACTGCCGGGGTGGACGCTGAAACCGTGGACGGTCACGACCGCGGCGGCGGCGTTGAAGTTCTCATAGCTGATCTCGCCGACGTCCTCGCCATCAACGGTGTAGGCGTAGGCCGCGCCGAAGCCGGGCACGTCGAAGAGGCTCGCGCCCTCACCGATCTCCTCATCGGGGGTGAAGCCGATGCAGAGCTTGCCGTGGGGGCGGTTCTCGGCAATGATGCGTTCCAATGCGGTCATGATCTCGGCCACGCCGGCCTTATCGTCCGCACCCAGCAGCGTGGAGCCGTCGGTGGTGATGAGGGTCTGGCCCTTCATCGTGTGCAGGAAAGGGAAAACCTCTGGGTCCAGCGTGGCGTAGACATAGCAGTGCTCGTCCACGTGGGCATCTGCCAGGCCCAGTTCTTTCAGCTCCTCGACGAGGATTTTGGCCAAATCAAACTGGCGCAGCGTGCTGGGGTGGGTGCCGCTGTTGGGGTCGGAGGTCGTGTGGACCTTTACATATTTTAATAGACGTTCATAGGCGCGCATGGGCGTGTCCTCCTTCAAAAAAGCATTTAATAGCGATTTCTTTGTCATTATACCACAAAAAACAGCATTTTCCAACCCTGCGGCCTTTTCAAGACGCGATTTTTGTGCTAGAATAAATAAGATTATAAAGGTAAACTGCGCCCTGTGCGCGGTCAAATATAAGGAGGCCATCATGGCAAACAGCATTTTTAAGGATAAGACCCTGCTCATCACCGGCGGCACCGGCAGCTTCGGCCATACCGTGCTCAAGCATTTTCTCTCCACCGATATCGGCGAAATCCGCATTTTCTCCCGCGACGAGAAGAAGCAGGACGATATGCGCCACGAGCTGCAGGCCCAGTACCCTGAGTACGCAGGCAAGGTCAAGTTCTACATCGGCGATGTGCGCAACCCGCAGTCCATCCGGGACGCCATGCCCGGCGTCAACTACATTTTCCACGCAGCGGCGCTGAAACAGGTGCCCAGCTGCGAGTTTTTCCCGATGCAGGCTGTGCAGACGAACATCATCGGCACCGACAATGTGCTGCACGCCGCCATTGACGCGGGCGTTGAGCGTGTCGTCTGCCTGTCCACCGACAAAGCCGCCTACCCCATCAACGCCATGGGCATTTCCAAGGCCATGATGGAGCACGTCATCTTTGCCAACGCCCGCGTGGCGGCCGAGCGCGGCGGCACGACCATCTGCTGCACCCGCTACGGCAACGACCCCAACATGACCCGCTTTTTGATGAACCTGGACGAGGCCGTTGACCTGGTCATGTTCGCGTTCGAGCACGCGAACCCGGGCGACCTGTTCATTCAGAAGAGCGACGCTTCCACCATCGGCGACCTGGCCAAGGCCGTGCAGCATCTGTTCGGCGACACCGGCACGAACATCATCGGCACCCGCCACGGCGAGAAGTTGTTTGAGACGCTGATGACCCGCGAGGAGCGGCTGCGCAGCGAGGATATGGGCGGCTACTACCGCGTCGCCGCCGACAATCGCGACCTGAACTATGATAAGTTCGTCGTGAAGGGCGAGGTCCACACGATGG
>OQVI01001810.1_pt1 | contig 14408 bp, 10 predicted proteins | sample 1691651 | NCBI WGS metagenome assembly OQVI01 (sample SAMN03418287, study PRJEB22391) | human gut metagenome | biome: human-gut; feature: organic feature; material: feces | host: Homo sapiens | place: Italy | collected 2013-04
ATACTCCTCATAATGCACGTCCGGTAGTTTTGTACTCTTCTACGTTTACAAAAAATATAACTTCTGCTCCTCATCTGTTTGATACCATCAAGAGACTGGTGCGCGAGAAGAACTGGGATTGGATTATTTCGTTCCATCCGAAATTCTCGGATATGGAAGTCCTCAAGAAATACAAGGAACTGGCTGCTTCCTGCCCCAATATTACTTTCCACGAGAGTGGACTTGTTGATGCCAAGCTGCTAAACAGTGCAGATGTACTGTTGTCCGATGCTTCGTCTGTGATTGTTGAGGCGATGATGTTGGACAAACCGGTGGTGACTTATTGCAACACCATGCCAGGAGCTCATTTGCTGAATGTCACTGAGACGGATGCTGTAGAAGGAGCTATTGAAAAGGCCATTTCCCGTCCGGCAGAACTGATGGAGCGGATGCGTGCTTATGTGCACAAGCATGAAGCCCATCTGGACGGTGAGTCCTCTTCACGGGTACTGGATGCCGTAAACAACTACATCTGGTATTTTCAAGGTAAGACCAGAACCAAGCCCTGGAATCTGGTGCGTAAGTTTAAATTGCGATGGCGGGTGGGCTATCCGTTGATGGCCACTTTGCGGTTATGGTAGGCGATAGATAATCTGTCGGCCTATTTTTTTGTTTTATAAAGTATGAAATCTGCATAAATTTTATGGATAATTCTCCTATGGTGAGTGTAATACTTCCCAATTATAATCATGTTGTTTATTTGAAAGAGAGGATTGAAAGCATCCTCAATCAAACCTATCAGAACTTTGAATTGATTCTGCTGGATGATTGTTCTGCGGACAATAGTTGTGATATTTTGAATGCCTATAAAGAACATCCAAAAGTTTCGGCATTAGTGTTGAATGAAAAGAATACAGGCAATACTTTTCTTCAATGGGATAGGGGCATTCGCCTTGCTAAAGGAAAGTATGTTTGGATTGCAGAAAGTGATGACACTGCCGATATTCATTTTTTGGAGGCAACAGTTGCCGCATTGGAGTTGAATCCAAGTGCAATAATGTGCCTTACTGGTTCCATTCTGATAGATGGACAGGGACAAAGGATGAAACGTAAGAGCCGTGACCGTTGGAAAGAAACCGGAGAAGTGAAAACATTCGATGGCAAAGAATATGTAAAACATAATCTGTTATATAGGAATTATGTGTATAATGCCAGTATGGTGCTTTTCAAGAGGGAGGTTTACGATAAACTAGATAAGTCCTTTCAGCAACTTCGCTGTGCGGGTGATTGGCAGTTCTGGGTAGAAGTGGCACAGGAGGGGAAAGTTGTAGAGGTACGCCGGAAATTGAATTACTTCCGGCAACATACCAATAAAGTAACCAGCAGGTCTAAATATACAGGGGAAGGAATGTTCAATACGATAGATGTGATGTCGTATATGTTTTCTTGTACAGACGTTGGCTGGTATAGAAAATGCTTGGTGAGGGGAGAGTGTTATAGACTTATAGCGAAACTACCGGTTTCACCGGACATCCGTGCCCGTCTGTATGTTGAGGCAAGAGGGAAAATGGGGGTTCTGCCAGTACATTACTATCTGGAACGTATAAATAGGATATTAGCATTTGTGATTCCTTTTCTTCCTACTCATAGAAAAGATAAATTCAAATAAAGGTACATTATATAAAAGAGGATATAGGAATGCTGTCAATTATCATTTGCTCTATTTCACCGGAACGATTGCAAGAAATCAGCCAAAATATACATGCTACTATTGGAGTGGAACATGAGATTATCGCTATAGATAATCGGGAGAAGTGCTGGTCTATAGCTCGCGCTTATAATGAAGGTGCTCGGCAGGCTCGCTATCCTTATTTGTTTTTCGTCCATGAAGATGTGAAATTCCATTCGCAGGATTGGGGGACGGTTGTTGCTGAGAAGTTGGCGGAACCGAGTTGTGGAGTAATAGGTTTTGCAGGAACTAAAATAATGTTCGACTGCTATTCGGGATGGATGCAGCATCGTCGTTTTGCTTGTACTTCTTATTTACAAAAAAAAGGAAATGTGACGGCATTCACTGGGTTCAATGTGGTACAAGGAGAGTGGTTTGCGGAAGTTGTAGCAGTGGACGGTTTCGGAATGTTTGTCCGAAAAGAGGTATGGAAGGCATATCCTTTCGATGAAAAGATGCTGACTGGATTTCATTGCTATGATGTTGATTTCTCTTTACAGATAGCTGTAAGCAAACGATATAGGAATTATGTTTGTTGCTCACCGGAAGTTCAAGTGGAACATCTCTCGGAAGGTAATTATAATCGCAACTGGTGCCAAGATACGGTCAGGATGTATAATCGGAAATGGAATGTTATTTTGCCGATAAAGATAGATGACCTTTGTCTTACTAAAAGGGAGATGGAAAGATATAGAGAAAAGAGCTTTAATCGTTTCTTGCAAAAATCTTTTAAAGTTGATTTCCCTGAGAAGAAAGAAGTTTTGATGGCTTTTTTGTCTTATCCTTTTTCTTTAGAACATTTGTTGCATTGTATTTCGGGAGTATATAGATATTTAGTAGGGAAAGATTCTTAACTTTGTAAATTGATTATTGTCATCTGCTAAATAATTTAGATAAAATATAAACATATTGTATGGACGCATTAAATGAAAAGGGTATGGTGTCTGTTATTGTACCTTGTTATAATCAAGCCATTTATTTGCCCGAAGCCTTGAACTCTTTATTGGCTCAGACTTATCAGTGCTGGGAAGCGATAGTTGTGAATGACGGTTCGCCTGATGAAACAGAAAAAGTGGCATTGGAGTATACGCGGAAAGACTCAAGAATTAAATATGTATTCAAGGAAAACGGAGGATTGTCTTCTGCGAGAAATAAAGGTATAGAATTGGCTCAGGGAGAATTTATATTGCCGTTGGATGCAGATGACATTATACATCCGGAGTATATGGAAAAGGCGATGGAGGCATTCGAGGACAATCCATTCCTGAAACTGGTATTTTGTCGAGGAGTTTTTTTCGGAGTAAAAAATAAGGTTTGGAATTTGCGTTATGAAGGGTATGAGGAGTTGCTTCAGAGAAATCATATTTTTTGTTCTGCTTTTTTTAGGCGCAGTGATTGCATGGCCATTGGCGGCTATGATGAGAATATGCGGAAAGGACACGAGGATTGGGAGTTCTTTATCAGGTTGTTAGATGAAAATAGTCTTGTGTATCAGATACCCTCTCCACTCTTTTATTACCGTGTCAAGGAGCAATCTATGATAACTGCGGCAAAGCAGGCCGATGTATTTAATGAAACGGAGTTTTATATCTATTCAAAACACAGAACCCTTTATGCTTCCTTTTTTGGAGGCAGTGCATTGCACATCATTCGCGAACTGCTTTATCTGCGCAAGAAGCGCGAGGCGCATAGAAATAAATGGTATAGAAGATTTTTCCGTCAATATATAAAAGGACTTTTTCACAAATGAAACTATCTGTCATAACTATCAACTATAACAATGCTGAAGGACTGGCCAAGACAATGGACAGTGTTTTCAGACAGCGCTTTTCTGACTTTGAATATATTGTCATAGATGGTGGCAGCACTGATGGCAGTAAGGACTTGATTGTGAACAATCAGGATAAAATTGCTTATTGGTGCTCTGAAAAAGATTCGGGCATATATAATGCCATGAATAAAGGCATCCGGGAGGCATCTGGAGAGTATTTACTTTTTTTGAATTCGGGTGATTTTCTTCATGACTTTGCTGTATTGGAGGACATTCATCCTTTTTTGTCGGGCGAAGACATTGTTTACGGGGATTTGCTTTTTGTACACGGCGATGGAAAGGAGGATTTGTTTGTATACCCGGATGTCTTGAGCTTTGAATATTTTTTGGAACGCTCTTTGGGACATCCTGCTGCTTTTATAAAGAGAGCATTATTTGGGGGGTGCCTTTATACGGAGACGCTTAAGATTGTTTCTGATTGGGAATTCTTTGTGAAGAAGATAGTGCTTGAAAGCTGTTCTTATAGACATGTCGAGAGGGTGATAAGTATCTTTAATATGCAAGGCATCAGTTCTGTCTCTTTAAGTCTTTGTGAGGAGGAAAAGAAATATATCCTGCAGGGAATATTTCCTCCCATGATACTCGACTCTTTGCAGTTGGCTGCTTGCCTGAAAAAGCAGCCTTTGTTTGAACTTTTCCGTGAGATGAGCAAGACACACCGTTTCCAGAAGAGGGTAAAGCCTGTCCTGACCTTCTTGCTGAAATTGAACAACGCTTTCTCTATGCGGAAATGAATGGTCAGAAGACTGCTTTTGCTACTTTCCGGTAGACAAGTTCGGTTTGGCGGGTTGCCTTTTCCCAAGAGTAAAGTTTAATCCTTTCTTTGCCGGCAAGTATAAGTCTGGTGCGTTCAGCTTCGTCGTATATCACACTTTTGATAGCTTCTGCCATCGAAGAAACAGAGAATGGGTCGAAATATGCCGCTGCATTTTCGGCAATTTCAGGAAAGCAAGAGGCTTGGCTCAAGGCTACGGGGCAGTTGCAAGTGTAGGCTTCTAAAATAGGGATGCCGAAACCTTCATAATAAGATGGATATACAAATAGCAGAGCACGGTTGTATAATTCTTTCAGATGCTGGTCGTTGACCGAAATTTGCAGTGTATGCGGAGCGATGCCTATACGTGATATTAATTCTGATTCAGCCTTTGAAAACGGTTTGCCTGCACATATTAGATGTAGATGTGCATCTGTTTGATGGATTATACTGAAAGCTTCTGCTAATCGTTGGAAATTTTTGTAGGATGTCCGGTCACCAACAAACAAAATGTATCTTTGGGGAAGATGTAGATTAGGCTTGCTTATAGTGGATTGTAGACTACAACCGTGGTAGATAACGTCTATTTTTTGAGGGGATATGCCTAATGTTTCTATGATATCTTTCTTGGTATGTTCGCTAATGGCTATAATGTGATTGGCTTTTGTGATAATTTCTTTCTTCTGTTGAATAATGGATATGGAGTCTTGAAACAAGTCTGGATATTTTTCATAGGTCATGTCGTGTACGGTTATCACAAAAGGATTATTGCCTATTTGCTTAAGAAAAAGGGGATTGTAATATGTCGGATGATAGACAAATGGAGCGTGTTTCTGCATCAGCTTTAAGATTAGTTTGGCGTTGCTTTGATACAGTTTCTGTTGATGATACTTAAAGAACAAATGGGGGATGTAGATACCGTGTCTCTTGATTTTACTATTCAATAGATAATGATTTTCTGTATAGCGTACTGCAATATCGTAATTAAACTGTAAATTGGACATGATTTCACAGAAATAGCGAGAAATGCCGCCGAATTTCTGCTGGTCGAAAATTTGTGAATCATATACTATAAAGGGCTGCTCCATGCTTGTCTATATATTGTAATACGATGCAAAGGTAAAGGAAAGTTTTGAAGTTCTGTGATTGAAATGATTTTTATATCTTTTATATTGTGTATTTTTGTGCCCTTCAAAGTTATAGTGTATGGATAAAAAAGATATTGTAGTAGTAGTGCCTATTTATTTACCTGCTCTATCAGAGATGGAAGCGGTGTCGCTGAAACAGTGCTTGGATATTTTGTCTGATTATTCCATAGTGATTATTAAGCCTGAAAATCTGGATATTTCCAATATACAATCTCAATTTTTACTCCCTAAGGTAATATCTTTCCCAGACAGATGTTTCCAAGGTATTGAAGCTTATAATCGTTTAATGCTTGACGTGGCTTTTTATAGAACTTTTTCGAGCTATACTTATATGCTTGTTTATCAATTGGATGCTTATGCGTTTAAAGACGAATTGTTCTTTTGGGCTTCACTGGGGTATGATTATATTGGTGCGCCGTGGATGCCGCACCAAAGAAAATATTGGAGGTTTCCTACTCGTTTCGTCTGGTTTGTCCAGCGTTGCTTCTGGAGTATTTTCTATCCTAAGAATCTGCGCAGAATGAAGTATTGTTGGTTTCATGTTGGTAATGGTGGCTTTTCTTTAAGGAAAATCAGTAAGATGATAGCAGTTACAGAGCATTACAAAGCTATAATTGATAAGTGCATGGCAGACAGTAATTCTTTTTTCCCCGAAGATGTCTTTTTGCTTTTGAATACTCATGATAAAGAAGTTCATTTGAAACGTCCTTCTTACAAATTGGCTATGAAATTTGCAATTGAGCAAATTCCGGCATGGTCATATAGGGCAAATGGATGCCAGCTCCCTTTCGGCTGCCATAATTGGACGCATCCTGAGATGCTCCCTTTTTGGTCTCAATTCATAAAGCTCGGTTAAGGAGCATGACCGCATGATTTCTTCCGGTGTGGTTTGCTCTTTCCTTGGACCTTGTTTGGTGCTTGGTTTGAAAACAGTATGAATAAAGTAGTATTATTAACTATACGTGAATTCGATATAGCTGTACTATCAGCCATCACAGCCATCAGCTTCGTTCAAAACCTCTTTTGATTCATATCGAATTCACGTTAATATAGTGTTTCTGTTATGTCTTGGAGAATGGTTAGGGTTTGATTATATATCCGTCAATTCCGAAATATTGTTCACCCCATTTAGCTTTGGCATACTCTACGGTCGCATAGCTGTTGGTGTACCAAGTGTCTTTTGTGTGTGTGCTCTTGAGATGATGCAGTGGTACAGTATTGGGTTGCTCGTCAGCATATACATATCCATCTATTCCATAATACTGTTCATTCCATTTCTTTTTAGCATATTCAACATCAGCGTAACTGAAAGCATACCACGTGTCTTTGGTATGTATGCTTTTCAGGCGATGCATTGGTTTTGTATTGGGTGCAGGTTCTACTAATACAAATCCTAAAAAGTCAGTTAAATAATCACCGCTTACTTGATTTATATAGTTTACGTCATCTTGTGAAAAAACCCACCAGTTGTCTTTTGTGTGTGGACTTTTTATTTGAAACATTGGTTTTACCTCTATAATCGGACGAATTTTGCTTTTGATGTATTTTTCTGCAGCGTCTTTAATTTGCTGTTTTTTTATAGGGTCTTTGATGAATTCGTATATGGGGTATGTCTTATTGAAATTAATTTCTGTCAATACACAATGCGTTTTGTCAACAGACTGCTGCCATCCGCTAAGATTGAATGTGTGGTTGGTTGCTCCGTCGGATGTTATTGTGATTGTATGACCATCGTGCTGGCCGCCATACATGTTGACGTTGCATGACCAGTTACTATTTCTCCTTTGGTATTGTTCTACTTCGGTTGTAGTAGAACTTCCGGAGAAGGAGAGGTTAACCGTTTTAATGGCACCAGTGATGCCTCCTTTGGCAATTTTGGTTTTAGACTCTACTTTTAGATTGTCGGTGATAGTTGACTTATAGAATATAGAAAGGCGTCCACCTACATTGAAGTCGATAAGAATATGTGTTCCGAATTCTTCAATAATGGCATCAGGAGAGGCTGTAGAAAGTCTGCTCTTAAAGTATGGAGTGAGGTAGTCGGCCAAAACTGTGGGGTCAGCATAAAGTTGGTAGCGTTCTAATTGCTTGATTTGGTCGACCCGAATGTAGGTCTCTTTGGTCGTAATGGAAGTCTTATTGCTTGATTCTTTGTCAAAAGAGACATTTGCTGAAAGGCTATAGGGTACTTCCTTATTGGAGGTGTCTGTGCTGGTTGCCCCATCTTTTTTAGGATTGATTTTTGCAGCAACCGAACCACTAAAATTCGTTTTATTGATGATGTCTTTACATAGTTCATGTAGTCTTCTCCAGCATAAAAGTTGTCTTTGATTTCACCTACATATTCCACTTTGTATAATTGGGGATTTTTCGCATAGAAACCTGCAATATCTAATACTTCGTTTTTTATGGATTGTCTGGCAAGATATTCTCCGGTTATATCATAACCGTAGCCTAATACTTGATATTGACCATCTCCCATTGACTTCGTTGTTGGCATTTGTTGGTCTTCTTGAACAAACTGCTCGTCAAAAGTGTTGGTGCAGCTAATGGCGAATATTCCCATTGTAATGATGGGAATAAAAAGAAAATGTTTTTTCTTCATAATTCTGGAAATTAATTTAGTTTGCCTTTTGAAAGGACTGGTTTAACGCGTATTCAGTCCTTTCAATCGGTTCGTTTTATAAATTGGTGATATATATCACTTCCTTGTCAGTTGGATGTTTCTATAGCGTGAAGCTGCCATATAGGAATGCTTCATCGGACTCTATTTGAATGGAGTAGTTGCCGCATGATTCTTCATCTAGGTTGATGCTGATATTTGTTGGAGCATCGTATGTTTCTGAATAGACGGTTTCACCGGTTGATTCATTGATGAGGAGGATGGTGACGGTGGGTAATACCTCGTTGAAGTCGACACATACCGTATTATTATATAGGTAGGCGTTGGCGGTTTGAATGATACTACGAGATATAGGGGTATCTCCTTTACTAGTCGGATTTTTTCTTTTTGCTTGGATTAGGGCGATTTCTGTAAAAGGATTGTTCTTTTTTTTGTGCGTATGTCACAATATTGCTTAAAAAGAATGTCGCAATTAAGATAGACAATAGATTCTTCATCATTATACACTTTTTTGATTATTGATGCCGCAAAGGTCGGTTTAATACGGCAGGATAAGTGTATAATATTGTATAATTTCGGTGTATAATGGCGTATAATATTGTATAATTGTTGTACTTGCTAATGATTGTTATGATTGGCAAGATGATTGGAGATTCTTTTTTAAAGCTTCCTTAAGAGATATCTCTTTGTGTGCAAATCCCATTTTGTTTTCTAATATGCGGTCTGCCTTTTTGTAAATAGTATCCCGTTCGCAGCTCAATATATGGCAAAAATGGCTTATCGGGAGGTTTGTCAGGTACAGACAACATAAGTAGATTTCGTCTTCTGTCAGGTGATATTTTGATTGTAGTTCCCGGGCAATATTATTCCAACATTTGTTGGTTTCTGCAATTAGTTGTAGCCAGTCACCTTGATGCATTATTTCTGATTCTGCCTTTTCTTTATGAGAGCGGATGATTAGAGTCATCTTGTTGTATACCTCAGATTGTTCGAATAGAACAAGTCCTGCCTTATGCAGCATTTCTTTTTCGGTTTGGTTATTGGGCTTTTGTTTTCTTTTCTTATAGGATAGGATGATTACAGCTACAATGAGGGTTAATATGATTATTGATATACCTATGATACGATAATGGGTGTGTTTGCTGATTATGTTTTGCTTGTTGCTTGGCATCCCTTGTTCTGCGCAGACAATGGCATCGGGCTGTCTGGACTTCTGCATGCTGTCCAAATAGGCAGAGTAGTTGCGTTCCATCTCTAAGGAAGTAGCTAAGTCTCCTTGCTCTTTGGCTATGTCTGCCAGATACATGTAAGCCCCGGCTTTGGTGGCATAGTCTGTTGTGAAAAGGGATTTTTGTAGGTAGTAGCGGGCAGAATCATATTGCAATATTAGGTAATATGCGCTTCCAAGTAGTTCGAAAGCTTTGTAGCATGTTGTGCGGTCTTTCTGTACGCCAAGATTCTGTTTGGCGAATTCTATAGCTTTCTCTCCGTTTTCCATCCAGTTGTATAGTTGGCATAGTGAGGAGAACACATTTTCTTTTAATTGTATGTTGGACTGTTTTTGGACGATAGCGAGTGCCTTCAACATCATTTTTTCGGCTTCGGGATAGAATTCTTCTCCTTTTTCCATACAGATGACTCCTCGTCGTGACAGAACTTCTGCTTGAAGAACAGAGTCCTTTAGCTGAATACCTATTTGTTGTGCCAATTGATAGCTGGAATCGGCTTGTGTATTTAGGTTTTGTGAATAGTATAGATAACCTATATTCAGGTAGATAAGACTTAATAGACGTCTTTCTCCTGCTTTTTCAGCCAAGGGCTTTGCTATGAGGTATTGAGTCATAGATTCTGTTCTTCTCTGTGAATCCCGGTAGACGCAGCCGGAATAGTAATGGGCCCTTGCCCGCTTTTCTATGTCGTTTGTGCCGTTGTAGTAGGTCAGGGCCGATTGTATCAAGGAATCATTGGTTTGGATAATGTAGTTCTTATCTCTTGCTTCTGTCATTAATAGGCCATAATAAGCACTGTCAGCTTGGGTCTGCAGGCTGTTTGTCGGGAATGCTTCGAGCATAGATAGGGCAGTGTCCGGTTGCTGAACGATGAGCGAGTCAATTGCAATTAGGTACTTATTATAGTTCACTCGGGTATTGCAAGCAATGAACAGAAGTACGATTAGGACAGATAGGGTTGCGATAATAGCTTTTCTCATGTGGTGAACAAAGTTCTCAGTTAAGTCGGGTGCAAAGGTACATCTTTTTCATTATTTACTCATATAATTGCTTGGGCATATTGAAGTTTGAAGAAAATTGTGTGGAAGTTAGGAGTAAAGATGGAAAATAAATGAGCCGGCTATTATTAAGATGACAATGTATGAGTGTACATGGTGCTGGAGAAGTATGCAAGGACACAAAAGAAAGTAGAGAATGTGGGCATTTAGGCAGAAATAACCTGAAACCCTTTTCCATTCCCTCGTTTTCTTGTATCTTTGCGACCTCATAATTCACTTAACTACAAGCAATGAAGGAATTTCTGCAGCTGATGCGACGCTTTGTGTCGCCTTACAAGAGATATATCGGTTGGGCAATCGTGCTCAATGTACTGTCTGCCATATTCAACGTATTTTCATTCACATTGTTGATTCCTATTCTCAATATCCTCTTCAAAACGGGGGAGAATACCAAAGTGTACGAGTACATGGAGTGGGGGAGCGAAGGCATCAAGGAAGTGGCGGTGAATAATTTCTATTACTACGTCACCCAGATGATTGAGACACACGGGCCACAGATGACATTGCTGTTCATGGGGCTCTTCCTTGCTTTCATGACCATGCTGAAGACCTCCTGCTATTTCGGCTCTTCTGCCATTATGATTCCCCTTCGTACGGGAGTGGTACGCGATATCCGCGTGATGGTCTATTCCAAAGTGATGCACTTGCCGCTCGGCTTTTTCTCTGAAGAAAGGAAAGGGGACATCATTGCACGTATGAGCGGTGACGTAGGCGAAATTGAGAACTCCATTACCAGTTCACTGGATATGCTGCTCAAGAATCCGATCTTGATTCTGCTTTATTTTTCCACTCTGATTGTAACCAGCTGGCAGCTGACTCTGTTTACTGTCCTGGTATTGCCGGGTATGGGCTGGCTGATGGGAAAAGTTGGCAAGAAACTGAAGCGTAAGTCGTTGGAAGCCCAAGGGAAATGGAGTGATACCATGTCGCAATTGGAAGAGACGCTTGGTGGACTGCGTATAATCAAGGCTTTTATAGCAGAAGACAAGATGGTGGACCGTTTTAAGCAATGCAGCGACGAGCTGCGTGATGCAACCAACAAGGTAGCCATCCGTCAGTCGTTGGCACATCCGATGAGTGAATTCCTCGGTACGCTGCTCATTGTATTGGTACTGTGGTTCGGTGGTCTGCTTATTCTGGGCAACGGCACTTCCATGGAAGCATCAACGTTCATCTTCTATATGGTGATTCTGTACAGTATCATCAATCCGTTGAAAGACTTTGCAAAGGCAGGATACAACATTCCAAAGGGTCTGGCATCCATGGAACGTGTGGACAAAATACTGAAAGCCGAGAATCCCATTAAGGAACCGGTAAACCCGTTGCCGCTGCACGGGATGAATGACCGGATTGAATTTAAGGACCTCTCCTTCAGTTACGACGGCAAGCGCGAAGTGTTGAAGCACGTCAATCTGATGGTGCCCAAAGGACAAACCATTGCACTTGTCGGCCAGTCCGGCTCCGGCAAATCTACATTGGTGGATTTGCTGCCGCGCTATCACGATGTGCAGTTAGGTGAGATTACAATTGACGGTGTGAATATTAAGAATTTTCGCATCCACGACCTGCGTGCGTTGATAGGAAACGTGAACCAGGAGGCCATCCTGTTCAATGACACCTTCTTCAACAACATTGCCTTCGGTGTGGAAAATGCAACTATGGAGCAGGTGATCGAAGCGGCAAAGATTGCCAATGCCCACGACTTCATCATGGAGACCGAACTCGGTTATCAAACCAACATTGGCGACCGTGGCGGCAAGCTTTCCGGCGGACAGCGCCAGCGCATCAGTATTGCCCGTGCCATCCTGAAGAATCCGCCCATCCTGATACTCGATGAGGCTACTTCCGCACTCGATACCGAAAGCGAACGACTGGTGCAGGAGGCTCTGGAACGGCTAATGAAGACCCGTACCACGATTGCCATCGCCCACCGCCTTTCCACCATCAAGAATGCGGATGAGATTTGTGTTCTTTATGAAGGTGAAATCGTGGAACGTGGTAAGCACGAGGAACTCCTTGAGAAGAACGGCTATTATAAGAGGCTGAATGATATGCAGTCTCTCTCATAGAAATAAAATTCTGCGTACTTTGCTTCCACCCGCTTGTGCTAGGCTGTTATGACTAAATAGGAAGTTAATTTCCTGCAAACAGCCTATTAATTCTTCTTTCTCTTCTATATTTCTTACGCAGAATCTATGATGCAGGTGGGTGTTGACGGCTGCCGGCAGAGTGTTTCACGGCTGTTAGGCGATGATGAATAAAGAGTGTTCTTTTACCTTTTACGCTTTTTTAATATCTGCTTGCTTCCATTCTATCGCTAATTATCCTATTTTTGCAAAGAACACATACATAAACATTGCAAATATCATGAAAAAATTATATCCAACGTCTACGACGACAGCTACTATGACTATCAGTCCAAGTACTCTTAATCATGTAATTCAATTGACCCCGATAATACTATAACTGTAAATATTTAATATTCGCCTACCATGAAAATAAAAGTTGGTTTGATAGGGTTCGGCAGAATGGGGCAAATGTATTGGGAGGAAATGCAGAAAAGCGGTCGATGGGACATCGCATATATCTGCGATACCGATCCGGCCTCCCGAGAATTGGCAAGAAACCTTTCCCCTTCATCCAGAATCATATCCGATGAACAAGAAATCTTTGATGACCAGAGTGTAGAAGCTGTTGGTCTTTTTGCATTGGCAAATTCCAGAAAAGAACAAATAGAGAAAGCTGTCCGGAGCCATAAGCACATCCTGACGGAGAAACCCATTGCCGACACCATCGACAAGGAATGGGAAATTGTGGACCTGATTGAAAAGTATGACCGCATTGCCGCTGTCAACCTTTATCTGCGCAATTCCTGGTATCACCAGACTATGAAGCAGTTTATCGATGAAGGCGAGATTGGCGAACTTGCCATCCTGCGCATCTGCCACATGACTCCGGGACTGGCACCGGGCGAGGGACACGAATATGAGGGTCCCGCCTACCACGACTGCGGCATGCACTACATAGACATCGCCCGCTGGTATGCCGACAGTGAATACAAGAGCTGGCATGCGCAAGGCATGCGGATGTGGGACTACAAGGACCCCTGGTGGGTGCAGTGCCACGGCACTTTCGAGAACGGCATCGCGTTCGATGTCACACAAGGATTCGTCTACGGACAACTCTCCAGAAACCAGACTCATAACGCATATACGGACATTATCGGTACGAAAGGTATCGTGCGCATGACGCATGACTTCCGGACTGCCGTGGTGGAGCTTCACGGCGTGAACCGTACGCTTCGCCTGGAGAAACCGTTTGGCGGAAAGAACCTGGATAAGCTATGCAATATTATGGCCGACTCCATCGAGAGCGGGAAACGCGATCCGAGATTGCCGCAGATGCGAGACTCGGCCATTGCTTCCCAATACGGATGGACCTTCCTGGAGGATGCGCGCCGCCACGACCTGCCCGGCATAGGCGACTTGCAGACGCTGGAGGAAATCAGGGAGCGCCGGAGGCATATGAAAGAAGGTTACGGACTGCTCCGTCCGAAGAAGACGGTAGTCTGATGCCTACTGTAATTAAGGATTGTTTTAAAACTCATTATATTAACCGATTTTAAAATCTAAAGAACCATGTCGAAATTTACAAGAAGAGAATTTCTTAAGACCGGAGGTTTAGCTTTGGCGGGTCTTACCATTGCTCCAAGCAGCATTTTGGGTAAGAGCCACGGACACGTGCCTCCCAGTGACCGTTTGAACATTGCTGCCGTAGGTATCGGCGGTATGGGACACACCAACATCAACCATGTGAAGGCTACGGAAAATATCGTGGCGCTTTGTGACGTAGACTGGCGCTACGCGAAAGGTGTGTTCGATGAGCTTCCCAATGCGAAGAAGTATTGGGACTATCGTAAGATGTACGATGAGATGGGTAAGGACATCGATGCCGTTATCATCGCTACTGCCGACCATACACATGCCATCATTACTGCTGATGCCATGACGATGGGCAAACATGTATATTGCCAGAAACCGTTGACGCACTCCGTATA
>OQVI01001813.1_pt1 | contig 14384 bp, 6 predicted proteins | sample 1691651 | NCBI WGS metagenome assembly OQVI01 (sample SAMN03418287, study PRJEB22391) | human gut metagenome | biome: human-gut; feature: organic feature; material: feces | host: Homo sapiens | place: Italy | collected 2013-04
GAGCATAGGGAACGGATAGAAAACCGCCGTGGGCCAGTCTTCCCCCGCCGCAATCTTCATCCCACCGCGCGTTGCCGTCACCGCAGCATTCAGGCCCTTGAAGGCCGCACTATCCCCGAACTTCTTGTTGTACTCGAACAAGGCCGGAATTTCCCGGACAATCGGAACCCCCATCAACCAGTAGCCGAGCAGTTCTGAACCTATATCTTCAAGTTCAGGGAACTCCCCATCGCGGCCCATGCCAATCAGAAGCAGCGTCAGTATTGGAGGAGCCAGCCATTCGAGCGCAAAATGGGAAAGAAACCGTGCTGTTCCGATCTCAGACTGCCCCGTCCGCAGGGACTCACGGAACCCCGCAAGGTAGTACCTTTGCCGATTCTGCCAGTTCATGGCAAAGCTCATGAACATGGTGAACAGACGGGCGGCCCCCGGCTTGCGCATCAGCGCCGTGGTATCCATCGTCAAGCCGGAGCCCTGCGCCCGGATCACGGCATCGTCTGCCAGCGTAATGGCTTTTGCCTGATCAATGCCCTTCCCTATAGCGTCATTGTACTTCGCCATCCATGTGGGGTAGGCGACAATGGCATCCATAGCCTGAATCATGGCAAAGGCCGCTTCCTCCCATTTCGATCCGAAAATTTTTGTGCCTTCCCTGAATGGCTTGAGCCTGTCCGCCACATCGCGCTCCATGTTCCGCGAGCGGCTAACCATATACGGAGACAACTCCCGGATGGTGCCCCAACTTTCCAAAGGATGAACAAGCATGTGATACGCCCCGCGCAGAAAAGCCCCCGTGCCCACTTCGGCCATCGACTGCGGGATACTCGTAGTCTGGAGCAGCGCAGTACGGAAGCTGAACCCCATCGCCGCCAACGAACCACGGCGCGCCAAAAACTCGAACATCTTGTTGATACCGTCGATCTTGGTGCGATCAGGGCGGGCGATGGAACGGAGCCACGGCACCACCTGCGCATAGGCTTCATCACCGAAGGCGCGTTGCATGGCCCTGCGGTACTCCGGACGCTTCACAATGCGGTAGGCATCCAAAAGCGGCAGCGTATGGGTGCCGTAATGGATGGAATCAGCAACATGGGAAGTAAGCACCGACAGGGACAGCAGCGGAGGAATCCCCGCGCCCTTGCGCTCCTGCGTCATGCCGCTTTTCGGGTTCGGCGTCCGCAAAATGGCTTCCTGAGAATTCAGGACGTCAAAATCGGCGTTTCGCTGTGCCGTCTCGCTGAACCTTTTGTCAAACTTCAAAGGATAATAGCCGCCACGCATATTGATGGTTTCACCATCAGCGGAAACCACCGTGAAGGGCTTGGCTTCAACCCTTTTCAGCGGGATGCCGTACATCTTCTCATAGGTGGCGTTGATTACAGGGTACAGCTGGTCGAGCAAGTCCCATACACTCTGAACAAAACGCCATTCCGCGCTGGTTATCCTGCGGGTGATCAGCTCCAAATCCTGTGTGTTCCAGTTGTAGCCGCGCTGGAGCGCCGCAAGGTTTCCGTCATTGCCCATATTCAAGGCCACGGACAGCACACGCTCCATTGTCCACTGGCCGCCGAATTCCCTTTCGACATCGGGCAGCATACGGACACCATCAATCGAGAAGGTCTTGTGCATACCCCGGCTCGTAATCGGTTCAAGCAGTGTCCGGAGCGACGTTCCGAAGCTGCGGAAAAGCTCCTGTTCCTGCGACGCGGCACGCTGGAGCGGCTGCACGATGAGTCGGCTGTTCGGGCCGTCATGATCCGCCCGGTAGCCGTCTGCAGCATCGAACAGGTAGCGCATCACTTTCATGTTGGCGAGGGAATCCCGGAACCACGAACGCAGCGCGCCGGGCAAGCGGTTGCGTTCGTCAGCCGTGATATGTTTCGTCTCGCTCAGGGAAGCCATCGGTGCCACGGCTTCCGCCACGGCCTGATTGAGTTCCTGCTCATGCAGCATACCGATCAGGGCGTCCTGAGTGCGTCCCTGACGCGCCAGAATTTTGATTGCGTCGTACACGTCGCGCAGTTCGGACAGGGAAAGATCGCTTGCGCGGCGCGGCCCTTGCCGCTGCGCCTCTTCAAAAATCCACGAGGCAATGGGGGAAGCGCCCCCGGTATCGTCCAAGCTGTATTCTACGCCAAGGGCTTCTTGGAACTGCAGCAGCGTAGGACGGTTCTCATCAGGGCGCGGAGCCATGCGCTCAGTACCCAATCCCGGGAAATGCGCAATCAGGGAAAGGATCTGTTGCTTGAATGTGTCGGGAATGCTCTTTGACTGCGCGATACGCCGGATCTGGCGTATCGTCTGATTCCGCTCAATCCGCGCACGATAGGCAGCACCGAGCGCCGCACGCTTCAACCGCTCCTCTTCTTTGAGCTGCGCCAGCCGAGAGCGCAGTTCATCTATCCGCGCATTCTTCGCGGCGTCGCTCCAACGCTGATTGGCGCGCTCGTTTTTGACTCGCCCGGTGGCGGTGGCCCGCTCCTGCTTCACCCTTTCCATAGCGGCGGCCCGCTCTTCCCGCCGCACTTCCCTGACGGCCTCTTCGATAAGACGCTTTTGTTTACGGACGGCAGCGGTGAGCGCCTTGTATTCCGCATCGACAACGGAACCTTTTTTTACCCCCACACGCTTATCAACGAGATCCCGCAGCTGTTTGGTTGTGGGACCAGCATTCCCGCCGAGGGATTCGATCTCGACACGCAAAGCCTCATCCATTGCATCGTTCACGAACTCAAAGTCAGGGGAATAGACCTTTTCCCATTCGGCAACTTTCAACTGGACATGAGTTTCAGTGTATTCCCGGGCTGTGGGTTCGTTCATGAGCGCCGCGAGGACTTCCGTTCCATCACGTACTCCAAGATAAGCCGCTGCATCGTCAAGCGTCATCCCGCCGCGTTGCTGAACAATATTTTTTCCCCGTCCGGCATTCCATTTTTCACGCAGTTGCCACGCCAGATCCTCAGTGGCCATTCCGATGAGTGATTGCCAGTCTATGCCGCCTGACATCGAGAGATCACGCATACCACGATAAAACGGAGCTGACTCGATAAAGTCCCGTGCCTCTCCCCTCGCCTCGTATTCGACCTGTTTCTGTTCGCGCATACGACGCAACGCGATTTCAGCCTGCCCCTTTTGCATACCTCTGGACACGGCCTCACGGTATGCAGAGAGGCGTTCTGTGGGAATGCCAAGCGCTTCTGAGGCGCGTTCAATGACTGGCTCAGGTGCGCCTCTCTTTCGAGCGGAGGCAATATCCTCTTCGCTGGCAAGAAGTCGGTCGAACACGGCGCGCACATCGGCGGAAAGTTCCGCGTCACCAAGCAAACGCCGGACGGAACGATAGATCGCAGTAAGCCACGCCCGAAACTGATTGAACGCCGACTGTAATTCAGGCCGGGGGGCCTTCCCTTCCCGGGCGTAGGCTTCAAACTGGCGGGCAAATTTCTCGTGGGCTTCCCGCTCGATAAAGCCGTCATCCTTGATGCCGAGTTCACCCTTAATAGCAGCCCAATCGTTTTTGACCCAATCCGGAGCCGTCTCAAGCGCGGCGGCATCCCTGAGGTTTTCGAGGAAGAAATGACCCGTCTCATGGATAACCGTGGAAAGGTTCTTTTTGCCCTTGAAAACGCTGATCAGCCATTTTCCGTTGGCAGTAGGCTCAATTTTCCCACGGATGTTTTGATAATACGTACTCGGGTTGTTCGGCTCGTATTTGGCACGCTCATCAGCAGTCAACTCAAAACGATTTTGCGTATCGAACGCCTGAATCTCATGGGCCTGCGAAAGGTATTGGATGCGCGCAGCAAGAGCACGGGCACGCTCAAGTGGGAGCTTGCCCTTCAACTCCTGCTCAACCTGCGAATAAACCTCTTGGGACGCTTCCTCAGACAGACCAAAATCGAACCGCTCGTCAACGTCTTGGATCGCATGTTGTACTTCATGCGCGATAACCGAAGGAGTCACATCGGGATCTGTCGTAATATAGATCGTTCCATACTTCGGGGAATACCCGGCAAGCTTCCCCGGCAACCGCTCTTCCGGCACGACCTCATATTGCGCGTCCAGCAGTTCGGGATAGAGTTCATACAGCGCATCGTGCTGGTAAATGTCCGTCAAGGGGCCGCTCGTGCCCTCTTCCCTCGGGACTGTTACGGTGGCCTTGCTGTCGTCAAGCTCCATCGTGTTCATGTGGAAGACGCGCCGGAGCACGGGCACAACGTCCCGGGCGTTGGGATTGGCCTGAACGCGAGCAGGATCGATGAATTGATGATAGGCGTTGTCCTGCTTCAATCGCTCAACAAGCTCATCCGCCCCGCTTCCTTCCGGAAGCAGACCACGGCGCACGGCTTCATCCGCAAGCTCGTCAATGGAAATGCCGCCCTTCTCTTTCGACTTGAACAGGCCCCGCCCTTTCGAGCGCGTAATTTCCTTGAGCGTATCGGCATTGTAGGAGGAAGAAAGGGTTTTTCCATCAAGGCGGCCCCACACCAGAGCCAAAAGTGGATCTTTTTCTGCCAACGGCTGGCGGGCAAAGGCGCGTTGCGCACGAGCGTCAAGGACATCCTGCGCCGGAGCATTGGGATCTATAAGCTGGATGCCCTGTAGCCGGGATTCAAGCCACGCGGCAGGCTCCATGCCATACATCGGAGCCATCCGCTCCGCATTGGCGGCAAGAAGATCACCATAATGCCGCGCCTGAGACTCAGAGTACCCCGCGTCGCGCATTTGCTGGACATAGGGCGCGGCTATCGTATCAAAGCTTTCCCGGCTGTTCTGAGCTTGCTCAATGGATGAATCCACGAAATCGAAAAAGCTGTTCAGAGCATCAATCTGTGCAATCTGCTCTTGGGTCATGCCCGCTGTAGCTTCCTGCAGTTCTCCGGGAGTCATGACCGAAGGATCAAGCGTGGAGTCCTGCAACAGTTCCTTCCCCTGCGCCGTATTCAGCAGGTAGGGCACGGCCTTTTCCATCGGCACGGCAACACGGGTTCCCAAGGCCAGAGCGTCCGCAACATCCTCAGCAGACAACCCGATACGCTGCGCAATCTGCAATCCTTCATCCGACTGAAAAAGGACGCGCTGCATGGCTTCAGGATTGACGTACAGATCGCCTATCTTTCCTTCTTCTTTCAGTTGGGAGACAAGCTGTTCCGCAGCAGTGGGGCTTTCCGTAATCAGCTTGTTGTTACTGGCATGATCCGCAAGCGTCTGCAACGCATTGGACTCATTGCGCGCTTGTCTGGATTCTCTGAACGCCGCACGGGTTCTGATAGCTCCGCCACCTACCCCGATAGGCAGAACAAAGGCCTTGAGAGCTTCATACGCAGCCTCAGACAGGCGATCAACGGCTTCTTCTCCTGTCGTCAGTCGGAACGGTTGCCCACTGATTTGTTTTGCAGCGTCTTCTGTGATGATGCTGATCCCTTCCTGCGTCGTCTCAACGCCGACTTCGGTAGCCAGTGCGCCGAGAGCTTCCCCTGTCCCTTTTCCTACGGCCTTGAGCAAAGAGGGATTCTTCCTCAAAAGCTGTTGTGTGGAGGCCACTGTAGCTCTGTTCAGGAGCTTGTCAGCGCCGGGAATAAGAGAAAGAGCCTTATGTACCCCCACAACTTCCAATGCTCCGGAAGGCAGGGCACCAAGGAAGGAGAGAAGGCGTACTTCATCACGCGGAAGAGGTTGCCCGTTCTCGTCTTTCAACTGTGAGAGCGAACCGTATATTTCCCCGAGGGACATTTCAAAAGCATAGCGGATGCCAGCGGCCCCGGCACCTGCAGCAAAAGCGGATCCGGCAGAGACACCGGATATGGGACCAAAGGCAGAAGTAGCAATGCCCGCAGCGGCTCCGGCCTGTGCCCCGCCGAGTATGGAACGATAGGCACCCTCAGCAACTTGAGGAACGAACGTGGAAAAGGAGCTACGGTATGCCCCCATCAAAAAGCTTTCATCTTGGCGATAGGCTTGGTTGATGGAAAGTTCCCAATTGATTTGATCGATGCGCTGGAGGTCGGCAGGGTCGGGATTGTCTTGCCAGAAAACTTTATTCAAAAGATCAGTCTGCTCAATTTGGAGTCGACCAACTCTGTTTGCCTCCTGCATTTCTTGCGAAAGTCTTTCAAACGCTCCAATCTCAGGAAGCTGATCGCCAAGTCCGGCAATCATGGCCGCGCCTTGCTGCACAAGCCAGCGCCCGGTAATCGGCTCATCACGAATCAACTTTTCCAGCGCTTCCCGGCGCGTCGGTCCATTCTGTGCGGCATCATAGACCCGGGCGATTTCCCTGTGGTTCTCCAAAACCGTACCTACAGGGATGCCTGTCTTGTTTGAAAGTTCCACGGCAGGAAGCGGATTAGGAAAGGTTTCGGCTACCGTGCGGGCGCGAAGATCCAGATCTTGCGCAAGATCCGCTTCCACCTGTCTTCTCCGTTGCTGGCTTTCACTCTGCGCGGCATACTCCGCATCCGAAAAGACCATTTCCGCGTTCCGGTTAAAATTCCCCGCAAGAGAGGATACAAGAGCTTGCGCTTCATCCGAAGGCTGCCCCATCCTTTCCGGAGCGTAGCTTTCAAAGGCCGTATCAGGAACACGAAGACCGGAAAAATCAGGCGCGCTGGTATCAGGAACATACCCGGCAAAAGCCTCTTCCGGAATATTGATTTGCGGAACGCGCTGAAACTCGGCAATTACCTGCGGATCGGGCTCGTACCCGGTAGCGGAAAGATCGCCAGAGGCCACGGTCTCGATCTGGTCATAGTCTGGGGAAACCTCTTGCGACTGCTCAAAGTCAGAATCTTCAAGCGTGAGTCCCATGAAGGGATTGGTAGAGGAAGACGGAACCTCATTTTCTTCAACACTCATGAACGGATTCTGAGACATTATTCCCCCTGTTGCCTGAGATATTTCTGATAAAGCGCCTTACGGTTCTCGTCCGTCAATTCTTTTCCTTGGGCAGAAAGAGCTTCATCAATCATTGGTTTTACGGTTTCAGGAATCTCAACCACTTTTGAGAACTGGTATCCCATCTCCCTATAGCGTGGTAATCCTGCGGCGGGAATGTCTTGTCCCGTAAACCACCTCCCCTTATCAACGGCAATTTTTACAGCAAGAGACTGTGCTTTTTTACGTCTGGACTCATATCCGACCGTTCCATTAAGCTGACTCAAAATCAGACGGTAATAGACTTGCGCATCAGCATCTTTATAATTGAATTCGTTTTTCAACGTGCTGATAAGATCATCCTTTAAAAGCTGTTCTTCCTGCTTCCATTGCTGATCCTGAGACGATTTTCTCGCTTTCTCAAGATAGGATGGAGGAAGTGCTCCCATGAAACGCGCCGTGACCATATCCGGCGTCACACCCGGCTGTGCAGCATATGATTGGGCATCGGCCCAAATTCTGTCATTGACGGGGGCCTCAAAGCCGTTGATGCGATATTTTGCCTCTTCATCTAGTTGCTTACGAACGTTAGGATCAGAAGTGTTCATGAGCAGGTCAACAATGCCAGCATTTTTCTGCTCAATGGAGAGGCTTGCGTCTTTCATTATTGCATCAAGTTTGGAAACGCCGTCATTGTAGGATGTTGTTTTTTTGTATTCCTTGATCATATCGTCCATTCTGGCGTTGAGGCTAGCCCCTGTCATATAGGACGTCATAACTTTTTGCCTGAACACGGGGTCTTCTATGCCCGACAAGCGCTCTTTAGCCTTCTCCGGGTTTTCTATTGATTCATTCAAAATAGATAGCCCAAGCTGTGCCGCCGCCTGATTCTGTGCCCGTTCCTGCGCCGCGCGCGCCCGCTCAGCATCTGCCCGGGCCTTGGCTTCAAGCGCGTCTGCACGGTTGCGGATCTGGAGCTCAACAGCGTTCGCCTTGTCGCCAAGCAGTTCCTTGTACTGTCCGAAGGCACCGCGCGCGCCTCTGATATCGTCGTGAGAAAGATAGCCTTCAATAATGCTTCCGGCAGCATTCTGTCTGAATTCCAGTTTTCGTGCTCGGTTATCCATGCCCGGAAACATTCCATCTACAAGCTCGTCAAAGCTGTGAAGCTGAAATTCAATAAATTCAGGATTATTGTAATCCTGAGAGATAGCATTCAGCTTTTCCTGCACACTGCTCTTGTAATTGGAATCTTTCCAAAGGGCCTCCTGTTGCCGCCCGTACGCCTGCCCCTGTTCGGTAAAGTGCAGCGCCGTGCCCGCAGCCTGCTTGTTGAACATTTCGGCAAAGCGACCGGAGAATCCGCCCTCCTGAAAATACTTCTGAGCCGTCTCCCTTGCGAACTTCTCGAAGTGCTGGCCCGCTTCAATGGCGTTCTGCCCCTGATTCTCCGCCATGTAGCGGTCACGTTCGGCGGAAAGCTCTTTCTGCATGGCAAGGAGCGACTGAGATACCCGCGTCGTCTCCGTGCTCACGTATTCCTTGATCGCCACGTTGGTGAGGGCTTTTCCGGCCTCCAGAACCGTGCCTGCAAGCTGGTTCTCCGCTGTAGCCGCGATGTTCCCGATACGCGGTTGCTGATACCCCGGATCAATGCCGCCTACGCCGATACGCCGGGGCCCCGTATTGTATTGCTGGATACGGATCGCCATGTCTTACCCTAATGCCCAAGCTTAACATACTGGTTAGCGTGCATCACTTTATTTGCCCCACTCTTTGCAAAAGTATTTCCTGCCCACTGGTTAGCTCCCCCGAATCCCCCTGCCATCGAATAGACACCGATTCCGCTGGTCAACCCGGTGATGCCCGCAGTCAGAAGCGAGTTGCCAAGCCCCTTTACCGTCGAGCCGTAGTAGCTGGCCGCCGCGTCATAGTTCGCCGCGTTTGCCTCAAGAGCCTTCACGTTCTCGCCCGTTTCCCATTCGGAAAGGGCTTTCTGATACCGATTCAGTGCCACATCCTGAGAGAACCGCAGCGCATTGCCTTCCAGCGTGTCCGCAGCCGAACCGCTGGAAATGTCAACGCCGAGGGCGCCGAGGGAAGCGATATTGCCGGACTGCAAATCCGCATACTGCCGCCGGAGCGCAGACCGTTCCCGGTCAAGGTTTTCCCCTTCAATCCGCCCTTTCTCAGCCGTGATCTTCGCCTGATTCCGTGCGGCCGCCGCGTTCGCTTCCGCCACGTCTTGCTGATACCGCGCCTGTTTGTTGGCGGCGTTCGTGCTGGAGAGGCTCTGAACGGCGGAAAGGCCGCCAGCAGCCAACGCTAAAGTCAAAGGATCGAATCCCATTACAGCATCCCTCCCCCGGCATACGGTGCAATATCCATCGTCGTGACGATCGCCAGAATCGTGAGCGGCGTCGCGCTGCTTACTTCAAAAACAAGCGGGGATTCGGAGGACCACCCGCCGCAGGTTTCCATGTTCAGGTCCGTCCCATCGCTGAAAAATGGCCGCACGCTGAAAGCCCCTCCCCTAATGTGTCTGTCCACGATGGGGGAAAGATTCCCTGCAATTCCGGCAAGGAACGACATGCTCCTGTACGTCCTGACCCGTACGGCCGAAATCTTCCGGTTGTGCATGAGCGTCCATCCTTGCTGTGTCTGCACTTCTGGCAAGTTCGGTATGACCCGCGAAGTATACGGAAGGCCGATATGTACGGATTTCGCCGGGCTTTTCAGCTTGAGTTTCCCGCCCGCGCTTACGGTCAATCCATCAATCGTGCCGCCGTCCGCAAAGACCTGCACGGTGCGTCCGGAAAGATGTCCAAGCCCGCTGAACGTATCCGCAGCCTCGCCGCTATAGTGCAATGCCGAATCAAGGAAAAAGGCGTCATCAAGGTTGTCGCTGTCAAAAAAGGATTCCAGCCGTTCGATAAAGACGCCAGCTGTCCGCCGCACGAGGAACCAAACCTGATCATCAGGCGTCCCCGGGATGACGGCCACGTCAAGTATACTCCCGTCAGTTGTATGCCGATGCCAGCCGATGACGTCCTGTTCCTTCATGTATGTCAAACCAGCAAACGTACCGTCGGAAAGAACACACCAGAGCGTGCTGCACGGCTCTTGCTGGTACGCCCATGCCGTGATGTCCCGATCCTTGATGATATGCCGGGCAAGGAGGGTCAAATCCTGCCCGAGGTACTTGTCCGCGCTGTAGTTGTAAGCGAACTCCCGCACTGCCCCCGAACCGCGTTGTACATACAGAACGCCACCGCCGACTGACAGCGCCGATACTGTACCCTCTCCACCGTTTGTGGTCTGGAGTTGGAAAGAGACGGTTGACGGCGTGAGCACCACGCCCTCCGAAGATTGCAGCGTCCACTCGCTTCCTTCTGTCCCAAAAGCAAGAGCGTTGCGGTCAGGCTGGAGCCACACAATCCGATTCGCCTGTGTAGCGGCAAGGGTCACTTCAATCGCATCATCATCTTTCGGGGGCACCGAAGAGGCCATGCTTTCAAAATCTCCGGTACGGGACAGCCAGATGGTGATCGGCCTGTTTGCCGTAGCCGCAAAGCCAAGGCGTTGTTGATGGAAAAAGACCTGTGAAGGATAGTTTCCTGAGCCATCAAAAGGATTCTTGTGCTCTATCGGCGTATCTTCGGTATCCGCGCCGATGTTCTTGTCATCATAGTATTGGAGCGTCGTGGTCTCGGTAATCGTATCGTCTTTGCTTCCCCGCCCGATGAATCCGAAAACCCCTGTCTTCTTTTTGTAGATACGGTATTCGCTGGCACCGGATACGGCAGGCCATGTTATGCGGATGTGGTAATCGACACTGTTCAGGGCCTCAGCTTCAATCGTCGCGGCAGGAGATGCGGAAGATTCTTCTCCGGTTTCTCCATCAATGGCCGTGACGAGATAGCTGTAATCCGTCATGCTCGGATTTTTCGGTTTGTCATCATCAGCCCGTTTGTCCAAAATCTGTAGTGCAGGCTGTTGCGGGGCTGCGATGGACGGCATGAAGGTGAGCGTCGCCCATCTCCAATCATTATCGGAATACCGAGAGAGCTTACACGGCGGATACGACGGATGAACGAAATAGACCACGTCCGCAGACTGTGCGAACCGAACAGCCCGCAGATCTGACGCGGCGAACGGAGTAGACACAACATATGGTTCGGAACCGGAAGAAACGAGTCTTCCATCAGGCAGCCATACCCGCATCGTCTTATCACCGAACTCAAGTATCCGGCCCTGCGTCTCACTGAACACGAATGGAATCAGCCGGGACGTTTGACTCTTCGCCGTACCCAGATACCGCGTCCCCGGCCTGCGAGTTGCCCCTCCCTGCGGCATGGGGACCATGTTCAGCATTTCCCGCGCCCCGGTGTTGTAGCGCGGCTGATCCACGCGCCCTCGAAGCAAAGGGGAAATCTCGCCGCCATTCAGGACATTTTGGGTATGGAAAATAGGCATCAGTTTACCCATCGTTCCTTAAGAAAATGTGATGGCCATTCCTCGCGTACTGGGTCTTCCTGCGCGTCGGCTTCTACTTTCGCCCGGTCAATGGCCTGCTCAAAAAGCTGAAAATAGTTTTGCGCATTGGCTGCGCCTTGCGAAACGTACTGGGAAATTTCAAAGGCGATTTTCCACGCGAGGGCATCAGCAAATGTTTCGCTGACAACCATTTCCCGATCATTGCTCACGTACCTGAGTGCGAGGCTATCCGCGTCGGTGTAGATTTCCTGACCGACAATGCTGTAGCGCGGCCCCGGATACCGATATGCCCATGTCGGCACTTCTCCAGTGTCATCATGACGCCTCACATCTAGAACGCGCATACAGTCGCCGGGGAGCTGATACGCATATCGGTAGCCGAAAGGTGGGGCATCAGCGGACTGAGCCAGCACCGCATACCGAAGCGCGAAAGGCCAAGGATACAGAGAAAGGCAGAATTCAAGGCTCCGGTCATATGCAGCTTCTGTAACCTGCGCCGCTGGTGTATCCTGAAATGCTAGATTGATGTCCTGCGCCCCGGCGCGCATCATCGCTGTATTGATGATTTGCGTTCTGTTTGCCATAACTTACCTATTAAGGGCAGGCATTGCAGGCCAAGGACACGCCGGATCGTCAGGCCCCCCCTCCCACGGGAAGCCCTCCTGCTGCGGAAGGTCGCGAAGGGCCTGACGGTACGTCAACCAACTCTGATACTCTGCATCCGTGAGTGTCGTTCTCCCTCCATTGGCGAGTTGATCGCGGTGCCGCTCGACAATCCACGAGCTTTCTTCAACGCGGCGGTCACGCTCTGCGCGTATGCGTGAAGAGGCGGTACTGATCCGTTCCCATGCCCTTTGCTGTGAAGCTACCCACGTCTCCGTGACAACGCCGGACGCATCTCTGATATCTTCGGGTCGCGGGCCGGGCATCATCACCCAACCCGGCGGGCAATCTCCAGAGATTTGCTGTTCTGCTGTTCCGGGGTTGGCGTAAACCGGCGGAAGAGTATCGGCACGGTAAAGCTGACCGTTGGGATAGCGTATAACTTCGCACGGGCACGGCTCAGAGCCCGGGAATTGCCAGTCTGCGGATGCAATGATAGTGCCGTAATTATCAGTAGTAATATATGTCGTAGGCATTGATGTCCTCCTATGCAGGAACTGCACCATTTGCATAAACAAAGTAGGCAGCGTCGAATCTATATGTATCCAAATAAAGATTAACTTTCTGTCCTTTTGTTACAGGAATTATGGCATTAAAACTTTGTCCAGAAGAGTAAGAAAGTGAGCTGTTTACAACAAAAACAGATGTTTCTAGCATGAAGCTTCTACTCTCTGTTGTCGCAGTACAAATGGCTCGAACCCATCCCGTTTCGGGTGCAGTAAAGGGAAAACTAGCTTCTGTTAAATTGATAAATCTAGCACTTGGTCCTGCTGCATATGCAGCAATCGAGGGAACATCTTCGCGAAGCTTGGTAATGCCGTTCTGCGCTGTTTCCGCAGCAGCTATTCCGGAACTCCCACGGTCATAAGCCGTCTTCACGGCCTTCGCGGATGCAGCAGTAGTCGAATCTTCAAGACTCACGCTGTCCGAAATCTTGGTGAGCGCGGGCTTGTACTCCCCGCCTCCGGTCAAAAAGCTTTCATGCTGCCCGGCGGCTGCGGGCGGTACAAGGCCGCTTGTCCCGGCTACTGATGCCGTCGCGCCGTCGTATTCGGGGACGGAGATGATCCCGTTGGTGACGCGAATGCCGTCACCTATTACATTGCTCATGACGAATCGGGCGAATGGAGACGTTCCCTTTTCATTAAACTGAGCTTTCCATGCGTCATTGCCCGAAAGCGAAAAGGCCCATATCTCACCGCGTAGAGCACCACTTGAGACATCTGCGATAACAACGGCACCGTATCCAGCCTCAAAAGGACGATCCGCCACCTGCGCCCATTCGGTTCCATTAAAATATAATCTGCATGATTTGCGTATGGTTAGGATTGATGGGTATTCAGTAGCCGTTGCTACTTTTAGCTCTCCTATCTGCCCCCGCGCGCTCGCCAGATCGCTCGCATTCCCCCCAATCGCCACGTCCTTCGCCATAGCCTCTCCGGAGGCATTGGCGACGACGGTCACTCCATCCTCAGAGAATGTGCCGGGATCGCCTTTATCACCTTTATCGCCTTTCTTCCCACTCGGAACGCCGATGGTGATCACTCCCGTGGATGAGTCGAAGCTGGCCGTAGCATTGGAGCCTGCGGCGAGTGTCTCTGCCGTGGCGCCAAGATTCTAACCATACGCAAATCATGCACCCAGCCGTTCGGCAGCCTCCCCGGCCGATGCCGCAGCCGCATCGGCCTGAGCCTTGGCCGTAGCCGTCTGAGCCTGGCCTTCGGCCTTAACTGCCGCTATTTGTTCACTTCCAGCATCTTCCACGGCTGCAACCTGTGTCGTTCCGGCGCTGTTCACCTTGGATGTCTGGGTGGAGCCGGCGGCATTGACGGCTGAGACTTGTGACGTCCCTGCCGCCCCGATTTGTTCGATGCCCGTTTCCACAGCATCCGATATCTGCGCCGCCGTATCAGCCGCTTCCTTTGCGCTTGCGGCGGCCTTTTGGGCGTAGTCCTTCGCATCATCACGAGCCTGTCCCGCGTCAATCGCCGCCTGAACCGCTTTATCGGCCCCGGCATTGATTGTATCCATGAGATCGGATGCGGACGGTTGCTCTTGCTCGGTCGGCGCAAGCTCAACGATTTGCAGGGTGACCTCAACCTGCGCTACAAACGGGGATTTTCCATCCTCCGAAGACGAAATAGGTGAGGACACGAACCGCGTCTTGTAGGTCAGCCCGCGAGAAGGATGCAGCCAGAGGAATTCGATGGCGCGGTGTTCGGCGTAAAACTGTTTGAGGGCTACGAAATCGCCGAGGCGCATGATTTTCCACGTCAGTTTCGTCGGCCCCTGCCTCTCTTTCGAGTAACGGACGCGGGCCGCATCGTCCCCGGTCTCGGATGTGGCTTCGA
>OQVI01001825.1_pt1 | contig 14325 bp, 9 predicted proteins | sample 1691651 | NCBI WGS metagenome assembly OQVI01 (sample SAMN03418287, study PRJEB22391) | human gut metagenome | biome: human-gut; feature: organic feature; material: feces | host: Homo sapiens | place: Italy | collected 2013-04
CTACCTGGACCTTCAAATGCAGGAATACAGATGTATTTTTCACATCTGAAATGGTAGAAGAAATCAAGGCGCAGATCCGGGCCTATTGTGACTTACGTTTTACGGAAGAGGAACTGGCTTATCTGGAGAACGTAAAATGGATCAAGGGTTCCTATGTGGATTTTTTACGTTTGTGGCAGCCCAGATACGAGGATTTTGAGATCGGCACGGAGGCGGACTGCGGTCTGACCATCGAGACCAAGGGATCCTGGCTGAATACTTCTATGTATGAGATCCCGACGCTGGCTATTGTTAATGAAGTATTTTTCCGTATGAATTATGACTATGAGAAGCTGTATGCCTCCTTCCGGGAGCGTCTGGCAGACAAGCTACAGAAGCTGGTGGACGGAACGTATTGCCTTGGAAATTTCAGTGAATTCGGTCTGAGACGCCGTCTCTCTGCAGAGGCACAGGAACTGGCAGTACAGGAGCTGGTGGGTCACAATAAGGATTATAAGGACTCCGCCTGCATTGGTACCTCCAATGTCTATCTGGCAAAGAAATGGAACGTGACACCGGTAGGCACTATGGCCCATGAATGGATCATGTGTACCGGGCAGGGCAATCACAAGCACAATCCGGCATATTCCAACTGGTATGCCCTGGATGCCTGGGTGAAAGAGTATGGCATTTTGAACGGAATTGCTTTGACGGATACGATCACCACGGATTGTTTCCTGAAAGATTTCCAGCTGACCTATTCCACTCTGTTTTCCGGCGTGCGGCATGACAGTGGGGATCCCTTTGCATGGGGGGAGAAGCTGATATCTCATTATGAATCTCTGGGGATTGACCCGAAGCGCAAGACCCTGCTGTTCAGTGACGGCCTGGACTTTGCACGGGCAGATGAACTGCGTAAGGCATTCCGGGACAGGGTGACGGTGGCTTTCGGTATCGGAACCTATATTGCCAATGATACCTGCGAGGAACCGTTGAATATTGTCATGAAGACCACTGCCTGCAACGGCATGGATGTGGCAAAGATCTCCGATACTCCCGGCAAGGAAATGTGTAAGAATGCAGATTACGTGGATTATCTCACCAGATGTATCAGATGGAGACTGGAACATGACAGATAGGAAGCAGCAGAAAATCAGAAACGGCGGGAATACAGCATGGATGAAAAAAACAGAATAGAAAACAGAATCGGTGTGCTGGATGGAATCCGTGCCATAGCCATCGGGATGGTAGTGTGGTTTCATTTCTGGCAGCAGACATGGCTGACACCGTATCTTCGGATTCCAACAGAGTACACAAAATATATTGGAATCACAGAGATCAACCTTGCCGGATGGGTCAGGTATGGATTTATTTTTGTGGATATGATGATCCTGCTCAGCGCATTCTGCAATTTTTATCCTTATGCAAGATCTATTGTTCTGGGAGAGGACTGGCCGGATACGAAGACATTTTACAGAAAGAGGGCAGCAAGAATACTGCCTTCTTACTATTTTATGTTGGCGATCGATCTGTTTTTCTATATTTTACCGGGACATAAATATCGGAATGTGGGAGTATTGTGCAAAGATATTGTGACACATGTATTTTGCGTTGCACCAAATTGGTCGGACACTTATATATCCACATCTTTTAACGGCGTGTTATGGACGGTACAGATGGAAGTGATCTATTATCTGCTGCTGCCGTGGATCGCAAGATTGTTCCGCAAGTGGGCCTTTGCCACTTATAGTGTGATGTTGATGATTTCCGTTACAAGTACTGCGGTAATTCTGAACTGTTTTGCGGGAAAAGAGAGAAATTATGGAAATAATATTCTGACGTTTATGGGAATCTATGCCAATGGCATGCTTTGCTGCATCCTGTATGTCATGTGGAAGAAATATGTGACAGAAAATAAATACTCGCGGCTGGCAGGAACAGTGATCTCTGTTTTGTGTATTTTTCTGATGAACGGGATGATTCATAAATACGACGGGGATGTGAATCTGCAGGCAGTTCAGCTGCAGAGCAGGCTGGTGCAGTCGTTTCTGTTTGCATTGTTCCTTTTCAGTACGGCCTGTGCGGGAGAATATTATCAGAAACTATATTCCAACCGGGTGGCATCACTTTTTTGCAAATTTTCCTATAATCTGTATCTCTGGCATCAGATGATCGCCGTCTGGCTGAAAGAAAAAAGAATTCCTTATTGGAGCGGGGATACGCCACCAAATATGACAGGTGACCGTGTATGGCAGTGGAAATATCAGATACTGATTATCGTGGTGTCTGCGGCGGTGGCGGTAGCAGTTACTCTGATCGTGGAAATTCCTGCGGCCCGATATCTGCTGAAAGACAGGGACAGCCATAAGGAAGAAGGAAAACAGCATGACAGGATATGAACATATTGAGCACACGTTTGCACCGGTGTACGATGCGGATTCGCTGGTGCTGATCCTGGGAACATTGCCCTCGGTGAAATCCCGGGAGAACCATTTTTATTACGGCCATAAGCAGAACCGTTTCTGGAAAGTGATGGCAGATCTGTGCGGGGAACCGGTGCCGGAGACCATAGAGGAGAAAAAGAAAATGCTGCTGACCCACCATATCGCCATATGGGATGTGATCCAGAGCTGCGATATTAAGGGATCCAGCGACAGTAGCATCCGCAATGTAGAGCCGACGGATATTCGAAGGATTCTGGCGGAATCACAGATCACGCGGATCTATGCCAACGGTAACAAAGCAGGAGAGCTTTATCGAAAATATCAGCTGCCCCTGACCGGCATAGAAGCCACGGTGCTGCCATCCACCAGCCCGGCCAATGCGGCATGGAGGCTGGAGAGTTTGTGCGAAGTGTGGCGGGAGACGATAGTACTTTTATAATTTTTGAAAAAACGACAAAAAATGAAAGTACTATTGACAATTCATGAGATGTTTTATATAATTTAAGAAATGATACCAAAGGTATCAAAAGTAAAAGGGGATTATCGTATAGAACAGACCGCGCATCTAATAAGGATGCGCGGTCTGTTTTTATATATGGCATATAGTAAAATATAATTTAGTAAAGCATGATTGACTAAATTATAAATTAGCATTATGGTAAGGATGCGGAAATGGAGGGCAAGGGAAACTTGTAGATAGCGGAGAAAGGCTTGGTAATATAAAATGAGCAAGGAAAATGTGGATATAAAATATGAATTGATACCCTATGATGGGTTTATCGGCTCAAAAGAATTTGATTTTGATAAAGCCATTTATGATTTGAATAGTCAGATTGAATTATTATCAAGCCAGGCGGATAACTTGGATTATGTTGTCGCAATTGCAAGTGGTATTGCTTGTGGCCTATTGGACATTCTTTGGGTCGGAGAGTTTGATCTGACGAATGGACGCAGTATTGCCAGTGATAAAGTGGATGCCTTCGTAAAAAAGACAGCAGAAATGTTTGAGGGCGAGAAATTTGATGATGTAAAATCCGCAGTGAAAGCGTTGGAGAAACGATTCCCAATTCCGAGTGATGGAAATACACCTGATTTCGGTGGTGGACTGCAACATCATCTGAGAGATTTTGCTCACCATCCAACAATTGTAGGTTTGGCATTCTCTTTATTAACGCAGTTTACGGAAAAATCATATGGAACAGATGTTAACGGGGTATTCCTTGTTGTTGATGTTCCGGAAAAAAGCAAGCCTTTCATTGGAAAGGATGTACCGCAGAAGATTTTAATGGGAACTATAACATGGTTCTTCCATCTTGTAAGTGATGTTGCTGGGTCAAGCAGCACGGCGGGTGTTACCGGTGGTACGGGAATTCCTGGACCAATCCTTGCTTTGGCAAAGGAGATTTCGGCAATACCGTTTTTCAAGGATATAAAGGTCGATGATGATATGTCATTGTCCCTCTTTCTTTCAAAGTTGTTTAACGGTACGCTTATGATGCAGCGTGATGAAAATGGACAGATTATCAAGGAGTCCGTTGTTAAATTTGATTTGCGTGGCGAACTTGGTGTTGCTGTGGAATTATGTAAACAGGCTGTTCCGGTAATTGCTAACGAGTGCATTGTGCGTGCATTTTATTTTATAAGACGACTTGCAATGGCAATGAAAGAAAAATGTGTGAGTTGCCTTGCAGACATGAAGAAGATTGACTGGAATTCTGTTAAGCCCGCAAACAACCCGACCATTGCACGTATGCTGACTGTTTCAACGGGGGTATTTACTGCACTTGATATGGGTGAGGCAATTGCAACACAAAAATATTGGGTATCCATTAATTATGTAGGTGTGGGAAGATTTGCGGTTGCTATCGGTTCTGATGTGAGTTGGGGACTTAAGGCTCGAAATGTTAAAAAGGTTCGAGATGTGTATGAGAATATAAAGCAGCAGACATTCAGAAAAGCCGATGCAGATATCTATAAAAGAATAGGAGCAGACATGGATATACAGATGGATAAACTCGGTCTTTCGTTGGAGCAGACAGAGATACTTTATAACCTTGAATATTACAAAACACTCAATGATATAGAGCGTACCAACATTCCTATAACCAGAGAAGGCGTTAAAGAACTGAAAACTACATGGCTTCAAGACTGGGCGAAGTTTATCTCTGATGGTTTTGAGAGTTTTACACAGGTTCCTGGAGCGAAAATGCATTGGTACACTATGGATGAATTGCAACAGTGCATTGCCGGACAAAATCCTAATGAACCGTGGTATCGATTAATTCTTCTTGAAGCAATGTTGTTTGAACCGTATTATCCGCTTGGAATGGAGAAGGATAAAAAAGGTAATGATGTACCGTGCAAAAAATACAAGCATCTGAACAATCCGATTAACGGTTTCAAAAAAAGCGAAGGTGACCGATTCCTAAACGAGCAATTTACGGGCAAGTATTGTGAAAAAGAATATGTAAAACGATTGCGTAAGTCTTATGACAAGCGAATGAATGAACTTAATGAGGTCCTTAAGACTGTGATTACGTCTCTGTCCATCACTGCGGTTATCTCAATAGTTACTGTTGCAACTGCGGGTGCCTTTGCGGGACCGATTGCTGTGGCATTGGTAGGCTCAAATTTTGCCGGGCTTAGTGGGGCAGCATTGACCAGCGCCTGTCTTGCATATCTTGGTGGAGGTGCTATAGCAGCAGGCGGTGCTGGAATGCTTGGTGGAACAATTGCTATCGTTGGCGGCGGAGCTGCACTTGGAATAGGGGTTGGTGCCGGAGTCGGTGGTGCTGTTGGTTCAGCAGGACTTTTAGGTAAGAAAAATACCATTATGCAATCGGCAAAATTGCTCACTTCTGTACGAGAAATTTTCCTTAATGATGAACACGATGTCGAGTTTTCTAACAGCGTGTATGAGCAATATCTTCAGAATATTACTGAAGTCGAAAAGGGTCTTGTGGAACTCAGATTAAAGAAAGATGTTGCAAAGGGCAAAGAGAAAAAAACCATTGCAGAATCTATAAAAAAGGCAGAAGAATCTGTGGAAGCAATGAAAGTTGCCCGAAAGAATATGCTCAAGTACAACAGCTCTTTTGCAGAAGGCTTGCAGGTACAACGATAAATCGCATTGAGAAATGGGGTGGATAATAACACTGAAATCGAGGTGAGAACATGGCAAAGAAGAATAACGGAAAAGATTTTCTGCTTTCTGATGACTGCGGATTTATAAATGGTGATGATGAGGGTGGAGAGTCTTATCAATATTCTGATGGAAGTGGATACTATCACGGTGCTGATGGAAGCGAAGGATACATTTATTCTGATTTGACATTCATTTTGTTGGGAACAAATATGGACCTTCATTCTGGGGCAAAACAAGGAGAAACAAAACAATGATAAAAATACTATTTGTTTGCCACGGCAACATCTGTCGTTCCCCCATGGCGGAATTCATAATGAAAAAATTAGTATCCGATGCCGGTCTCGCCGCCTACTTCCAGATTGCCTCCGCGGCCACCAGCACAGAGGAAATCTGGAACGGCATCGGGAATCCGGTGTATCCGCCGGCGAAGGCGGAGCTGGCGAGGCATGGGATCTCCTGTGAGGGGAAGCGGGCCCGGCAGGTGACGAGAGCGGATTATGCGGAATATGATTATCTGATTGGTATGGATAGTGCGAATATCCGCAACATGCTGCGGATATTCGGGGGAGACCCAGAGGGGAAAGTAGCGAAGCTGCTTTCCTACGCGGAATCGGAACGGGATATCTCGGATCCATGGTACACGGGAGATTTTGGGACAACCTATGCGGATGTTCTGGAAGGCTGTACCGCATTCCTTGAATATTTACAACAAAACAGCAAAATCGACACATGATCTGACACTGTCAACACTGCATACATGACATGGATGTCATGCCTGAAAAATTCACAGAATCACCACATTTTTCTCACAATTCCTTCGCAGATGACCTTTATCATAAGAGGCAGATAAGGGGAAGTAAATGTTCACAAGTTTTTTAAGGAATGAAAGGAACAGGAGGAATGAGAATATGAGAAGATGGAATTTACCCCAGGTGAACACAAAAGTAATGTGCGCAGTGTTGGCTGCTGCCATGGTGATGACCGGATTTACAGCATGCGGAGGAACAACATCTGCGGGCACGGAGAGCGCAGCAAGTGAATCGGCAGAACAGGAGGAGACGATCGCGCCGGAGGGCACGACGGAACAGAGCACGGTGGAGCAAAGTACGGAAACAGAATCAGGTGAAGAGAAGGTGGAATCTTATCTTGGTCAGATCACAGCCATTGACGGCAATGTGATCTCCATTGCGCTGGCAGAGAAGCCGGAGACTCCGGATGGAGAAATACCAACTGGAGAAAAGTCTGACGGTCAGGCACCGGACGGCAACGGAGGCACTCCTAATGGAGAAGCACCTGTTGGTGAGGTACCCAGTGGGGAAAAGTCTGATGCTCAGGCACCGGACGGCGAAAAACCTACTGGAGAAGCCTCGGACGGTCAGAAACCCGAGAAAGATATGTTAGATGAGATGACCTTAACTCTCAGCGGAGATACTATGACTATCACAGTCAATGACGATACGATCATTACGATTGACGGAGAAGATGCCACTCTGGACGAACTTCAGGTAGGTGATACCGTATCCTTCTTCCTGGATGGTGAGATCGTAACTTCTTTAAGTGTTGGTATGCCGGAGTCGACACAGCCTATGCAGGCCCCGGAGCAAAATTAAGCTGACGTAAAAGCATGGTACCGAGAATCTCTGCCATTTCTTCCGGGGACTGGGGATCGGATTCTTTCAGCCAGGTCTCCACGACACCGACACAGCCGGTGATAATGAAGGAGCAGAGATATTCATAATTAGCATCGGATTGCGCACTTTCCAGAACCTGGAGAGTGCGCTTTTCAATCTGATCTTTCAGGCGATTGACGAAAGCCAGATCCCCATGAGGGCCGATCATGACCTTGGCCAGATCCCTGTTTCGGTCCAGAAAACGGAAGAATTCCAACAACGGCCCCTGAGAGGCCAGAGAATTGGTAACGACCGGTTTCTGCTCCATAATTTCATTAAATTCCAGGAACATTTCATCCTCGACTTTATGGAGCATATCGTAGATATCGTCATAATGCAGATAAAAGGTTCCGCGGTTGATATCCACCAGTTCGGTCAGCTCCTTGACGGAGATATCCTGAATATCATGGGTTTCTAACATTTTTACCAGCCCCTGTAATAAGAGAGCTCTTGTCTTGCGCACACGGCGATCCATTTTTTCCATAAGACAATCCACCAGCCTTTCCGGGAAAAGAAGAAATCATTTCCTATATGTAATACAAATCTGAATTTTTTCTAAAATAATAGACGAACATCGCGAAAATGTCTAAAAATAAACAATCACAAAAAATCTGTAGCTTGCTTTTTCTTCCCCATTATTATATTTTGCATGTGGCAGAAAATCAACACAAGTTCATTAAATGACATTAATACAATTTCTCATCTTTGTAGTAAGTCTTTACAGATGTTCAAAAACATTTTAAACTAGAGGTGTATAAAATCAAATACATAAATAAGGGTACAAAGAGAGAAAAAGCAGGAGGGAACTATGGCAGACAACGCAGAAAAAGACAAAAAAGATAATTCCTTTATGATGAAACTTGCCACGCTCATTGTAGACAAACGAAAAGGATTTTATCTGATCTTTATTGTTTTATGCATATTTTGCGTATTATCCATGAACAGAGTCAAGGTTAATAACGATCTGACCACTTATTTGCCGGATACGACAGAGACCAGAAGGGGACTGGATCTGATGGATTCGGAATTTACCACGTATGGCTCCGCCCGGATCCTGATCTGTAACGTGACGTTTGACGAGGCACAGAAACTGGCAGATCAGGTGGAGGAGATGGACGGTGTCAGCATGTTGGATTTCGATGACACCGAGGATCATTACCATGACATGGAGGCTTTATTGTCTGTCACTTTTGATGAGGAAGCGGACACGGAAGCCACACAACAGCATCTGAATAAAGTACTGGATGCATTGTCCGATTATGATGTTTACTATTCTTCCGATATCGGTCAGGAAGAGCGTGACGCGGATGACTTGAATAATGATATGATCGTCATTCTGCTTCTGGCAGCTGTGGTTATCGTAGCCGTGCTGCTATTTACTTCCACAACTTATGCGGAGATCCCGGTATATCTGACCACATTTATCGTGGCAGCTATTTTGAATAAAGGAACGAACTACTGGTTCGGTACTATCAGCTTTGTGACGAACTCTATCGCAGTGGTGCTGCAGTTAGGTCTGGCAGTAGACTATGCCATCATTTTGGCACACCGTTTTATGGAGGAGCATGAGGACAAGGATGCCAGAGAGGCTGTAATAGTGGCTTTGAGTAAGGCAATCCCGGAGATTTCTTCCAGCTCCCTGACCACGATCTCAGGTATGGTAGCCATGATGTTCATGCAGTTCAGAATTGGTTACGATATGGGTATTATCCTGGCGAAATCCATTATTTTCAGTATGGTAGCAGTATTTTTCCTGATGCCGGGACTGCTGCTTACCTTTTCCAAGGCAATTGACAACACGCATCATAAGAGCTTCGTACCGAAGATCACGGCAGTGGGAAAATTCTGTGTGGCTACCCGTTACATTGTACCTCCGGTACTGATCGTGGGTGTTATTGCAGCATTTTTTCTGTCCAACAAGGCGAATTATGTATATGATGTAAATACACTGGAATCCAGCAGTATGAGCGAGAATAAATTCTCAGTCAGCATGGTCAATAAGGAATTTGGCATGGTGAATCAGCTGGCGGTCATTGTGCCCAACGGTGATTATGAAAAAGAGGCACAGACCCTGAAGGCACTGGAAAAGTTGGATGTGGTAAAATCCGTTCAGGGACTTGGCAATATTGAAGCTATGGATGGTTACATGCTGACCGACAAACTGAATCCCAGACAATTTGCAGAGCTGATCGATCTGGATGTGGAAGTGGCGGATATGCTGTATTCGGCATATGCCCTGGATCAGAGTGATTACGGTGCTCTGGTCAGCGGTGTCAACGATTACGAAGTACCTTTTATCGATATGTTCCTGTTCATTTATGATCAGAAAGAAAGCGGCAACATCACGCTGGATGATGATCTGGAGGAGACTTTATCGGACGCACATTCCAAGATCATGATTGCAAAGGATCAGTTGTTGGGAGAAGATAATTCCCGTTTCGTTCTGGAACTGAATGTACCTTATGAAGGAGAAGAGACCATCGCAGCGCTGGATCAGATACGCAATACCGTGGCGAAGTTCTATAATATAGATGATATCCTGTTAGTCGGAAATGCCACCAGTGATAAGGATCTGGGAGATTCTTTCGCAACAGATAACACGATCATCACTGTACTGACGGCATTGTTCGTTATGATCATCCTGTTGTTCACTTTCCAGTCTGCCGGCTTGCCGGTACTATTGGTAGTAACGATTCAGGGTAGTATCTGGATGAACTTCTCACTGCCGTATCTGCTGAGTGAAAATGTATACTTCCTGGGATATCTGGTAGTGTCCGCCATCCAGATGGGTGCGACGATCGACTACGCTATCGTTATCACCAGCCGTTATATGGATCTGAAGACGTACATGCCGATCAAAGAAGCTGCCATCGAGGCGCTGAACCAGGCGTTCCCCACGATTGTTACCAGTGGTTCCATGCTGGTGGCTGCTGGATTCATTATCAGTTATGTATCTTCTAATGCAGCGGTAGCAGCGATCGGACTGGCGCTGGGACGTGGTACCCTGACCTCTATTTTATTGGTGCTGCTGGCATTGCCCCAGACACTGCTGATCGGAGATATCATTATTCAGAAGACGGCATTTACCTTAAAGCGTGATCTGGCGAAGCCGCTGCCTTCTGCCGGTAGAATCCGAATGAACGGTCATATCAAGGGTTATGTCAACGGTGTGCTGGAAGGTGATTTCATCGGTGTCATCGACGGTGAGATGGGAGCGGTGGTGCGTCCCAAGGATACCGTGACCATGGAGCGGGAGGATGCAGCGGAGAATGCGTACCCCAGGTTGGAAGCACAGGAGCTTTCGAATAATACAGCAGAAAGCGAGGGAACAGAAGATGAACAGTAAGAGATTATTATGTTTCCTGCTGGGAGCGGCATTACTGCTGCAGACACCGGCAACCGCTTATGCGGAAGAGACGTTAACCTATGAACAATATAAGGGCGGCAGCGGTTATAGCAGCACCACGCAGGAGCAGGATTATGCAATTGTAGAGATCAGCACGGAGGAGGATCTGCGCAGGCTTGCGGAGAACTGTGTGCTGGACAGCTGGTCCAGAGGTATCAAAGTAGTGCTGCGCAACGACATCGTTCTGAGCATGGAAAGTGAATTCAGTATCCCAACATTTGCGGGAATTTTCGATGGTAATAATTTTACGATCTCCAATGTAAAGATTACGGGGAATGGTTCTGCGGCAGGTTTTTTCCGTTATGTGCAGGAAGGTGCCAAAGTACGTAATCTCACGGTGAGCGGAGAAATATCTCCCTCCGGAAGCCAAAATCAGGTCGGCGGCATCGTCGGGGTGAATTACGGCAGCATTGAGAATTGTAAGTTTTCCGGTAATGTGATCGGCGATAATGAAGTCGGTGGCATTGCGGGTGTGAATGAAGAGACTGGCGAGATCCGCAGATGTGAATCCAACGCAAATGTCATTGGCAATCATTCCGCAGGTGGTATTGTCGGGAACAATCACGGTATCTTAAATAACTGCAGCAACAGTGGCTGCATCAATACCTATAGCACGGAAGTGACCTATGATCTGGATGATATTACCATGGACAATCTGGAGCAGATCAACAGTACTTCCAATGTGACTGCGCATACGGATACCGGCGGTATCGCAGGCATCTCTGATGGTAAGATCTATTACTGCTCCAATTCCGGAGCCATCGGATATCAGCATGTGGGTTACAATACCGGAGGTATCGTAGGCAGACTGCATCAGGGCTATCTGCAGAATTGCACAAACACAGGTTTCGTGCAGGGCAGAAAAGATGTGGGCGGCATCGTAGGACAGATGGAGCCTTTTCTGGAGATCCAGTATCTCAGTGACAAATTAAAGGAGCTGGATACCGAGACCGATAAATTTTTGGATATGCTGGATGCGACCCAGAAGGATGTCAGCAATTACAGCAGACAGGCATCCGCGCTGAGCAAAAGTATTAGTACGAATCTGAAGGATGCCAATAGCGCGGGAAATTCCCTTACCGGAACCACGAATGACTTGTGGTATATTTATAATCAGGAACTGAACGGTGTCAGCAATGACCTGAAGGTTTTGAATAATGACCTGAACAAACAGGCAGAGGACGATAAAAATAACGGCAACAGACACGATATCACGCTGAGCGGCAATGATCTGAGCGGAGGTGATATTACACTCTCTGTACCGGATGATACAGAGAGTTATAAAGCAGCTCTGAAAAAGTTTGGTGAAAATGCCACGAAGCATCTGGATAATATGGTTAGTGCATCCACGGACCGCAGTGGTGGTATTAAGAATAATCTGGATACACTGAAGCAGAGCCTGGATAAAGCATTTGACCAGCTGGGTCAGTTAGGAGATGTATTACAGGCAGGGTCAGACAATACCAGCGCACATATGGATGAGCTGATGGATCAGGCGAGGGTATTGCGGAAACTGGTCAGCGAGATCCGCGATGATCTCTTCCGATACGAGGGGATTTCTGTGGAGGATACTTCGGATGAATCCGCCAGCAAGGGGGAAGTGAACCCCGGAGATCCTGATGCTGAGGCTGGTGAGGCAGAACCTGAGAGAACTGAAGAAGCATTATATGACACCTCCAGCTTCCAAAAAGGTAAAGTCACACTGTGTGTAAATCGTGGTACGGTAGAGGCGGATACCAATGTCGGCGGTATCGTCGGACAGGTGGCAACGGAATATGATTTTGACCCGGAGGATGACATCACCTTGACCGGAACGGAGAGCTTCGATGTGGAGCAGACCATCAAGGCAGTCGTAAGAGACAGTCGCAATTTCGGTGATATCACCGGTAAAAAAGATAACGTGGGAGGTATCGTCGGCAAGGCGGAATACGGAGCAATTATCTCCTGTGAATCCTATGCACCCATTGAAAGTACCGGAGGCAGTGATGTGGGTGGTATTGCCGGATCTGCCAACTATGCGATCCGCAGCTGCTATAGCATGGGCAGGATCACCGGTAAAAATAATATCGGCGGTATCGCCGGAGAAGGCTGCGATATTTTTTACAGTTATGCATACAATGATCTGGATATGTCCGGAGAAAATCAGGGCAGCATTGCAGGTAAAGTCAGTGATGACGGCAGCCTGTATGGCAATTATTATGTAGAAGGCGGTGTCGGCGGTGTAGACGGCATCGGTTACCAGGGCGGAGCAACACCGTTGTCCTATCAGGAACTTTGCGCAAAGGATGGAGTTCCGGAAGCTTTTTCGCAGTTTACGATCACTTTCCTGGCAGATGGCGAGGAAGTGGCTTCCTATAAATGTAATTATGGAGACTATCTGTCTGCAGATCAGATTCCGGAAGTGCCGGAGAAGGAAGGCTATTACGGTGTATGGCCGGATTATGATTTCAGTTATATTACCGGTAATCGTGTACTGGAAGCGGAGTATGAGGAGTGGACCGCATCCATTGCTTCCGCAGAGAAAAATGATGCCAACAAACCTCTGGTCATGGCAGAGGGTAACTTCTATCCGAATGCTGCATTGCATCTGCAGATAGAGGGGGACACATATAAGGTCTCCATGACCAACTCCATGAAAGAGGACGCACCGGACTATACCGGAGAAGCAACCTTACGTGTCTACTGTGAGGATGCCGACAATACGGTGGTTTTGGTAGAACAGGACGGCGAATACAGAGAAGTGGAATCCACGGTGATCGGCAGTTACAGACAGTTCACCATGGAGGTACCCGGCAGCTTCCGCATCGCGGAGGCAGAAAGCAGCCATACCCGGATGATCGTAATGTGCATCATCGGAGTAGCAGTAGGGATACTGTTGATCGTATTACTTGTGAAAAAGGTGGCAAAACGCAGGAAAAAGCGTAGACAGGAAAAAGCGGAGCACGCCGTGCAGGCGGATGATACAGAGGGACAGTTATGATCCGGGCAGTAATTTTTGACATGGACGGTACGTTGATCGATACCGAAAAATATTACCGTATTTTCTGGCCGAAGGCATTGGAGGCTTACGGCTACACGATGACGGATGAGCAGGCACTGACGATGCGCAGTCTTGGAAGGCCTTTTGCCCCCAGACAGCTTGGGGACTGGTACGGCGAGGAATTTGATTATTATGCCGTACGGAAGAAACGAAAAGAATTGATGGAGGAAGCGCTGGACCGGGATGGCATCAAATGCAAGCCCGGTGCTGTGGAACTTCTCGAAGATCTGAAAAAAAGACACATTACCACAGCTGTTGCCACAGCAACGGATCTGGAGCGGACCGAAAAATATCTGACGCTTACAGGGATCAGACCTTACTTTGAAAAATTGATCTCCGCTACCATGGTAGCGGAAGGTAAGCCGTCTCCGGACATTTATCTCTACGCCTGCGGGCAGTTGGGACTCGCCCCGGAGGAGTGCATGGCGGTGGAGGATTCTCCTAACGGTGTCTTAAGTGCATACCGTGCAGGCTGCAAGGTTGTCATGGTACCGGATCAGACGCAGCCGGATGCAGAACTCAAAAAGTGTTTATATGCCTGTGTCCCGACTCTGGCAGAGATCAGCCACCTCGTTTAGAGGTGGCTTCAGACTGTAGACAAAGCTCCTTCCTGTGAGGGAGCTTTTCTTGTGTCATGACTG
>OQVI01001845.1_pt1 | contig 14247 bp, 10 predicted proteins | sample 1691651 | NCBI WGS metagenome assembly OQVI01 (sample SAMN03418287, study PRJEB22391) | human gut metagenome | biome: human-gut; feature: organic feature; material: feces | host: Homo sapiens | place: Italy | collected 2013-04
ATACGGGTTCTTCCAGTCTCCACTAGTGCCTCCTGTTTTTCCATACCGGCAAGCCGCAGCTGATTAGCGTAATCCACAAATACGATACCATTGTTTACGACAACACCCGCCAGCATCAAAAATCCCATCATGGCTGTCAATGAGATCTCCTGTCTTCCGATAAACAGTCCAAGCAGACCGCCGGTAAAAGCCAGTGGAATCGTAAAGATTACGATAAACGGAGACAGCAGACTCTGGAACTGCGCCACCATGATCAGATAGATAAAAGCAATGGCCAGACCGATCATCAGGAAAATATCACTCATGGCATTCATCACTTCCGTACTTTCGCCGGCAATCTCAAGGGTATAACCATCCGGCAGTTCATAACCATCCAATTTATCCTGAAGCGTGCGGGATAATAAAGTGGTATTATATCCGTCTTCTGTTTCCGCAGTCACACTGATATATGTTTTCTGATTTTCTCTTTTTATAGAAGCAAGACCGACACCTTCCTGCATAGTTGCAAACTCACTGAGTTTATGGATTTCTGTCTCTGTCGTGCCATCTGCTTTCTGTTTGTCTACGGAAAACTCGTAATCCATCAGAGCATCCACATCTACAGTATCATTCTCGTTTACAATTTTCACATCATACTGCTTACCATCCATCGTCAGTGTCGTTGCTGTCTTTTCTGTCGTGAGACTGCCTGCCAGCTCCTGATAGATCTGCGCCACTGTCAGCCCCTGTTCCATAGCTTTCTCCTTGTCAATGGTGAGCTGGATCGTCTTATCTCCGCTCTCCTGTCCATTGGAAACTTTGGTAAATCCTTTCACATCAGAGACCATGTCCATGACATCATTGCTGATCTCCAGCAACTTGTCTGTATCGCTTCCATAGATATTCACAGTCAGGCCGCTTGCCATATAAGAAGACAGGTCCATATTCGAAGTCGAAACACTGTAATCCTTGAACTTCAGCTCTTTGCAGATTTTTTCCAGCTGTTTTGCCACCGGGCCGTTATCCTTAGCTGTGTCTTCATCCAATAATACAAACACATTCAGATTATGTGTACCGCCGCTGCTCATCATCATGGAAGATGCGCTGCCGGAAGCACTGGAGGAACCGGAGATCATACCGACGTAAGTCACACCATCAATGGATGTCATTTTCTCCATTGCCTGATCTGCCAGTGCAAAGGTCTCCTCATCGGTTAATGTTTCATCTGCTTCCAGTGTCACGGACATCTGATCACCGCCCATCGTCGGAAACAGGATCATTCCGGTATTTACTGCCTTGTATGCACAGCCTGCCAACAGTCCAACTGCAATCAGCAGTGGTACAAATTTTTTCCGCAGACAGAAACGAAGCGCTTTTTCATATACCTTCAACACTTTATCCAGCAATTTTTGCGGTTTCGGCTCCGTATTACGCAACATGGTAGAACTCATCGCCGGAACTACAGTCAGCGCAATCAGAAGACTCGCCACCAGGCTATATGCAATGGTCAGTGCCAGATCCACAAACAGTTCCCGCACCATACCATTCACAAAGATAATCGGTAAAAATACACAGATGGTCGTCAATGTAGAAGATGCAATGGCACCAGCCACCTGTTTTGCTCCCATGACCGCCGCTCTCGCAGATGATACGCCCAATCCACGCAGACGGTAAATATTTTCGATCACAACAATGGAATTATCCACCAGCATACCGATTCCAAGAGCCAGTCCGGACAATGAGATCAGATTCAGTGTCACACCGCTGAAGTACATCAGTACGATTGCCACCAGAACACTCAGCGGAATGCTGAAAGCGACCACAATCGTCGGTTTGACGGAACGCAGAAAAATTGCAAGCACAATAATTGCCAGCACTGCACCCATGATCAGATTAGACAGTACATTATTCACGATCAGATCGATATAATCGCCCTGATCCATCAGGCTTGTAATATGCAGTCCGTCATGATCCTGTTCCAGCTGACGGATAGCTGCGCCACAGGTATCCGATACATCCGCAGTTCCTGCTGTACTGGATTTTGAAATAGAAAGAACGATTCCATCCCGTCCATTTACTTTTGCATAAGCATCTCCGGAATTATCGATCCAGGTCACATCTGCCACATCAGACACCCGGATATCTCCGATTCCATCGATATTGCATAATACCGAGGATTCCAGTTCTCCATCAGAAGCGTACTCATCACCGACTTTCAGCAGATACTGATCCTCTCCCTGATAAATATAGCCTGCCGGCATTGCAAAATTCTGCGCTGCCAGCAGTTGGGATAAGGTATCCAGACTCAGCAGTGTATCCAGATTTGCGTTTTTCAGTGCCGTATCTCTTCCCTGCTCATAGGAAGACTGAGCATCCGCCAGCTGTTCTTCACTGTTGCTGAGGGCCGCCTGACCATCCGCAATCTGTGCCGCGCCGGTACTGAAACCAACCGCAGCGGAAATCTTGCCGGATTCCAGTGCTTCGTAATTATCTGTAGCTGCTTTGACCTGTTCATTCACCTGATCCGCAATCGCCTGTGCCGCCTGGATCTCAACAGCCAGATTGGCAAGTTCTGTATCAATCTGCGGCAGCCGGGTATTCACGATCTGATCCAGTTGTTTCAGGTTATCCGTGGTCAGTGATGCTGCTGCATCCGACTGACCGATCTGTTTCATAAATGCAGTCAGAGCTTCCAGTTTCTTTGGACTTTTCAAAGCATCCGAAATATCTGCCGGATAGGCAGAAGCATCCATGCCATAACCGGATGCCATATTTCGAACAGACGCAAAGCTTTCGTTGATCTGCTCATACTGTGCCTCAATCCCGGCATCGGTATACGCTTTTTTCTCTGTTTCCAGTGCCAGTTTGGATGCCTGAAGCCCTGCTAACTGTGCATTATATGCAGACTGTGTCGCTACGGCTGCATCCACCGCTTTGCTGGTCTGCGCCAGTTCACTGGCAGTAGAACTCTGCTGATCCTGCAACGCTTTTTGTGAACTCTCCAGCTGGGATTTTGCGCTGTTCAACTGACTCTTTGCATCATCAATCTGCGCTTTTGCATCTGCCAGCTGTTCATCCACATAGCCCGCCAGCCGGTCATTCACTGCATCGATTTTTTCCTGGTTCAACCGGATTTCTACTGTTTTTTCAATCGCACCTGTGGTATTAACACTTGCTACACCATTCTGGCGTTCCATCGTCGGCACAACCGTATTTTCCACAAAATCACTAAGCTCGTAGATATCTTTTCCTTCGTAATCCACGCTGGCATAAATCACCGGCATCATGTCCATGGATACTTCCATGATCATCGGTTTACCGGCACCATCCGGCAATGTGATCAGATCCAGTGCATTGGACAGTTTGACCATGGCACTATCCATGTTCGTCTCCTCTGCAAATTCCAGCATAACCGTACAGTAATTCTCATTGGAGGTACTGGTGACATTCTCCACACCATTGACTGTTCCAAGACCGGATTCCAGAGGTTCCGTCACAGTACTTTCCACCTTGTCCGGAGATGCTCCAGGATAAGTCGTTACTACTACCACATACGGCAAAGAAAATTCCGGCAGCAGATCTGTCGACATCCTGGTAAAACTTACTACCCCCAGAATCAGACAGATTACCACCGCAACGAACACTGTGTACGGTTTCTTAACGCTAAATTTTGACATTTCTTTCCTTCTTTCCAGCTCTATCTTTCCGTTTTTCATGCAAAACCGTTCTGCAAAAAAATCATCACTGATTACCTGTCTTGATGAAAGATTCTCACAGAAACAGTTATCCATTCTAACAAAATATTTTACCGTAAACTCAATTTCAGCTCAACCGCTTTGCCGGAATTTATACTTTTTTTACAAAAGCCAGTTTCTATATTGCCCATGTGATCACCAGAAAGCCGACCTGAGTAAAACGGACATTCGCAATCCGCTTTCGCTACTTGCTCATGAACGCAGTCGCTTTGCGACCTGTCAGTGGGAGCTTTTAACTCCCACTGACATAAGCATCCCCCTTACCCACCGCTTAGTGCTCTACACACTTGAAGCGGGGGATTGCTTATTCTGCGTTCAAATAGCAAGCCGCAAAAATCATTCTTTTTTCAACAACAATTCCAATTTTTCAAATACATAATCTGCATACATCTGCTTAATCTCATGACGGTTCATTTCTGACACAACAGTCTCCAGTTCATATGTATGATTCTCCTTCCCCATCCGGATACAGAAATATACCTGTCCCTGTACACTGTCCGCATTGTTCGGATCCACATTCCCGGTCGTTCCGGTGATACCGATGGCAATGTCTGTGTGCAGTTTTTTCTGTGCAGTTTCTGCCATGGCATTCGCACATTCCCTGGAATACACACCATATTTTTCAATCACGTTTGCATCCACACCGTTCAGAATCTTTGTTTCATTCAGATAAGTAACGTATCCTCCCGGAAAAATCGCAGATGCACCTTCGGTGTCTGTGATCATGGATGCGATCAGACCGGAAGTACAACTCTCCATGGTGGAAATCGTTGTATGTGTGTCTATCAGTTTTTTTACAATATCATCTGCTCGTTTTCTTTCCTGCTCCATTTTTCTCTCCACATTTCCTTAAAAAATCTTTATTTATAAAAAATAGCATGGTTACATCGTATCTTTTTTCCTATGAATATGCAAGAAGCAAAAGCATGAAACCACTCCTGTGCAAGCACATCGTGGTTTCATGCTTTTGCCCCTGGCATCATTATATTTAAATGTTATACTCCGGTACCACGGTTTTCTCTTCGAAGAAATAATCAAAGATTTTCTTTTTGTAGTGGGCAAAGTCACTGCCACCACGGTCACGGTATGTTCCAAGTTCTACTTTGATGACATCTTTAATGCGTCCCGGTCTTGCAGACATAACCACAATACGGTCAGCCAGATATACTGCCTCTTCAATATCGTGTGTAACCATGAGCATGGTGTTATGAAACCGTTCCCGGATTTTCAGTAATTCTTCCTGTAACTCGATCTTGGTCAGTGCATCCAGCGCTCCGAATGGTTCATCCAGCAGCAGAACCTCCGGCTGACTCACCAACGATCTGGCAATGGCTGCACGCTGTGACATACCACCGGAAAGCTGACTAGGATATGCTTTTTTGAATTCACTCAATTTTACAAGCTCCAGATATTGATTCGAAAGTTTTGTTTTTTCTTCCTTGCTCAATCCCTTTAATCCAAGCTGTACATTTTTCTCAATGCTCATCCACGGAAACAGGCGGTGTTCCTGAAAAATCATGCCACGATCCATGCCTGGTCCGTTGACTTCTTTTCCATCCACAGTTACCAGACCCGTGTCGTTTTTTTCAAGTCCGGCAATGATTTTTAACAGGGTACTTTTTCCACAACCACTGTGACCGACAATGGCAATAAATTCACCTTCCTGAACCTCCAGGTTAATATCTTTTAATACATCCACTTTCTGTCCATCGACAGTAAAACTTTTATTTACGTTCTGAATTGATAATGTCTTTCCCATTTGTGCTTACCTGCCTTTTTCCCAAGGTGTGCATAATTTTCCAATCAGTGAAATGGCCAGATCCATGATCACACCGACGACTGCGATGGCAATGATTCCGGCAAATACAACCGGATACTGCATCAGGCTTCGTGCATCGTTGATACGAAAACCGATACCGGATGTGGCTGCGATCATCTCTGCACCGACCACTGCCATCCAGGATACACTCAGCCCCAGTTTTAATCCGACGAAAATGGACGGAAGTGCAGATGGCAGATAGATTTTTGTAAACTGCTGCCAGCAGTTCAGATGATACATTTTTCCAACTTCGATGAGCTTTGGATCCGTGCGCTCAATACCGCTGACGGTGTTGACCAGAACCGGAAAATATGCTGCCAGAAAGATAACGGCTACTTTGGATTCCTCACCGATACCAAACCAGATGATCAGAATCGGAACCCATGCGATCATCGGAATCTGACGGATTGCGGTAAATGTCAGCATAAAAAAGCGGTTTGCAAATTTATTCATTCCCATGAGCACGCCAAGCAGGATACCTACCACCACTGCCAGTGCATATCCTTTTGCAATACGGCTCAAACTGATTCCAATATCTCCTGTCAGTGTACCGTTTCCAAGCTGCTCTTTTAAAGTTTCAAGGACGATACTGATCTTGGGCAGGATCAGTGTGGACATTGCTCCGGTGGATGTGGCAAAATGCCACGCCAGCACAATGATAACCGGCAATATGATCATGTTGATGAAGATCAGCAGTTTTTGTATAAATACGTTATTTCCTTTGTACATGCTCACGTAGCCTCCTTACTGTGCGCTTTCCTGATACTCCTGCACTGCTTTTTCCAGATAGGAGGAATCAATCCAGGAATCAAAATCTACCTGATTGGTGATGATACCATTGTCAAGTTCAAACTGTTCAATGTTTTTCAAAGAAGATACATAGCGATCATCCAGACTGATGGAATAACCAAGCTGTACATCAGATACTGCTACGGATTTCACCTGCTCTAAGGTTCTTCCACTCTTCTCGGCAGACAGCTCATAAAATGCCTCCGGATCGGATATGATATCATTGGATGCTTTCAGCATTGCTTTGATGATTGCTACCGTCACATCCGAATTTGCACTGATATAATCACTTCTTCCAGTCAGGACATTTGGCTCATAGAACGTATCCGGATCTGCCTCTACACCTTTATGTAAAATGGTTGCTTTTCCCTGTTCCACCAGGCTGTCTGCCTGTCCGTATGTAACCACTGCCGCATCTACTGCTCCGGTAGAAAGACTGGACAACCCTTCCGGGATCGTGCTGTTGACAAGCTGTACGTCATCGGCAGTCAGCCCTGCTTCCTGCAACACTTTTAAAACATATATCTGCGGTGTTGCGCCACGCTGATAGGAAATGGTTTTTCCCTTTAAATCCTGCAAGGATGTGATACCGGAATCTGTGCTGACTGCCAGCTGCCATACCGAACCAAAGCTTGTCACGGTCAGCAGCTTCGTATCAATGCCGTTTGATTTTGCCATGATACCTGCAAACCCCGCATAATATGCGTAATCCAGATCTCCGGATACTAACGCCTCATGAATCGCCGGTGCTGCTCCTGTAAACGGAATCAAGTCTGCATCGTAACCCAGTGGATTCAGATATTCATCCAGATATCCTTTTTCCTCTGCCACTGCCAGTGCACCTTCTGCCCACTGATAGCCGGCACTTGGAAAACCAATGTTGACTACTTGATAACCGTCTTTTTTTGTCTCTGCTTTCGCACTTCCATCAGATGATGTGCCACTGTTTCCACAACCGCTGACCACCAGACCTAATGTAAGAACGATACCTAAAACTGCTGCAGTAATTTTTTTGCTTCTCATTTTTCTTCACTCCCTTTCCACGGAATTCTACTTTTTCAACTCTTCTTTGCTCTGCAGGCAGATTTCTTTCGACACCTGTCTGCATTGCTTATCTATTGTTTCTACCTTATTTCTTTCTTCGTAAAACAGGTAACGCTCCTATTTCTTGATCAGATCACTTTTCTTTACGGTTGCGACGCAGAAGTTTATTTCCTCGTCCTCATCCTCGGACGCTCCACCGCCTGTCATCAGACGGGCATTCGGATCTACACCAGCAATGGTTGTCACTTTTCCAAGTCCGTTTCCTACCAAGGATCCCGGTACACGGAAGGTTTCTACATCGATTGGCTCCACGGAAATTTCTTCCGGTTTTTTCACCTGTGGAATCCACTCATACGGTACACGGTAAGCGCGATATACCATATTGTTGGTGAACTGACCGAGAATGGTATTGAAATACGGATTGATGTACTCCCATACGATCTCGTGATCCGGTGTCACCTCGATCAGGCGTCCGTCAGATCCCTCTGTGATCAGTGTATTTCCGTTTGGCAGTCTCTGTGCACTACTGATATAAGAGCTGTAAAATTTGGATGCATCTGTGAATAACAGGTTGCCTGCTTCCAATGGTGTGTACTGCCAAGTGATCTCCAGTGTGACCGGATTGAACTGTAATACTCTGGAATAATCTCTTCTCGCGTTGTTAACACCAGTCAGTGCACCAGGATTCGGGGTTCCGTAACCGCCTTCGCCACCGTTATCAAATACAAGCAGATCGCCTTCGCCCGGAAGTCCTTTCGGAATCATATGTAAATGATGCTGTCCGATGATCCAACCAAGTTTTTTGGTTGCTTCACTCTCGTTGAAATCCGGTCCCACACGCCATACAATATCGCCTGTCTCTTTGCTGATAATGGCAAGAATGTTGGAGTTACGTGCATCGATGATGATGTTGTCCGGATGGAAACGCTCATCTCCCTGATCGTACCATTTGTTCTCGCCTAACACAGACATGCTGTTGATGTGCATCCAGTCGCCACCGGCTTCGCCCTGCAGGCATGGATTACGGAACAGTGCGTTTTTTGCTGCCTCGTCGAATCCAAGCTGCTCAAAATGATCACTTGCCCGCCAGCTCCATAAAATGTTTCCTTCCCAGTCTACCTCAATGATCTTGTCATCGATCAGCCGTTTATCGGAAATGTCATGATTGTACAAATTTTCATGTGTCAGGATCAATGTATTTCCACTGTCTGTCTTCGGCTCCCCGCCCGGATAATAATATCCGACGGTAGATCCTTCTCGCTGGAAATCATGATGCTGTCTGGCCATATAAACCGGATCTTTGTCACCGTCCGCGATCAGCTCTGTTTTATCAAACTTCCATACAATGTTGCCGTCCCAGTCTACCTGCACCAGATCGATCTGATCCTGATATGCTTTTTTACCGGGTCTGGTTCCTGTGGTTCCCATTACATATCCGCCCGGAAGGATTTTATTCGGAAATCCGCCAAGTCCTGCCCAGAGCTGAACTTCACGGCCGTTCATGTCGATGAGAAGTGCTCCTTTTGCGGATGGAAAAACGGTGTAGCCGTTGAATGTTTTGTCTTTATCATAAATTAATGTTCCTGTTGGAAAAATACTTGGATATCCCATGATGTTGTCTCCTGTTCTTATCTGAATTCTTTTAGTAAAGCGGACATTCGCAATCCGCTTTCGCTACTTGCTCATGAACGCAGTCGCTTTGCGACCTGTCAGTGGGAGCTTTTAACTCCCACTGACATAAGCATCCCCCTTACCCACCGCTTAGTGCTCTACGCACTTGAAGCGGGGGAATGCTTATTCTGCGTTCAAATCAGTTCGGTCTATAACTTCTTAATATTCTCCGCAATGATTAATTTGTGTGTAAATCCTACGGATTTTTCTCTGATTTCTCCGTCCTTAAAATACAGCAATGTCGGTACGGAACTAATCTCATATTCCTCTGCCAGAGACAGCTGATCCGGAATCAATACTTTTCCGAAGTATACTTCATTTCCTGCTTCCTCGGAAAGTTCCGTAATGCCTGTCTCCAGCTTCTTACAGTGCCTACAGGTTGCAGAATAGAATTCTACAACGGCGATGCTGTGTTCTTTTATTGCTTTGTCAAAATTTTCTCTCGTCAGTTCGTTTACCATACGGTTGTTTCCTTTCTATTTCTCCACCCTATATTCGGACTGGGTTATTTTTACTTTCTGATGATATATTGTATTGCTGAATTCGCTGCATTTGCGCCGTCTGCTGCCGCCGTGATGATCTGTCTGAGTTCTTTTGTTCTCACGTCACCTGCCACGAAAAATCCCGGAACCGATGTCACCCCGTCTTCGCCCGCTTTGATGTAACCACTCTCATCTAATGCCACCAGGTTTTTGACTGCTTCTATCTGTGGGATCATTCCGATCGCCACGAAAACGCCCTGGATATCCAATGCAGTTCCCGTATCCAACAGAAGGATTTCCACTTTTCCATTACCGGTGATCTCCTGTACCTTCGCATTTCGGATAATCTCCACATTTTCTTTCTGCTCCAGTTTTGCAAGTGTAGATGCATCCCCACGAAATTCTGCTCTGCGGTGGATCAAATATACTTTGTTACAGATTTCCGAAAGCAGTAACGCATCATCCAGTGCACTGTTGCCTCCACCGATCACTGCTACATCTTTGCCCTGATAAAAAGCCCCATCACAGGATGCACAGTAGGAAATTCCTCTGTTTTCGAATTTCTCACTTCCCGGAACTGCAAGTTTCCGATGAGCGGCTCCCGCAGTGTAGATCACTGTTTTGCTGCTTTGTACTTCACCGCTTTCCAATGTGATGTCAAAGCTTTCTTCCGTTTTCTGAATACCGGTCACTTCGGCTTCCAAAAATTTGATTCCAAGTGCTTCAGCATGTTCCCGGATCTTTTCCCCTAATTCATAACCGTTGATTCCGTAAAAACCGGGATAGTTGTCAATGCGGCTGCTCTCTGCCATCTGACCGGTTCCTTCATATTCTTTTTCCACGATCAGTACATTCAGATTTGCCCGTTTTGCATAAATCGCTGCGCTCATACCCGCCGGTCCACTTCCGATGATCAGAACATCTGTCATTTGTTTTTCCTCCCGTTTTTATATTTCCTATTATTCATACTTATTTAATAGGTTTTGCATGTCATTGATACTATCACATCAAATAAGGGCTGTCTAATACACAAAAAAAATAGCCAGCTATAGCTTTTGGCTATAACTGGGTTTGAAGTAGATTAAAATTATTCCAGGTACTGTCGCAGTGCTGTTACATATTCCTGACCAAGTTTGCTCAAAATCAGATTTTTTCTGGTCACATACCCAATCTCCATCTGATTTTCTTCCTGCGAATCGTCAAACTGTCCATCATTCCGAAACGGTACTGCACGATAATCACTGCCGTTTAATTCTTCACAGATCAGACCGGAACACAACGTATATCCATTCAGTCCAATCATCAAATTCAGCATAGTTGCACGGTCATTTGCATGAATGATCTGACTGTATTCATTGGTAGGAAGCAATTCCTCCGCCAGATAAAAAGAACTGTTATCGCCCTGTTCAAAAGACAGGCAGGGATATTTTTCCAATTGTTCCATTGTCAAAAATGGTTCATCTGCCAACGGATGTCCTTTCCATAAATATACATAGGCTTTGCAGGAAATCAATGGATGAAACTCCAGATTTGCTGATTTAAACAGTTTTTCCATAGATTTCCGGTTAAATTCACTCAGATACAACACACCGATCTCACTTTTCATAGTGCTTACTTCCTGAATAACTTCCATTGTCTTTGTCTCGCGGATTGCCAGTTCATATTTTGACATATCAAGTTTTTTCGCCACATCAACAAATGCCTTTACCGCAAAAGAGTAGTGCTGGGTGGATACCGCAAATTTCTTTTTATAAGAACCGCCCTCTCCATAACGCTGTAGCAGCTGTTCATACTCCCGGTAAAGTTCCCGGGCATACGCCAGAAATTCCACACCATCATTTGTCAACGTCACGCCTCGTCCGGTACGGAAGAAAATGGTAATTCCTACTTCTTTTTCCAGTTCTTTTAATGCATTGGTCAGCGATGGCTGTGAAACATACAACTGCTCTGCTGCCTTATTTAATGATTTTGTTTCCGCAATGGTCAATATATATTTTAATTGTACAAATGTCATGCTCATTCCCTCTTTCAAAAAATATCATCGCTTCCATATTGTGTAATACTCTTATGACGATGTTAAGGGTTAGTCTAGCACCTTTATATCATACTGTAAAGATAGGATTTTCGCATTACCTATGATGCCCATTTATCGCCCATATAATGTTGTCAACTCTCTGATCTGATCTGCTAATTCTTTTGTCAGACATCCCTGCTTCATCCGCCACCGCCAGTTATTCCCGAGCGTAGATGGTGTATTGATCCTTGCCTCGCTTCCAAGCCCCAGATAATCCTGCAATGGGATAATGCACAAGTCTGCCACACTCGCCAGTGCCAGACGGATAAAATCCCAGTGAATTTGCCTCTTTGGTGTATTTGCATTATTCATATATTTCTGCGATAATTTCAGATCTTCCGGATCTAAAACTTTATACCAGCCGCAAAGGGTATCATTATCATGCGTTCCTGTATACACTACACAGTTTTTCTCATAATTATGTGGCAGATAATCACTCTCTTCTCTGGAGTCAAAAGCAAACTGAATCACTTTCATTCCCGGAAAACCCGAATCATGCAATAGCCGGCGTACACTGTCCGTTAAAAATCCCAGATCTTCTGCAATTACATTTACATCACCCAGAGCATCTTTCAAAGCCTGCATCAGACTCATGCCCGGCCCCGGCTCCCAGTGTCCGTGTTCTGCTGTTTCATCTCCCGCCGGAATACTGTAATATTCGTCAAATCCGCGAAAATGATCAATACGGATGCAGTCATACAAGTTCAGACACTGTGCGATTCTCCGAATCCACCAGGCATAACCGGTCTGCCGATGATACTCCCAGCGATACAACGGATTGCCCCATAACTGTCCGGTCGCAGAAAATGCATCCGGTGGGCATCCTGCCACTGCCACAGGATTTAACTCCTCATCAAATTGAAACAGCTGTGGTTCCGCCCAGGCATCTGCGCTGTCCAGAGCCACATAAATCGGAATGTCCCCGATAATCTGAATGCCCGCCTGCGCCGCATACACATGCAGTTTTTTCCATTGACAGAAAAACAGATACTGCTGAAACTGATAAAACTGTATTTCATCATGCTGCCCATGCCATACCTGGTCCAGAGCTGCAAAATCGCGTCTTTTATATTTTTCTTCCCATTGCAGCCAGCTTGCTCCTTTATGCATATTTTTTATTACCATAAACAATGCATAATTTCCAAGCCACCAGTCATTTTCCTGACAAAAAGCAAAAAAATCATCTGACGGTTGCTTTAGGAAACGATCACAGGCCATACGCAAAATTTTATATCGGTTCTGGTATAGCTTTGCATAATCAATGGATTCCGGATTCTTTCCAAAATCAAAACTGTCACACTCCTCTTGCGTCAAAAGCTGCTGCTCCACAAGCTGCTCCAGATCGATGAAATACGGATTTCCGGCAAAAGATGAAAAAGACTGATACGGGGAATCCCCATAACTTGTCTGTCCAAGGGGCAGTACCTGCCAGTTTTTTTGACCTGACTCTTTTAAAAAATCTACAAATTGATAAGCCTCTTTTGAAAAACATCCTATGCCATATTTGGATGGAAGAGAAAATACCGGCATCAGAATTCCACTTGTTCTCATAGTTTATATCCTCACGTTCTACTCATTTATACTTATAAAAAGTCCTTTTTGCCGCACTGTTGTAACAAAAAGGACTTTTGAGCGTTTGTTAACCTTTGACTGCTCCTGCAGCTACGCCTTTGATAATATATTTCTGACAGGTCAGATAAAATACAATGATCGGTAAAATTGCAAGTACAAGCATTGCCATCATTGCGCCCATATCAATGGATCCATAGCCACCACGCAGATACTGAACTGCCATTGGTATGGTCGGTTTCTCACTGTCAAGTACCAGTGTCGGAAGCAGGTAATCGTTCCAGATCCACATTGCATTTAAGATCGCAACTGTGATCATGGTTGGACGGAGCATCGGAACTATTACTTTAAAATAAGTCTGAACCGGTGTACAGCCATCGATCATTGCTGCTTCTTCCAGGGAAATCGGAATCGCCTTGATAAATCCACAGAACATAAATAGCGACAACCCGGCACCAAATCCCAGGTAAACCGGTATGATACCAAACATATTGCCAAGGTGAAGAAAATCTGTCACTTTAGACAGTGTAAACATAACCATCTGAAATGGAACGATCATTGCAAATACAAACAGATAATACAATACTGTGGATAATTTGCATGTAACTCTTGTAATCCACCATGCAGCCATGGAAGTCAAAAGCACGATCACGATTACAGAGCAGATGGTAATAAAAGCAGATCTTCCGGCTGCTACCAGCAGTCCTGTTTTCTGAATACCATTCACATAATTGTACATTCCGGAAAAAGTATCCGAATTTGGCAATGCGAACGGTGCATCACTGATATAAAGTTTGTTTTTAAAAGAATTCATCAATACAAGGAAAATCGGGAACAGGAAAGCCACAGCTAAAAGTGTCATCACAATCGTGATCACAATACCGGTACCTTTTGATACTGCCGGATTTTCAATGATCTCATTTTTGTTTTGTTTTCTCTTTTTCAGCATTAGTTCTCAACCTCCTTACGTCTTGTGAAGTATAACTGTGTCAGTGAGATTGCTGCTACGATAATAAAGAAAATAACCGCTTTTCCCAACCCTGCACCAACGTGTCCGTTGTGGTC
>OQVI01001858.1_pt1 | contig 14171 bp, 10 predicted proteins | sample 1691651 | NCBI WGS metagenome assembly OQVI01 (sample SAMN03418287, study PRJEB22391) | human gut metagenome | biome: human-gut; feature: organic feature; material: feces | host: Homo sapiens | place: Italy | collected 2013-04
CTGAAAATGAATCTTATCGACGTTGAATGTACTTTTGACAACAACAAGCTTCTTTTCTATTTTACCGCCGAGAGCAGAGTTGACTTTCGTGAGCTTGTAAAAGACCTTGCCGCGGTATTCAGAACGAGGATAGAGCTTCGTCAGATAGGCGTTCGTGACGAGGCAAAAATGCTTGGGGGTCTTGGCATCTGCGGACAGCCTTTCTGCTGTTCAAGATTTTTGGGAGAGTTCCAGCCTGTTTCTATTAAAATGGCTAAGGAACAAGGCTTGTCACTTAACCCTACAAAGATCTCAGGCACTTGCGGAAGACTTATGTGCTGTCTGAAATACGAGCAGGACAGCTATGAGGATCTTCTCAAGCACACGCCAAAGGTGGGCGCTATCGTAAAAACGGCTGAGGGCAGAGGCGTTGTTGAGGAAGTAAATCTGCTCACAGGCAAGCTGAGAGTTAAAATGGATAAAAACGACAATGTTGTTGTGGTAAAGAAAGACGATATTGAGGTAATAAAGGATTCTGTTATAAGGCTCGACCGTGACGAGATAAAGGCTCTCAAGGGGCTTGAGGGCAAGTAATTTCAGCGCTTTGCACGAGCGATCACCGCAACATAAACGGGCTGTGGGGGGCGCCAGCCCCTACACAAAATCGGCGCAGCATTTATATATATCAGCAAATCATCAGATAAATATGCAGAAAGGAACTACCATATGGCAAAGGTGAAAACTTCGTATGTGTGCAGTCAGTGCGGATATGAAACATCAAAATGGAACGGCAAATGCCCTAACTGCGGCGAATGGAACACCTTTGAGGAGGTCGAGCTTGCGGTCAGGGCGGGCGGTGCAAAGTCTAAGCCCACGACTGTCAGGGATATTTCCGACAAGATAGTTGGCATAGGCGGTGTTGACGCAAGCTACAACGAGATACGTTATGCAACGGGGCTGAAAGAACTTGACAGAGTGCTTGGAGGAGGGCTTGTGAAAGGCTCTCTGGTGCTTCTGGGCGGTGAACCGGGCATAGGAAAATCCACAATGCTTTTGCAGATATGTCAGTATTTAGGGCAAGACCACACCATACTTTATGTATCTGGAGAGGAGTCTGTACGGCAGATAAAGCTTCGTGCAAACAGGCTTCATGTTGATTCTGAAAATCTGTATCTTCTTGCAGACAATGACTGCGAGCAGATATGCTCTGTGATAGTAAAAGAAAAGCCTGAGATAGTCATAATCGACTCTATCCAGACCATGAGCATAAGCGGGATATCCTCTGCACAGGGTTCTGTGACGCAGGTAAGAGAATGTACAAATATGTTCATGCGCACAGCAAAATCGGAAGAGATACCAATGTTCATAGTAGGTCACGTCAACAAGGATGGTGCTATCGCAGGACCAAAGGTCATGGAACACATTGTTGACTGCGTGCTGTATTTTGAGGGTCAGCGAAATCTCACCTACAGGATACTGCGAGCCATAAAAAACCGTTTTGGCTCAACGAATGAGATAGGTATGTTTGAAATGGCTGACAGCGGTCTGCTGGAAGTTGAAAATCCCTCTATGATGTTTTTGGAGGGCAGACCGACAGACGCATCGGGAACTTGCGTTGCCTGCATAATGGAGGGCACAAGGCCTGTTATGGCGGAAGTCCAGGCACTTGTGTGCAAGAGCGTGCTTGCCTCCCCAAGACGTACTGCCACCGGCTTTGACTACTACAGAATGGCGATAATAATAGCCGTGCTTGAAAAACGGCTTGGCTATTTTTTCGGTGGGCTGGACGTTTATATCAACATCGTAGGCGGATTAAAGCTTGATGACACTGCGGCTGACCTATCGGTGGCGTTGGCGCTTTATTCGGGGCTGACGGACAAGGTCATAAGCGACAAGCTCATTGCCCTTGGCGAGATAGGCTTAGGCGGAGAGCTTAGGAGCATTTCCCACTGTGAACAGCGCCTTGCGGAGTGCGAACGAATGGGCTTTGAAACTTGTATCGTTCCTGCACATTCGCTGAAAAGCGTTGACACAAGTAAGTTTTCAATGAAAATAATCGGTGTGCGCTCAATAAGAGAGGCGTTCAAAGCTATAGGCTGATAAGCTGATACAGAACAACACAAAACGGACGGAAGACCAAATCTTCCGCCCGTTATTTTTCTGTCTTATGTAGAAGCCGCACGCTCTCCCATAATATCGCTTCTGAGAAGCCCATAGATATTGAAGTCTGTGTAGATGTTCACAAACTTTGCCTGACGCTTTGTTCCCTCACAGGTAAAGCCGCATTTTTCCATTACTCTGTTTGACGCCACGTTCACCGTCATGACCTCGGCTTCAAGCCTTTGAATGCCTGTTTCCTCAAAGCAAAATCTGATCACACGCCTGAGAGCCTCGGTGACAAAGCCCATGTTCTGATACGCCGCCGAGATTCGATAGCCTATCATTGCCTGTCTGTCATTCTCGATATTGAAGAGGTTTACCTCCCCTGCCAACCTATGATTTTTCTTTAGCTCTATCCCCCAGCTTATATGATCCTTTTTGCCGTTGTTAAGAGTGCGTCCGAAAAAAAGCGACGGCTCTCTTTCCTGCCTTGTCATGTTTCTTCCCCAATATTTGTAAAGGCTCTCGTCAGCCATATAGGTTTTCATATCCTCTGCGTCAGTAGCGGTCTTCGCCCTGAGTATGAGTCTTTCTGTTTCCAGCACAGGAAAATGAGAAAAATAATAGTCCATATCCTGCAAAATAAACACTCTCCCCTGCTTATATAATAAAAATTCCCAAGTCTACTAAAATTATAACATAAAATCTAGCAAAAATCAAGTGTTTTTAAGCGAAATACACAAAAAAGCAGAAAACGCCCCGAAACAAGTTCGGGACGCTCTCTGTTCTATAATCTGGAGAATTAGAAATCAACTTCTGTATCGTAGTAGCAGCACTTGAGGAGCTTTTCCATTTCTTCCTGTGAAGGCTGACGTGGGTTAGAACCTGTGCAAGCGTCTGCGATAGCGTTCTTAGCGATCTCAGGGAGTCTCTCAAGGAATACGTTCTCAGGAACGAATCCCTGCTCACATGGATAGCTGTCTGTACCATAGTTCTTGATGCAGTGAGGAATGTTGAGCTTGTCATTCATGCCTCTTACATACTCGATGAGAAGCTTTACCTTCTCGTCATCGTTTGAACCGCCCAGGTGCATATAATCAGCGATAACGCCATATCTCTTCTTAGCTGTTTCGTCCTTAGCATTGAATGCGATTACCTTTGGCAGATACATTGCATTAGCTGCGCCGTGGATAATGTGTGCGCCATAATCAGCGAAAGCTGCGCCTGTCTTATGAGCCATTGAGTGAACGATACCAAGCAGAGCATTTGAGAATGCCATACCTGCAAGACACTGAGCGTCGTGCATTCTATCTCTTGCGCCCATATCGCCATTGTAGGAATCAACAAGATCCTTCTGGATCATTTCGATAGCGTGGATAGCAAGCGGATCTGTATATGCACAGTTTGCTGTTGAAACATAAGCTTCGATAGCGTGTGTCAGAGCGTCCATACCTGTATGAGCTGTCAGCTTCTGTGGCATTGTTTCTGCAAGGTCAGGGTCAACGATAGCTACATCTGGTGTGATCTCAAAGTCAGCGATAGGATACTTGATACCCTTGTCATAATCTGTGATGATAGAGAATGCTGTTACCTCAGTAGCTGTACCTGATGTTGAAGAAATTGCGCAGAAGTGTGCTTTCTTTCTCAGCTCAGGGATACCGAATACCTTACACATATCTTCAAATGTGCAATCAGGATACTCATACTTGATCCACATAGCCTTTGCAGCGTCGATAGGTGAGCCGCCGCCCATTGCTACGATCCAATCAGGCTCAAATTCGAGCATGACCTTTGCACCGTTCATAACTGTTGTTACAGAAGGGTCTGGCTCTACGCCCTCAAGAAGCTTAACTTCCATTCCAGCCTCTTTCAGATAAGCTTCTGCCTTCTGGAGAAAACCGTTTCTCTTCATTGAGCCGCCGCCGACTACGATGATAGCTTTCTTACCTTTCAGTGTTTTCAGGTTCTCCAATGCTCCCTTGCCGTGATAAAGGTCTCTTGGTAATGTAAATCTCATTTCTAATTCCTCCTATATGTAATGTAATAATGTGTTCAAAGAGGTTTGTGTAAATCTCACACAAATTCTCTCTTTGCTTGACTTTAATTATACAAAATGTCAATGAACTATTCTAACATAATCTATGAATATTCTATTAATTATTAACTTTTACATAGCGTATATCTGTTAGTGCATACAGCTAAATGCACATATGAATGTGTAAAACAAGTGAAAAAAATATCACAATTACATGAAAAATCACGATTTTGTTTGCACTATATGGAATTTTGCAGTGCTTATTTCGTTTTCTTTTGTTAATAAATTATACATTTGTAAGCACAGAAATATTCCTGTTTATGAAGATAAAAAAATTCATAAAAAATTTACTTAAGCTATGGAAATATGCGAAAAAATATGCTATAATATATTGGTATTGTATTGTATCCTCCCATGATGGAGGAATAATAACAAGGAGGAAATTTAATATGAAAACAAAGGTCAACACAAAATCATTGGTGATACTGGGATTGATGACAGCTCTTACAATGATCTTCTCGTTCACTCCTATCGGTTCTATACCTATCGGACCGCTGGTAATTACTCTCAACGTAATCCCTATTGCCATAGCGGCTGTAACGGTAGGTCCTGTGGGAAGTGCAGTCATTGGAGGAGTTTTCGGACTGCTCAGCTTTTTGCAGTGCTTCGGAATAGGCGTGCCAAGCGGAATGGGTGCAGCACTTGTTGCGATCGATCCGGTCCTGGCTTTCGTTCAGCGATTTGTACCAAGACTTCTTGACGGCATTATCGTAGGATTTATAGCAAAAGGCATGAGCAAGGTAACAAACAATTATGTTTCATATGCTGTTACGGGCTTTTTTACTGCGTTTTTGAACACTGCGTTCTTTATGAGCGCACTTGTTTTGCTTTTCGGCAACACCGATTATGTAAAAGAGCTTATGGGCGGAAAGAATATCATAGTATTCATCTGCACCTTTGTAGGCATAAACGCTCTGGTCGAAATGGCTGTATGTACATTTGTTACAGGTACAGTGGGTGCTGCACTTTATAAGGCAAGGTTCATACCCAGCAAAAACAAAGCGCAGGCATAAATTCACCGAAAGGATAACATACAAATGGTTTTAGCGGTCGATATAGGAAACACTAACATAGTAATGGGCTGTTTTGAAAGCGACAGAATACTTTTTGTTGAAAGACTTTCTACAAATCAGCAGTCCACGGCACTTGAATATGCCATAATGCTCAAGAACATTCTTGAGATACATTCTATAGATATGTCAGATTTCAGGGGCGGCATAATCTCATCGGTCGTGCCGTCTGTTACCCTCACGATGAAAGAGGCAATGGAGAGGCTCATCAAAAAGCGCATCATGGTGGTAGGGCCTGGAATAAAGACGGGACTTAAGATAAATCTCGACAATCCCGCACAGCTTGGAAGCGACAGAGTTGCAGACGCAGTTGCGGCGATAAACCTCTATCCTGTGCCTATCATAATGATAGATATGGGCACTGCTACTACCATATCAGTAATAGACAAGGAAAAGAATTTCATAGGCGGAATGATAATACCGGGACTTAGAACTTCCCTCGACTCGCTTTCGGGCAAGGCTTCTCAGCTTCCTTTCATCAGCCTTGTACCGCCTAAAAAGGTCATAGGCACTAATACTATCGACTGTATGAAGAGCGGTATAATCCATAGCAACGCTGCAAGCATTGACGGAGTTATAGAGAGGATAGAAAACGAGCTTGGTGAAAAATGCACTGTGGTTTCCACAGGCGGTGTGGCAAAGATAATAGTTCCTTACTGCAAGCGTGACATAGTAATTGACGATGAACTTCTGCTCAAAGGGCTTATGATAATCTACAATAAAAACAAACAATAATTTAAAATACAATACACAAAGCGTCGGGTAGTTTATCCGACGCTTTTTTATGTCGCTTTTTATATCCATAATAGACAAACAAACGGGCTTCAAACAGTTGCAAATGCCGAAAATGGAGCGTTTCTATTGCTTCCAGGACTTTGTTATGGTACAATCATATTTGCAAAGTAAAACGTTTACATAAAACAGAAAGCAGGAAATATATGAACGCAAGAAAAATATTATGCCTTATGGCCGCAGTGCTTATGCTGTCAGGCTGTTCAAAGGGTGTGGACGGTTCACAGGCTTCATCAAAAGCGGCTGAAAGCTCCGGCAAAGCGGACAGCAGTGTTTCAGACTATGATAATACCACCACCGAACCTGAAACAGACAAGCCTGAGTTTGACCTCAATGACAGCGTGATAGGTTTTTCGCAGGAAAGCGGCTTTTATGACAGCGGTTTCAGCCTTGAGCTTACCGCAAACAAGGGCGAGAAGATATACTACACTACTGACGGCACAGACCCTAGGACTTCTGCCACGAGAGAAGAATACACTGCCCCTATCGAGATAAAAGACAGGAGCAATGACCCTAATGTGGTTTCAGCCGTGCCGACAGAAATGATATCGGGAAATTTCAATGAGTTCAGCTTTGGCGAGGGGGATTTCTGGTGCAACAAAAAAGCACCTTCTGACAATGCGGTGGACAAATGCACTGTTATAAGAGCGTCAAGCGAAAAAAGCGACGGAAGCGTTTCGCAAAGCTTCTCAGGCAGCTTTTACATAGGAAGCGCAGAGGAGCATATAAAAGGACTTAAAGAAAGCTGTGAAGCGGCCGGGCATGACCTTGCGGTAATGAACATCACAATGGACTACGCTGACCTTTTCGACAGCAAGATCGGCATATACGTCAAGGGAGATATTTTCAACAAGGCACTTGAGGATTATAAAGCCAGCGGAGAAAGCATAGAAAACGAAACCGCAAGACAGCTTGACGCAAACTACAAACAGCGTGGCAAGGAATGGGAACGTAATTGTCACATCGAGCTTAACGAAATTTCAGCCGAGGGAAATGTGACAAACGCATTGTCACAGGATTGCGGAATAAGGATACAGGGAAACTATTCACGCTCCGACCTGCAAAAGGGATTCAGGCTTTACGCCAGAAAGAAATATGGTGAAAAGAAGTTTAAGTATGAGGTCTTTGAGGGGCTGAAAAACGCATCTGATGAAACTATCGACAGCTTTAAGACGCTTACTCTCCGTGCAGGTGGAAATTGTGCTTTTACGGCAAAATTCAATGACACCTATTGGCAGAGTCTTATGACAGAGCTTGACGGCTCAACAAAGGCTTCACGTCCATGCGTTGTTTATCTGAATGGCGAATACTGGGGACTTTATGTGCTGGAGGAGGACTATTCCGACAATTATTTTGAAAGCCACTATGGTGTGAACAAAGACGATGTGGTGGTCTACAAAGGCGACGCAGAAACCTATCAGAGCGGCTACAAGCTTGACGAGGGCAAGCTTCCGGAGGGAGAAACAGACGAGGGATATTTCTTCAAGGAGCTTACAGATTTCTTCGCTTCTCACAAAGACTTATCCGCACAGGCAGATTATGAGGAGTTCTCAAAGCTTGTTGACACCGACAGTGTGAGAGATTATTTCCTTGCAGAGGTTTGGATAAACAACAAGTGGGATTGGCCGGGCAAGAACTGGTCAATGTGGAAGGTGCAAAACACAGACAGTTCCAACGAATATGCAGACGGCAAATGGCGTTTCATGTTCTATGACATTGAGTTCGGCGGAGTGAGCGGTGAAGGCGACGCATGGACGAACACCATGAAAGAGGATAACTACAAGCCAAAGGGACTGCTTGACACGGACACGAAAAATCCTGCGGTTCTGAGTTTTGCTTATCTTATGTCAAATGAAGATTTCAGGAACGATTTCAATGACAGGCTTTTAAAGATGTCTGAGGGTACGTTTGAAAAAGAAAAGGCACTTGATAGGCTCGCAGAATTTGAGAGCATTTACTCCCCTCTTTATGAGCAGTTCTTTGCAAGATACCCGGATACAGGCTCGGCTGAAGAAGCGCTTCATGGAGGATATGCTTCATCTGATTGCATAAGAGCGTTCATTAACAAGCGTGATAAGTCTATCCAAAGTATTGTGGACTGGACTAATTCGCAGTTCTGATATTTCACAAACCAAAACGGCAGAACAGCTTGATGCTGAACTGCCGTTTTTATATTGCTTATTTTATGCCGCAGGAGCGTATGTGAAAGTTATTTCGAGAGTGTTTATCTTTCCTGCATAGTCAAGTATTGTTGGAGAAGCCTTTGAAAGGTCACCGCCTGCTATTCTTGCGTCCTCAGGTGATGCGGATACCCACTGGTTCACAAGGTTAACTCTTGTGCAAAGCTGGTCGTCAGATGTGGTGTAGCCCTCCGCTATGGTTTCAACAGCTTCGCCGTTTATCTTTATCTCGTCAATAGTTGCGATATAGTTCGGATAAAGCTTCTCACCGTTTGCGATACCCAAAGCCGAGAATGCAATGCCGTTGGCGTTGTTTGATGACATATCAAGGCTTACTGTGTAAGTTCCCTCACCGTCTATAACTGCGTTTTCTGCGATAACTCCGTCGCTCTTTGAAACCGGGTCATACTCGTCGCCAACGCTGTAGCATACGGAAAAATCTGCACTCTGATACATTATCCATGCCACCGCTGTGTTCTCGTCAGCCTGCGGTGCGGTATCATCTGTTAGCTTTTCAGGTGCAGCCGCAAGAGTTTCATCAAGCTTCTTTACAGCAGCGGCTCTTTCCTCCTCCACTGTCATCGAGGACTGGTTATCACGGCGCCTTTCATCAAATATCTTTGCCACAGTTTCATCACGCATTTTAAGTTCTGAACGTGAGAAGAAATCACTGCAATCCCAAAGGAATGGTGCAAAGCCGTAGGCGTCACAGTTGTCAAGGAGGTTGTCAATAAACTTGTCAGTGCCTTTCTTTAGGTCACCGCCGTTTGTAAGCACTGCATACTCGCCTATTATTATGCCATAGCCCTGCTCGGAATACTTTGTCATGTTCTTGAAAAGTCTGTTCTGCTCCTCATAGTCTGTCTTTGTTCCCCAATCTGAGCGACCCTTTGTTCCGCAATAATCCCAAGGGGTATAATAATGAACAGAAAGCAGGAGCTTATCCTTTGCGGTATCAGTTGGCATTTGGAACTTGTTTGAGCAGGTCATTGTGATATCGGTATTGTAGCCTGCGATAAGAAGAAAACGCTGTTCGTTGTTTCCGCCTGTTGCACGGACAGTGTCAACAAAGGTCTGATTTATCTTGTTGGCCATTTCATAGCACTCGGCTTTTGAAAGCGAGCCTGAGTTTTTGCACACGTCTGTGTCATTGAGTCTGTCACCAAGCTCTTCGTTTGCACCCTCAAATATAAGTCTGTCGGAGTATTTTTTATATCTGTTCGCTATCTGCGTCCACATGGACTTATACATTTCAAACGCCTTGTCAACGTCGCTCTGCTCGGAAGAGCCGAACATTCCCCACCAGCTTCCGTCCCAGTGGTCGTTTATGATAACATACATATCATTATCCAAAGCGTAGTTTATTATCTCCTCCACTCTGTCGAGATAGGCTTCATTTATGGTGTAATCGCCTTTTTCATACTCCATTGCGTTTGTCCATGCCACAGGCACACGGAGAGAGTCAAAACCGCTTGCTTTCATGCCCTTTATCATTTCTTCCGTTGTGACAGGCTGACCCCAGAAAGTTTCAAAGCTTTCAGGGTCGGTGTCTGCGGAATAGCTTTTATGACCGTAGGCCTCCATTGTGTTGCCGAGGTTTGTGCCGTTGCCCAGAAGTCTTGCAAGCTCGGTTGCGGTAAGGTCTTTGTTTATACTTCCGTCATCAGAGGTCTTTGCACCCTCCTCTGCCTTTGATGAGCTGTCGCTTCCCTTTCCACAGCCTGCAAGCAGTGCAGTACAGCCCATGACCGCCGCAGTAAGAAGCGAGATAGCTTTGATGGTTCTCATATTATTTCCTCCTATTTCATAAATACAAATTCTTCAAGTTCAAAAAGCGGCTTGTTTTTGAAATAATCTGCTATCCAATCGGCAAGCTCATCTGAAAAAGCTGTAGGCACAAAATAGATAGAATGTCTGCCAGTAAGGGACTTGATTACTCCTGTGTAAACTCCGTCACCTGTGCCGATATCAACATAGCCTACAGGCTCGCTGTTCTCATAGTCATCAGCATAGACCGCCACCTTTGCAACAGTTCCCATGCCCCTGACTTTCAGGGCTATCTTCATGGTCTTTGAGGAAAAGTCCTCGCCAAAATCAAAATACTTATAGCCTATAACATTGCCCTCTGTGATGTTCACGATACTTCTTGTGAAGATGTCCTTTTCGGTGATAAAACAGCCACCTTTAAGCACGCAGGCTATATCCGCAGGATAAGGCTTGAAAGGGTCAAGGCTGTCTTCAAAACCAAGCGAGGTCATTTCCACTGTCGGTATCGTTCCGTCTGGGAGGATCTCTATTTTCTCAACGCAGGCACGTCTTGACATTATGGTATTGTTTGTCATTCTGTGATAGAAAATATACCACTGACCATTTATGTTGCACACTGAGCCGTGGTCATTCCCACCTGGGAAATCCACGCCGTTGTCTATTATATATCCACGATATTTGAACGGGCCTTGTGGCTTATCTGAGGTTGCATAGGCAAGCCTGCTTCCTACACATGGGGAATATATAAGATAGTATGTATCTCCGATTTTCCTCGGTGAGCTTGCCTCGAAGAAGCGCTGTTCCTGCGGTGCGTTGTCGCTGTCATCAATGACCGCTCTTTTGTAGCTTCCCTTTTTAATGGTATACATATCCGCAGGGTCTATCTCGTTGAAGTTGGATTCTGTGAAGCCGTAATAAATATACACTCTGCCGTCATCATCAACAAGCACGCCTGCATCATTATAAATGCCGTCATCGCCTGCGTCCTCAGGGTCATATTTATACTTAGAAAGGAGCTTGAAAGGACCTTCTGGCTTATCGGACACGCCAACAACGCCCTTTGAGCCGACTATATAGGCATAGAGATAATACTTGCCGTCTTTTTCTATAACGTCCGGAGCGAACAGCTTGCGGTCGGTCATTCCCTCGGTATCGGACTTATGGTCACGGTCATCACGGGTATGGAAGCTGTGTCCGTGGCAGACCCAATTGTTAAGGTCATCAAGTGGTGCAGACCAGACTTTCAGTTTATAGTCGCAAAAGTCGCTTTGAGCGGCTCTGTCATGTGAGCCATAAAGATAAACTCTGTCGCCGAAAACTCTCGGCTCGCCGTCAGGGATATACTCCCATGCAGGCAAAATGGGGTTTGGCATGAAAATTTCCTCCTATGTTTTTTTCATAACTTGTTTTATCATAAGATAATTATAAATCATACTATTATTATTTTCAATATCCTAACACGCTGTCAGAGGTGAAAATTTGTGCAAAATGTAAAATCGTGCAGACTGTCCAAAGGTGCAAAAAAGCCCGTTTGCGACGGCTTCCGACCTTGACAAAAGAGGGCAAATCGTGTATAATATTAAGTTGATAGTACCCGTATAAAATTATATTGATATAGGAGTGTTTAATTATGGCAGCTATTTCTAAGACTGTTTCAAAAGCAGGTTATGCTAAATTGCAGGAGGAACTTGAATACCTTATTACAGTAAAAAGACGTGAAGTTGCTCAGAAGCTTAAAGAAGCACGTTCTTTCGGAGACCTTTCCGAGAATGCTGAGTACGACGAGGCTAAGAACGAGCAGGCTATCCTTGAATCAAAGATCAATGAGTTAGAGCTTCTCATTTCAAACGCAACTGTCGTTGAGGACGATGATATTTCTGTAAACGAGATAGGCGTAGGCTCTATCATCAAGATAAAGGATATCGAGCTTGACGAGATCGAGGATCTTCAGATAGTAGGTTCAACTGAGTCTGACCCTGACAACGGCAAGATCTCTGATGAGTCACCTATAGGCAAGGCTGCACTCAAGCACAAGGTAGGCGACATTTTCGAGGCTGAAACACCTGCCGGTCTGCTGAAATTCGAGGTCATCGACATTTCAAAGTAACAGACCACTTACAAAACACACGGAAAGGAAAATATAAATGAGCGAGGAAAACCGCACAAACGCTCCTGAGGAAGAGCTTACTCAGGAGGACATAAACAGCTTAAAGAAGATAAGAATGGACAAGCTTGAAGAGCTGAAAGCCAAGGGCAAGAATCCATTTGAGATAACAAAGTATGACGTTACGGCAAGCTGTGCCGACGCAAAGGCACAGTATGAAAAGCTTGAGGCTGAGCTTAAGGAGCAGGCAGGCGAAGACGAGGAAAAGCTCAAGGAGCTTCTCGAGGCAAACCGCATAACAGTAAGCGTTGCAGGCAGAGTAATGTCAAGACGTCTTATGGGCAAGGCAAGCTTTTTCGACCTGAGAGATAAGAGCGACAAGGTTCAGGTCTATCTGAGAATGAACGAGATCGGCAAGGAAGAATTTGACGATTACAAGAAGGGCGATATCGGTGATATCGTTGGCATTGAGGGTTTTGTATTCAGAACAAAAATGGGCGAGATATCAATTCACGCTCAGAAGTTCGTACTGCTTTCAAAGTCGCTTCTGCCGTTGCCTGAGAAGTGGCATGGTCTGAAGGATCAGGACACTAGATACAGACAGAGATACACAGACCTTATATGCAATCCTGAGGTAAAGGATACATTCATAAAGAGGTCGCAGATAATATCATCTATCAGAAGATATCTTGACGGACAGGGCTTCATGGAAGTTGAGACTCCAATGCTGGTATCTAACGCAGGCGGAGCTGCTGCAAGGCCATTTGAGACACACTACAACGCACTTGACGAGGACGTTAAGCTTAGAATTTCTCTGGAGCTTTATCTGAAAAGACTTATTGTCGGCGGACTTGAAAGAGTATACGAGATAGGCAGAGTATTCAGAAACGAGGGTGTTGACGCAAGACACAATCCTGAGTTCACTCTTATGGAGCTTTATCAGGCATACACCGATTACTACGGCATGATGGATCTGACTGAGAATATGTTCAGGCACGTTGCACAGGAGGTATGCGGCACGACTTGCGTACCATACGGTGACGTAATGATCGATCTTGGCAAGCCTTTTGAGAGAATGACAATGATCGACGCAGTTAAGAAGTATTCTGGTGTTGATTTCTCACAGGTAGCCACAACAGAAGAGGCAAAGGCACTTGCAGACGAGCATCACATTGAATACGAAGCAAGGCACAAGAGGGGCGACATACTCAACCTGTTCTTTGAGGAATATGTTGAGGAGCATCTTATTCAGCCTACATTCATAATGGATCACCCTATCGAGATTTCTCCACTTACAAAGAAGAAGCCTGAAAATCCTGATTATGTAGAGAGATTTGAGCTTTTCATCACAGGCAGAGAGATGTGCAACGCATACTCAGAGCTGAACGATCCGATAGATCAGCGTGAGAGATTTGCAGCGCAGGAAGAGGCATTGAAGCAGGGTGACGAGGAAGCAAACCACACAGATGAGGACTTCCTGAGAGCTTTGGAGATAGGTATGCCACCTACAGGCGGTATTGGTTACGGCATAGACAGACTTGTTATGCTGCTGACTAACTCACCGGCTATTAGAGATGTGCTGTTGTTCCCTACAATGAAGTCCTTAGATGGTGTAAATAAGAAAAATGATGTAAATAATACAGCTTCTGAAGCACCTGAAAAAAATGTAAAAACTGAGTCTGAAAAGATTGATTTTTCTAAGGTAAAGGTAGAGCCTTTATTTGAGGAATTTGTTGATTTTGATACATTCAGCAAGTCAGATTTCCGTGCAGTAAAGGTTAAAGAGTGTGTTGCAGTACCGAAGTCAAAGAAACTGTTACAGTTTACTCTTGATGACGGAACAGGCACAGACAGAACCATTTTAAGCGGTATTCATAGCTTTTATGAGCCGGAAGAACTGGTTGGAAAGACTCTGATTGCTATCACAAATCTTCCACCGAGAGCTATGATGGGCATTGACTCTTGCGGTATGCTCCTCAGTGCTATTCATGAAGAAGAAGGCGAAGAAAAGCTTCATCTTCTGATGGTAGATGACCACATTCCGGCAGGTGCAAAGCTCTATTAAGATGATGTAAAGATGTACC
>OQVI01001874.1_pt1 | contig 14093 bp, 10 predicted proteins | sample 1691651 | NCBI WGS metagenome assembly OQVI01 (sample SAMN03418287, study PRJEB22391) | human gut metagenome | biome: human-gut; feature: organic feature; material: feces | host: Homo sapiens | place: Italy | collected 2013-04
TGCCGTGGTCCATCACGCTGCCCGGTGCCACTCCGAACTCATTCTGTATGTCTTCGGCCAGCGACAGCGTGAGCAGGTGGATGGGTATGCCCATGGGGCAGGCCTGCTTGCATGCCCCGCAAGCCACGCACCTTCCGGCCATGTGCATCACCCGGCTTATCTGCCACTCCATGCTCGCCAGAGGGCTCGCCCAGGGCTGTATCCACTGCGGGCAGTTGTTGTCGACGATGCAGCGCGTGCAGTAGCACAGCGGGCATGCGGCCCTGCAGGCGTAGCACTTTATGCACCTCGACATCTCGCCCAGCCAGAACTGCCACCGCTCCTCGCGGCTCATGGCCTTGAGCCGCTCGCGCAGCTCGCGCTCCTTGCCGCTGATGTCGAGCGGCGTGCCGGCCACCACCCGCTCCATGTCCCCGACCGTCGGTAGCACCGCAAGGCCCTCGCCGCCCTCTGTGCTCACAATGGCCGTGGTGCCGTCGGGCAGCTGGTTTTCCATGGCCAGCTGCACCATGGTGCGCAGCACCGGCAGCGTGGCCGTGACGGCCACCTTGTGCCCACCCACTATTTCGGGCTTGGTTAGGTATACGGCTATGTTGTTCGTGCAGCGTTCGTCGAGCACCAGCCGCCCCGTGTCGGCGGCCTCGGTGCAGAAACAGGGCCTCGTCTTGCCGTGGGCCTCTTCGTATCCAATCACTTTCGTTGCCGTTCCGTCGCCCAGCAACTTGTTGGCAAGTTCAGTAAGGTTATTCATCGCCAGCCTCCTTTCCGAGATAATCAGCCACTTTCTTGTATTCATTGTAAGGCCCCAGCTCGCGTATCGTGGCCACGGTATCGTTGACCAGGTCGGCCCACTTGGCCCCCTCGGCCGCCGACACCCACGAGTAGCGGATGCGCCTCGTGTCGATGCCCAGCGTGTCGAGCAGGCTGCGGAACACCATCCACCGCCTGCGGGCGTGGAAGTTGCCCGAGGTGTAGTGGCAGTCGTTGGGATGGCACCCCGACACTATGATGCCGTCGGCCCCCGATGCAAACGCCTTGAGCAGCAGCAGGAAGTCGATTCGGCCCGTGCAGGGGAACCTTACTATCCTCACGTTCGTGGCGTATTTTATGCGGCTCGTGCCTGTCAGGTCTGCCCCGGCGTATGTGCACCAGTTGCAGACGAATGCTATTATGCGCGGTTCAAACGCAGAATTATTGTCATTGCTCATTGTCATTGATGCTGTTCACTTGCTGTTAGTTGGTTGTTTCGAGCAGGGCCTCCACCTCGGCAAACATCTGCTGGTTTGAGAAACCCTGCAGGTCTATCGACTTGGAGCGGCAGAAGGCCACGCAGGTGCCGCAGCCCTGGCATAGGCCGGGGTTGACCTTTGCCACCACCTTTATCACCTTGCCGCTGCGGTCTTTTATCTCTTCGCGCTCGATGGCCTGGTAGGGGCAGGCCGTCTGGCACATGAAGCATCCCACGCAGGTGCTGAACACGGGCGGCGCCGAGCGGTTGACCACAGCCACGAGCGGCTCGCGCACCAGGTCGGGCTGCGAGAACAGCGCGGCCACCTTGGCCGCCGCGCCCGACGCCGTGGCCACGGTCTCGGGTATGTCCTTGGGTGCCTGGCATGCCCCGGCCACGAAGATGCCAGCCGTGTTGGTCTCGACGGGGCGCAGCTTTGGGTGGGCCTCGGCGAAGAACTTGTAGGGGTCGTAGGATATGTGCAGCTTCTGCGCCAGCTCCTCAGAGCCTTGGTTCGACACTCCCGCGGTGGCCAGCACCACCATGTCGGCCTCAATCTCTACGGGAGTGGCCCCGAGCAGCGTGTCGACTCCCTTGACAATGAGCTTGCCTTCTTTCTCGTATATGCGGGCAACGCGGCCGCGCACGTAGTTGACGTGGTCTTCCTCGATGGCCCGGCGCACAAACTCCTCATAGTTCTTTCCGCCGGCCCGTATGTCCATGTAGAACACATAAGACTCTCCCCCGTGCACCTTGTGCTGGTAGAGCATGGCGTGCTTGGCCGTATACATGCAGCATATCTTCGAGCAGTAGGGTATTCCCTTGGCCGGGTCGCGCGACCCGCAGCAGGCGATGAACACCACCTTCTCCGGCACTTTGCCGTCCGACGGCCGCCGTATCTCGCCAAGCGTGGGCCCGGATGCGGATGCCAGGCGCTCAAACTGCAGCCCGGTGATGACGTCGGCGTAGCGCCCGTAGCCGTATTCCGGGAAGAAGTCGGTGCCGAGCACGTTGAAACCGGTGGTCACAACCACCGCCCCCACCTGCTCGGTGATAATCCGGTCTTCCTGGCCGAAGCGTATGGCGTGGGTTGGGCACACCTTCTCGCACACGCCGCACTTGCCCGTGCGGTAGTGTGTGCAGTGCTCCTTGTCGATGACGGGCTTGTTGGGCACGGCCTGCGGAAACGGCACGTAGATGGCCGTGCGCCTTCCCAGTCCGGCGTTAAACTCGCTCGGAATCTTTTTCTGTGGGCATTTCGTGGTGCATAGCCCGCAGCCCGTGCACAGGCTCTCGTCTATGCTCTTGGCCTTGAGGCGTATCTTTGCCTCGAAGTTGCCTATGAACCCGCTCAGCGAGTCGAGCTCGGCGTAGGTGTAGAGCGTTATGTTGGGGTGCTGTGCCACCTCGACCATTCGCGGCGTAAGAATGCACTGCGAGCAGTCGAGCGTAGGGAACGTCTCGGAAAGCTGCGACATGTGGCCTCCTATCGACGGCTCCTTCTCAACCAATATCACCTTGTGGCCGCAGTTGGCAATGTCGAGCGCGGCCTGTATGCCGGCTATCCCGCCGCCTATCACCAGTGCCTTCTTTGTTATGGGCACGTGGATTGGCGTCAGCGGAGAGTTGCGGCGCACCTTCTCCACGAGCCCGTGCACAATCTCGATGGCCTTCTCCGTGGTGTCGTCGCCCTTGGGATGCACCCACGAGCAGTGCTCGCGCAGGTTGGCAATCTCGCACAGGTAGGGGTTGAGCCCGGCTTCGGCGCATGCCTTTCTGAACGTAGGCTCGTGCATCCGTGGCGAGCATGCGCCCACCACCACGCCGTCGAGCCTGTGCTCGCGTATGGCGTTCTTTATCAGCGTCTGCCCCGGGTCGGAGCACATATACTTGTAATCGGTGGCAAAGGCCACTCCCTCCATTGACGCGGCGGCCTCGGCCACCTTGGCGCAGTCAACCGTTGCGCCGATGTTCTCGCCGCAGTGGCAGATGAAAACTCCTATTTTTGACATACTTCATGTTTCATTGTAGTTTGACTTCCACGATGTGGCGCTGCAGGCCGAGCGCCTTGCGGCTCAGCCCCAGGGCCAGCCCGATGGCCTGTGTGATGTATAATACGGGTATGTCCGTAGGCTCGTCGAGGCACTTGTTGATGGCCGTGCGGCGCATGTCGAGGTTAGAGTGGCACATGGGGCATGCCACCACGACGGCTTCGGCACCGCGGTCGCGGGCGTCGCCCAGTATGTTTGCCGACAGCTTGCCCACAAGGTCGGTGCGCGACACAGACAGGCCGGCCCCGCAGCATTCGGTCTTGAAGGCCCAGTCTATGGGCTCGGCGCCAATGGCCCGCATCATCCCGTCCATCGACTGCGGGTCTTCCAGCCGGTCGAAGCCGAGCACCTTGTGTGGCCTCACGAGCAGGCAGCCGTAGTAGCAGGCCACCCTGTGGGCGAAGTTATGCCTTATCTTGCCGGGCAGCAGTTGGGCGGCGTGTTCCTGCAGGTACTGCAGCACGTTGACAATCCTCACCTTTCCGGAGTATGCCATGCCCACGGCAGCGCCCACCTTGGCGGCCAGCTCCTCGTCGCGGGCCAACTCGTGGGCGGCCACGCTGAGCCTGTTGTAGCACGAGGCGCATGGCACCAGCACCTCGTCGAAGCCCTGCCGCTCGGCCAGCGCAAGCACCCGTGCCGGCAGTGCCACCGAAAGCTCGCGGCTCATCGAGTGGGCCGCGGTGGCCCCGCAGCAGTTCCAGTCGTCAATCTCGGTAAGTTTCAGCCCCAGCTCAGCGGCCACGGCCCTCACCGACTCGTTATATTCGCGGGACGTGCCGTTGAGCGAGCATCCCGGATAGAAACCTGTATTCATGTATAGATGTTTAGTTTTAGGTTCAGTCTTTCTTGTCGATGGTGTTCGCAAATATGCGCCCCACCTTGTCGCCGTTGTCCTTAAGCCTTTCCGGCACGATGTTCAGCTTGCCCTTGGCCATCATCGTCGGTGCTATGTCCACGTCTTGCATGAGCCGCATCGTGCGCATCTTGTACTCGGCCACGAGACCTATCTCGTATGTCCGGCCGTTGTGCTTCACCATGTCGAGGAACGACTTGTGGAATGCAACTATGGGCCTGGCCTTTTCGTTTACCCGTCTCCCGGTGCGCGACAGTTCGCGCAAGTGGTCCATTATGGCCGGCAGGTCTATTTCCATCGGGCATCGTGCCACGCAGTTCTCGCAGTTCAGGCACAGCCAGATGGCCGTCGAGCCAAGCACGCGTGCGTCGGCTTTCTCCGTGCCCGTCTGCAGCAGGCGCATCAGGAAGCTCGGTGCAATGTCCATGTCGGGCGCGAGCACGCAACCGGCAGTGCACTTGCCACACTGGTAGCAGCGGCTGACGTCGACGCCAATGTCCTCTGCCAATTTGATAGATAGTCTCTTCTTGTCTTCCATTTACATTACATATAATATGTTGTTTGTATGGTAGTCGTGAGCAGCATCGGTTGCTGCGTTACGGGATTGTGCCCGTTGACTCGTTTTAGTTCCTTCGCATTGTTCTGCCATTCCGGTCTGCCGCGGTTGCATTGCGGCGCTTGCCGTAGGTAGGGAGTTGCGCTTGCGTGGCGCGTTAGTTTGTTGTTCTTGCTAAATTATTTTAGGTATTCGTTCTGTAAGCAAAGGTAATCATTTTTTGCAGAAGTGATACCTATTCCATGTTATAAAGTCTTTGATTTTAGGTTTTTTTTGGTTTGCATCTCCCCAAAAGTTGTGATGCCGGCCCGGCGGCCGCCGTCTGGTTGCGCTGCTGTGGGCCTGTGGCCGTTGCAATCCGGTGTTTCTGTGCCACCAGACTGCCATCACAGACAACCCGCTGCCATTCAGCGAGTTGCCGACAGGTGCCGTTTGGGCTTCCCGAATGTGCCGTTTTGCAGCCCGAAACAGGCCGTTCCAGGGTGCGATACAGGCCGTTTCGTGGCGCCATGCGGCGCATGCGTGAAAACAGGAAAGAGGCGGCTGTTTGTTGGCAGCATATTCGCAGGCATTTGAATGTTGCCTGAATGTGGGTAGAATAAAGCGTAGCGCTGGCCGGGCGCAGCCGGTCTATTGCCCGCATCCCGGCCTTGGTCGTGGCTCCCGGCCGCCCGATGCGCCTTTGCCAGGGGCAGCCGACAGTATCCACGGCGGCATGGGGTCATCGGTTTGGCTTCTGTCCGGCGCATTGGGCCCAACCGCCCGCCGTGTCAACCTGGCGCTGTTCGTTATGTAACATTAATTAGTGGGTATGATGGAAATATCGCTCTCGTTGTATCAAATTAAGATAAATTATGTGTTTGGCGCGTTCTGCAACTTATATAATACGTATATTTACGGAAATTTTAATAATTAAAGTTATGAGAAATCTTGTTACGTTAATTGTCTTGTTGTTTGCAAACTTATGCGGTGTTTACGCAAATGATTGTAAAGTTACTTACGCCCTTGACGAGGGCCTTGTTATGTATGTTATCGACTCCGAGTTCAACACGGTTGACAACGGAGGCTATGTGGCAGAAGGCAAAAACATAATGATAGCCCTGTCGTGCAAGAATGGTTATGGCTTGAAGAGCTTTACGATCAATGGTGAAGACTGCACAGACAAGCTCGGCGATAGCGATGGGAGCGGGCGAGAGTTCCAGTACATGTACCGGGTGACCGGCGACATCCATATCGAGGCACTGGCCGAGTTGAAGAAGGTGCCCGTGATAAGCAGCGTTTCGGGCAACGGCCGTCTCGAGCTGTACGACAGCGAGGGCCGGGCCATAGAGTCGGGCGAGTTGGTTACCATCGGTTCGAGCGTGACGGTCAAGGCTGTCGCCGATCCGGGAAACAGCATCGTAGAGTTCAAGGCCAACGACCGCGACATGCTGTCCGACTTGAAGTTAGGCGAAAACCAAGTCACCCTGACTCTCAGCGAGAAGACAATATTCACCGCCGTGTTCACCGGCGAGGAGAAGCCCGACAACGAGTGCGCCGTGACATGGACCGTTACGGGCGAAGGCAGCCTGAGCGTTCGCTGCGGCAACAAGGTGCTTCAGTCGGGCGACAAGGTGGTGAAAGACGACTATATAGAGATTAAGCCGATGATGGCCAAGGGCTACAGCCTCACAAGCCTTACGGTGAACGGCGTAGAAATGGCGGCCGAGGTCAAGGGCAAGCTCTCGTTGCAGGTAAAGGAACCCACGGACATAGCAGCCACCTTCGAGGTGCTGCCGTTGTGGAACGAGCTGGCTGCCGACGCCTTTGCCGGCGGCGATGGCACCAAGCAGAACCCGTACCAAGTGGAAACACCCCAGCAGCTGGCCAAGATTGCCAACGATGTGGACATGGGAACCCAGACTTACAGCGGTGTTTATTTTGACATTGTTGCCGACATCGACCTCGCCGGCTACGACTGGCTGCCCATAGGCTATAAAGATACGCAAATGAGGGAGTTCGTGTTTGACGGCATCATCAACGGCAATGGGCACAAGATACGCAACCTCAACGTCAACACAGGCGAGAACATCATATCGTCCGGGTTGTTGGGCACCACAGGAGAGCACTTCGAGCTCCACGACCTCACCATCGAAAGCGGTTCGGTAAAGGGCAACTCGATGGTCGGGGCGTTCGTCGGCTACAACCGCGGCCTGGTTGACGGTTGCACCAACTATGCCCAGGTAAGCTGCATCATATTCTATTGTGGCGGCATCGTTGGTTGCAACAGCAAGACCGATGGCATGACCTCACGGATCAGGAACTGCGTCAACTACGGCAGCGTGGTGGCCGGGGCAGGCGGCATCAACGGAATATCGGCAGGCGGCATAGTAGGCGCAAACTCGGCTGTCGTGGAGGGATGCGTAAACTACGGCTCAGTTGAATCGCCAACAAGCGGTGCCGGCGGCATTGCGGCATCCATGGAAGGCGGCGTGATACGCCATTGCTACAACCGCGGCAAGGTGGAGTCGGCCATGATGGTGGGCGGCATTTGCGGAGCGGTGACAGGCCGTGAGGGCGATTGCGAGATATACAACAGCTACTCGGCAGCGTCGCTGATGTCGTATGAGGCCAACCAGAGCGGCGGCATTTTGGGCTACCTGGTGTTTATCGAGCCCAACAAGTTTAATATGCGCAACGTCTATTTCGACATCAACCTGTTTGGTGGCCCGGCCATCGCCGTTTCAAACGACGTGTTCGCCTCGTATACCATAGACAACGCCAAGGGATTCACCACCGGCCTGATGACGTCTGAAGACTTTGTGACGCGCCTGAACAACGAGGCCGAGGGCGCCGAGCTTTGGGCCTTGGGCGCAGGCAATGAGAACGACGGCTACCCCGTTGTCGACCTGAACAAGTATGCCACAGGCATGGTTTCGCCGAAGGCCGCAGGCATGGCAGTGGGAGCGTCGGGCGGCACGATAAGCGTTGCCGGCGCCGACGCAGCCACCGTGGCCGAGGTGTACACCGTTGCCGGAGCGCTGGTTTACTCGGGCACCGTGGGCAACATGGCATCGCATGCCTTTGCCAATGGCCTTTATGTCGTAAGGGTTTCCGGTGAGTCATACAAGGTAATAGTGAAATGACGTCACCGGCACAGGCCGGTAGCAATAGGCAGGGAGGGCGCCATCATCAGCCGGGCGCCCTCCTTTTTTTGTGGCATGACGCCACCACCGTGGGCCCCCGGCAGACGCCGGAGGCGCGCCCCCATTGCCAAACGGCCCGTACGGGCGTGAGAAACGGGCCGTTCGGCAGGCCAAGACAGGCCGTATCGCAACGCAAAACGGCATCTCTGCGAAACCGCTGACGGCGAGGCTGTTGCGCATCGGGCGTCAAAAAAGTCGAAAAGCTGCCGCCCGGCACAATAAAAACAGCCTTCGGAGCGTTATAACAGATGTGTTGAAGCGAAGTAGCGTAATATTGACCATGGTGGTGTTGGCCGTCATTTCGGCCAAGGCCCAGTATGACCCGGCCTTCTCTCATTATTGGGCGCTGGAGCCGTCGTTCAACCCTGCCTCGGTCGGAAAGGAGCAGAAGATAAACATCGCCGCCGCTTACGCCAAGACGATGTCGGGCTTTGAAAACAGCCCGAGCACCATGTATGCCGGCGCCGACATACCATTCTACCTGCTAAAGCTCTATCACGGTGTAGGCGTGCAGTTCATGAACGACGCCATAGGCCTGTTCTCCCACAAGCGTTTCGCGCTGCAGTATGCTCTCAAGTACCCTCTGCTGGGAGGCAACATAAGCGGCGGAGTCAACCTGGGGCTGCTCAGCGAGGGCTTCGACGGCAGCGGGGTAGACACCGGCGAGCCCGACGACCCGGCGTTCCCGTCGTCAGACGCCACCGGCACGGGCGTCGACATCGGAGTGGGGCTGTACTATATGCACCGCAACTGGTGGGCAGGCTTCTCCGTGCTGCACGTCAATGCGCCCACCATAGACATCGGCGAGACGCAGAGTTTCAAGATAGACCGCACGTATTATTTGACCGGAGGATACAATATTAAGCTCAGAAACCCGTTCTTAACAATACACCCGAGCGTCATGGCACGGTATGACGGCACAGCCTACAGGGCCGACGTGACAGGGCGGGTGAAATATACCAACGGCAAGAAAATGATGTACGGCGGACTGTCGTACAGCCCAACCAACTCGGTGACGGTGATGGTTGGCGGCAACTTCCACGGCGTAAGCCTCGGCTACAGCTACGAAGTGTACACCTCGGCCATAAGCATCGGCAACGGAAGCCACGAGATATTCATTGGCTACCAAACCGACATGGACCTGGGCAAGAAGGGACGGAACAAGCATAAAAGTGTGAGATTACTGTAACAGATATGGACAAGAGAACAATCATAACGGCACTCTGCGCCGTGGCGACGCTCTCGCTCGCGGGATGCTTCGGCGGCAAGGCGTCGATGGCGTCGGGAGGCGAGGTCACCGGCACGGGCGGCAAGGCCTTCTCGGAGCCTACGCCCTACGGGATGGTGATGATACCGAGGGGCCACCTCAAGATGGGCTTGGAAAAGGAAGACAGCCTGTGGGGAAAGCAGACTCCCGTAAGGGACATCTCTGTCGAAGGCTTCTGGATGGACGAGAAGGAAATCACCAACTCGCAGTACCGCCAGTTTGTGTACTACGTGCGCGACTCCATAATACGCGAACGGCTGGCCGACCCGGCATACGGGGGCGACGAGACATACAAGATTGAGGAAGACGAAAACGGCGACCCGGTAAAGCCGTACCTCAACTGGAAGAAAGCCATCCCGCGCAAGCCCAACGAAGACGAGCTGAGGGCCATTGAGAGCGTATATACCACCAACCCCGTGACCGGCGAGAAGATGCTCGACGCCAGCCAGATGAACTACCGATACGAGATTTACGACTATGCCGAGGCGGCCAAGCGCAAGTACCGCACCGACCCGGCGCAGCGTAACCTCAACACCGACGTGCGCGTAAACCCCGACGAGCAGGTGTGGATATCGAAGGACACTGCATACATCGACGACGAGGGAAGGGTGGTGAGGCAGACCATCAACCGCCCCAGGAGCGGCCCGTGGGACTTCCTCAACACTTACATCGTAAACATTTACCCCGACACCACATGCTGGGTGAACGACTTCCCCAATGCCGACAACGAGTCGTACATGAGGCTCTACTTCAGCAACCCGGCTTACAACGACTACCCCGTGGTAGGAGTGACGTGGGAACAGGCTAACGCCTTCTGCGTATGGCGCACAGAGTTCCTTCTCAGGGGCCTGGGGCGCGCCGCACAGTTCGTGCAGCGTTACCGCCTGCCCACCGAGGCCGAGTGGGAGTATGCCGCCAGGGGGAAGAACCAAGACGAGTTCCCATGGGAAATGGAAAACACCGCGAGCGGCGACGGATGCTTCTTTGCCAACTTCAAGCCCGATAACGGCAACTACACCAAAGACGGCAACCTGATAACCAGCAAGACAGGCATCTACCAGGCAAACACCAACGGGCTCTACGACATGGCGGGCAACGTGGCCGAATGGACAAGCACCGTCTACACCGAGGCCGGGGTGGAAATGATGAACGACATCAACCCGCAGCTCGAATACAAGGCCGCCCTCGAAGACCCGTACCGCCTGAAGCGCAAGAGCGTCAGGGGCGGGTCGTGGAAAGACCCCGAGTCTTACATACGCTCGGCATGGCGCTCCTACGAGTACCAAAACCAGCCGCGGTCGTACATCGGGTTCAGGTGTGTGCGCAGCCTGGCCAATACCACAAGTGAGAAAATCAAAAAATCGAAGAAGAGATGACTGAATACAGCAAGTTCAACATAATCTACCGCCTGCAGAAGTGGCTCGACAGCGTGCCCGGCCAGACGTTCCTTAATTACGCTTACAGCTGGGGTGCATCCATCGTTATCCTCGGAACGCTCTTCAAGCTCACTCACTTGCCCGGCGCAAACATAATGCTCTACATCGGAATGGGCACCGAGGTGATTGTGTTCTTCATCTCGGCCTTCGACCGACCGTTCGACAAGACGGCCGACGGAAAGGACTTGCCTACCCACGCTTTCGGCGAAGAAGAAGCCGAGGAGGGCGCTGCCGGCACTGTCGGGCAGCCTGCCCAGGCGGCCGGTGCCGGCCCCGTGGTCTACGGTGGCGGCGGTACGGTGATATTGGGCTCGCCGGACACCTTGGCGAGCATCTCCGTGAGGTTGCGCAGCTCGTCGAGCCACTTCTGCAGGCGGTAGACTTCCGCCGATGGCGCCGCAGCCGCAGAAGGTGCCACCGAGGGCGCCGTGGCGTCAGGGGCACAGGGCCCGCAGGGGGCTTCGGTGGCCGTACCGTTGGGCGGCATGGCCTTTGTGCAGCCGCAACCACAGGTCACCCCCGAGATGGAGGAGGCCGCAAAAGAGATGGAGGAGGCCACCGCCAACTACATCGACGAGCTGCGCAACCTCACGGAGATGCTCGCCAAGGTGTCGGAACAGAGCCAGCGGCTCACCCGCGACTCCGAGGAGATGGAAAACCTCAACCGCACCCTCACCGGAATATGCAAGGTTTACGAGATGCAACTCAAGGGCGCGAGCGCACAAATTGGCACCATCGACCAAATCAACGAGCAGTCGCGCCGCATGGCAGAGCAGATTGCCGAGCTCAACGCCATCTACTCGCGCATGATAGAAGCCATGACTGTCAACATGAAGGCTGCCGCGCCGCTCAAGGACTGACGGCCGGCGGCGAGCGTGCCGAGGCATTTTTGTTTACATGGGAGGCCCCTGCCGTGACGCGGCGGCCGCCCGATTGGAAAATATAACGATATGGCAATAAAGAAAAGACCTGTTTCCCCGCGCCAGAAGATGATAAACCTTATGTATGTCGTCCTTATGGCCATGCTCGCCTTGAACGTCTCGACAGAGGTGCTCAACGGCTTTTCCATCGTGGAGGAGAGCCTGAGCCGCACAACGGCCAACTCCGCGAAGGAGAACCAGGTCATATACGATGATTTCAGCGAGCAGCTCAAGGCCAACCCGGCTAAGGTGAAGGCATGGTTCGACAAGGCCCAGACCGTCAGGCGCATGAGCGATTCGCTGTATAACTTTGCTGACGAACTGAAGGTGGCCATAGTGAAAGAGGCCGACGGCGAAGACGGAGATGTGAAGAACATCGTGGGCAAGGAAGACCTCGAGGCAGCCAACCAAGTGATGCTTGCCCCCGGGCGCGGGCGCGGCCGCAAGCTCTACGACGCCATCAACTCGTTCCGCGAGCGCATCCTGGCCATGGTTACCGACCCCACGCAGAAGGCCATCATCAGCAGCAACCTGTCTACCGACGTGCCCCGCAACATACAGACCATGGGCAAGAACTGGCAGGAGTACATGTTTGAAGACATGCCCGTGGCCGCGGCCGTCACGCTCTTGTCGAAGCTCCAGAGCGATGTGCGCTACGCAGAGGGCGAGGTTTTGCACACGCTCGTGTCGAACATCGACCTGAAGGACATACGTGTCAACTCGCTCAATGCCTTCGTGATACCCAACTCGCAGACCATCGTGAGGGGCGACAAGTTCTCGGCTCACATCGTAATGGCCGCCGTCGACACCACCCAGGTGCCCGAGATATACATCGGCAACCGCAAGATGAACATCAAGGACGGCCTTTACGAGACGGTATGCTCGCGTACCGGCGACTTCACCCTGGCCGGATACATCGAGATGCTCAACGGCAACGGAGAGCGCGTGCGCCGCGATTTCAGCCAGAAATACACCGTTGTCGACCCCAGCGCCACCGTCTCGGCCGACCTCATGAACATGCTCTATGCCGGCTACAGCAACCCGATAAGCGTGAGCGTGCCCGGTGTGCCGCTCACCAAGGTGACGGCGACGATGACCGGAGGCACGTTGCAGCCCGTGGGCCCGGGCCGCTACATAGCCCGTCCCACCGCCATAGGCAAGGACGTGACCATCACCGTGTCGTCGACCAATACCGGCCGTGTGCAGCAGATGGGCCAGTTCACGTTCCGTGTGCGCAAGCTGCCCGACCCGACGGCATACATAGCCATGGCCGACGAGCACGGCAACCCCACGCGATACAAGGGCGGCGGCCTGCCCAAGGCGAGCCTCATGGCTGCCGACGGCATCGGGGCGGCCATCGACGACGGCATACTCGACATAGGGTTCCGCGTGCTCAGCTTCGAGACGGTGTTCTTCGACAACATGGGCAACGCCGTGCCCATGGTGAGCGACGGCGACAAGTTCTCCGACAGGCAGAAGACAACGTTCCGCCGCCTGGCCCGCAACCGCCGGTTCTACATATCGCGCGTCACGGCCGTAGGCCCCGACGGGCTCCAGCGCACGCTGCCCACGTCGATGGAGGTCATTGTAAAGTAAAACCAGACATAAAGCCTTTTAAGATATGAAACGACTGTTGTTCATTACGATCATAGCGCTTGCCGCGGGGGCGGCATCGGCACAACCCAAGATGAGGCGCAGCCAGGCTGCCGCCAAGCAGGCCCAGCAGGCCTCGGGGCAGATGACAAGGCGTGCACAGCTGATGTTCCCCACGACAATCGACATGCCCGAGGACGTGGTGTGGCGGCGCGACATCTATCGCGAGATAGACCTCATGAAAGACGCTAATGCAGGCCTGTATTACCCCGTGGAGCCCATAGGCAGGCAGCTGAACCTGTTTACCTACGTGTTTAAGCTGGCACTCAACGGCTACATACCCGTCTACGAATACAGGCTCGACGGCAACGAGGCGTTCACCGACTCGGCCAAGGTGCAGATGAAGACCGTGCTCGACAATTACCACATCTTCTACGAAGAGAGCAACGGCAAGGTAAGGGTTGACAACAGCGACATACCGTCGGCCGAGGTGAAGTCGTACTACCTGAAGGAGAGCGCCTATTTCGACCAGGCCAACTCGTCGTTCCACCGCAAGGTGATAGCCATCTGCCCGGTGATGACCCGCGACGACGATTTCGGCGGGGAACCGTCGAAGTATCCGCTGTTCTGGGTGAAGTATTCCGACCTCGAGCCGTTCCTCAGCCGCCAGGAGGTGATGACCAGCAACCTAAACAACGCCGCCACGATGAGCATGGCCGACTATTTCACGCTCAACCGCTACGAGGGCAGCATCTACAAGACCAACAACATGCTCGGGCGCACGCTCGCCCAGTACTGCACCACCGACTCTGCGCTTACCAAGGAGCAGAGGCGCATAGAGGCCGAGCTGGCCAAGTTTGAGCAGAACATATTCGGCGACCAGGAGCGCAAAGACTCGCTCGACAGCATAGCCAAGAACGACCCGAAGGCTGTCAAGGCAGCCAAGAAGGCAGAGAAGAAGCGCAACCGCCGTTCGCGCCGCTCGTCGGTCGGCTCGCACC
>OQVI01001887.1_pt1 | contig 14039 bp, 19 predicted proteins | sample 1691651 | NCBI WGS metagenome assembly OQVI01 (sample SAMN03418287, study PRJEB22391) | human gut metagenome | biome: human-gut; feature: organic feature; material: feces | host: Homo sapiens | place: Italy | collected 2013-04
GCACAAGACCAACGATAATAATCCCTCCTAAAACCAGAGGCTGTATATTCGTCATCAGCCAGTTATAAATCCCCTGTCCAAAGTTCATATCTCTTTCCTTTCCGCACATTTTTGTGCATAAAAAAAGACAGCTTCTGCCGTCTGTTTACTGTTACATTTTTTCTTTTTTCTTTTTATTTCTTCTTTATGGCGCATGTTCCATAACACATCCAGCTTTGCGCTTTAAAAATTGCGACGTCGCAATTTCAGGATTCCATATATTCCTGTCTAAGATCATCGATCCAGTGTCTTCCTTTCTGTTTCACTGTGATAACATCCTCTAATACCGCCTGCTGTTGTTTTAATATCTTTTTGTGATGTTGGGATAAATTCGCTTCTTCTATCATGTCTTTTGCAAGACGTGTTCCGCGGAGGTCATCCAGCTTCTGTACCATCTTAAGAGACGGCGCAACCTGTCTTGTAAGCCAGAGAAGTGTCCGGTCAAGAGTGTATTCCTCCGGTTTGGTCGTCAACTTAATACTCCGGTACTGTCCGCTTAGAAACCATACCCAGCGTTCATTTAACGGCCAGTTTCTACGCTCCTGCTCTGGATCTGCATCTACAAACCTTACATAATGATTGATGATAGAATAGGCAGTACAGGCAACGTCTTCCATTTCCAAAAGATCATCCATGGCGCGTTCTGCACGCTCATCTTTTAACCGGATTTCAAAACGGTTCTTTGTCTCCGCTTCATCTAACGGAGTTCCATTTTTTATATACTGTTCATAGTCCTTTTCATAAATACAGAAGTAAATTTCACTTTTTAATGATCCCAGGTACAATGTATTTCCCATGCTTGCCGCATCTTCTTCCCGGTTCCTTATCAGCTCCCCGGACTGGTAATCCTTAAAACTATGGAAAATCGTGATACATTCATCCCGGCGGCATTTTTCTGCAAGTTCCGGGATATTTAAAATTCCGGCACGGTCATTGATTGCAATGTCGATCCGCTTAAATACTGCCCCCATCTCCCTTGCAGTCCGGAAGAAATCGTACCAGGTACGTTTCTGCACCTTTAAAAACGCTTCGAACTGCCTGCACCCTTTACCTTTTAGTTCAAGCAGGATGCCTTTTTCATGTTCCGGCGATACCATGACTGTGATATCTCCGTAAATATACTGACGCCCGTATCCATAAAAACTGTGCGCTTCCTCGATCATGTACTGCATCCGGATATTCATGGCATCTTCGATCACGCGTCTCTCATCCGTGGTTGCAAACCGGATCCGAACATAGTCAAATAAAATTTCCATTTCTTTATCCGGATTAAATATCTCAAGAACCATTTCCAAATGTTCTAACAGCTTTTTTGTTGCCCGTTTTTTTCCGGTCAACAATACACTGTAATAACTTCTATTGATTCCTGCCGTTTCTGCATATTCACTTTGCGATACGCCGTAGCTTTTCCGTCTTGTTTCCAGGTTCGTGATCCATTCCACCGGATCAAATGCAATGGAATCTTCATTTTCTTCTATGTACTCGTCTGCCATCTCTCCTGTTTCTCCGGCGTTCCATACGTCATCCGCTGTTCTAAAACAGTCCGCCGGATCTTCTGTCCGTGTTCCATAACCGCTTTCTTTTTCTTTCCGGTATTCCTGAAGCACGTTTTGCAGCTGGTCAGCCAGTTTGTCACTGACCGGCTTTTTCCCGTGCACCAGCATGTTATAATAGCCTCTTGAAAAACCAATGCGTTTTGCAAGTTCTACCTGGGATAATCCCAGTTCTTTGCGTTTTTTCTCAATCTCTTTTAACGTCTCCTGGTTCTTTTCCACATCTGCCACCATCCCATTTTATAATTCCGTTCTGCAGCTTCCGGGGAATATCCTCATAGATCTGCATTTCATTACGTCTTGCCTGCATAAACTCAAGCACTGCACCACGGCTCTCCCTCCAGCCCGGCATCATGTACACTCCGGTGCAGATCGACAACAGCGTCAATGATACTTTTATATATTCTTCCCACGTTGTATCCTGTGGCAGCATTGCATTGACTTTCGCCGGATTGATCACGGAATATCCATTTTCTGTTAATTCCTTTTCTGCTTTCTCAAAACGTTTCATATAATCCGATGTTCCGGTAATCGGTCCACTGATGTAAATATGTTCCGTCTGTTTTTTATTTTCTTTTTCTTCATTCCTCTCCGGCAGTTTCGCTGCCGTTTTCATACATTCGATCATACGCTTCTCCTTCCTGCTGTCTTTCTTCATAGATCCGCGACAGCTCTGTAAAAAAATCATATCCCGGATCTACATATGGAGCGTAAAACTCTGTTACAACACCGTTTCCGGTGTTTACATAGCCACGTCCGGCAATATCTTTTTCTTTAAATTGTTTATCAATACTGCCAAACATCATGGTGTACCCGCTTGCAGACATACTACCCAGCGCAACACGGAAACCGAACTGATCGCGGACACCATCTCCGAGGTATTTTGCATCTGGTCGCTGACACGCAAGAATAATAAAATATCCTGCTTGTCTGCCTTTCATGATAATAATCCGGATCAGCTTCATGACCTCTTCCCACTCTTTTTTTGCAAGCGTATCCATAAATGCCACATATTCATCAAAGATCAGAAAATGCGGCGTCAAACCGACTTTCGCATAATTCGCACCCATCCGGAAATCCGGATGTTCCTGCATTTCATCATAACGGGCTTCCATTCCCTCATAGAAAGCCTCCACGCATCCCATCATGTTCTCTGTATCGTAGTTCACATCCGGCATGATCCTGGATAAATAGGACAGGTCCGCTTTCTTCGGATCACAGATATGCAGCACTGCACCGGATTCTAATAACGCTTTTATCACGATCAGCAGAAAGATTGTCTTTCCGCTTCCTGTATCACCTGAAATCAACATGTGCGGCAATTTGTCATACTTCCATGAAATATGTTTCATCAGATTTAATTCTCCATTTTTTGCCTTCACATCCTGAATATCGATCCGGTTCTTTTCTACCCCTGTTAAAAATTCATATCCGACCCAGATATCCTTTGTATCTTTTTTTACCAGTTCACAATTTAATCCGGTTTCTAATTTCTCTTCCAGATGAAGTAATTTATCCTGGTATTTTCCCATGGTGATCTTGACTGTCACATAAATATGTCTGTTTTTCCTTCTGTAATAAAGCGCCGGAAAATAGGTGATCCGCTCCATTCTGCCGCCGGTTCTGCTCTGTTGCAACGGCTCTGTCTCAAACCACCGGTTTTCTAATAACATACGCGCCATTGCCTGGCGGTTGCGGATGTCTGTCATGTTGCCACTTTTCCATTGATAAAACAGATCCAGCAGACATAAAACCGCGATCAGGAAGAGAAGGAATATCCTAAGCAGGATATTTCCTTCTGTCAGCCGGATCATAAATACTGATAATGCTACAACGGTCAGGGCGAAAAAAATGACAGACCTTAAAATCAGCCTGTCATCATAACGCCCAATGCGGTTTCCTTTCCAGATTGGAAATCTGTTCATCTATTCCACTCTCCATTCTCCCATCCGGTTATTTATTTTTTGTTTCCTCCATCTTTCGCATCTGTTCCGGTCTTATCCACTGCCTTATCAGATGGTTTATTCTGATCTGCTGTTTTCGACGTGTCCGCTCCGGCAGCTTTTGTCTGATCAGCAGGCTTTCCTGCAGCATCTGCCAATACAATATCCTCCGCATTGATGTACCAGTCTGCCGTTGCCCTTCCACCAAAGGTTGCGTCCGCTCTTGCACTTACGACCGGATTTACAAGCGTTACCGCCGCATTGTATGGAAAATCTTTTTCTCCGGCTTCCGGTGGAATGCTGACTGTGATCGTGTGCCCCTGGCGCTGACATTTCAGGTCATATGTACGTTTTGTAATCTCATCGGTCACATTTCCTTCCTCGTCCTGCGCGTAGTTCTCTCTGCGCAATGCCGCAAACTTTAATTCTCCTAATGTTTTCTCTGTGTCAACAACTAATCCCTCTGGAAATCTCATATTTCATTCCTCCATCTTTCTATTTTTTTCTTTATTTTTTTCTTTTTGAATCATTCTCTTTTATTTCATTTGCTGTGCTGCGTATAGTTCCTTTTTACCGGATCACTATTTTACTCCCGCATCTTCCAGTTCATCCACAGAAATGATATCATCCGCATAAATTTTATAATTCACATAACCCTTGTTATTGATCGCGTACCCTTCAATTTCCACACGGGGATTTACCAGCACTACCGGTTCCTCATATTCAAAATGCTTTACCCCTGCCTTTCCAGGAATGATAACCTCAACATTATCCGCGCGCTGTACATCAGAATAGAGACTGTAAGTTCTCGATATAACTGCATATCTGCCGCCATTTATACGCTGCTGACTTTCCCTGCCAGCTCCGGCAAAAGTGATGTTTCCTAACGATTTCTCTGCATCAATAAATACATTTTTTAATTCCATGATATTTTCCTCCTACTGTTTACGTGTTTTTACTTGTCTTTCTGATCTGTCTTTTCTTATTCATCCCGGTTTACAATGCTGTACCCATGTTTCATCAGGTATTCTTCTACCAGTTCGTCTAAGCTGCCATCATCCGGTTCATCTTCCAGGCAGACATCCGCTTCACGGTAAATGCCATCTGCCATTAAAAGCAGGCTGTTCATTCCGTCGCTCCGGGTCTCATGGTTTCTTGCAATAATGCTCGGATTTTCCAAAACGACCGCTTCACCAAATTCAAACGGCTGGGATCCGTTCGCGCCAATCACTAAAGCCTCCACGACTTCCCCGCGGAGTGCATCTGCAAAAAACGTGTAGAAATTTCCTTTTACGTCTTCCCCGCAAATGTTCCAGGTGACTGCTTCCCCTTCACCGGCATAGTGCAGTGCTCCGAACGTCTTTGACATGTTCGGGATCACAACTCTCACACCCATACGTACATTCCTCCCTTCTGTGTATTTTTTTCTTCCACCCACCAAAACAGCTGGTATGATTAAGCTGTTTTTGGCTGCTGCCTCATCTGAAAATAAGGCTCCCACCACATAACCCATTTTTTTCTTTCCTAGCATCAGCACAATTAAAACGGGTTCAAATCATCTAACGCTGGTTCCATTTCTGCCCTGCAGACAGCTGCCGCCGCAATGACCGGATCCGCATCTGCATAACGCCGCATTCCTGGAAAATCATTTTTCTCAATCGCTTCCTGCAGCTTTCTTACTCTTCCGGTTACTTCATCCGGCCGGATACGCATACACGCCGTCTGGATCCGCCCGAGAAAACTTACATGATCTGCTACAAACTGATAATCCGGGTTTTCTAAAATCTGTTCTAATGCTGCTTTCGCATTTTTCTTTATATTTTCCCTGCCACGCATATAATTTACGTCCATTTCCGGCGGCAGATCAGCAAACTCCAGCGGAATGAAAAAGCCGTGTGTAATCATTTCTTCCTGCTGGTATTCGATCCGTCTGCGCTTATAATTAAGTTCCTGCCCGTCCGTCCACTTCGGACCATGTGCGCCTTTTAAAAAGACGATGCACCAGTCCGCCACCGCCGCAAGGAGCTGTCCATAAAATTTGATCAGTTCCCATTCCCGTTCGATCCCCTCTGCGTAATCAGTTAAAAGAAGCTGTCCTTCATTTAACCAGCTTTCACGCTCTGCCGGTGACATCTGCGTTCTGCCTTTGTTCTTCCAGTCTTCCACATCATAAGCAGTAACACTGTTTTCTGTCTGTGCCATCTTCTCCACCTCCTTAAAAGATTCCTTTTTCGTTTCGTTTTTTCAAAATTCAAAATACCTGCAACTCCCCGCAATACCGTATACAGGCAGGTTATTTTTTGTGTTTTTGCAGATAGTTTACATCATGCCAACTTTTGTGGTCTTAGTTGTCATAATGTAAACTAAGGTTTTTACCGGAGTTTTTGCCGTATTTCCGGCATTTGTGCCCCCGTAATTAAGAGTCGCCTATCGCATTTGTACCCCCGTGTTACAATCCGGGGGTTAAGCCGGGCGCTGACGCGCCCGGCAGAAGCCCTGAAGGGCTTAGCGCCGCCCCGGTGGGGCGCCCCGCTTCGCTGCTTACACTCCGTCCGCGCGCCGCGGGACACCCCTCCGGCACAGCGCTAAACCCTTCAGGACAGCGGCCGCTCTCCCCGTCTTGCAACACCGTAGGAACAGCGTGGATTTTATGGATAAACAGCTATTCCATCATTGATAACCGCGTGGATAATGCATGGAAAAATCATGGAAAAGGAAAAACGTCTTTCCCACCATTTTTCCACACATTCCCCACCCAGTTATCAACGATTCCATAAACAGCAGCTTACCCACAAACTCCACCCTGCGGCTAAAGTCTGCTGGTATCATTTTATTTTGTTTTTTGATAAACAAAGAGAAAGGATCTTTTCCTTGTGGCGAAGACGCCAGACATCCAAGCGCCTCCGCTGTGTGAATTTGTAAACAAGGCAGGGACAAATCACGACAGTTTCTGCCAAACAGCCCTAACGCTGCGATACTTTACCGCCTGGTAAGTTATATCGCTTAATAAACACTGTAACAGTTTCTCCAGTGTCCACCAGTTCCGGGTTGCTCCGCGTTTTTTATATCTCTGATTTTGTTCCTTCACATAATGATCAAGTAACGCTTTTTCATCAGCAGTCAATAATATTTCAACCTGCACGCTGCATATTTTCGCCATCTTATCCCCTCCTGCGCTAATCTTCTATATAACCGATGATTTCATAATCATCTTCATCCAGCTGTCTATATACCGGTCGGTAACTTTTTCCATTTCCCAAAATATACTTTTCTCCATTCCATTCTCTTTCGATCAGGATCTCTCCATTTTCCAAAAATACATTTAACGGATCTTCCAATCCATATGTACTGACCTGTGGAAATTTCTCTTTAAATTCTGTAAGTGTTAATCCTTTTAACATCTTCCTGCCTCCATTCTTTTTGATCTGCCATCATCAGAGCCGGGCGATCATCCCGCGGCTGACGCTCCAAGGTGGAGCGTTTCGGCTAATCTGCTAAAATCTGTCTTGCAGTATTAAAAACATAAAGTCTGTTATGTGAATGATGTTTAAAATCTCCATTACCAGCGATTAAACGCCCGATCTTTTCATATTTCAGACTTAAAACTATCAGATATTTTTCTAACAGTTCATCCGGGCATTTTAAACATTCTATAGCGTTTTGGATTTCGCTTTTCTTACTATTCCAGGCAATACCGTCAATATGCACCTGTTTTTCTTCTTCGAGCTCTTGAAATTCTTTCATAAGTTCAGTTTTTTTCATAAAATCAACCATCCTTTCATTTTCCTATAGATACAGTTCCATAAGTCCCACATTTTTATTTTCAACTAAGACAACGCCTGGGCGGACAACGGAAACATACTGTTTTACAACGTTCTCGATTCGCTCGTTGCTGTAATACGGTGCCAACTTTTGGCGTGTGTATTCTTTCGCTTCTTCAAGTGCCATCATCTTCATATAATCAACCATCCTTTCGTTTTATGCCCTGTCTCATCGGTGCAGGTGGGGCAGTTCCCGCAGACCGCCACGCGGCGGTTTCGACTAAATATTTTTGGCTATCTCTTCTAGCAATTCCGTTTTGGTTTTCAAGTCTTTTGTATTTTTTAACAATTCTTTTATTTGCTCCGGAAGATTTAACAATCTTGCATGACCGATTTTATCAATCGCAACTTGGTATCTTTTTTCTAATGCTGTCATCATATTTCATCATAACCTTTCTATATGTGTTGGTCTGCCATCGTCAGAGCCGCGGCGACCGGTCCGCAGCTGACGCTCCAGATCGGAGCGTTTCGGCTTAATATTTTATATAAATCCTGTTTTCATCTTCATAAACGATAGAGCCGCCGGGATAAGTGATTATTCTTTCTACCATCCCCGGGAAATCGCCCGGTATCGTTATTTCAACGTCGTTCCCGGTAGTTTCAATTTTTAATGCCCTTCCTAAAAATGTTCCGTCTGGTGTAAATACTTTTTTCATGTTTATGCCTCCCTTGCAATTTCTACTTTGTCAATGTTTCCGGCTTCCACTTCTTCCAGGATGTCTTTCAGCTCATCCAGAATATCCCCTTCCCTTGGTGTCTCGAATGTATAATTGTCGTTGCACTCTTTTCCTTCAATCTTGATTCTATAGATCATGTTTTTGTCCTCCCTGTAATTTGTTTTCCTGTTCTTTATGATTATATTATAGTCGATTTTGAATATATTGTCAATACTTTTATGTTCATTTTTGAATATTTTTTATTTGTACTTGAATATATTTTATCTCTATGTTATTATTTTCAAGAGGTGATAACATGAGTGCAAGTAAACAAATTAAACAGGCAATGTTAGAAAAAAACATCAAAGTTTCCGATCTAGCTGAAAAAATCGGCATGAAACCACAACCTTTAAGTACCAAGCTCTATCGTGATACCATGAGTTACTCAGATGTTGAGAAAATAGCAGATGCTCTTGGCTGCGACGTCAAAATTGTTGATCGGGAGACTGGGAAAACATTTTAATTTTCCAGACAACAAAAAAGGAAGATGCTCTTTTGTCATCTTCCTTTTACATTTATTGCTTATTCTATTTTTCTTTCTCTTTTCCTTATTTCCAGGACATCTGCAGCTCTCTTTTTTGCGCAACACAATCCGAAAGATACAAATTTATCAACGTCTGATATGGAATCCCGGAACTCTCCGACTGCGCTTTAAAATAATCGATCACATCCCCATCAAGATTTATTGTTACCTGTTTTTTAATCCTCTTTGAATACGGGTTTTTCCTCGGATTCAAATTCTTAATATCGTATTCTTCTCGCATTTCTACCACCCTTCCTGATATATCTTTTTCTCGCTCTTTGTTGCTTCTCTTGCAGAAATTAAACGAATAACATTATCATCATCACGATAACAATGACTTACAATGCATATTTTCGTTGATTTAATTGCGCCAATGATGAGAAATCTGTCTTCATAAAGCGAATGGTCTGGATCATCAAACAGGATAGCGTTTTCGTCTCCAAAGACTTCTACTGCTTCCTCGAAAGATAAGCCATGCTTTTTCTTATTAATTTTATTCTTATTTTCATCCCATTCAAATCTTATGTTTTTCATAATTATATTATAATTATTTTATAATTATTTGTCAAGCTAATTTTCAAAACTTGATAAATAATTTTCCCTTTCAAATTTTTGTTGCGACGTCGCAATTATTCTACTTTATTCGGCGCCATGAACCGATTATAAAACTCTGTCAATGCTCCAGGCTCTTTACTGTTTCCGATCCCGTGCTCCTGGACATATTGTTTCATTTCAAGAATCGTTTCATGCGGGATCAAAAACTCATCTTCCGGCGTGTCGTTTTTCAAATTATCAAATGCTTTCTGCAGTGCAGAGTGATAATCCGCATCTGTCATCCAGATAGAATTTTCTTCCAATCCGCCATGTTCATGATCCAAGTTAAAATATTTTTCACTGATAAACCTGGTCTTTCCTTCCGGTTTTACTTTTACCGGTGTCGTATCGGTCACATGCACCATGATCTGTTTCACATATTTGTTTCCCACATGATCTACCACAGTTAAATTCTCGGATGTGGCAAAGTCATGCTGCAGATTTATAAATTCTTCTGCCTGGTAGTCCGGGATCGTAAAGGATGTGCAAACCTCCGGATCACTCGGTGCCGGATTGGTTCCCGGTAAAATCGGACTTCCATCTTCCCGGTCGGTCGCCGTTGCATGGCTTAAGATTTCTTCTTCCGTGATAAAACCACTCTGTGCCTGCTCTAAGGTATAATAGAGATCCTGTGCCTGAATCCACGGGCAGTCGTCCCAGACAGCATAAAGTGTGATCTCTCCACCATCTTCTGCCACAAGGTTCCGAACGGCATCTCCGGCTTTCCACTGTGGGATAAAGGTGTCTTTGCCATCTTCTAAGGACCAGCCCATAAATACGGATGCGTAGACTTTTTTCTTTGGCTCCTCGGCTTTCTTATTTTCCTCGATGTCTTCTTCCTCTAAGTCATTGAGAGCATCAATATCTTCGGCATCATCTTTATTCTCTTTTGTCACGGCAACTTTTTCATTCTGATCCGTATTGTCTGTTACATTAGGATTGTCTGTATCATCTGATTCATCAGAATTATCTGCAGTTTCTGCCTCGTCTGATTCATCAGAGTTGTCTGCAGTTTCTGCATTGCCTGTTTCATCCATGGAATCCTGTGCGTCTGCATCTGAATTACCTGCATCCGAATCATCTCCATTGTTTTCGGAATCCTCATCCTCTGAATTACCGGCACCCTCTGGGTCTTCCGCATTATCCGGATCTTCGGTATCCTCCATATCTTCCGTTTCTTCCTCTTCATATCCATCCATCATTGCCTTTGGAATCACTCCGGCAATCACATCCTCTGTCACGTTTTGTCCATCCAGTGTATATTTCACATAGGCTGCTGTTCCGTCTGCATTCCATACATCCGGCAGTGTCACATCTTCATCATACGTTGCTTCAATATCATCGATATGTCCGGCTCCACCGTTCGGATCAAAATGGATCGTATATTTATTTGCCTCTGCATTGGCTGTCATCGTGACATTTCCGGCCGGCATTGTAAATACAAACTTCTTAGCATCCACGGTCTGCTCCCCACCGGATCCGCCTTTATAATTTCCTTTCCAGTTTAACCAGTGATAGCCTTCTTTTACTGCCGCATCGATGGTAACGCTCTGTCCATAGCGGTACGATCCGCCTCCGGTCGTCTTTTCAATGCCGGTTCCGGCATTTAATGTTACATTATATAGATGTCTTTCATAATAATAATCAATGACCATCTTTCCATCTGCAGTTACCGCTTTCGTCTGTGTTTTCGGGCTGTCAAAACCGGTGTATGTCTTTACTGCAGGAGTAACCTTGCTTCCGATCTGTGCTTTTTTCGTCTCTGTTTCGGCAAGTTCATAGTTTTTATCGTCATGGTCAGATGCAATTCCGGTTGTTTTCTGTTTCCAGTGATGAACGGTATAAACAGCTTCATCCAACACTCCGGTAAGAGTTAAGGTCATGTTATAAGCAGGCATGCTTCTCTCATAGGCATAGGTTTTATCATTCACATAATCAGATGTAACCTTACAGTTTGTCGAAACACCAGTCTTTTCATTGAGATCCGTCCACATGCTGAACACGCAGCCGGTATTAAAGGTCGGTGTGGAAACAATGTTTGCATTACACGGCAATTCATACGATGCCATGTAATAATCACCAGATGATACCGTGCTGCTACTGTTTACTGTGCCACCGGCACCAGTGATCGCCGTCCCATTATTAAATACCTGTGTTACAGCTTTATTGACCGTGGTTTTGTCGATTTTGACAGTGAGTACATAAATTGGAATTCCTGTCGATTCTTCCGATAATATGTCATCAATGGTAGTACCTGTTGCAACATTTTGCGATCTTAGATCTCCGGACAGTTTAGATCCATTCTTAAATTCCTCTTTTCCGGAATTTTTTTCATATGTACAGTCGATGCTGTAACTGATATAACTGCCTCTGCTTGGGTTTTTAAATTTACTTTCTTTATAATCTGTTCCATAATTTCCCTGTGTATCAGCCGCAAATGTTACCGTATGATTTTTCGCATTCCATGTACCTGTAATTGTAGTTGTTTTATCAGCCTCCTTATTATAAACCGTAAGCTTTGGTTTTGTATTCGTCGGAGTTAATGCTTCGTCTAATGTAACAACCAGTTTTCCATTGTAATATCCCGTTTTCGACTGTAAGGTTTTATTAGTAATCTTCTGTGAAACAGTAACTGTTGTCGGACTTTTTACTGTCGTAACCTGAGCTCCTTCTGCAAAGTTATCCGAAATATCCATCGCAATACCTGTCACAAACATGGTAACCCAGTGTGTGTAATCCCCTGTATTGGTCTGCAGCGTGTATTTATTATTTGCATAGGCAGGCTGTGTACTCTCTTTGGGAATTGTAAAATCAACCAAATCTCCCTTTGTTGTCGTTGCTTTATCGTATAAAGGCCATCCATTGATTGACAAAAATGGAGTTATTCCCTTTGCCAATTTTAAAATCAATTTATCCTTTGCAAATTTTTCAGTCTCTTCCTGTGCATACAGATTATTTTTTTTAAATGAGGACATCTTGTTACTGCTCTCTACAAAAACCATCAGATATTGTCCTGTCAACGGCTCTTTATCATTTGCCTTATATGCCTTTGACTTTATACTCGTAAGCATTCCGGTCTTGATATCTTTCTCTACCCATTCTCCATCGTGTTTTGAAACATCATCAATATTAAAATCCGCAGACATTCTAAGACGTACTGCTCTCATCGGAACCGTTATATCACAGTTTTCCACAACGATCAGCTGCCATCCTCCGGCGCCCTCACCGCCACCGATATGTTCATAATACGGAATGTTAAATACCGAATATGTTCCGTAGATTTTGTCACTTTTATTAATGATGTCTGTTACATCTGCATACATATTGACAAAAGTGTACTGTTTATTTACTCCATTTTCCTTTTTTTGATCTATATAATCGATCGACCGATTATCATAAGTTGCATACTGTGCCTTTATCAGTTTTGCCGATCCATCCGGCAGTACAAAGGCGATTTCTGATTTTGCCAAAGCAGCTGCATCTGTTTTCGATCTGTCTACACTTGTTCGTGCCTGCCATACCAAATATGCTGCCCGTACTGTTCCATCCCCACCTGACGATTTTGTAAGCTTTGCAGATCTGTTATTTTTGATCTTCTTTCCAATCACGGAGTTATCTGCTTTTTTCAATACCGTTTCAGCGGCTTTATACTGGTCTTTTTCACTGTCATAGGTGTTATAGTTTGTAACAATATCGTAAGCCCATGTATCATAGTTCGTATTTCCAGTATAGTTGATATTCAACCGTCCATACAGCGGTTGTCCTGCCCCCGCCTGTGAATCCGTCATATAGGCTTCTCCTGCTTCTTCTACCGTGATCGCTTTCACACTCTGTGGGATCATGGTGAACAAAAACATTACTGCACAGAGCAGTAAAAATCTGCTTAATTGTGTTATCCTGTTTCTCATAAATCTCCTTTCGACTTTTTGTCATGTGTAATTTATATTTTCATTTTGAAAATACCGTAATAATAAAAAATGAACTGCAAGGTAATCAGATGCCAAGCAGTTCACTTTTCTGTGGCAGCCTATAATAGACTGCCATCTACTTTATTAAATTTTCCTTGCTGTTTAAAGTTTTGTTACCCAACCATCCTTTTCCCTAGCTTCATCTATGCCTCTTCCTGTCCTAAACCCTGTACTATATTCAGCAAAAGATGTCGGCTTATCACTAACAGTCACTTTCCAGGAATAACTCCAACGTCCATCCGCTGTTTTTAAAGTAATAACAGCTGATCCTTTCCCAATAACCTCAAGACGATCATCTTCCGTTACTCTTAATACATTTTTATTACTACTGGTCATGATAATCTTATTATTGCTTGTAATAGCATCTGCTGAATCACTTGATGCTGCAACTTTTTTATCTGCTGAGAAAAATTCTGTTGAAACAGGCAAAGTGCTGTTTTCAATCGTTCCATCATCATTTTTCTTCACATAGTACTTGATATTATTATACATATCGAATCCAACTGCCAGCACCATGTCGTTTTTCTTAACCGTTACCTTGTATTTCGCCTGAACTTTCTTATTGGCTTTTGACGTAACCGTGATCGTTGCAGTTCCGATTTCCGATATCAGCGCAGACACCTTAAGTACCATTAAGGTTGCAACCCTTGGCAATTCTGATGACTTAAGTGTAGGTCAGGCAGCAGTCGCAATTGGAAATGCGTTAGGTTATGGGCAGTCTGTTACAACCGGTGTTATCAGTGCATTGAACCGAGAGGTGTCCGTAGAAAATGAAGACGGTTCTACCACAACCAATGAACTGATTCAGACTGATGCGGCTATTAACCCTGGTAATAGTGGTGGCGCATTACTGAACGCCAAGGGTGAAGTAATCGGTATCAG
>OQVI01001893.1_pt1 | contig 14006 bp, 13 predicted proteins | sample 1691651 | NCBI WGS metagenome assembly OQVI01 (sample SAMN03418287, study PRJEB22391) | human gut metagenome | biome: human-gut; feature: organic feature; material: feces | host: Homo sapiens | place: Italy | collected 2013-04
GCAGCTCTGATACCATCCTCAGAGCCATCAAGGAACTGACACAGGAAAACATCTCCTATACTTCCGACCAAGGCAAGACCTATGATTTCAATACTGCAGACAAACTCAACACATTGCTTATAAACGCTTTGGTTTCTACAGGCGAGTTGAAGGAAATTGAGGAATACGATGTTGACTTTGACCATCAGTTTCTTGAAACGGAGAAGTATGATGCAAAACCGACCTACAAAAAGTTCCTCGGCTACAGGCCTGGCGTATATGTTATCGGTGACAAGATAGTCTATATCGAGAACAGCGATGGCAACACGAATGTGCGTTTTCATCAGGCAGACACCCATAAGAGATTCTTCGCTCTTCTGGAATCCCAGAACATCCGTGTAAATCGCTTCAGGGCAGACTGCGGTTCCTGCTCGAAGGAAATCGTCAGTGAGATAGAGAAGCATTGCAAACATTTCTACATCCGTGCCAACCGATGCAGTTCGCTCTACAATGACATCTTTGCTCTGAGAGGATGGAAGACGGAGGAGATTAACGGCATCCAGTTCGAACTCAATTCCATTCTCGTTGAGAAATGGGAAGGCAAGTGCTATCGTCTTGTCATCCAGAGACAAAGACGCAACAGTGGCGACCTTGACCTATGGGAAGGCGAATACACTTACCGTTGTATTCTGACCAACGATTACAAGTCATCGACAAGGGACATTGTTGAATTCTACAATCTGCGTGGCGGCAAGGAACGTATCTTTGACGACATGAACAACGGATTCGGTTGGAGCAGGCTCCCCAAGTCATTCATGGCGGAGAATACTGTCTTTCTTCTGCTTACTGCATTGATACACAATTTCTACAAGACCATCATGAGCAGGCTTGACACCAAGGCTTTTGGGCTCAAGAAAACGAGTCGCATAAAGGCTTTTGTCTTCAGATTCATCTCCGTACCTGCCAAGTGGATCATGACTGCAAGGCAATACGTGCTGAATATCTACACAGAGAACCGCGCTTATGCAAAACCCTTCAAAACAGAATTCGGATAAGAATCCTTTCTTTCCGGTTAGAATCTGCGTATTTCCTCAAGTCGCATCGTGGGGTAAGGGGATGTTGGCTACATATTGATGTTGTGCTGTTGCTTTTTACTGAAAGCTACTACTAACGACTCATAAATCTACCCTTAATCGTGTATTGGATGATAGTTGCGGATTTTAGGATTCTAAGGGCAGCTTTTCTTTGTTGCCCAACCGGAACATCAGCGACTTGCTGTGATACATTACTTTCTTGGCAAATGCTTGGTTTACTCCGCAAAAATCCTCCTGCCAGTTTCCGTCTGTAAACATTCCGTATGCCAGATGGCCTTTGAAAGCCAGCCAGTTCCGGGTGCCCGGTATTGCCAGAAAGTCCTTAATTTCAGCCCTTATTTGCGGAATCGGACGCATGTTTGGTCCTTCCGCCATCCATCCGCTGGTCAGTTCACTGTTCTTTTCTAGCGGAAAACCCATCCGTTCCTTGCTTCCGATACTTAGCGTCAGCATCTTCCAGGAAATGTCCGCATACGCCTGCTGCACCCAGAAGTCCGATGTCTGTTTCACCCCTCCGGCCAGATCCAGTCCGGCATCAATGCGCCATCCTCTCTTTAACGGTTTATGCCAGTCGATACCTGCTCTCAGGTAGCCGCTGTTCGGTTTTTCGCTGGTCATGCCAAACTGGTTGGCTGTCAGCCAGAGTGGGGCATACGTGCCCGAAGAGGCAGTAGCCGCTGCTTCCACCCGATATTGAAACTCCTGCGCACTCTCTTGCGCCAGGGCCGGAGTCGCCAAAAAAAGAAGTAAGATTGATTTCGATAAATTCATGTTAATGATGTATTCAGAAAAAAAATCTGCACAAAGGTAGAAAAGAATGAGGTAAAACCCATATTTCCCGCTAGAAAATATCGTTTCTACCTCATTCTTCGTATCATCTGACATAAAAAAGTCAGAATAATCCTTCTGAAACTTAGCTTCTGCTAATTTCCAGTCCCTTGTTCGATAAGCTCATCTCCACGAAGCGTGCCCGTTCGTTCGGACGTTCCTCTGTCAGAATCCGGCGGATACGCACCGCCGCATCCGGATCCTTGGCCACCATGTACAGGTAACCGCCGCCACCGGCACCCGGTAACTTGTATCCCAGGCAGAGGTCGTCTATCCGTTCCGTCAAGGCCTGCACTGCCGCCGGATTCGTACCCTCATCCAGTAGCTGGTTCTGTTTCCACGTCTTCCGTATCAGCCGTCCCGTTTCCTCGAAGTCATTCCGCAGGATGGCGTCGTACATATCCATGGCGTGACCCTTCATCTGTTCCAGCAGGTACAGGTGACGGTTCGAGTTCAGGAACATACCCTTCACAATCTCCGCCAGGATGCCCTTGGCCGTACGCGTAATGCCCGTGTAATACAGCAGATGGCACTTGCGGTACTCGTCGCTTGTGAACAGGTAATCCGGCAACCAGCGCACCTTCGGTTCCTGGTGCCATCCCGGTTGCGTCTGCAACAGCTTCACCCCGTGCAGCACACCTCCGTACTGATCCTGCCAGCCGCCCCCGGTAGTGAGCAACTGTTCCAATACCAGTGTACGGCTTCCGATACCCTGCTTGTCCCAGTTCAGGCCGCAGAAATCATTCAGCGCTCCTAACACCGTAGCCGCCAGGATAGAGCTGGTACCCAGTCCCGAACCCGCCGGAATGGCCGACAGCAAGGTCACTTCGATACCCGTGCCGAACGCTTTCAGCTGTGCTTCCAGCGAAGCAAACCGTTCTGTGGAGAAATCCGGATGGAACCCTGCCAGTACCAGTGCTGCCTTGGGAATCGAGAAAGGCGAACCCACCTTGTTGAAATCCTGCAGCTCCTCGTAGGTAGACACCACCTCCATGGCCCCCAGGTCAATCGAGCGCAGTGTAATGCGGTACTCCTTCGACGGCTTCACGTACACCTGCAGCGGCGGCTGTCCGTTCAGCTCGATGGCCAGGTTCACCACATTTCCTCCCTCCATCAGGCTGTAGGGCGGAGTGTCTGTCCATCCTCCTGCCAGGTCGATGCGCACCGGACTGCGTCCCCACACAATCTGGTCTGCATACACTGACAGCCTCGGTTGCGGGCGGTAATCCATCGTGCCGGTCAGTCCCTGACGCATCAGGCCGAACGCCCGTGCCTCCAGTTCCTTCGCTTCCGGATTCCCCTCCAGCTCGCGCACTTTCGCACGGAACATTGCATCGCTGATACGCTTCAGCAGGGAAGTCCCTTCCGGCAGTTCTTCCGGCAGGGCGATACCCCCTTTGGCAAATGCTTCCGCTGCCTCCTGCAAGTCCACCTGATAGAACACGCTCCGTTCCTGGTTCTTGGCCAGCAGGCTCCAGTTCTCCTTGCGGAACACCTCCCGCTGGGCGAACAGCCGTCGCAGGTTCGCATACGCCGAAATCTCGTCGGCCGATACCTTCCGTGCCTTCTGCCAGATAGCGCGTCCGGCTTCACCCTGTCCGCCGTCTGTCATCCATTGCAGCACCGTGCCCAAATCCTCTATCGAGTCCGTCACCGGGAAAATCGCTGCCGACTGCAAGTCCTCACAGCCCCGAATCTCGTCCGCTGTCAGACCTCTTTCCGCCAGCCATTCCGTTACCGGACGACCTAAATATGCCGTAGAAGCCTCCTTCAGGCTCCCCTTGAATTTATCGTTAAAACCGTACGGACGTGCGGCAAACTCCCGTTCGCCCATCGGCACCACGTCGATGCACACCCCCTCCGGCACATTCAGCGCCCAACCGTTACGCGGCACCCCCGTGATGATGTTCCGGCTGTGCAGCGTCCAGTTCTTGCCCACGTGGCTGTTTTCCACCCACACCTCCGCGTTGTCCGCCGTCAGTGAGAATTCCATCTCCGCATTCTGCACGAACACCGCCGGATGCGGTTTCACCTTGTGGTGCATAATCGCCCGCTGGTCCGTCACGCAGTTCTGTACTGCCAGTGTCGACGAAATCATCTCCCGGCTTGTACCGTAGTGGTGGAACTCACCGCCCGGCAGCGGCAGGATGGCCACCTTCAAGCTGTTCAGCTCCTCATCCACGATGCGAGGATGCGCTCCCAATGCCAGTCCAAACTCCGAGTACATGTCGTAGAACTTCACGCCCCCGTCCTTGTCGGTAGAGTGTTTCACCATCAGCTCGATGGCGCGGTCGCTCAGCAGCCAGATGCCGATGTCCATCAGGAACAGGTAATCCTGCATCAGCTTGCCCATTTCCTCCACGCTCGGCTTCTGCAGCATGAAGTCCAGCTTCTCCGGTTCCTTCCGCGACGACACGAACACTCCGTGGTTCTTCGCTAGTTCCGGGTCCACCCACAAGCCGTAGCACACCACGTCCACATCCGGAATCTCCTGCAGCGGTTCCGTGGCACGGATGTACACATCGCCGCTCGCAATCAGCGTGCGCAGTCCCTCCGGCGCCCGTTCCATGATTTCCTCATACAGCGGCAACTGCAGCGACAGCAAGTCCTGTGTGATGCGTTGGCCGCGTGCCCAGCGGAACACCGGTATCGGCGTCAGTACCTTGCCCGACGGAGCATAGCCCGGCAGACGGCGGCTCTGTCCCCCCGCATGCAGCAGGATACGTTTCTCCCGTGCCAGCCAGTCGCCCAGTGCGGCATCTTTATCCTCTTCCTCCCGGCAAGCATTCAGCAGCCAGGCCGTACCACCTCCCGAACCCAGTTTCTTTCCCACCGGGTCCGATGTGCAGAACCACTCCTTGTGGTCCGCGTGCATAATATCGTGAAAACACTCCACCAGATTCGGTGGCAATGACAATAACTTTTTCATGTAATTCAATTAATAATGAAAAATTAAGAATGAGGAATTAAGAATGAAGAATTAAGAATTAAGAATGAAGAATGATGACACTTACTCGTTTTTAATTTTTAATTATTCATTATTCACTCATTACAGCTTAAATATCCGCGTCATCAGCTTCCATTTTTCTTGCGAGGTAGCTCCCGGAGCAGCTTTCTGGAACTTCGCCATGTGCGCTTCCCATTCCGCCTGACGGGGCAGGGTAGCCAGTCGTGCATAATCCCGTTCCATGTCAAAGTCATCCGTGGTATCCATGATCATGAACAGGCGGTTTCCGTCAATGTAAATTTGCATGTCCGTGATACCCACTTCGCGGATACCCGCTTTCACTTCCTCCCACACGTGCGCATGTTCCGCCACGTAGGCTTCAATCAGCTCCTTATCGTCGTAGAGCTCCAGTGTCTGGCAATATCTTTTCATAATGAATAATGAATAATGAATAATGAATAATGAATAGCGGTACCCGTACTCGTTTTTCATTATTCATTGTTAATTATTAATTGATTTAGTCTCTCCGGAAAATATCGCGTGTGTATACCTTCTCTTTCACGTCGTCCAGGCAGGCATCGTAGCGGTTGGCAATGATGGCATCCGCCTGCTGCTTGAAATCCTCCAGGCAGTTCACCACCTTCGAGCCGAAGAACGTGGTGCCGTCTTCCAATGTCGGCTCATAAATAATCACCGTAGCTCCCTTCGCCTTGATTCGTTTCATCACCCCCTGGATGCTGCTCTGGCGGAAGTTGTCACTGTTCGACTTCATGGTCAGCCGGTACACCCCGATGATGCACTGCTTTTCCGCTTCCGGACTGAAATCCCCCCGGTTATAATAGTCATAATACCCCGCTTTCTTCAGTACCTGGTCGGCAATGAAATCCTTGCGCGTGCGGTTGCTCTCCACGATAGCCTGAATCAGGTTCTCCGGCACATCCTGGTAGTTGGCCAGCAGCTGCTTCGTATCCTTAGGCAGACAGTAGCCCCCGTAACCGAACGAAGGATTGTTATAATGCGTGCCGATGCGCGGGTCCAGACAGATGCCCTGAATGATAGCCTGCGTGTCCAGTCCCTTTACCTCCGCATACGTATCCAGCTCGTTGAAATAACTCACACGCAGCGCCAGGTATGTATTGGCAAACAGCTTCACAGCCTCCGCTTCCTTCAGTCCCATGAACAGCGTATCCACGTCCGGCTTCAGTGCCCCTTCCTGCAGCAGTGCCGCAAACTCCTGCGCCTTCTCCTTCAGGTGCTCACCGGCAATGGCCTGAATGGCCGCATTCTCCTCGTCGCGTCCCTTTATCAGCTTCGGGTAGCCCACGATGATACGGCTGGGGTAGAGGTTGTCGTACAGCGCCTTGCTTTCCCGCAGAAACTCCGGCGAGAACAGCAGGCTGAACTTTTTACCCGCAAGGGCAGGGGTAGAGTGAAACTTCTCCGCGTACTTCACATACAGGCTGCGGCAGTACCCCACCGGGATGGTACTCTTAATCACCATCACCGCGTCCGGATTCACCTCCAATACCAGGTCGATTACCTCTTCCACGTGCGACGTGTCGAAATAATTCTTCACCGAATCATAGTTCGTGGGAGCCGCAATCACCACAAAATCCGCGTTCCGGTAAGCCGATGCCCCGTCCAGTGTAGCCGTCAGGTTCAGTTCCTTTTCCGCTAAGTATTTCTCGATGTATTCGTCCTGAATCGGACTGATGCGGCGGTTGATTTTCTCCACCTTCTCTGCAATCACGTCTACGGCAGTTACCCGGTGATGTTGTGCTAACAGTGTAGCGATAGATAAGCCCACGTAGCCCGTTCCGGCTACTGCGATATTTAGTTGTTTCATCTTCTAGTCGTTTTGGTTTTATATAAACTTGTTACTGTTCCTTCCTACAAAGAAAGTGAAAAAATCTGGAGAAAAAGCGTGCCGGGCTAAAAATAATTTGCCGGTTTACAGCTTCCTGTAGCGCACGGCAAACCCTAAGATTTCCGCAAAGCATACCAGAGGGATGACGAAGCCCGCCGCCATTGATACATGGTCGGCAATGAATCCCATCAGTATCGGTGCAATGGCTCCACCCACAATCGACATAATCAGGTAAGAAGAAGCCTGCTTGGTCCTCGCACCAGCCTGACGCAAAGACAGCGAGAAGATGGTGGGAAACATAATCGATTCACATAAAAAGCACAGTAGCAGGAAATACCATCCCACTTCACCCGGCAGCAGCATTACCCCCGCCATGCACACCATAGCTCCCGCCGCACAAGCCGCCAGCACCTTTTCTCCTTTTACGAAGCGCATCAGCCAGCTTCCGCCCATGCGTCCGGCCATGAATAGTCCCATTCCTCCGAACGAGAGCCACACCGAAGCCTTGTGAGCCGAAACCCCCGCATTCTCCGTGGCATAATTAATGAAGAAACTGTTGATGCCCGTCTGTGCCGCCACGTACAGAAAGAGCGACAGTAGTCCGGCCATGAACGAAGTCGTCTTCCACAGCGATTTCCCGCTGTTTCCCTCCTGAGCCTCTGCTTCCCGGCTGATTTCCGGCAGCTTCACCCGCGAGAAGACCACTGCAATGAGCAGCACCACCGTGCCCAATACCGCATACGGCGTCGTCACGTCACCCCCTCCGGCAAAGAGGAAAAATCCTCCCGCCAACGGTCCGCAAATCCATCCCAGCCCGTTGAACGACTGCGCCAGGTTGATGCGCCTTTCGCTGCCCTCCGGTTCGCCAAGCACCGTCACATACGGGTTCGAAGCCGTCTCCAGACACGTCAGTCCGCAGCCGATGACGAACAGCGCCAACAGGAAAAACTCGAACGACTGTATCCGCCCGCCCGGAATAAAAAGCAGAGCTCCGATGCCATACAGCACCAGTCCCGTCAGCACCCCCGTGCGGTAGCCAAAGCGCCTGATAATCCGTCCCGCCGGCAGAGCCATCACAAAATAACCTCCGTACACCACCGCCTGAATCAGTGCCGAGCGTGTGCGTGTAATCTCCATTGTATCCTGAAAATGCTTGTTCAGCACGTCCAGAATGCTGTGTGCCACTCCCCACAGAAAGAAGAGCGACGTAATCAAAATAAAAGGAACCAGGAAATTCCGTCCGTCCCTGGTTCGTACCAATCCAATTTTCTCCATGTCAGTTCAAAAACGGTAAAAGCGAAGATTGCCTTCGTTTTTACCGTTTTATTTTTTTAGACTTTTGATAGTACTCAGTCCGTCATTTATGATAATAGAATATTTATTTTACACTCACACCCTTAATCAATTTAATAACGGGTTACAGCTTTTCTATCTCTTCAGCAGAAAGATGGGTATATTTGGCAATTGTCTCTAGGGGCAGACCGTCCGTTTTCATGCTGCGCGCCATATCCAGCCGGCTTTTCTCTACACCTTCCCTTATGCCTTCCGCGCGTCCTTCCGCACGTCCTTCCGCGCGTCCTTCCGCACGTCCTTCCGCACGTCCTTCCGCACGCTCCGTCATGATGTTATCTCGTAGAATCACGATGTTGTCCAGATGTTTGTAATACGCTTTCAGTTCCTCCCGGCTCATGCGGTCCAGCTTCAGCTGCTCCTTCACCTTGTCCAGTCCTGGTGCCGTGGCATGTTCCGGCACGTTTCCCGTGTTCAGATAATAAATCCACTCCTCCAGGGGTGTCTTGGCCACCCGGTTGAAGTCGTTCACTTTCAGGATGTAGTACTCCGGATAGAGCTGGCTCACCTTGTCCACCTTGAATGTCTGTTTCTGGAAGGGGCTCAGCTCCAGCACATCCCCGTTGTGGATTCCCACGAACTCCGTCTTCCCGTGATACACGAAATCCTTCCCATGTCCTAATGAGAAATACACGATGTTCACACTGTACACCTTCCGCACCTTCTCGTATCCCTCACCGCGGTTAATGTATTCCGTCACCAACTTAGACGCACCGAACAGCATGCGCTGGAAATACGCATACTCGTTGTTGTTCTGCACCTCAATGAGCACCAGTTCTCCCTTCGAATTCTCCGCCAGCATGTCCACGCGGTTGTACTTGTCAAACTCATCCTCCTGGTTGCTTTCGCTTTCCAGCAGCTTGTGGATAGTCACTTTCTCCTCCAGCAGGGTGGTGAGTAGTCCTTCCAGCACCGCGTAATTAGCCTTGTTGCGCAGCAGGCGCTTCATGGCCCAGTCAAACCGAATATAACTTTCCATAGGGTAATTTCTTTTTGGGTGTTTCTTTCCCACAAAGAAAGCAAATAATTTACAGAAAAACAATGGATGCCCCTGTTTGTTTCTTTCCGTGCTATTTCCAGCAGTGTTTCTACCGATTCCACTATGTGCGGTTCTATTTCAGTTGCTGGCGTCTTGTTTATTCTTGTGTACGTCTTTGAATCCGATTCGAGTCATGAACTCGAGGGCGCTTTCCGCCAGTTTTTGCTGCGATTTACAGGCAGCTTGCAAGGGAGCCCCAATCAGATCTCTCATAGTTAACCCTTTAAATTCTTCTGTTGAGTTTTCAGTTTCAGCCTTATTATCAGATATTGTCATATAATTTGGGGAGTTGAAGGTTTGTCTATAGTTTGTCTATTTCTTTGGCTGGAAGTCCGGTAGCCTGTGCAATTTGTGCGGTAGTCAGTCCTAATGATTTCAGGTTGCGTGCAATGGCAGCTTTTTCTTCCGCCCGTCCTTTCTCCAATCCTTCCGCACGTCCTTTCTCCAATCCTTCCGCACGCCCTTCTTCCAGTCCTTTCTCTCTTCCTTCTTCCAGTCCTTTGTTGATGGCCGTACGGATGGTATTTTGCCAGTCGCGGTACACTTTGAGGCTCTCTTCGTACGCTTCGTATTCCGTTTTGGTGAATTTGGCTATTTCTGCCGCTTCAAACAGCTTGGTAAATACCCTTTCCTGCAGCGCTTGCGGACGTTCCAGCAGGCGTGAAAGGTTGCGTAGAACGAAGAGCCATTTCTCGAACATCCCGTCCAGTTCCTCTTCAGTCTTGTTGAATTTAGGCATTTCCAGGTAGATGAAGGTCAGTTTGTCATAGAACACCTCTTTGGTGCGCTGGTCCGTCAGCTGTACCTCGTGATGGAAATAAGAATCGTTTTCGTCGTCGATGTTGAAGTTCAGGATGCCGATCACGTAAACAGCCTTCAGCGAGTAGTCCCAATCCCCTCTTTCCGCCTGTTCTCTGATGGGGAAGGTAGCATAATACAGACTCCGGTCCTTGAAAAACTGCTGTTCAGCCTTCTGCATCTCTACCAGAATCTTTTCTCCCTTTTCATTCTCACAATACACATCGAACACGGCCTTCCTGTCCAGTTCCCTTCCACCCAAGTGCTCGGTATTCAGGTAAGTCAGGTCTTTCACCACTTCCTTCCCGTTGAAAAGAGAGTTGATGAAGCTAATCAGCAGTTCCTTGTTCATTTCAGTCCCGAACAGCTTCTTGAATCCGAAGTCGGTGTACGGGTTTACATATCTGGCTCGTTGATAGTCATTTTTCATGGCCGTAATCTTTAATAGTATATCCTGACAAATATAAGGTTATTTTTTTATATTCTTCAAAATATAGTCCGCTTTATCCACTCGAAAGCCGCATGCGGTTTGATTGGAAACGTCTTTTCTTAAGTTATTTTATGAAAATCACATTGCAGTGTGATTTCTGCTGATATAATAGAGCTGTGGCATTGTTTTAGCCCTGAAATCACAATTAATTGTGATTTGACTTGTTTCTTTCTATCTGAATCTTTATTTTTGTATAAAAATCACATTGCACTGTGAATACTAAAGAGATTGGAACATTTATCAAGGAGCGCCGCCAAAGCTTAAATATCAACCAGCTGGAACTCTCAGAACTTGCAGGTGTAGGTATAAATACAGTTGTGGCGATTGAGCGCGGGCAAGGTAATCCCAAGCTGGAGACGTTGCTTGCAGTAGCAGACACATTGGGATTACAAGTGGAAATAAAGCTTAAAGAAAGAACTTATGAGGAAATGTGAGGTTTATCTGCATGGCATCAAAGCAGGAGAGTTGACAGAAATCGACAGTCATAATTACGTCTTTGCTTATGACCGGGCATATCTTTCAGACAAGACTAATCCGTCAGTATGTCTGGCCATGCCATTAAGGGATGAGCCTTACCGTTCCGATAGGCTTTTCCCCTTCTTCTTTAATATGCTTTCCGAAGGAGAGAACCGCCAGATGCAGGCCCGGTTACACTATATTTCTCCGGAAGATGATTTTGGAATTTTACTTGCTACTGCCGGAACAGACACAATCGGAGCAGTAACCATAAAACCAGCCGCGTTATGATACAGTTATCTGTCTGCCCTTCCACTTTGGCCGAAGGTTTCGATACATATTCTCCGTCTGCCCAGAAAATGCTGTTCGATGGAGCGAAGGTATCACATATTCTTCATGTGCCAAGTCCTGCGTCTGATACAAAAGAAGCAAAAGAAGCCGTGGAGAATGCCGGTCGTATATCATTGTCTGGCGTACAACCCAAGTTTTCAATTGTCGTTGGATCCGATTCAGTTATGCGTTATACTGTAGAAGGTGAACAAGGAACCTATATCTTGAAGCCACGTCCAAACAGTTACCAGCTTCTGAACCGGGACTATTGCGTGGCAAACGAACATCTTACCATGCAGATAGCCTCGCAGGTTTATAACATAGAAACTGCGGCCAACGGACTGTGTTTTTATTCCGATGGCGAGGCTGCCTATTTTACGCGCCGTTTTGATGTACATTCCGGTGGAAAATACCAGCAGGAAGATTTTGCTTCATTGATGGGTTATACAAAAGCCAATGGAGGAAGCGACTACAAATACTGTAACGCAAGCTATGAGGAATGTGCGGAAGTCATTTCCAGGTATGTAAAGGCAAGTCGTATTGACCTGCTGCGTTTTTTCAGGTTAGTGTTGTTCAATTTCATTATCTTGAATGACGATGCTCACTTGAAAAACTTTTCCCTGATTAACCAAGGAAATGAATATCGTCTTTCTCCTGCATACGATTTAATAAATACCTCTTTGCATTTGTATAATCCGAGGATATTTGCCCTTGATAAAGGATTGTTCCGCGAAGGGATGCCTTCCGGCGATACCCATTCTGTGGGCAGTAAGGAATTTTTGGAATTCGCACGGCGTATAGGTATTCCTGAAAAGATGGCCCAACGTGAATTGAAACGCTTTTCGGAGGAGAAATCCTTGGCCCACAATCTTATAGACCATTCTTTTTTGTCCGATGACTTGAAAAAGCAGTATAAGCAATCAATGAGTTTTCGGTGTCAGATGCTGACATTTTAGCCAGAGAACTTAAGAGTGGATTTACCCGATTTCCTCTTTCGTTTTCATAATAAAAATCTTCCTTTGATAAAAATAGAGTTTTTTCTTTAGAAAACCAAATTCTTTTCTGTTTTTAATGTGCAGATTTCACTCTCAGTTACCGTCCTTTGTACATCGAGTCATAATACTTCTGATAGTCACCGCTCGTCACGTTGTCCATCCATTCCTGGTTGTCCAGATACCAGCGCACCGTCTTCTCTATGCCCTCTTCAAACTGCAGGCTCGGTTCCCAGCCCAGTTCCTTCTGCAGCTTCGTAGAGTCGATGGCATAACGCATGTCATGGCCCAGACGGTCGGTCACGTAGGTAATCAGATCCATGTCTTCACCCTCTTTGCGGCCCAGCAGACGGTCCACCGTGTTAATCACCACCTTGATGATGTCAATGTTCTTCCACTCATTGAAACCGCCGATGTTATAGGTTTCTGCCGTCTTACCGTTGTGGAAAATCACGTCGATAGCCCGCGCATGATCCACCACATACAGCCAGTCGCGCACGTTTTCCCCCTTACCGTATACCGGCAGCGGCTTGCGGTGACGGATGTTGTTGATGAACAGCGGAATCAGCTTTTCCGGGAACTGATACGGCCCGTAGTTGTTCGAACAGTTCGTTACGATGGTCGGCATGCCGTACGTATCGTGGAATGCCCGCACAAAGTGGTCACTGCTTGCCTTGCTGGCAGAGTAGGGGCTGTGCGGATTATACTTCGTATCCTCGTAGAAGAAATCCTTCCCGTACGCCAGGTGATGTTCCGACGACGAAGCCGTGGTAGTGAACGGCGGCTCGATACCCTCCGGATGCGTCATCTCCAGTGCCCCGTACACCTCGTCGGTAGAGATGTGATAGAAACGCTTGCCCTCATACTTCTCCGGCAGACTTTCCCAGTACACCTTGGCCGCCTGCAGCAGCGACAGCGTACCCATCACGTTGGTGCGTGCAAAGGTAAACGGATCCTTGATGCTGCGGTCCACATGGCTCTCCGCAGCCAGGTGAATGATACCGTCCACGTGATACAGCTCCATCAGCTCCTGCATCTTCTCGTAGTCGCAGATGTCCGCCTTTATGAACACATAGTTCGGCTGGTTCTCAATGTCCTTCAGGTTCGCCAGGTTACCCGCATACGTCAGCTTGTCCAGGTTGATGATACGGTACTCCGGATACTTGTTTACGAACAGGCGCACCACGTGGCTGCCAATAAATCCGGCACCGCCGGTAATCAGTATGTTACGTTTGAATGTAGTCATAATTTTCAGTTTTTTGAATAATTTTTCCAGTTAATATTTGAATAAGTATATTTGTTATCCTTGTAGAATATCTTTTTATCAGTTATTGGAGTCTTTGGGGCCTTCAAATTTGTAGAATTCAAATGATTCCACATTTCTGTGAGAAACATATTCGAATGTTTCTTTAGGTGTTAATCCTGTTACTACTTTGTTGAAATCAGCCCGAAAGGCTTCTATCTTCGATATGAAGATATACAGTTTGCAAATACAGATTGTTCCAAATATAATAATATATAAAAAAGTGACTATAAAAGGAGAGAAAGCCAATGCGATTGAAATATAAAAAAGTTTTTTTGCGTCCATTATTTCTATTTCACAGAAAGAAGTGATTGTTCCAATCACTATAGCTACAAAAAAAATTATCAATTGCTGCATATATTTTTGTTCATGCTGCTCCTTTTTTTGAAAAAATGCTATTATCTCAATTATAATATAATACCCGTTATAAGCAAGCTGGTAGATAACCAAAAAACTTAGAAAGAGCTCTATTGTTTTTATTTAAGTTTCGCAAGTAGCTTTATTACGTTTTCTTCTCTGGACATAGCTTTTTG
>OQVI01001903.1_pt1 | contig 13973 bp, 10 predicted proteins | sample 1691651 | NCBI WGS metagenome assembly OQVI01 (sample SAMN03418287, study PRJEB22391) | human gut metagenome | biome: human-gut; feature: organic feature; material: feces | host: Homo sapiens | place: Italy | collected 2013-04
AGATCACTGCGACACCTGCCCCTACGGAAAGTCCAGAGGAACCGGTAGAAGATAACTACCCGAAGATTGCCACGGATCTTACCGATGGGGAGACGGTTAATGCCTCTTACCGAACCTTTTATATTCAGGCAACCGACCATTATGGAAATAGCTTGGGCGCAGCTGCTCTTACGGTAACTGGAAATGGGGAACGGCTTTCCTGCCAGGGAGAACCGGCTGCCGGAGTCTTGGCATATCGCCTGGAGTTGGCAGAAGGTGCCAACACCATAGAAATCAAGGCGACAGACGAAGAGGGCTATGCCACTACCTTACCTCCCTTTACCCTGTATAAGGGAGAAGACGCAGGTCCACAGGTGGCAGGCTCTATCACCATCAGCATTGAAGCGGGTACGGTAGGGCTTGGAACCATCCTTCCAGCAACATCTATTGACTATTACCAGGGAGAACAGTTATCCTCTGTTCTGCTGCGGCTTTTGCAGAACACAGGTTTTGACTGGAGAAACAATGGGGATGCCACCAGCGGCTTTTACTTAAAAGCAATCGGAAGGGGAGGCATTTCCGCAAATGCGGCTATTCCGGATGACCTGATGGCACATTTGCAGGAAGTAAACTGTCAGTTATCCGATCACGATTCCAACTGGCTTGGAGAGTTTGATTTTACCATGGACTCTGGCTGGCTGTATTCCGTGAACGGTGAATACATGAGTGTTGGAATGTCTTCCTATTTCCCGGCGGACGGGGATGAGGTAAGACTTCGATTTTCCCTTTATTCCGGTGCCGACGTAGGTGGCGGAGTAAACGGCGAGACATGGGGGGATTGGTAAATGAAAAAAAGATTGGTAATGGGAACCCTAACGGCAGCTCTGATTGCCGGAAGTGTCCCTTATGAGATATATGCACAGCAAGAAGAAGTGGTGATACAAAGCGAAGAAGAGGGGCAGGAAGAGCCTTCGGAACCGGAACAGCCAGAGCCTGCTCCGAGCGAAGAACCACAGCCGACCATGGAGCCAGAACCCACACAGGCACCGGAACCGACCGTAGAGCCAGAGCCTACACAGGCACCAGCTCCTACCGAAACTCCAGAAGAACCGACAGCAACGCCGGTTCCGGAGCCGACCACAGCACCAACACAGACACCAGCTCCCACCGAGACTCCACAACCGACCGTTACGCCAACCCCGGCATTGGTGAGCGTGGGATTAAAAGTTGAGCCGGGGGATGCCAGTGTGGTGATCCTGGATGCAGAGGGAAACCCGGTTTCCGCAGAAGAAAATGGACGGTATTCTCTTTTACAGGGACAGGCGTATGAACTCTATGTCCGAAAAGAAGGGTACCAGGAATTCTACCAGAAGATCACGGCAGATCCTGCGGTGACGGAATATACCATCACCCTTCTTAGCAGCAACACAGCCTTAAAGGGACTGTATGTTTCCAGCTCCGACAAGTACGGAAAAGGAATTTTAAAATTAAGCCCGGATCTGGCTCCGGACAAGGAAAAATTTGAAGCCTCCTATGATGGTGAACGCCAGAGCCTGAATATCTGGCCAGAAGTGGAGGATGAAAAAGCTTCTGTCAAGGTTTATGCCATCAGCGGCATCAAGGCAGGAACAGTAGAAAAAGATGAGACCATTACGGGAAACAAGGATAATAAAGACCGCTCTTACTGGAAAATCTTTTTTGCAGATCAGGAAAAAGAGGCAAAGGTCCGTCTGGAGGTAAAAGCCGAGGATGGAACAACCAGAGACTATTATATTACTCTGAAACTTACCGATACGACAGCTCCGGTACTAAAAAAAATCAGTGCCAGCCGTATTTCCACAGATACTGCATCCGCTGTCTATAAGACCTCTGAAAAGGGAACCTGTTATTACCAGGTGATTGAGGCAGGGGAAAAGGTACCCTCCTTGGATACAGGTGGGGAAGGAACAGAAGTATTAGCCGGAACCAATACCATTACCTTGACTGGATTATCCTCCGGGGAAAAAGATCTGGTGATCGTGGTAAAGGATGCAGCTGGGAACGTAAGTGATTCTTTAGTCATGCGGATCCCGGATATAAAAATAGCCGGTACCCCTGGAAACCTGGTGCATGGCTCCGACCATGGCGGAAATAAGTCCCAGGCGGCTATCCCAGGACAAAGCGGCCAGGGCTCCTTATCTAATCTAAAACTGGTGGAGGGATCCAAAGCAGGCGGTAAAGAGGGCGAGAAAACCACTAGGGAGATCAAGGCATCCTTAAAGCTCCAGGGGGAGAAACAGACTTCTTTGTTTGGAAATATCAAGACAGCTGATACCCAAAAGATAGAATCCCCGAAGTGGACAGAGCGGACTAGGAAAAAATATGCAAAAGATTTAAAGCCTGGCTATACCATAGCAGGGGAGAAGGTGATGGAAAAAGTCGCTCCTTCTCCAGTGGTGGAAGAAAAAAGTGAGGCGTCAGACCGTTTTACCGAAGAAACCAAAACCACAGTTACAAATACAACTGGAAAGAACCAGGCTCAGGAGGAATCTTTTGCGGGAAGTGTAACAAGAGGAATCAAAAAAGCAAGTCTTGCAACAAAATTTCTTCTGGTGATTGCAGTATTGGAAACTGGTTTTGCCGTCTTTTTTGTAACGGCGAAGAAACGGTTTAAAAAGAGAAACAATAAAAAGCCAAAAATAACGGCGTAAGCAAAGAAAAGAAGGGAGAACAGAATGAAACCAACAATGAAAAAATGGTTGACCGGACTTTTGTCTGTAGCTCTGTTAGCTGGAAACCTTCCGGTGTATGCGGTAAACACGGCTTATGCCGCAGAAGAGGATGGATTTTTTACAGACGAGGCAGAGTCTTTTGAAGGCAGTTTAGAAGAACCTGAAGAAAACCCAGATGGCGGACAAAGTGAGGATTCATTTGCAAGTGTTTCTGAATTTACCGGGTTTACCTCCGGGGAAGCAGAAGAGGACTTTTCAGGGGAAGAGGATTTTGTGGCACCGGATTCCCAGGATGGGTTTGAAGGCGAAGCGGATCCCACGACTCTTTTGGAATCCGATATGCAGGATGAGGGCGGCTACCTTCAGAACCTGACTTTATACACCAGTCAGAGCGGGGTATCCACCGTAGCCCTGAAGCGTTCTGCCGACCTTGACGCAGAGTTTGGCGGCAAGGTTTATGTAGCAGAGTATGGTTCCAACATGGATTCCGCATCTTTTTGGATCACAGCAGATCTGGCTGGAAATGCGCCAGATGGTTCCGCCATTCAGCTGGAAACCACCGGGCTGGATGGACAGAAACAGAACCTGGAATTATCCACAAGCGCCTATAAAGACGGGACACGTTACAACGTGAGTGCCTCTGTCTTTTCCTCAGGAGGGAATGGCTCAAAAAGAGCACTTTATACCATTACCGCAGGAACAGAAGGTGACAAACAGGTTTACCAGATCCTGGTAGAACGCCGTCTTGACCTTTCCGATCTCAAGGCCTACCTGCCGGACGACAAAGACCTGGCAAAAAATATCCTTCCCAAATTTGATACCACAGGAACTACAAGGGACTACGAGACAACGGTAGTGGTTTCGACTGCTTCTTTACAGGTGGTTCCAAAGGCATTTTCCGGTAATTGGTATCAGCTTGCCATTTCCAGTGAAAATGTAACCACAGGCGAAGTAAAAGAGGTTCCGTTTTCTTCTACAGATACGGCTGTGAGCGTTCCACTGGCAGACACCGGTGATACCAAAGTGACACTCTCCATGTCAGAGGCAAACACCTATGCGGATCCTGCCCTGGCAGAAAAGACTTATACCTCCACAGGGACCTACACCATCCTGGTGCATAAAAGCACAAGTGACAAAGTAAGTTTCCAGGTAACCCCGGAGGATGCGGTCATCAGCGTATATGACAAGGATGGGGAGCGCCTTACCCCTTCCGCCGATTCCCTGATGGTTTATGAGAATATCCTCCAGGGAGAAGCTTATACCTGGAACATCTCCAAGTATGGCTATATTTCTAAACAGGGCAGCTTTACCGGCGGCGAGGTTAGCGATATTACCGCAGAACTGGTAAAACAGGATGCTACACAGCCGGAGATCACGGATAACGACTGGATCAATTTCCGAAATAGTGATACGAACAACGGAATTACCGGAAGCAGTACCCCGACCAGTGCGGATTCCACCCTGTTAAAATGGAACACAAGGATCGGAGTGGGCTGGGAGGCTGCCATCACACCACCACTGATCCTGGGCGGAGCAGTTTATGTAGCGTCTGGACAGTTTATCTATAAGCTGGATAAAAACACAGGGGAAATCCTTCAGACCAGCGAACAGCTCTCTGGAAACATGCAGTATGCCATGATTCCCCTTACCTATGCAGAGGGAATGCTGTTTGCACAGATCGGAGGCGGTCAGATTCAGGCAGTCAGTGCCACTTCCTTAAAGTCTTTATGGATCAGTGAGTCCCTGGGTGGTCAGACACTTTCCCCAATCACGTATAAGGATGGATATATTTACACAGGAACCTGGAACTCCGAGACTACAGCAGGCTCTTATTTCTGTCTGTCTGTTACAGACGAGGATCCATCCACAGGAACAGAAATTAAACACTGCACCTGGAAATACAACCATAAGGGCGGCTTTTACTGGGCTGGTTCCTATGCCTCATCCGATTACCTGGTATTTGGTTCCGACGACGGTTCTTCAGAAGGAACAGATACCAATTCCGCCATTTTATATTCTGTGAACACTCACACCGGACTGCTCCTGGACAAGATGACAAGCCATGGGGATATCCGTTCCACTATTGTTTATAACAATGGTTATGTATATTTCACCACCAAAGGCGGGTATCTGTACCGTGTGCAGATGAATGCAGACGGCACCTTTGGAAGCACCAGCAGCTATAACCTTGGCGGCATGGCAACCGCTTCCCCGGTTGTTTATAAGGGAAGGATCTATGTAGGTGTCTGCGGAAACGGTGGCCAGTTCAATTCCGATGGTGGTCACCATTTTGCAGTCTTAAATGAAACCGCTTCCGGGATTTCCCTGGCATACAACGTATCCATTCCAGGCTATCCCCAGGCAGCGCCTCTTCTGTCCACGGCCTACGAAAACCAGGATTATAATGGAGATGGACAGGCAGATGGAAGAGTGTATCTGTACTTTACCTACAATGCAAAACCAGGCGGTATTTATATGTTATCCGATGAACCGGGACAGACTTCCGGAACAGCCGTAGAGCTTTTCCGTCCGGCAAGTGACCAGCAGGAATACTGTATCAGTACCATCTGCGCAGACCGGGAAGGCACCCTTTATTACAAAAATGATTCCAATTACTTGATGGCTCTGGAAACCAACGGGGCCTATTTAAACAGCGTGACAGCCACGGCAGATACTGGAAAAGTAACCTGGCCTTCTGCCTTCCGAAAGGATACCTTAAAATATAACTTAACGGTAGCGGAGAATGCCAGCAAGGTAACCTTTGCTTTGAAAGCACCGGAAGGCTGTACCATAACTGTAAATGGACAGGCGTATGCAGGAAGCTTTGTGGCGGATGTAAGCAGCGGCTCCACAGATATAAAGGTAACCATAAGCGGCCAGGAAAAGAGCCGGGAATATACCTTCCACATTTCCCAGGATATTTCTACGCCGGTTTTGGCGAACATGACGCTTAGCACCAGCAATACCTACTCCAATACGGCAAACCGGATTTCATTGTCCCCGGAATTTAGCAGCGTGACAACCAGCTACCGGGCAATCTATAAAGAGAGCAGGGAGTTTTTAAATATCTTTGCAGAACCGGCAGACAGCAGCGCATCCGTCACCGCTGTGGGAATCCGCGGTACCAGCAAGGTAACGGTACTTGGAAAAGTAACTGGAAGTGGCGCAGCACACAGAATTGCCATGTATTTTGATAAGACCAATCCAGAGGCGGAAGCAGAGGTAAAAGTTACCGTAACCACAAAGTCTGGAAAGACAACGGATTATACGATTGTGGTACAGCGTACCGATACTCCATCCCCGACACCAACTGTAACTCCGGTTCCAGCTACCCCGACACCCGTTCCGCCGACTCCGACACCAACAGAAGTCCCGGAGGTATTTGGCCCCTGGACAACCGTATCGGGGGCAACCGTATTTGCCCCGGAAACCCAGAAGCGCACCAGCAACAAGGGAAAAACGGAAACCCGTACAGTGGGAAGTAAACTTACCCCCACCATCAAGGTAACGGCCTCTAGCATTAAGCTGAAGGTAAAACAGTCTACCACAAAAGTGAAGGTAACCGGTCTGGCAAATGGGGATTCCATCAAGAGCTGGACTACCAGCAATAAAAAGATCGTAACAGTGACCAGAAAAGGTACCATAAAAGGCTTAAAGGCTGGAAAAGCAAAAGTCACCATCACCCTGGCGAGCGGTAAAAAACAGGTGATTAATGTGACTGTTCAAAAGACGGCGGTGAAGACAACCAAGATCACAGGCATTGCGTCTAAGGCAACCTTGAAAAAAGGCAAGAAGCTGACCTTAAAGCCAGTCATCAGCCCGATCACCTCCCTGCAGAAGGTAACCTATACCACTTCCAATAAGAAGGTGGCAACCGTTACCGCAAAAGGTGTGATCACTGCAAAGAAAAAAGGAACTGCCACCATTACGGTAAAATCAGGTTCCAAATCGAAAAAAATTAAGATCAAAGTAAAATAAAAAGTGGAACAGGCAGCAAGGCCTTGCGGGGCTTCTGCCTGTTCTGCCATTTAAAAGAGGCAGGAGCAGCTTCGCAAAAAAAGTGAGGAAAAAAATGATATATATTAGCCATTTAGTTTTAGATGATGAGATGAAAGCATTGGTGAATGAATATGGAACCGGGATCGAGAGCATTGATTTTTCTATATCCGATAACCTGGATCAGCTTTCGGATTCAATCAAAACGTACTGGCAGAAGATGAAAGAGATAGGGACCAGGGATCTGATTCTTCATGGCCCATTTCTGGATGTGAACCCCTGTGCATACGACAGCCTAGTGCGGGAAGCCACCATGACAAGATTCAACCAGTGCTATGAGGCGGGGCTTCAACTTGGAGCTAAGAAGATTGTCTTTCACTCTGGCATGAACCCGTATGTTTATTACAAAGAATACTGGGCGGAGCATGTCGCCAAATTCTGGAAGGAATTTATGAAAAACAAAACAGAACTTGAAGTCGTGCTGGAAAATGTATTTGATGATGACTGGCGACTTCTTTTGGATGTTTATAAGAAGGTGAACCAGCCGAACTTCAAGCTGTGTCTGGATATCGGGCACGCGCACTGTTATTCTTCTTTGGATGTCAGGGAGTGGGCGAAAAACCTGGCTCGCTATGTAAGTCATGTCCACATCCATGACAACTGCGGCGACCGGGATTCCCACATTGGGCTTGGAAGCGGAAACCTTCCCTGGGAGAAAGTGCTTAGTTATCTGCCGGAGACAAAAGAACGCACCTGGACCATTGAATGCATGCAAAAAGAGGATATAAAAAGATGCCTTGACAGACTGACAGCAAAATAAGGATTTACAAAATATAAAAAAATGTTACAATAGTTCAACTGGCAAATTAATTTACCAAAATCTGTTTCTCTATTTTGGCAATGTTTTCCAGATGTTTTTTTTACGAAATTTACAGTATAATAATAGTAGGAAAAGAATGATAAGTAAGGAGGCTGATACTATGGCAATGCCACAGAAAATAAGTCGTGGAACATTAATTTCCCAGGGAAAAGAAAGAGCATTCTTTAGTAAGCTTAATGAAAATCGACTTACGAGGGATTCTTTTAATGATTGTCAGTATTATCGAAACAATATTAATAAGAAAACATTAGCCGAATTAAATGCCCTAATGGATAGTGAAAAAACAACTTTAGAACATGTAGAATTAAATGAGGCGGATCTTTCAGATGAAATAATCCAGGAATTCGATTGCGGAAATGATGATATGAATGAATATCTGTATGATTATGCCAGGGATGATTCTGTTTATGGGCGTGGTGTGACCTATGTGCTGGTTGCAGATGACAGAAAACGTATTTATGCTTATGCAACATTAAAAACGCACTCCCTTTATTATTATGAAGAGGAAAAGTGATAGAGGACTGCTATGTTATGGAGAACCTGATGCTTGGATTTGGAAAATGTTAGATAACGCATAACAAACGCATAAACACAATATACGGAAATGCAACATTGACACGCACTATATATTGTGTTATCCTATAATTGAATTATCGTTTATGCATAGCACCCTATGCAGAAGAAGTTTAGTCCTGGCAAAATACCGGGAGCAATCATTTGAGACAATAGATCTGAGAAATATAGAAAGACATCAAAAAACTGGAATGGATTTTTGGTGTCTTTTTTTTGTTGTCCAAAAACGAAATGTGAAGTGTGCAAAAAAACAGGAAGGGAGGAAATGTAAAATAATCCACAAAAGATGAACAGGAAAATCAAAAAAGGAGGCAGAATATGGGACAGGATATATGCATTCGAAAAGATGAAAAACCATTGGGATATGACTGGGAATGTGGACATGAGGAATTATATGTCAGAGTGAATATGTACTGCGACGGATCCCTGTATGTCGGATTATGGCAAAAGCAAGAAGAATGTAAGGAAAAACTGGAATTATTCGGAGACCTTACAATTGGAGTTATGGGATTCCTAAGACCGGGGCAGGCAATAATCTCAGATTGCGGAGCAAAAGCAAAGGTTGCGTTTATTGAAAAGTATAAACTCGGAAAAGTTATAGGTAAGAGGAAAATCAATTATGGCAGCTATTATGTCGTAGAGTTTAATCTTGCACGACTTGCACAGCTCGATCCAGAAGGTACGGAAAGATATCTGCTCGAAAATGGTCTTGATCAAAAAGAATTTAAAGCAGATTAGGGTAAAGAGGTACATTTGAAAACCAGGCAATAAAGGTGGTGCGGCATGAAAGACGACGAATATAAGGGATATTACTGTCTGCTGATTGCAATCCTGTGCAATTTGAATGCAGCGGAAGCCAGCACAATGTACGAATACGGACCAGATCATCCGCTTTGCCGGAAAATACTGAAAAAGAAAGTTCGGAAACCGTCCATAAAAAAGCTCAAGGAATCAGAAATGGCAGCGGCTATGAAGGCTCTTCTTGATCAGGGATACAGCCAGGATGCAGTATCGGAAGCATTTCAGTGTTTTCCATCTACGGTCAGGCGCAGAGTAAGAAAATTAACAGAAAGGAAGGAAACGAATGACAGATCAGAAATTGATTGCAGGAATATTTAATGATTTTTTAGGACTTTATACGGGTAAAATACAGACCGGTATCCGTCCTTTGATTGAAAAATATAAAAACCATCCCATGCTGATGGGGCTCCTCTCCAATTTGGATGAAGCGGCAAAGATTCAGGCACCGAAAGCCATGAAAGAAATCTATTCTTTCTATAAAGAATATCGTGGCAGGGATCTGGAAGATGCTGACTGGAAGGAACTGACAGAAAAAGCCCGCCAGATCAGTGCAGGATGGGAGGAAAATGAATGGGTTCGCCGTGTTGTGTTGGAAATGATCAGTCTTTTGGATTCTGATGATGCTGAGAGACGCAGGATTGCATTGGAAGTAGAAAAAGAAATGGAAGCGGCTGAACAGAAAATGAATGCGGCATAAAAAGCAGGCAGAGGCAGGAGATTTTTTCTTCTGCCTCATGTTTTTATCAGGAAAGAAGGGACCGATTATGTTAAATGAGATCATAAAAACTGCAGAAGAATTAAATACAGCAGCATTGTATTACCGCCAGAGCGGGAATATGGATGGTGTGCGGGAACTTGCCAAAGCACATGCAGTTTCCAAAAAACAGACAGAGGAATTTATTCAGGGCAGCCGCTACCGGCTGGTTGATATACCGATTGAGGAAAGAAAGTTTGCGAATGCGTCTGAAAAACTGCGTGCAGAAATGTTTGCCTTAAAGGATGCAGGCTTTGCAGACATCATAGGACAGTATCTCGTAAATCTTGCCAAAACGGATTCTGCTTTAGATGCACAGGTGTTAAAAAAACATAAGATGCTTCAGAGATGTTTGGATTACGTGACGCAAAAAGCCTACAACATTGCACTGGAGGGAGCGAAAAAAAAGGGAGAGAACGGCATTCGAGCCAATACAGGCCTGGCACTCTCCGGCGACCAGGTTTTTCCTTGGGTACTTGAATATTATGCGAAAGATGATGAAAAAGAAATAGCAGAAAAAGAGCAGGAAGAAAAGAAAAAGATTCAAAAGGAATGGGATTCGGTAAATAAGAGAACGAAAACAATACCGAAAAACCAGGGGACAAAGAAAGATTCCGAGGTGCATCCCAAAGAAGCAGCGGAGCAGGAAGAAAAGCATATCAGCAAGAAAAAATCAAAAGATTCCGGGCAGATGTCCTTGTTTGACATGATGCAGCCGAAAGAGAGTTAAAGGAGAAGGATATGATCGCATATAAAGGATTTCAAAAGGATTTGAAATGTCGGGGCTTTCAGTTTCAGGAGTATGGCATAAATGAAACGGAAAAAGCAAACTGTAGACAAAATGGATTTCATTGTGCAGAAAACCCACTGGATTGTCTCTGCTATTATCCGAATTGGAAAAATTCCGTGTATTACATAGTAGATGCATCAGGGGATTTGGATGAAGATGGAGAAGATTCAAAAATCTCCTGCACAAAGATGCGCCTGTTAAAGAAAATTGAATTGAGAAGCCTGTTATTACATGGAGCTGCTTACATGGCGAAATATCCAAACCGGAAATGGAACTCCCATGTTGCAAAAGAAAGCGGGACCAGCTGCAACGGATTTTGCATTGTACGTGGAAAAGACCCCAAAGCCAAAGGACAAAAGGGCGATTTACTGTTACTTTTAAAGGAGCAGCCTGGCAACAGCCAGATCCTGGAAATTGGGGTCATCTGTATCGATGGTCGGAAATATCCGGAGGAAGCATGGATTGATGTGACTGGAAAGCTGGTGGAGTTATGAGAAAAAAGAGGTTGATGGAGTTAAAACCATTAAAAGTGATGAACAGACATATCGCCGATGCAAAGAAAACGGAAATATCTTTGAGTACACTGGAGAAACAAAGGGGTGAACCCGGAAAATATCGGATGTATTGTCGGGCAGCAGTAGAAAAAGGAATTTTAAAAGTGTATCTGTTTGCCGTAACGGATATTGAGGAGAATATAAACTTTCCAAGGTACCGTCTGTTTATCAGCAGAAAAGAGAGACGGTTTATAACCTATGATGAAAAATTAAAAAAATGGAGAAAGGCACTTCTTGAAAGTATCTTATGGGATGTAAGAACTAATCTGGGCAACATCTATGTAAATGGCTGTGATACAAAAATTATCCAAAAATATTTAAAGACAATGCAGCCTGCAATCCGGGCACTGGAAGAGTTTCAGGCGAATATCCGTAAAGAACAAAGGATACGTCATGATAAAAAACTTACAGATTCATGGGACCAGGTGATGAAAACTGTATCTGGACTGCCTAAAAACTGGATCGGATGGGTTTCAAAATATGGAATTACGGAACACTATATCTTCTACAAGTATCAGAAAAATGGTGCTACAGAAGGATACTGTACATATTGCAAAAAACATGTTCCAATCCGCTCACCCAAATATAACCAGAAAGGACAGTGCAATGTGTGTGGACAACCGATTACTTTTCGTTCTGTGGGAAAGTCTGGAAGATTTTGTACAAAGTGGTACAGAGTCTATCTTATCCAGAGGAGACGCAAGACTTCTGGTTTTGTGCTCCGGATCTTTCATGCCAGAACGTGGTATAAAAGGGGCGGCTATACAGATTGCGAAACTACCTGCCATGAAGAGCAGAGAAGAATCTTCTCTGCAAATGGAAAGGAAATTTCCAATTTCGTTTATGATCTGTTCAAACAACGGGAAATGCGTTGGATTTCGTGTAGAAGTTCTTGGTATTATACTTGCTGTGACAGTCAATATAAAGGAATGGTTTATCCATATACCCTGTCGGATCTGTCCAGGCATGAATTAAAAGAAACAGGTCTGCGTGAGTACGCTCTTGGTCAGAAAAAGATAGATCCTGGAAAATATCTTTACCTGTGGAAGACATACCCGGTACTGGAACAGATTGTAAAAGCGGGGCTTTTCCAGTTAGTTGATGATGTACTGGACCACAGGGCAGCAGATGCAATAAAAAGGAAAGGCAGAAAACCAACAGAATTCCTGTCCGTAGATAAGAAAGAGTTTCGAAGACTCCGAGATATGAATGGCGGGGTAAAAGAACTTAAATGGCTGCAACTTGAAAAGAGTACAGGAAAAACAATCGGGGATGAAGAAATATGCTGGATGGTAAAAGAAGGATTTGAACCAAACGACCTGAAGTTTGTTCTGGATCAGATGAGCATCTGCCAGATTCGACATTATCTTGTGAAACAATCAGAAAAATCCGGGGATGATATCAGCCATGTGCTGCAGGTGTGGAACGATTATCTTTCTATGGCAAAAAGACTGGGAATGGATATACATGATTCCATTATTTACCGTACCAGAGATCTTCAACTGCGCCATAAAGAGGCGGTTTTGAAGATAGAAGAAATGAAACGCGGAATCCGACGCAGGGAGCTGGAAGAAAAGTATGTCGGATTTCAGAAACATCTCATTGATTTGAAAGAAAAATATGAGTTCAGTGACGGTGAATATCAGGTTATTGCGCCAAAGAGTATCGATGACATCCTATATGAAGGTGATACGCTTCATCACTGTGTAAATAAGACGGATACTTATTTTGACCGGATCGTTTCAAAGGAAAGCTATATCCTGTTTTTGCGGGAAAAAGAGAATCCGAAAGTACCGTTTTATACACTGGAAGTTGAACCAGATGGAACCATCCGGCAAAAACGTGCGGAATTTAACCGTCAAAATAAGGACATTGATAAGGTGACTTCTTTTTTAACATTGTGGCAGAAGGAAATTCAGAAGCGATTAACCAAAAAAGATCGTAAGAGCACAGAAGAAAGCAGGAAGCTCAGGCAGCAGAACTATCAGGAGATACGTGATAAGCATGTAGTTGTCCATGGCGGAGCATTTGCTGGGGAACTTCTGGCTGATCTTTTAGAGAAAGACTTAATGGACCTACCAGTGGAATCGGCAGAAAACGAAGAAAGCCCTACTGAAATAGCGGCGTAAATAAAAGGATAAAGTGGATGCGGCAGGGAGTTCCCCTGCTGCATTTGAGCAGAAAAGAGAAAATGACATTATATGCAGCAGAAAATGAAGGAGAGGATGGAAATGAATAAAAAAGAATTGCGTAACATGAAATTGCTGGAAGCTACGGATGAACTGATAAAACTTGCAAAAGAAGATGTGCCAGTAAGAGATAAAGGATACTATACGGAGCAGCTGATTTATCAGAGGGGGCTATATTTACGTGCAGAAGTAGAAAACAATATTTTAAAAGTAGCATTTTATCTGGCAGAATATCTTTCCAGGGACTGTCGGAAACCTGTATATACATTATACGTTGATAAAAAGAACGATGTTTTTAAAGGGTATGATTACCAGACAAAGAAATGGTCAGAAAGTATGCTGGATAAGACCATTTTCTCAAAATGGTTATATCAGGAAAATTCTTATATGAAAGAGGCGGATACAGCGTTGATCCAAAAGTATCTTGAAAGTGAATATGACGATGCTTTTTATGCACTGTATGTATATCAACGTGAGCAGAGACACCGGAGGCTGGGAATGAAATATGAAAAAATTCTGACAAGCTGGGATCAGTGTATGGATAGACTTCCCAAAATTCCGAAAGACTGGCTGAGATGGCAGAAAAAAGTTGGAATTACCCAGAATTTTATCTTTTATCATTACAGCCGCAGGAAAGATCAGACAGGATATTGTAGCTGGTGTGAAAGCGAAGTTCCAATCAGCCATCCTCACCATAATGCAGTGGGGCATTGCCCGAAATGCAGACACCAGATTCAATATAAAGC